>Ga0115000_10000495_pt1 | contig 36480 bp, 34 predicted proteins | sample ArcticOcean_MG_C_6_FD_89690 | JGI IMG/M metagenome (GOLD analysis project Ga0115000, IMG submission 89690) | Marine microbial communities from western Arctic Ocean - ArcticOcean_MG_CB8_128 | ecosystem: Environmental > Aquatic > Marine > Oceanic | place: Arctic Ocean: Canada Basin | collected...
AAACATGGGCGAACTGTTCCGTCCGCCATAATGCGTAATCGGTCACATGCACCGCAAAATGATTGGGTAACCGAAGCAATGAATCCAATACGCCCATTTGAATTCGGAAATCGATAATTCATAGATGTGCTCGAGGTCGAATCTTTTTCTTTGAGTAGCGTATGTTCTTGTTCAATGCGTTCCAGCATTTCCTTTGCACTCACGACGTCCGTTCGATTCCATTTTTTGCCAGCATCTAGTGCCATAAATTCGATGAGTCGCATATCAATTTCGTGGTCTTTTGCAAACTGTGCAAAATCAGATACTTCGTCGTCGTTCACGCCTCGCAAAATAACTGCATTTACTTTCACTGGGGTCAGACCAACGTCGCGTACTGTGTCAATTGCAGCAATGACATCCTTCAAGGTCGTATGCGAGCGGGTTATAGCGTCTTTTCGGCTTGGCCGTAAAGTATCTAGGCTTATAGTTACGCGGTGAAGTCCTGCATTTTTCCATTGTTCAGCCATTGTTCTATTCAAAGTAGAACCATTTGTCGTCAGCGCAAGGTCGACAATACCCATTGCACTTACTGCTGTGATGAGTTCTAGTAATTTTGGGTAGAGCGTTGGCTCGCCGCCAGTAATCCGTAATTTCGTAATTCCAAGCGACATTGCAATCTCAACAATTTTAATATATTCATCAAGTGAAAGTAGTTGTTGCTTTGGCATGTATTTGACATCGGGTTCCATGCAATACACGCATCTAAAATTACAACGGTCAGTTACAGATAATCGAAGGTCATGAATTTGCCTTCCATGGCTATCGAACAAACTGTTTTTCGATTGCATAGGCGACGATGGTGGAGCATCAATAATCATTGGAAGTGAAACATTCATCACACGACCTGTGTTCCTGCTGTAGCAACAAAATCACGGAACAGTTTCGTGAGACGATTCGTCATCGGTCCCTTTTCTCCGGTGCCGATAGTTCGACCATCAACTTGTGCCACCCATGGCAGTTCGCCCATAGTACATGTGCAGAAACATTCGTCAGATCTATACAGTTCTGCTTGCGTGCAATCTTTAATTCGAATGTCGATGTCATGTTCGTGGCATAAATCGATAACTGTTTGTCTTGTTACTCCCTCAGGGCAAGCAACAGTTCTAGGCGTACATACATAACCATCTTTTACAAAAAACAAATGGGTTGCATTTGTTTCAGCAATAAATCCTCTTGAGTCAAGCATGAGTGCATCGTCAGCACCAGACGCTGTCGCTTCAATTTTCGCCATAATCGATTGGATTAAATTGCAGTTGTGAATTTTTTGGTCGAGCATGTCTGGAGAAAATCTTCTAATGGATGAACTTGCAAGCGTTAATCCCGTTGCATCGTACACAGGGCTTTTGAACTCTGCAAGTACGATGAGAGTATTGCCATCTTGATTCAACCTTGGGTCCATGCCGCTTGTTATTTTTTTACCGCGTGAGAGTGTTAGCCGAATGTGGACGCCATCTTCCATGTTATTTGCTTGCAGTGTTTTTGTAAGTTCCGCAGTCAATTCTTCGTTTGTAGGGATTACAGAAAATGCCATCGCTTGGGCAGAATGTCGCAAACGATTCAAATGTTCTTCTAGTTTGAATATTTTTCCGTTGTATAAACGTAGCCCTTCCCAAACTCCATCGCCGCCTTGTACAGCAGAGTCAAACGGACTTATTCCAGCAACATTGCGGTGGAATAACTCACCGTTGATATTAATTTGTAAATCCGTATTTCTTGAGTCAAAAGTTTGAAGCATGTTATTTCCTAAACGGTCATTTTATGAGCACGTAATTGTTTGTAGATATCTTCACATTCTAGACACATAGTTTCTAAGCGTGCGGGTACTTCTATGCCTTTTGTTTTCCACGGTACGAAGCCAGTGGAGGCCTCCACAGAAGAATACCAATGCGGTGCCCAAATGCCATCGGTTTCCCTTGTGCCTTGAGGCCAATGCAGCATTTCGTCAAAGAACGGAATAGAAAGTTTGTTGCACAATGCAGAGAGTACTATTTTTGGGTTTAGCAATATATCTTTACTGTCAAGAACAATAGGTGCACTTCCTTGCTCTTGCATCAGATGAAACAAAGCAAGTTGTTGCGGTAAGCCAGTTTCTTCAATAGAAGGATTTGGAATTTGATGAATCAAACTCGTAAGCATATCTCTTGGGTCGCGTATAAGAAAAATATTCACCATGCGCGAAACCCACGACATTTCAATACCTGGAAGCATGTGGTGCGCCATATGTTTTTGATAAAAAACTCTCGAGTCTTTGGGTTCAAGAAGTGACGCAATAGTCGCATCGCTACATGTTTCGTGGTGTGCCAAAATTTCATTTCGGCCAGGATGTTCCAATCCAGTTTGTTGCAAATAGTAGGCATAGAAGGGCTCATCGCACACAACAGTGTCGGGACGATTCTCCCAAGACCGTAGCATTGCCGTTGATATGTTTCGCGGCCCAGACCAAGCGGCTATTCGTACAGTATCCATGTTTGCATGATACCAGTGCTTTTTTGTGCAGTAAAGAAATACAGCAGTACTTTTAGAATGCGGTTGAATCAGTTGTATAGTTTCGCCCATGCAACATTTTCTTATATTGGCGCTTATTAGTGTGCTTGGCGAGACATGGAACGTTCCTGCGGATTGCGAAAATATCCAAGCAGCAATCGACGCATCAACGGATGGCGATATTGTTCTGGTCTCTGCAGGAACTTGGAAAGAACGCATTGCGGTATCTAACAAAACCATAACGATTCGTAGCGTTGCAGGTGCTGAAGCAACTGTGATCCACGGTGGTAACGATGGCACAGTCGTTTCGTACACAAATAATTCTAATGGTGTTATAGAGGGCTTTACTATTCGCGGTGGGGCAGCTGAGTTAGGCGGGGGTGCGTATATTGAAAACTCTTCACCAACATTTCAACATTGTCTAGTGGACTTTAATGCAGCAAAGCAAGGAGGCGGTGCTTATGTGTTACGTGGAACACCTGTGTTTTCCCAATGTTGTTTTTCTTTTAACACTGCGGAAGATGGCGATGGCATCTGGGCAAAACTAGCGCGGCCCGAACTAACTGCTTGCATTTTTGCAGGTGATAGTATTGGATGGCAAAGCGGAGAGATGGTTACTGTGCGGGATACAAACAGCCCTGCAGGTGCGTGTTGTATTCGAGATGTATGCATTCAGACTGCTTCTGTAGCATGTTGGGAGGCAGGGGGTTTGTATCGCGGTGAATCGTCCACTTGTATTGAAGCGTGCGATGCTGTGTGCGACGAAGATGTCACTGGCGACGGAGTCGTGAATCTAACGGATGTATTACGCGTGATTTCAGCATTTGGGTTTTGCCCATGACCCTTGGTTCAAGCAAGCACTTAAGAGATATTTATGGGCTCGTTAAAATTGACGATACGATTGATATGAACTGGCTTGAAAAAGAAATTGCAGCGAGAAATTTGAACGATGTATGGCAGCAAGTCGATCCGTAATTACTCTGTTGGTTTCTTTTCAAACGTCAAACCAGTTGTGTTGTCATTGATCTTTGCAAGCATATGATTAATGTCAATATCCATAAGCTCTAAAACAGATTTCCCCCGTTTTGTTAAATCCGCAACAGACCATGCAGGTTCCCAACATAACTCGACTTTAGCATTCGTAACACCATCTACCATGGAGACGGCTTCAAAGACTTGGGTTGGCATCATGTCCGCAACAGGACAGTTCGGTGTTGTCAATGTCATTTGAATATGCACATCACCACCGTTAATGTCTACCTTTCGAATGAGCCCAAGGTCATAAATATTGATTGGTAACTCTGGGTCTTGTATTGTTTTTATTGCGTCGAGTACGCCGTCTTCTAAAGTGCTCATTCGGTGCTTACCTCATTGCCTTGTTCGAGTGCTGAGAGAACAGTATGCCATGCAAGAGTTGCGCATTTGACGCGCATAGGAAACTCGCGGACACCTGAGAATACTGCTAATTTTTTAGGTACATCTACATTGCCTTCGCCCGCAACTAGTTCATGGAACCCTGTAAACAAAGACGTCGCTTCATCTGGTGTTTTGCCTACGAGAATTTCAGCCATAAGGTCAGCCGATGCAGTTGAGATGGCACACCCTTCGCCATCAAATTTAACAAGTTCAATTATTCCATCATTGACTGAAACGGTAACAACAATTTTATCTCCGCATAATGGATTATTACCAGTGCCGATGTGCGTGCATGGTTCAGCTTTACCACGATGGCGTGGGTTCTTTGCATGGTCAGTGACCATTTCCAAGTAGAGTTCTCGTAAGTCAGACATTACCCGAGTATTCTAATTGCTTCTTGGACTGCGAGTCCAAGTCGATCAAGATCTTCGGTGGTGTTGTATACAGAAAGCGAGGCCCTGCAGGTTGCAGAAAGCCCAAAACGTCGCATGAGCGGCTCTGCACAATGATTACCAGTTCGTATGGCCACTCCTGCATGGTCCAAAATAGTGCCAACATCGTGTGGATGAACGCCTTCTACTGTGAAGGAAAGTACGCCAGCGTTATGTTCAGATGCACCCACAAGAGTGACACCTTCGATGTTTTCTAGAACGCCACGCCCATACGCAAGAAGTTCTTGTTCATGCGAGACCATTGTTTCGTAGCCGATACCCTCGATAAACTGTACGGCAGCCCCCAAGCCAATGGCTCCCGCAATGTTTGGTGTTCCAGCTTCAAATTTAAACGGCACATCGTTCCATGTTGTTTCTTCAAAAGAAACCGAGAGAATCATGTCTCCCCCACCTTGCCAAGGTTCCATTTCTTGAAGCACTTCGTATTTACCAAGCAAACATCCTATGCCTGTTGGGCCAAACATTTTATGGCCCGACACAGCGTAAAAGTCACAATCGATTTCTTGGAAATTAACTTGCAAATGACCACAGGCTTGCGCGCCATCTACGACAGTTGTTGCGCCTGCTTCTTTCGCAAGCGCGCAAAGCTCTTGCACAGGGTTAATGGTTCCAATTGCATTTGAGACGTGTGCGACAGAAACAAGAACAGTATCTTCGTTTAACAGCGATTTGTATGCTTCAATATCTAAGGAACCATCGTCAAAAACGGGTGCAACTTTTAAGATTGCGCCAGTTTGCTCGCAGACAATTTGCCATGGAACTATGTTTGAATGGTGTTCCATCTCTGTGATAAGAATTTCATCGCCTTCTACTAATCGTGGTCTCGCCCATGCTTGTGCAATCATGTTGATCGCTTCTGTTGCACCGCGTACAAAGATAACTTCTTCAGGGCGGTTTGCTCCAAGAAGTGAAGCGATGCTTTTGCGTGCGTTTTCGTACGACTGAGTTGCTCGCTGGCTAAGTGTATGCACACCCCGATGAATGTTTGCGTTGTCATGCTCGTAGTATCGAGTTACAGCGTCAATGACAGACTGTGGTTTTTGCGTTGTTGCAGCGCTGTCTAAGTAGACAAGCGATTTGTCACCAATGGATTGGCGCAATGCTGGAAAGTTGTCAACAATAGATGCAGTAGTCATTTCAGTGCCTTCTTACAGATACAAGGTGCGAATGAAGTTACCGCCAGGTAAGTTCGAAAGCAATTCGTCTACAAGCACGGTCCTGAATCCGTCGTCTGTCAGTTCGTCTAGCGATTCATTGAGAAATGCATAAATGAGTAGTGTTCGGGCAGCGTCTTTTGGGATGCCTCTTGAACGAAGGTACAACATCGCTTCTTCATCAATTTCGCCAGTCGTAGCACCATGCGTACACAATACATCGTCAGCATAAATCTCTAATTGCGGTCGCGCAGTGCAGCTCGCATCGTCGCAAAGAATAATATTCTGGTTCGTTTGCTTTGCGTCTGTTTGGTGTGCATCTTCTTTTACATAGATGCGACCAGTAAACACAGATTTTGCATTTACATCAAGAACACCTTTGTAGAACTCTCGACTATTGCCTTTTGGTTCGTTGTGCTCGACTCGTAAATGGTTGTCTACAAGTTGGTCTTTGCCGAGCATGTACATGCCGTCAAAATTGGATTCGCAATGTTCTCCGTCTAAATATGCATAGACTTCGTTGCGAACACATTTTCCACCAAGTGTAATCGTGTGTGTTTGAACTGTACTTGATTCATGTTGGGCCACATGGAGTGAACCAAGGTGGTATGCCTCTTTGCTTCCACGAATGGAGCGAACAATAGTAACATTACTATTTTGTTCTGCTACGACTTCGGTGCAGGGCATGAATACATGATTTTGATCACTGAGTGCAATATGCGTTTCAGCTAGCGAAATGGATTCACCCTCTGCTGCATGCACGATCACATTTCCAAAACAAGCTACTGGCGCATCGCCTGTCACTATTTGGAGCACATGAACAGTTGCCGTATGCGTTCCTGTAATAGAAACGGAACTTGAATCGCCGCGTGGAATGAGTGAATCACCACGAGCAGCAATTTCACCGTGCGTATCTGCATTCACTGAAATGCCATCAGCAATTCGTGAACAGCCGTCTTGGAATACACCGTTTACAAAAACTACAAACGGGTTTTCAGGAGCAATGTCATGCGTTGCTACAACCGAGACATCAACTTCACTAGGGCAAGCAAAATCGATTTTTGATAACGCGGATACATTTGTAAACATCCACGCTTCAGTTTTGTGGAGTTTTTCAAAAACAGAATTGTCAATCGCTGTAGTTATCATGCGCAAGAACACTCACTTTTGCACGCTTCAATGCCGGCGTAGCCTTTTTCTTCAAGTTCGAGAGCAAGCGACTTGTCGCCACTTTTGACAATCACGCCGTCTTTAAGAACATGCACAAAGTCTGGCACGATGAAATCAAGAAGTCGTTGGTAATGTGTGATGATTACGAATCCTCGCTCTTGTGTTCGTAATTTATTCACGCCATCTGCAACAATTTTGAGGGCATCGATGTCAAGACCGGAATCAGTTTCATCAAGAACGCCTAGAAGCGGGTCAAGCATTGCCATTTGGAACACTTCAGCGCGTTTCTTTTCGCCACCAGAGAAACCTTCGTTGACATTTCGATCAAGCAGGTCAATGTTGAGGCTTACCGATTTGGCTTTTTCTTCAACCATATCAAGGAAGTCCATGGCATCGAGTTCTTCTTGGCCGCGGTATTTGCGAATTGCATTCACTGCTGCCTTTAAGAAAAATTTTGTCGATACACCAGGTATTTCAACAGGATACTGGAAGGCGAGGAATACACCTGCACAAGCACGTTGGTCTGCTTCAAGTTCAAGAAGGTCGATACCGTTAAAAAGTATTGAGCCTTCAGTAACTTCGTATGCTTCGTGTCCAGCAATGACTGATGCGAGTGTACTTTTTCCAGAACCATTTGGTCCCATGATGGAGTGCACTTCGCCGGGCATGATGGTTAAATTAACACCATTAAGGATTTGCTTGCCTTCGATGCTGGCGTGTAGGTTAGTAATTTCTAATAGTGGGGTAGTCATATATTCTCTCTTTATCCAACGCTGGATTCTAAACTCACTTCAAGAAGTCGCCGTGCTTCGACAGCAAACTCCATAGGTAATTCTCTAAATACTTCCTTGCAGAATCCGTTCACAATCATATTGATTGCATCTTCAGTTGAGATTCCACGTTGATTGCAATAGAACAATTGGTCTTCGCCAATTTTTGACGTTGATGCTTCGTGTTCTGCTTTTGCGGTTTTGTTTTTTACTTCGATGTAAGGGAATGTGTGTGCGCCACAACGATCTCCCATAAGCATGGAGTCGCACTGCGTGTAGTTACGAGCATTCTCAGCACCTTTTTGTATACGCACTAATCCGCGATAAATATTTTGGCCATGCCCAGCACTAATGCCCTTGGAGATAATAGTGCTTTTTGTGTTCTTGCCAATGTGGATCATCTTGGTGCCGGTGTCGGCTTGCTGGTAATTATTCGTTAGCGCTACAGAGTAGAACTCGCCAACGGAGTCGTCACCCAACAAAATACAACTTGGGTATTTCCATGTTACTGCAGAACCCGTTTCAACTTGCGTCCATGTGATGCGGCTGCGGTCGCCTTGGCACTTGCCTCGTTTCGTAACGAAGTTGTAAATACCACCAACGCCGTTTTCGTCGCCTGGGTACCAGTTTTGTACAGTCGAATATTTGATGTCGGCATCGTCAAGTGCAATAAGTTCAACAACTGCTGCATGCAATTGGTTTTCATCTCGCATTGGGGCGGTGCAACCTTCAAGGTAACTTACGCTTGCGCCTTCTTCAGCAATGATAAGCGTGCGCTCAAATTGCCCAGTAGATTTTGCGTTGATGCGGAAGTACGTGGACAAGTCCATAGGGCATTTGACGCCTTTAGGAATGTACACAAATGATCCGTCCGTAAATACTGCACTATTGAGTGTTGCGTAATAGTTGTCGGAGTAAGGAACTATTGTTCCAAGGTACTTTTTGACAAGTTCAGGATGTGTATGCACTGCTTCTGAAATTGGGCAGAATATAATTCCAACTTCTTCAAGTTTGTCTTTAAACGTTGTGCCAACACTGACTGAGTCAAACACTGCATCTACAGCAACGCCAGCGAGCGCAGCGTGTTCTGCAAGCGGGATGCCTAGTTTTTTGTATGTTTCAAGAAGCGCTGGATCAACTTCGTCAAGTGACTTAGGACCATCAGCTAATGACTTTGGCGCTGAATAGAAAATAATCTCATCGTAGTTCGGTTTGTTGTACGTAAGATGCGCCCACTCTGGTTCTTCCATGGTGAGCCAGTGGCGGTACGCCCGTAAGCGCCATTCAAGAAGCCATTCTGGTTCTTTCTTTTTACCCGAAATAAATGCGATGGTAGATTCGTCTAGACCGGGAGGTGCAGAATCTGCTTCAATGTCTGTTACGAAACCCCATTTGTATTTTTCTTTAAAGGTTTCCTTCAGAAGGGCGGTATCTTCTTCTACAGGATTTGAACTACTTAGTAGCATGCCGCCACCAGGAAGTGATTCGGCAACCGCTTTTTTAGGGTCGTTAATGTTGTTTGCTTGGTTGTTCATGAGACTCAATTTCAATTACTCCATTCAGTAGTGTAGCAAAAACTTAATGTTTCCACACTGTTAAATGGGCAAGATGAGGTGTTCGCTTTGATTACGCGTATTATTCACCTCAATAGCAACAGGGTGCCATTGCAAACTTGCAATTGCGTGTTCAAACGTGCCTTTTTGAAGCCAATCTTGCGGGGTTGCAAACATGACGGGCATTCGGTGGTGCAATGATGCGAGCGCCTTACTAGTGATGGCCGCTCCGACTCTTGTCTAACACTTGCAAATCATTACTCGCATGTGACTGTGCGATTTCACACGACTCCCATGAAGTAGTTACGATTGAAGCATGAAACGTCGTGAATTTCTGAAATCTGCAAGTACGCTGACCGTTGCGACCCAGTTGCCGTGGTTCGTTGCGAGCGGTTGCGCTAGCCCCATGCGAGGCGACCGTGTTGTTGAACACGCCAGCGGAATCCTCGTCAATGACGCACATGCTGCGATGAATGCGACATGGGTTCGTGAAATACAAAAACCAGAAACGGCTGAAGCGTTACAAAAAAATGTGCGAGATGCCGTCTTGAAGAACATAAACGTTTCAATTTCAGGTGGTAGGCACGCACTTGGGCAGCAACAATTCGCAACAGATGCGATGCTCATCGACACGACGCAACTGACACGTATCTTTGGTCTGGATCCAAACAGCGGACTCGTGAAAGTGGAAGCGGGGATTCGCTGGCCAGAACTCATGGAAGGGTTGCGAACATTGCAGCCAGGCGAAACAAACCCGTGGGTGATTCGGCAAAAGCAAGGTGGGTCAGACGAAATTTGTTTAGGTGGAACGTTGAGTGCAAATGCCCATGGCAGGGGGCTGGGCATGAAACCGATTGTTGATGATGTCGAGTTTTTTGAACTTGTCAACGCCAAGGGAGAATTGGTGTTTTGTAGCCGAACGCAAAACCCAGAACTCTTCACGCTGGTCATCGGTGGGTATGGGTTGTTCGGTGTCATCTACTCCGTGGGGCTACGCCTCATGCGCCGAGAGAAACTGCGAAGAGTCGTACAAGTGGTGGACATTGCAGAGGTCGTCCCGCTGCTTGAGAAAGCAGCAGCAGAAGGATGTCGATACGGCGATTTTCAATACGATATCGACGAGCAGTCGCCCTCGTTTATGAAGAAGGGAATCTGTACGTGGTATGCACAAGAAAGCGATACCGATGCAGTTCCAGCGGAAAGAGTACAACTCAGCAAGGACACGTGGCTAAACTTATTATATTTAGCGTGCACCGACCGAAGAAAAGGTTTTGATGCGTACTCCGAATTCTTTCAATCAACCCATGGACAACTCTATTGGTCTGATACGAGTCAATTAAGCACCTACAGCAAAGGATATCGAGATTTCATTAACGCTGAGATAGAATTTGATTCACCGGTAAGTTTGATGTTGAGTGAGTTGTATGTGCCACGTGAAAGACTATCGCAGTTCATGGCAAACTCTGCAGATATTTTACGAGCGAGTGGGATTCCAAACATCTACGGAACCATTCGGATGATTGAGAAGGACGATGAAACATTTTTGCCCTGGGCAAAAGAAAACTATGCGTGCGTTATTTTTAACTTGCTCGTGACCAATACAGAGTCGGGAAAGTTAGCTGCTGCGGACACGTTCAGGGCGTTGATCGACGTGTCGATAGATCTTGGTGGCAGTTACTACTTGACATATCACAAGTGGGCGCGAAAGGACCAAGTGCTTTCTTGTTATCCGAAGATGCCACAATTTTTAGAAAAGAAATCGTTCTACGATCCCAACCAAGTATTTCAAAGTGATTGGTACCGGTTTATGCACACGCTATTCAATTATGTTTAATCGTAATTTTTTGCACAATTTCTTCAAGCAGGAAGTTGATGTGCTTTTGGCAGCAATATTTTCTGCTCCGTTTTCTCGATTACGACCTTTGGAGTAAGAGTTGACGAAATTACACTAAATTTGGTGTACTAGTGATTTCCGAGCCCTTTTTCATGGCATTCTGTTTTTCAAGAAATTTGATGATACGACCAGCAATGTCTTTCCCTGTAGCAGCCTCAATACCTTCAAGACCAGGCGAGGAATTTACTTCTAAGACGAGCGGTCCTCTGCTTGAGCGAATCAAGTCTACACCCGCAACCCTTAAGTTCACCGATTGCGTTGCGTGCAGCGCAAGTTCTTTTTCTTCTTTTGTTAATTTCAATACTTGTGCTGAACCACCTTGATGTAAATTCGCACGAAACTCACCGGCTGCGGCAGTGCGAATCATTGCACCAACTACAGTTTTACCAACAACCAGTGCACGAATATCTGATCCACCAGCCTCTTCAATATATTCTTGCACAAGAAAGTTCGCGTCAAGTTTACTGAACGCAGCAATAATAGATTCAGCAGATCTTCTTGTTTCCGCAAGGACAACACCCTTGCCTTGCGAACCCTCTAGGAGTTTAAGAATAACAGGGGTGCCGCCGACAGAGTCGAGCAACATGTCAATGTCGTGGATGTTATGTGCGAAACCAGTAACAGGCATATCGACGCCCTTGCGTGCCAAGAGCTGATGGCAACGAAGTTTATCCCGCGATTGGCTTATGCCAAGTGCTGAATTCGCAGTGAGTACGCCTCCCATTTCGAACTGGCGAACTACAGCAGCGCCGTAGAATGTATAGGAAGCCGCAATTCTTGGAATTATCGCATCAACTTGTACTCGCTCGCCCATGTAAAAGACGGCGGGGTCACCCGCTGCAATATCCATGCGGCATCGCAAGTAATCCAGAACAATCATTTCGTGGCCTGCTATTACGCCTGCATCAACAATGTGTTTAGAAGAGTAACAATTTGGCGCCCTTGACAGGAGTGCTATTTTCATACTTTAATTTCCTGTTCAGCTGATAAGTTCGCACGACTTGGATCGACAATAAATCGTTTCTTTAAACATGCGCGCCCAAGCAACATGGGGAATTGCATGGATTGCCTTGAAGTCAATGTAATCTCAGATTGCCAGCATTGCCCCATAATACAAAGGGATGTTTTTATGACAGGCCGCTCTTCGGTTTCGCCAGAAGAACTTTTGATTTTTCTAAAGCCAACAAGCGGTGCTTCTGCAGTTGCAAACTTGCGTTTTCCTGTTTTTCCATAGGTCACTCGAAATTTCGTAAATTCTTTCCCGTCGCGCTCAAACACTTTGATGTGCGTTGCATAGAGAGAAGAGGTATGAGCACCAGTATCTACCTTTGCTGAAATTTTATCAACCCCAAGGTCAGGCAATGAAATCCATTCCCGCCACCCTAAAAGGGCGAGTGGTTTCTTCACGCGTTTTTTGCATGTTTTCTTCTTCGTTACCTTCTCTGTGGACATTCGGGATATTGTACCAGACCCCAAAATAACAAGGTGCTGCACTACGGTGAAGATAGCGCTCATTTTCTATGAGAACCCGATAGCGAATTGTTCTTGTATGAAATTCCACCCAAAGCGAATTACTGCACGGATGTGCAGAATTCGCGCTTAAAAATGGAGCCGGGGAGAATCGAACTCCCGTGCCGAAACAGTCAACAATACACGTCTACGCAAGTAGTCAGGTGTTCAATTTCGGTACTGTGTCACTACACCTAACAAACTGACACGTACCACTGCAAACGAATTTTCTCATTCCTCCGCGGCTTGCTAGCACTTTGGAACCAGCCCGAGTTTTGCACACCGCGCTGTATCAGGCGTCGAGAACGATGTGTCGCAGGTTATGCTGCGAGTGCGTAGTTAGCGTTGCCAACTAAAAATTGTGCATCCTTTTTACGTGGCAAGGATGCTCCACGTTACGCAATGTATTGCCTTCCCTGTCCGGTCGAAACCAGGTCGGCCCCTAAGTTTTCAAAGAGCAGTCTTCTAGTATACGCTAATCTTTTGCAAAAGCAAAATGAGCGGTACATTAATTTTCTTTATAGGCGTTCACAGCAGGAACAATCGCTGTCAAAATTCGTTGCAGGACTTCAATTTGCGTTCCAAGTGCATCAATGTTTGAAATGATGGATTTGTCGTAGCAAGCCAAAACAGGAGCAGTTTGCTCAGCGTAGACCTTAAACCGTCTTCGAATAACAGATTCGTCAGCATCATCAGGGCGGCCTTGTTCTGTTGCGCGATTCTGCATGCGAGCAACCATCTGATCTATGTCTTCGCACACAAGATGCACAATTATAAAGGGGTCTATGTGGTCGTTCATCATCTCCGCTTGGGGTTCACTTCGTGGAATGCCATCAAGAAGTAAGACATCAATCGCTGGGCAAAACAATTCGTTTGCGATAAGTCGCTCAACATGTTGTTGCCAAAGCCGAACGGTAAGAAAATCAGGCACCAGCAACCCTTGGGAAGCATATCGCGTGAACTCCATCCCAATTTCAGATTCTTTATCAAGGCCCCGAAACATATCACCTGTTGCAAGGTGGAAAAAACCGGGAATAGAGCCCAGAATCTTGCCTTGCGTACCTTTCCCTACGCCTGGAGGGCCAATAAAGAGAATAGATGGGTACGAGGTCGGCATAGGGTATTGGGGGGTACGAGAGGACTTACGAATGATAGCCCAAAATTGGAATGCGGTCATTTAATTGACTATATGCAGTGCCTATATTCTGGAGTTCACCCAACGACCAAAGGCAGGGAATGGGTTAGGATGTTGGCATGCAGGGAATGACAAGAAAATGGATAACGCCGCCAGCCTCAAACCCAGCGCACGGTCTGTGCGATCGAATCCTCGAAGCTCGTGGTCTGACTACCAAAACCCAAGTGGACGCCTTCCTTGACCCAAAACTTTTAGATTTAGAAGATCCTTCCGAGCTGCAAGGCGCTACTCAAGCAGGGGAAATTCTTGCTGAAGCAGTTCGAGCAAAGAACAAAATTGTTATTTTTGGAGACTACGATGCAGATGGAATAACAGCGTCGACAGTGCTGTACCACGTACTCGGTGCTGCTACTGGAACGGAAGGTCCAGCCGTATACATCCCCGACCGTATCGATGAAGGGTACGGGATACGAGTTGAAGCAGTAGAAAGATTCGCTGAGCAAGGTGTTGACGTAGTGATCACAGTTGACTGCGGCATTACCGCCATCGAAGCTGCGACACGAGCAAAAGAATTAGGTATTACGCTCATTATCACAGATCACCACAGACCCAGAGAAGACGGAGAGTTGCCAGATTGTGCAGCGATTGTGCACCCTGGGTTAGTTGAAAATCCTAAGACTCTCTTCGCAGGTGTAGGGGTTGCGTACCAAGTTGCTTGGGCATTTGCTCGCGTATGGTCAGAAAGTCACACAGTAAACACTCGGTTGAAGCAAGCACTGCTCGATATGATTCCAATAGTTGCTGTTGGCACAATTGCAGACATGGTTCCACTACAGAAAGGGAATAGAATTTTTGCCCGTTGGGGTTTGAAATTATTGCCAAGTACTGCAAACCATGGTCTGCAAGCAATCATGAAAGAAATTGACACGCCAAAAGTAAAACTGAACGCGTCGCATGTAAGTTTTGGAATTGCACCTCTTATCAACGCTGTTGGAAGACTCTCTCAAGCGGCGCAAGCGGTCGACTTACTCACACGCCTCGATGGAAAACTTGCAACAGGTGCTGCAAAGAACTTAGTTACATGTAATCGCAAGCGACAACAAATACAACGAGAAATTATCGCAAGTGCACTTGAGCAATACGAAACATCGGAGTTGCGCGAAACGCCCATTGTGATTCTCTCAGACGAACAATGGGAACGCGGCGTGGTAGGGGTTGCTGCAGGAAAATGTATTGAGACAAATTACAAGCCGACAATTTTGCTTTCAGGCAATGGTGATGAACTTGTTGGTTCTGCGAGAAGCATTTCAGGCTTCTCTATTTTTGAAGCGCTGTGCGCTTGCCAAGGACATCTGATTTCTTTCGGCGGTCACGATATGGCAGCTGGGCTTTCGCTCAAGAAAGAAGAGTTCGATGCATTCGTTGCAGCGATGACATGGTACGCAAAAGAACACATTACGCCTGAAATGCTGCTCGCTACAGCAAAGCCAGATGTTATTGCAGACTTACACGAAATCACAAAAGCGACGGCTTTAGAAATAGAAAAAATTGGTCCATTTGGCATCGGCAATCCCGCGCCAGTAGTACAAATAGCAGGAGCGAAAATTGTCGAAGTGAGCGCCATGGGAAAAGAGGGAAGCCATCTTTCCATGCGTGTTGGAAACAAACGTTTGCGATGCATCTGGTGGGGACAAGGCAAATGCATAGACCGATTGCACGCGGGCACTACGATAGACTTTGTGGGCAAAATAAAAGTCAATGAGTTTCGTGGGAACATTACTGCGGAAATTGATATTATCGATATTGCCTTACCAAGCAGCTAACTCGCCGACTATTGGTTCAACTAAATCCTTAAGCGTGACGATACCTTTTGGCGTCTTCCCATCGGTTGACACAATCGCCATAGCTCTGCCGCTTTCTCGTAACTGGTGCAGTGCATCTTGTACTTTTGTATGAGGTGTTACGTACAGTGCTTCAATAAGTAAATCTTTTGTAGGTGTTTCAGGTGCAAGTAAAACTTGCAGTACTGGTAGAACTCCAATGACAGACCCACGTGCGTTTACGATTGGAATTCTGGTGTGTTCTGTGCTTCGTACGGCAATTGATCGGCGCTGTATGGAAGTTGATTCGCTCAGGCATGAAACTCTTGACCATGGAATCATCTCTTGCTGAACAGTAAGCGATTGCATTGCAAGGACGCGGTCTGCTAATGTTATTTGCTCGTCACTAAGTAGACCACCCTCTAGCCCTTCCTTAAATAGCAAGCCAAATTTTCTACGAGGCGATGGTTCAATTGCTGATTCACTACCAAGTACTTTTCTCGCTAATTTTCCTGTGCTTGCTACGATTGGCACAATTCCCGTCCACCACAAAATCGTATCTGTAATCCGTAAGGTCGAACTGCATTTGTACGTCCAGACATCCGTGTGCGCGCGGAACAAATCTTTGGGTAAAATTTCTCCAAATATAAACAATAGGGGAATCATGACGATTGCGTTAATCGAAATTGCTAACCATGGCCCGAGCGTCGTTTCTTCAAGCATTCGAGCAGCACCATAACTTGCAAGATAATTGGCAACATTATTGCACACAAGAAGCACTGCAAGCATTCGGGTAGGCGAATCAATAATGGCTCGCAACCGAATAGCAGACTTGATTTTTGAAGATGCACGCACGTCTAACCGTACTTGATTGATGGTGTACAGGCCGGTTTCCAAACCAGAATAGAGCGCGCTCAAAAATAAACCGAGCAACATAATGCCAAGAGCTATATAGACCGCGCTCATGCCATATCTCCTTCGGTTTCTAACGAAACAAGAACTTTAGAAACTCGATACGCATCCATCTCGCTCACAGCTAGAGTTAGATTTCCAAACTGTATTTCGTCTCCGACAGAAGGGATTTTCCCAAGCGTTGCAGCAATCAGCCCGCCCATTGTTGCTGCAGGGCAACGCTCGATAAGCGTGCCAGTTGCAGCAACCCATTCGCGAACACCCGTATTTCCGTCAAGAAGCCACGTTCCTTCGCTCACCAGTTTGGGTGGTTCTTTTTCTTCATTATTTTGATCGCCAATTTCGCCGACGAGTTCTTCAAGAATATCTTCTAGAGTGACAAGTCCAGCGGTGCCGCCAAATTCATCCACCACAATGGCAAGCCTTGTTTCAGTTTCTCTGAATCGAGACAACAGTTGGTCAAGAGTTGCAACTTGCGGAATGAATTGCGGGCGAGTCATGCTTGCTTGCATCAGAGAGTTGTTGTCATCCATCCGTTGCAGAAATTTTTTAGTATGCAGCATTCCAGCAATTTCATCTAAGTCGTCACGATAAATTGGCAATTGGGTTAGCCGGCTTTCCGCGATGATGTCTCTAATTTCTCGAGCTGATGCAGTAGTGCTTGCCGCAACCATCTTCACTCGTGGCGTCATAACTTCCCGAACGCGAATTCTGCTTAACTCTACAACCTCAAACAAAGCGCGTTGTTCGTTTAGATTGATAATGCCTTCGGAAGTAGAGAGTGCTACAAGGCTCGCAAGTTCTTCAGCGTTTAATGGATCTGGTACAGCGGAAGAAGCAAGGCGAGCGAGTGGCGTAATAATTAAAAAGTCAATTGATCTGCGAATGGGAGCAATGCCCTTATGCATGAGTAGCAAAGGGGGGGCTAGCAAAATAGATATTCCAATTGGCCTTGCAGTTGCCGCCATCTTTGGTAACACTTCGCCAAACAGAATAATAGAGAACAACGTGCCCGCTGCTACACCTAACTCGGCGATGATGCCACCCTCCATGCGCAGCATGAGTACTGAGCCAACAATGAAGTACAGCACATTCGCAGTCATATTTCCTATAAGAATTGTTATAAGTACTGTCCGTCTTTTTTTAGAAAGGTACAGCGCTGCTTTTGCTGGTGGTGTTTTTCTATGACCTAGTTCTACTAGTTGGGCTTGGCCCAGCCTAAAAAATGCTGTCTCAGAACAACTAAAAAAAGCACTAAGTGCAAGCAAAGGAAGAAGGCTGGCAAGAAGTATTGTGTCGATACTTGTCCATGATAATGTTTCTACGGGTAGGTTCATTGATTTGATGCTAGCGTGCGAACAGCACTTTCTACTCGTGCTATAAACTCAGCGTTGCTCTCGTTATCCTTAAAGTGTAACGCTTTGCCGAAAGAAACGGTAATCTTTCCTGGGTTGGGAATGTATGTTGCTTCAGGAAGGACGTGTAGTCCGCCATGTACGTATACAGGAATGATGCCACAGCCACTTTTTTTTGCAACAAGCGCGATTCCAGCCTTAAACTCTTGTATCTCCCCAGTGCGACTTCGCGTTCCTTCAGGGTAAATAACAATCGACCAGCCAAGGCCTAATAGGTGTTGCATCGTTCGTATGGAAGATAAAGGAGAGTGAATCCTCTCGATACCAAATGCGTGCCAAATTGATGCCACAAGAAATTGGATTACTCGTTTTTTCTTTGAAGAGCCATCCGCGTCTGCAAAATGATCGAAGGCTGCAGCAACTGCAGTTCGTTTCCTAATGTGTTTTGGTATGGAATCAAGAATGACATGTGTATCCACATGGCTCTGATGGTTAGCTGCAAAAATTATTGGCGTGCTGGATTGTTCTATGTTCGACACTCCAGTGGCTTGCCACGAAACTCGACGTACCCATTTGACAATTCTCAGAAAGCCACGCGATGAAATTCTGCACATAATAAGTAATGGGCTAGAAAATTGTGAAAGGATTTCTTCCGCGTTTGGCGGCGGCTTCGGCTTATGTTGTTCTTGGGAGATCATCGGCATGTGAAAGTACTTTTTCAAACGCAAGGGCGTATTGTGCAAGTAACTCTTTATTTGCGGAAGGGAATGCGGGCAATTTGAGAAGGGTACCATTCCCAAGCGTAGTAAGAGGCAAGTCAGATTCATCGTACACGTGAATTGGATTCTCTGGTGTTGCTGGAAGGCGAGCAATTTTTGACCATACATGATGTGTAAACACAGGTTGTTGGTGGAGCAATGGGTAACGAGGTGCCTCTACTCTTGCACCTTCTGCTTGCAATGCTTTCACAAGGTCGCCAATAGGCAGACCAATGTTTGCTTCGTTGTAGCGAACGAGGAATTCAAAATACACTCGAGTTATATCGTTCTCAGGAATGAAGGTATCAAACCCTAACGCCTCTAGTTTTTCTGAAACTACTCGACAATTTTCATTGCGCTGCGCGTTCCGTTCATCCATCCGGTTCAGTTGTGAAAGAGCCAGTGCCGCGGACATGGGTGCCATACGAAACTTAAACCCGAAACCTGTTGCAGCGAAGTATTTATTTTTTGATTCAAGCCCAAGAAGCCGTTCGTAATGCCCGAGGCGAATTGCAGATTCATACATTTCTTCGCTATCGCAAAGAAGAATACCACCCTCACCAGATGGACATAATTTGTTGCCTTGCATACTGAACACACTGACATCGCCAAACGAACCGATGGGTTTTCCTTTGTATACAGCGCCGTGGGCATGCGAGGCATCTTCAAGTATTTTAAGGTTGTATTTTTTCGCAATTCGTACGAGCTCATCAATCTTCGAAGGCATGCCAAACAAGTGGACAATGACAATTGCTTTTGTTTTGTCTGTGATTTTTCGTTCGACATCTTCAGGGTCTAAGCCAAGACAGTCTGGTTCAAGTTCTGCGAAGACTGGCACGCCCCCACAATGAAGCGCAGGCATGACACTAGACCACCAAGTTGCAGAAGGAACGATGACTTCATCGTACGGTTGCACGCCTATTGCATGTAGTCCTGCAAGAATTGCAGATGTGCCGTTGTTATGTGTAAGTGCATAATTCCTACCAGTACGTTCTTTATAGGCATCTTCAAGTTCTTGCACTACAGGGTGAATTGAAATGTCCCCGCTGCGTAGAACACCAAGAACTGCATCTTCGTCGGCAGTATCGATAAGAGGCCACCGAAGCGCTTCGTCTTGGCAAAGAGATATGGACTTGTTCCCACCAAGAATTGCTGGGAGATCTGTTGCAGTCGCCATGCGAATCCTCTTATTTATGCTTCTGGAGTTTCGCCCGCAATGGAGGAACGCATGTTGGTATCAGATACGACATTTTTCATGTTGTAGTAATCCATAACGCCAAAGTTTCCTTGGCGGAATGCTTCTGCCATTGCTATTGGTACTTCTGCTTCAGCGAGAACAACGAGCGCTTGGTTCTTTTGCTCTTCTGCTCGGTATTCAGCTTCTTGGGCAACAGCCATCGCTCGACGTTTTTCAGCTTCAGCTTGGAAACGAGCTTTGTCAGCCTCTGCTTGATGAGCCTGAAGCGTAGCGCCAATGTTTTCACCAACGTCAACATCGGCAATATCAATGGAGAGAATCTCAAATGCTGTGCCAGCGTCAAGACCTTTAGCAAGAACGGTCTTCGAAATATTATCTGGATTTTCTAACACTTGAAGGTGCGTTTTTGCAGAACCAATAGTAGAAATAATTCCCTCGCCAACGCGAGCGATAATTGTTTCTTCTGTAGCGCCACCAACAAGACGTGCAATGTTTGTTCTCACTGTAACTCTAGCACGAGCGCGAAGCTGGATGCCGTCGCCGGCAACAGCGTCAATGGTTCGTTTACTCGCGCTAGCACTTGGGCAGTCAATTACCTTCGGGTCAACGCTTGTTCGTACTGCTTCGAGAATGTCTCGGCCAGCCAAGTCGATTGCAGTGGCAGTTTCCCACTGCAAATCAATGCGTGCCTTGTCTGCTGCAATTAATGCGCGCACAACGTTTGTTATCCGGCCTCCAGCAAGTAAATGTGCTTCGAGTTGATCTGTTGAAACTTCAAGCCCAGCTTTTTTAGCGCTAATTCGGTTGATGACAACTGATTTTGCATTCACTTTGCGAAATTGCATCATGACTAAGTCGACGAAGCCAACCTTGGCTCCACTTACCCAGGCCTGAAGATACAGACCTGCATATTTAAACATAGTCCCAACAAAAATAAGCAGAATAATTCCACCTATGATAATGCCACCAATTGTCCATCCAGAAACGGCTGCTATAAATGAGTTCATACGAACCTCCTTCTCATGAGGGGTATTGTATCACTCTTCAGAAGCTGTACGACGTACTTTCAGTTGATTATCTGTAGCACTGACAACGATAATAGGTGTGTCGGCCTCGATACTTCCAGTTTCTGCAATTGCGTCAATACGTTCGCCATTAATGCGTACCACGCCAACAGGCCGCAAAACGGAAAGGGTAACGCCTGTTTTGCCAACTAAATATTGCCAATGGTCAAGCCGTTCTCGTTGTTGGGCATCGGCAATTTGCTTTGCTTCTTCACGGTCTTCACTTACGATTCCACCAAGAATCATTTGTTTGGCGAGCGGGGATGAAACCCACAGTTTGAAAGCAAACCAAGCCATGATTGGACCAAGCACCATGTACGTTCCAGTTGCAATGAGACCAGTATTGATATCGTAGGTATAAAATGCGATGAGCGATGCAACTACTGACAGTCCGCCTATCACAGCGATGAGACCGCCAGAAGGCACAAAAAGTTCAGCGATAAACAATATAATCGCAATGCCTAAAAATACAAATGCCCAGATAATCGGGGACGCTGAAGCTTCGGGTGCTGTTTGTGCGAGGAGTTCAATCATGATTCAATTTCTTCTACTTCTATATTCATGCCAGTGTTCATAATACGGACTTTTACGCCGTTTGCAATCCAACTACCAGTGGTAACGGCGTCGTATACAGTTTCTTCAAAGGCAATCTTACCACTTGGTCGCAAGTCAGTAATTGCAACTGCTTCTGCCCCAATTGCAATTGAAAGTGAAGCTGGTGCCTGAGCAAATGGGATTAAGGCGTCTTCAAGGACAAGTGCGCGCATAGCTTTGGCGTCACCGAATTGCCTAAGCACAATCCAGAGCGCGATTCCAGCAAGAATACAACCGCTAATGACTGTGCCCAGCCCAGTAATGAGTTCGGTTTGTCCTTGCGTTGACGATAAATCACCCGAAACGAAACTGCCAATAATCCCAGCGAATAACAGAGCGACCCCAGTGAACCCTGTAAAGCCTGTTCCGGGAATAACACATATCTCAACGGCTAGCAGAATAAGTCCAGAGACTACAAGGAGCACATCCCACCATTGTGCAAGGCCAGCAAGCCACGGAGCACCAATTAACAAACCCATCGAGACGACAGCGCCCACGCCAAACAAGCCTGTTGAGCCTGTTGCAAATTCAACGACGACGCAGATTAGAAATAATGCAATGAGTGCAAGTCGTACTGGCCAACTAATCAAGACACCCACAATGTTTTCAGCCCAATTGCGCGTTCGTCTTTGTATTGTGTTTGCACCGAACCATGTCTGCAACTCTGCGTCGCCTGCAACACTCCCGCTGACAAGCCCATAGAGAACGCCTTCGTTGGGCTTCAGCGTTAACAGCCTGTCATTGGGAACAACTTGCCGCACAAGTTTCCACGCAGAAGCGTCTTCAACTGGAATCGCTGTTCGGCTTGTTGGAAGTTGTTGAGCAAATGTAGGGTCCCAAGTTTCGGGAGTGGGCTGTCCCATATTTTGCAGGTTATTCACAGTGTCAAAAAAAGGCGAGAGTGCTCTTTGAGTTTCACCTACTCCAATAGGCGTAAAGTTTTGAGGAGGGTCTTCTCCAAACAAAGAACTATATTCGTACTTGTTAACGCAAACAACTTCTTGTGTGTCGGTATTCTGGAGTAACCAAAGTTCAATGCCCACACTGACGAATGCTTCAACAAGTCGTTCGTCGTAGTGGTTTCTTCTGGCAGAGTCTATGACTTCTGCAAGGACCGGCGATTCTACTTTCGCACGTTCAGTAGTGGGGATCGGGGCGCCAGTTGCGTTTATAGGCGCGGCGTCTCCAAATGTACTTCCAGGCGCGACTATGATTTCTCTGCAGGCAAGCGCAATAATAGTGCCTGCGGAAAAAGCGTGGGGGCGAATCCAAGCCACTGTGTTTTGTGGTGCGTTGTTTTTAATTTCGTAACATATTTCGAGCGTAGACATCAAGTCGCCGCCTGGCGTGTTCAATTCGATCACTATTGCATCAGCATCTTTAGACTCTTCTAAACGTCGTTTGAATGACTGCGAAGTAACAGAATCTACAACGCCTTCAATCGTAATAATCGAAACGTTGTTCGCTTGCCTGTATGCTGGCACGGGTGTTAATTGGCAGAGGAGTAATGTTGTTGCCCAAAACATACTGCCCATCATACTCGCGATGGCTGCAACTCACTACAAAAAAAGCAAGCCGCAACAGATGTTGCGGCTTGCTTCTAATCAGTCTAATCAAATTTTTCAGTGATTAATCGTGCGTAAACTCTGCTGATCCGCCGCCTTTGCCTTGGTCAGTTGCGTCACCTTCAGAACCTTGGTCGCCAGCTGAACCACCCTTAATGTGGGTAAGTACAACATCAGCACCTTGGCCTAGCTCCATGCCGCCTGGCATGTAATCAGCATCAGTTGCTTGATCTTCTTCTTCGAAGAAGAGGTTGTCTGAGTTAGCAGCACCAGAATCAGTCAGGTACGTAGTTTGAATTGGGTAAAACGTTTTTACAGTTTCTGTATGGCCATCGCCAAATGCGATAGGTCCCATCCATTCTGCGTTGATACCATGCATGAAGTTACCTTTTGAGTACTTATCAGCGATGCCATCGACTGGTCCACGGTTACCGAGAATCGCAAACGTAGTAGGTGAGTGAGAACTAGTTCCCCAGTTGTTTGCTTTGCGTTTTCCTGAAACTGGAATCATGCCGTAACTGTTGTTACTTCCTGATTCTAGGTCGTTGACAAAAGTATCGTCCCACAATTGCCAGCCGCTACCCATTGGAGCTGGTTCGTAATCGTCGTACCCATAATTTTCAACAGGGTAAACGAAGTCGCCCGATTCAGTTGGCGAGACTAAAAGCGATGTGCTAAATAGTTCTTGCATAACTGACATTGCAAACACAGCTGCATGGTCATTTTCGAGTAGATTTTCTGGGCCACGGCCTTTAATCATCTGGCCGGAGCTGCCTGCAAGACGAGCTTCCAAGCCAGGGATTGGGAATTTACCGTTGTTGCCTGCAGCGTACATGTTAAAACCACCAAGGATAGCTTTCACTTGTGTGGAATCTTTCGTTAGCATTGCTTCAGCTCGAGCACGACCAAGTGCTGGCATCAAAATGCTCAAAAGAAGAGCAATAATAGACATCACGACGAGCAATTCAATGAGCGTGAAGCCTTTTTTGTTAGTGTTATGTTTCATAGTGTGAAACCTCCAATTAGACGTAATAAATTACGTAAGTTATAGAAAAGAGTTACGGGTAAAGTATATCGTTCACTTGTAGAACATCAGTCTTCGTAGATTCAACGTTGAGCACCATGAAGTTGTCACCAGAAGCGCCACCTGCGTTGCCAAGACTGTCGTCATTGTCATAGTCATTAAACTCTGCTTGGAATGCGTTATCTTTAAAGATTGTGTATTCGCCACGTGAAATGTACTCTTTGTTTTTGCACCAGAAGTCATTCGCGTAATGCGTTGAGCCATCTGCTACAACAAAAATACCTTCCCAAAGTTCCGAAGGGCCGTAAAGTTCAAGCGTTGGGGATTTAGAGAAGTTGTCACTTGTCATATCACCAGCACTGCGAATTTCAGGACCACGACTAGAGAGAACAATAGTATTGCTTTCTCCATCCATCCAACGGTCAAGTCGTTTGCCGCAAAGAGCCATATTAGCAAAGGATGTGTGGCATACGTCATTTACGCCACCAACATCAGCTCCTTGTCCTTCACCAGAAATATCGCCTGAGAACATTGGATCCCAATACGAGTCGCTTGCTACATCAACTGCAGCAAAATCGTATGCAACTTCATCTGGGTTTGAACCTTCGTCGCCTTTTGCAGCAACCATTGGGTTTTGCTCATTCGCACTGATGATATTGTTTGTGCCGTAGCCGTTATCGCCAATCATGTAGGAATGAATGAAGCCAGAGATGTTAATGTTGTCATCTTGTGGTCCAATACCTTGGATTTGGCCGTTAGTTGCACCTTGGTACACACCGTTGTAGCCGCCTGCGATATTGGCAGCTCCACGGTTGATGTCACCTGGTACTGGGTACGAACCATCATTTGATTCGCCGTAAATTGAGAAGGACGAAGCGACACCTTTAGCTTGTGCTTGATCCTTACGTACACGTGCGTTGTCCATTGCTTTTGCAAGGGCAGGCAAGAGTAGACCCATCAATAGCGCAATAATTGCGATAACGACGAGTAGTTCGATGAGGGTAAAACCTCGTGAGTTACGTTTCATAATAAGAAACTCCATAGTAAAATGAGAATTATGTTGTTACTAGCTGCAAATGTTTCGTAAGAAAATCGTTGTATCTTTCAACTTCCCTGACTTGAAGGGAAAAGAACGATTTCTATGGAACGCAAATGAAGCGTGATGAAAAATGACGGGTAAAAGTTGTCTCATGGCAACGTAACCCGTGGTGGTCTTCATCGATATGCTTTATTGAAGATCCACCGCACATGCCAACAGTCACCAACAAGGCGATGCGGCGTCGAAATGTCGACCAGTGCGGCGGTATAAAATGGCTCGTTAGAGCAATAAGTGCGGTCAACTGAATCGCGAAAATAAAGTTGCCACGCCGGTCAGAACCTGCAGAATACAGGTATCTATACATACTTGGAGGGGTAGAGGATGCAGTCAAGTATAAATTTTGTCTATTTACACAAGAAAACAGAGGTAGTCCGATAAAAAGTAGCCTATAGCGTAATTTGAAAGACTGCCTCGACTTCAACAGTGGCTCCAAGGGGGAGACCGATGGACCCCATTGCAACCCGAGTGTGCTTGCCAGCATCACCAAAAACATCCACCATCAGGTCGCTTACCCCATTGGCAATTGTGGAGTGTCCTGTAAATCCAACGTCCGAAGCAATAAACACTCGAACAGACAGCACACGTTCAATTGCCTCGACCCCACCTTCAAGAGTTGCATCTGCGACTGCTATGCAATTCAATCCGCAAATCTGAGCAGCGTTTGTTGCTTCGTCTATTGAGCGAGCACTTGGCACACTTCCAACGTAGGCAAGCTCGCCATTCACCATCGGAATTTGCCCGCTCGTCCTAAGTTCATTCCCAACAATTATCGCTGGAATGTAGTTCGCAACAGGCGTGGGCACTTCGGGAAGGACGAGACCAAGTTCTTTCAATCGTTTTGTGATGTCATGCATTCAGGCTATGGTAACGAGTGCCAGCACTTGTTATGATTCCCCGCATGGAACTTTATATTGATACCGCAAACATTGACGAAATCCGCGAAGCTGCTGCACTTGGAGTTTTAGACGGTGTAACAACAAACCCCACCTTGATAGCGAGAGAAGGCGTGGCGTTTCATGAGCGTATGGCTGAAATTTGCGACATTGTAGCTGGGCCAGTAAGTGCAGAGGTAGTCGCGCTTGACCATGACGGCATGATTGCAGAAGCAGACGAGTTACTGAAAATTGCAAACAATATTGTGATTAAACTTCCTTGCACATTTGATGGGGTGAAAGCGTGTAAAACACTTTCCGACCGCGGGGTCAGAGTGAACATGACACTGTGTTTTCAACCTTTGCAAGCGTTAATGGTTGCAAAAGCGGGTGCTTTCTTAGTGAGCCCATTCATTGGACGTATCGATGACATCGGTGGAGATGGCATGGACCTGATCCAACAAATTCGCACAATTTATGACAATTATGGTTTTGAAACCAAGGTGCTAGCTGCATCTATTCGTCACCCATTGCACCTCGTGCAGTGCGCCCTTGTTGGTGCAGATGTCGTTACAGTGCCAATGAAAGTAATCAAGCAACAAATGAGTCACCCATTAACTGACAAAGGTCTTGAGGGATTTTTGGCTGATTGGAACGCTCGCAAAGAGTAACGTTTTTGTACTTTACAGCGATGTTACAACAACAATAATCAGCAACACCACATTGATAATAGCGCTTGTGATGAGCAGTGGAAGGTAGAGTGATTCCATGCCAGAACTGTTGCCACCATGCATAGTACTTTTAACAGGTTCACTTACCGGCGATGCCTCTGCAGCCTCTGCAAGTTTTGCAAAATCTAACGTTGGTTGCGCAAATTGAGGAGAGTCTCCACGCGCTACTGCGTCGAGATCTTCAATAAGATCAGAGGCATTTTGGTATCTTTGGGAGACCTCTTTCGCCATCATCATCTCGATTATTTGCGAAAATCCTGCAGACAGAGTTGGATTGATATGGTCGGGTGGGACAAGTTCTTGTTTCAGATGGCGATGCATAACATCCGATGGGTTTTTGCCAGGAAACGGAACGTTTCCTGTAACCATGTGGTACAGCGTTGCACCGAGTCCGTAAATATCTGCCGCGGGTGTAATGTCTTTCTTGCCTCGAATCTGCTCTGGGCTAATGTAATACGGCGTTCCGTACGCACGGCCGGCCTCTGCTTCAGCGGCTTCGCGGTCATCTAAAGCACGCGCTAAACCCAAGTCCGCAAGTTTTACATCCCCGTTGTTGGCAATCATTATATTCTTTGGTTTAATGTCACGATGAATAAACCCAACTCTGTGTGCATGTTTTAAAGCAAGTGCTACTTGGCGGATAATAGGAAGTGCTTCTTCTTGAGAAAGTTTTTTCTTTTCGGTAATCTGTTCGTACACAGTATCGCCGTCTACGTATTCCATCACGAAGTAGTGGTATTCGCCAGACTTGCCCACGTCGTAGGCTTGCACAATATTTGCATCGTTTAGTTTTGCAGCAGCTCGACCTTCTTTGTAGAACCGTTCGAGGAAATCTTCGTTCTCAGAAAACTTTTTCGGAAGCACTTTAATTGCAACGGGTCTATCTAAACTTTCCTGTTGCGCTAGAAAGACAGTCGCCATGGCACCTGCCCCGAGTTTTCTTATGATGCGATAGCCTTGAATACGTTGCGTAGATTTACGGGTGTCAAAATCAGTTTGAAGACGGTCGAGTTGCCTTCGAGTTAAAAATTGGTGGTTCACTAGAATGTCTGCGAGTGTGTGGCCAGTCGCATTACCATCTGCGTCTTGCAAAAGGCTTGAACATTCACTGAGTTCATCGGGAGTCACAAGGCCGTTGTCAACGACTAGTTTGCCGAGAATTGTTTCAAAACCGAACGTTGAAGCGCCAGGGCTACCTGCTCGATCCACCTGTTTTGTGTCCTCAGCATTTGCAGAGTCAGAGTTGTCATTTGCTTTATCGCTCATCGCTAGTACGTAACTATTGTTTCGAAATGGTCTCCTGTCAAGTCTTCTGGCCTATTGAATATCGTATTTCAGCAGATTGGTACGATGCACACATCAATGCACGACCTGAACCCAAAACGAATTTTACTTATTCGACCAAGCGCCCTTGGAGATGTGTGCAGAAGTGTTCCCGTTGTCGCCTCATTGCATAAGCGCTGGCCAGAAGCAACCATAGATTGGCTTGTACAGAAAGGCTTTGAAGACGCAATTTCTGCACACCCGAATGTCGACAACACAATTTTGTTTGACCGTGAACAAATGCGTTCTTGGTATACACCAAAGGGCTTCTTCGCAATACTTTCGTTTCTTAGAGTGCTGAAGGCGAAGAAATATGACCTAGTCCTCGATGCGCAGGGTCTTGGAAGAAGCGGCTTGTTTACGTGGGCAACAAGAGCACAATCAAGAATTGGCGCTAAGAATGCTAGAGAGTTTGCATGGCTAGGGTATAACGAGCGCGTCGATATTCAGTCTACGCATACGGTTGATTGCATGCTTGAGTTGGCTCAATTCGCAGGCGCTGAAATTCTGCCGGACATGCAATTGTACGTGCAAAAAAAAGATGCAGAGTGGTGGGATGAGTATAGAGTGGACCAACTGCTCCATGAAAAATACATGGTGCTTGCTCCAACCTCTCGTTGGAAAAGTAAGCAATGGCCTATTGAGTATTTTGCGAAAATTGCAGAAGTTGCAAAAGAGAAAGGTATTGGCGTCGTTGTTGTTGGTGCGCCTGCAGAAGCAAGCCAAGTTGAAACGCTAACAATGCACGAAGGCGTGCTGAATTTGCTTCCCGAGTTAACTATTGGAAGGCTCATGGCAGTTGTTTCGCGTGCAGCAATAGTTGTTGCAAATGATTCTGCTGCTCTACATATGGCAGTTGGTTTTAATAGACCGATTGTTGCCTTGTATGGTCCGACGAACCCAGCAACTGTAGGGCCATACTTGCAGGAAAGTTCTGTAATTTCTGCTTCTGTTTCTTACGATGAAGTGCATTACCGTTCATCGTCAATTGGCGATTCGATTATGCGTACCATTGAAGTTGATCAAGTTGCCAAGCGTGTACACGAGGTCCTCGATTCGTAATATGAAACTGTGGAAAGAACCAATCATTCTGGCGAGCACATCACCACGGCGTAAAGAATTGCTTGCATCAATTGTGCAAAATTTTTCCGTTACTGCCCCCAAGATCGACGATGGGGTTTTTGGCAGAGGGACTATGTCCCCAAGGCAGTGGGTACAAACATTGGCAGTACTAAAAGCCCAAAATGTACAGCAACAACGCGTGTCGAAAACAGGTTGTATTCTTGGCGCGGACACGGTGTGCGTTTTAGGCGAAAGAATATATGGGCAACCGCAATCGTCTGATGAAGCCAGAGCGATGATTGTTTCAATGATGGGTAAGAATCATGAAGTGCTTACAGGTTGGTGTATCATCAATGCAGATGGGTCTGCAATGCAATCGGGAGTCGAAGAATCTATCGTTCGCGTGGGCGATTTTTCAGGGAAATTGTTCGAGAGCCACCTTGAGACTGGTGCGTGGCGAGGCAAGGCAGGCGGGTATAATTATCTTGAATGTGCCCGCTTGGGTTGGCCCCTCGAATGCAGAGGCGAAATAGATACAGTGATTGGTTTACCTACGAAAAAAATACAGCAATTGTTAGTAGAAGAAATATAGAATTTATGAATACTCCAATGCCAACTTGGTTGCAGTTTTTTACAACCCCTGTTTCGTGGTTGTATACGAAAATTATTCGCATTCGTAATCGCCATTACGACAAAGGAAAGAATGTTCATTCTGCCGGACTTCCTGTAATTGCCGTCGGAAATGTCACCGTAGGTGGAACGGGTAAAACACCTCTTGTTACTTGGATTGTGAGGAAACTACGCAGCCACGGGTATAACCCTGCAATTGTTATGCGTGGGTATGCTGCAGTAGACCCAGAAAATGCTGACGAAGCAGTCGAGTATCGCGAAAAGTTAAAAGACATAGATGTCATCGTTGGCTCAAACAGAGTCGAGACTATTCAGAAATACATTGAGGGTGGCGGTACAGCTGACTGCCTGATTATGGACGATGGCTTTCAGCATCGTCGCCTCGCACGGGACGTTGATATTGTTGTGATGGATTATTTACGAGACCCCTTTTCACAACGAGTGTTGCCAGCGGGTTGGTTGCGTGAACCTATAGAAGGATTGCAGAGATGCGACGCGGTCGTTGTAAGCCACGCGAATTGCGTTGTAGAAGAGTTTGCAGAAAAAATACGCAACGTTACGGGTGAAAATCCTGTCGCATGGACCTCACACCATTGGTCTGGGCTGGAGTTGTTTGACGCTGAAGGCAAGTCCGAGCGTCCTTTAGATTGGCTCACAGGTCGGAGTGTTGCAGTTCGGCTTGGAATTGGGTATCCAGGCCCCGTTATCGAAGCACTCGTTCGACTTGGCACAAAAATTTCTCTGCAACTGCATGCAGGCGATCATCAGCCATTTACAAACGATGAAATCACACAACTCAAGAAGGCTTCAGCAGAGGTTGATGGTATCGTTATGACGTTTAAAGATTGGGTAAAAGCTCGAGATGTGATTGATTTATCTACATTGCAATGCCCAATCATCGTTCCTGCCCTTGAATTGGACTTTGTTCAGGGTGCAGATGAGCTAGAAGCCAAACTGTTGGCTGTAATGAAGTAAAATCCAGCTATGAGCAGTTTACTACAGCAGGTATTAAAAATTCAATCACCACGCATTCTCGTCATCGGCGATTTTATGCTTGATGAAATTGTTTCAGGTGACGCAGAACGGTTAAGCCCAGATGCTCCAGTGCCAGTGCTTGAAGTTCGTTCAGTGCAATCAAGGGCGGGTGGTGCTGGAAATGTGGCTCGGTGTTTAGTAGCCATGGGCGCGACTGTAGAATGCTTGGGAGTGATTGGCAACGATGCGGAAGGCAATGTGCTTTCTCAACTCTTGCAATCTGAAGGCATTGGTGTTGAACATCTACTCGTCGCTGAAGACAGACCAACTACAGTAAAACGTAGCATCGTTGGTCTAGCGCAGCATCGACATCCTCAAAAAATGTTTCGCATTGACCATGAGTCTAGAAAACCATTACTACCCGAACAATACGATGCACTCATCGAATCGCTGAACGCAAGCCTCCAACAATGCGACATTGTTTGCATGGAAGATTATGGCAAGGGCGTCTTAAACAGCGCAATGTGCAAGCGAGTTATCGAGCACTGCAAAGATGTCGGAATCGAAGTGCTCGTAGACCCCGCCGGTATTGAAGATTATTCTAAATATACTGGCGCAACTGCTATCACTCCAAATAGAACAGAGGCAGAAAAAGCTACAGGAACTCGACTGAGCGATGCTGATCCTGTAGAGGGTGCCATTGGTCTAGCAGAACAATTATGCGAATCTTTGCAATTACATGTTGCGATATTGACGCTCGATAAACATGGTGCAGTGTTACAAGAAAAAGGTAAAGACGCAGTGCATGTTAAGACGCGCGCGCGATCTGTGTACGACGTGACAGGGGCAGGCGATATCGTGCTTGCAGCAATTGCTGTGGGTAGAGGCGGCGGTTTGTCTTGGAACGAGTGTGTAGAGTTTGCTAATGTTGCTGCAGGGCTGGAAGTAGAAGTGTTTGGAGCGACACCAATTCCGATGCCTCAGATTCACAAAGAGTTACTTTCTATGCAAACTGGGCTCGGCAGCAAAATACGATGCGCTACTGATTTAAAAATAGAACTTGCTGCAGCAAAAGAAATTGGACACACTGTTGTGCTCACAAATGGTTGCTTCGATGTTATTCATGCAGGGCACGTTTCTTATCTACGCGAAGCCGCAAAACTAGGCGATGTTCTTGTTGTTGGCGTAAACGTAGATGCACAAGTAAAAGAACAAAAAGGCGAAGGAAGACCAATGTATGCTCTTGAAGAGCGAATGGCAATTCTTGCTGAATTGCAATGCGTGACGTTCGTTGTATCATTCGAAGAACCGACCGCCCAAGAATTGATTCGATGCGTGCATCCTGATTTGTATGTAAAAGGTGGCGATTATTCACCTGATGAAATTAATGAATACGCTTTGTTACAAGAATTAGGCGTGGAGTTACAAGTGCTCTCTGAGCGCCCAGGCCGAAGCAGTACAAAAGTTATAAAAGAGATGAAGGAAGCAACGTAATGGTATCGTTGAAGGAATACGCATCAAGGAGAGCAAAGGTAAGCAAAGCATTAAAAAGTGCTGCGGGCATTGTGTTTGCTGGCACGAGTTCTGGCGAATTAGATTCGACTTGGCGTCCGCATGCGCATTTTGAATACCTTACTGGGTTGACCAATGAGCCAGGCGCGATGCTTTTGTTTGATCCGAAAAACCCAGTCAAAACACGAAGAGAAATGTTGTTTCTTTTGCCCCGTGACCCAGAGGTTGAACAGTGGGATGGTTTACGTAAATCACTCGGTAGCGATTTGCGTACAGAAACTGGCATTACAGCGCTGTTTCGTACGCGCTCTCTAGCGATGGTTCTTAGCGATATTGCGTCGCGTACAAATACATTTGCAACTCTCATGCCAAAAGCAGGGGTCAATAGTTCTATCTCTGAAGACGTTGCGCTTTGGAACAAAGTAGTAGAGCGTAACCCAGGTTGTGCAATCGTTGATGCTTCTGGAGTTATCCCCGCGTTGCGAAGTGTGAAATCATCTTCTGAGATAAAAATGATACAAAGCGCCGTTGATTTTACAGCGCGAGGTTTTGCAGATGCAATGCAATTTGTTGCTCCAGGCATTAATGAATACAAAGTGCAAGCTACACTGGAACATGGATACGCAATGGCAGGCGGAAGAGGTTCTGCGTTTCCGCCTATCGTTGGTGGAGGGTTAAATAGTACCGTCTTGCACTACAAAGAGAATGACCAAGATTTAGTAGCAGGTGATTTGGTATGTATAGATTCTGGAGCATTCCACGCAGGGTACGGTGCAGATATTTCTAGAACGGTACCAGTCTCTGGCAAGTTTTCGAAGCGACAAAAAGAAGTGTACGAAATTGTGTTGAAAGCAGAGCAAGCAGCAATAAAAGCGGTGAAGCCTGGGGTGACACTAGGTGAACTTGATGCAATCGCACGAACGATCATTACTAAAGCAGGCTTTGGAGAATATTTTATTCATAGCATCGGCCATCACCTAGGTCTTGAAACACACGATACATGCGGTCCAATGGCTCCTCTTAAAAAGGGTGCCGTGATAACGATTGAGCCTGGCATCTACTTGCCACAAGAAGCGCTTGGAGTTCGCATCGAAGACGATATTGAAGTGACTGCAACTGGCTATAAAAACTTATCGAAAGCAATTCCTAAAAGTGTTAGCGCTATCGAAAAAGCAATGGCGAAATAATCAACATGGATTCTTACGACGAGCAACAGGTCACTGAAGACGCCTATGCATTTTTGAAATCCAACTCGACTGCCTCCTTGCAATTCGGTGAAAACGCACAAGATGTCTCCTACATATTTGCACCAGACGGACGCCTTGTCATTCCAGTGATGGTCGCCATGTTGCAGCCTTGCAATACCATTATGTTCGTTCCAGATTACTGCGACAATTGCATGGAAATGCATGTGTCGTTGCAGCAGTTCGATGAACACGCGCACGGTGCACTGGTAGACAGATGGCAGGTGTACCATGGAGAACCTCCAGATGTACAGTGGGCGTTAGTGGACATTGACGCCACGCGGTTTCATGAAATGTTCATAGACGGCGAAGGTTTGTGCAGAGAAAATGCGCTGAAAGATATTGAACGTACTATTTGTAAAACCTTAAACGAGAACAAAGATGCAGTTAGAAAACAATGCCACAAGGAAACGGGTGTCGATGTAACGGATCCATTTGTTGTTGGCGTTGACCCGCTTGGCATAGATATTCGTGCGCCTTTTGGAATCATTCGCATTCAAGCGCCAGTGCCATTTGCATCAAGCCAACAGGCGTTGCAATACTTCGCCATTGTGTAACCACTCTCGCAATACAAAAAGAGACTGGCGGATTTAACTCCAAATTGCTTGTTGCGCAGCAGCTTGCAATCGAAACATCGTGTTGCCATTCGTGATTTTACAACCCGATTTGTCTGCTTGAAGTAAGAGGGGGGTTTGCTCAGGCATGTACACAGTATCTAATACGTGCATAGACGGGCTCAGCGAAACCCAAGGAGCAAGGATTTCTAGTGCGTTTCCATCGGGCGAGTTGCCACCAAGCATACCGACAGGTGTGCATTGGACTATTGTGTCGTATGGGTCGTCATGCTCTGATGCGACTTGGCACAGGTATTCTGTTGCGAGTGCACGCACTTTTTTATTTGTTCTGCCAGCGATGTGCACTGTACTTTTGCATTTTTGTAGCGCGACAATGGCTGCGCGTGCAACCCCGCCAGTTCCAAGGACGAGTGATTTTGTTGACCCCTGCAGTAACTCCGTTAGCGCAGTTACATCGGTGTTTGATGCTTCTATTTGTTTGGGCAGTATTGCAATTGTATTTGTTGCGCCAATTGAAGCGCATTCAGGCGTGCATTCTGTTGCAAGTTTAATCATTTCTTCTTTGTGGGGAATAGTAATGCTAGCCCCGGAGAAATGCAAAGGTTCGTAACTGCGTAATTCTTCAAATGATGCTTTCAAGTGTTCCCAGCCCTCTGGAACTTGGAGTGGTAGGTATACAGAATTGTTTCCGGTGACTTGAAAAGCAGCGTTGTGGAATGCAGGGCTTGCAGAATGCGAAACATTGTTGCCAATGACTCCGTACACTTTGGTCTGTGTATCGATAGAGCAAAAATCATATACCGATTGCAGTTCGGCGATACTGATTTGCCCAGAGGCTGTCGCTGTACTTCCATCAACGGAAGCGAACGTCGCAAAACCACCGAACTTTGGCGCGAGAACTCTACTCATGGTTCCGTATTCACCCATACATAGAACAATTGTGGGTTGTTGTTTTGTTCGCAAAAGTTCAAACGCTTCTATGTTGTCGCGAATGGATCGTGCGCGCCATACAATTTTAACTATTGCAACGCCAGCCACATCCTGCATTGCAACTGCTCTTTGCAGTAAATCCTTCGGGCGTCCCTTTGTGTCATGCCATGAAAGAATAATGCCCGTTTCTTCTGTAGTTAGCGAGTCAATAAGCAACGGATGGTGCAACAAAATTTCATGTTCGATGTCGATGTATTTTGGAGGGCTGTCGCATCCCAGAGCCGCGTTGTATATAGAGACTCGTTCTTCTTCCTGGCCATCAAAAAAACCGCCTTCGCTTATGCTCCTGCAAGTGACAATTGTTGGAATCGGGGATTGCTTCAGCAGCGAGGGCAACAGTTGTATGGCTTCGTTTGTTTCAATACCATCCACCCGTATTTCAAGAAGGTCTGCGCCGTTAAGATTTTCTGGAACTGCTCCATGCGCAGAAGCAATAATTAACGTCATGAGGGAATAATCTTCAGAGCGGCTTCAGCGAATGCATCGTGCGATGCTCGAACCATTTCCATTGTGGCACCACCAAATGATGTGAGGAACACAGAGGCAATTTCAAAACCAACTGCGTTTTCCATGACGACGCTTGCCGCTGGAAGTGCACAAACGTCTGATCGTTCGTAATCGCTGCGTACAGATTCGCCAGTGCACAACGAAACACTATCCATTCCCTGAAGAAGTGTAGCTATAGGTTTCATGGTTCCCCGAACAACGACAGGCATGCCATTAGTCATGCCACCTTCTATTCCGCCAGCGTGGTTCGTTGGGCGTTCGAATCCGAAATGTGATTTTTGTGTTGCACTTGCATCGTACATGATGGGGTCATGCACTTGTGAACCGCATAGATTTCCACACTCTGCACCAATGCCAATTTCGACTGCTTTAAATGCTTGTATACCCATTACAGCACCCGCGAGTTTTGAATCTAATTTTTCATTCCATTGCACGCAAGAGCCTAGCCCAGGAGGGCAACCGAACACATGTACTTCGCACAAGCCGCCCACGGTATCTTTTTCTTTTTTAGCGGTTCGAATGTGTTCAATAATCGCTTTGCATGTTGCATCGTCGGGGCAATACACCGCAGAATCATCGCGGGCGTCACGTATGCTTTTCCAGTTTTCTCTTAAAACTTCAGTTGGTGCATGTGCGTCGCGCATTCCTCGAACGAAGCCAAAGCAATCGATATTAAACTCGCGAAGTAAACAGCGAGCAACTGCACCTGCTGCAGTACGTGCTGCAGTTTCGCGAGCGCTCGCCCGTTCAAGAGTATTTCTGCAATCATTTGTAAGCCACTTTAAAGCTCCAGACAAATCTGCATGCCCAGGCCGTGGGTTATGTACTGGCGGCGTTTTTTCTTGGTCATCTAAACGGCTGTCTTTATTTACAATTTGAATAACAACAGGTGCTCCTGTTGTTACGCCATTGCGAACACCTGCGAGGAAAATTGCCAGGTCTTTCTCGATAGCTTGCCGACCACCTCGACCATAGCCGCCTTGCCTGCGGGAGAGTTCGTTATTAATGAAGTCCATATCGAGTGATAAACCAGCAGGAAGACCTTCGATAAGGGCAATTCCACAAGGTCCATGCGATTCGCCAGCAGTTTTGCA
>Ga0115000_10000496_pt1 | contig 36453 bp, 35 predicted proteins | sample ArcticOcean_MG_C_6_FD_89690 | JGI IMG/M metagenome (GOLD analysis project Ga0115000, IMG submission 89690) | Marine microbial communities from western Arctic Ocean - ArcticOcean_MG_CB8_128 | ecosystem: Environmental > Aquatic > Marine > Oceanic | place: Arctic Ocean: Canada Basin | collected...
ATGTCATGGTCGAGGGTTTTAAATCCTAATTTTACATATATTGCGCTTGCTATCGGAACAGCCGTAAAAATCGTCATAAGGTACCCTTTAAGGCCCATTACCTCCTTCAGCAATCGGATACTGTGAGCCCGATATTCCTTTTCGACAACCCAAGCAGACCAGTTACACACCTTATAGGTGATGGAGCCAATCGTTCTCTTGCTAAAAATAGTACCTAGAAATCCTACGATGACTCTATCTGCCTCCAAGACGTAACCAAAATAATTTTCCTCAGAGTTCCAGTGATTCACGAACAATTGCCTGCAATCTTCCTTAGAAACAGGCTCCTCGAATAACCTGACTAATTTAAAGACTCCTTCGAAATCTGACTCCAGCGCCTTTCGAACGATCATCATGTCCCCTCTGTTTAATATTCATTCTTGTCCAACCATTTCTTAATTAAATCCTCACAGATATTACTTTTAGAGATGGTTGGTGTTTCACCCTTCTTTATTTGTTTATCCTGTTCTGCCCTCACCCCAAGATTAAATCTAATTTTAGTTTCCTCATCCAGATACACCTGAACCGATGCCTGTCTTAATTTAGTAGGTTTTGTTTCTGCTGTTTTCTTTGCCATCAACCCTCTCCAATAACATCTATTTTTCCCAATTCTAACCGCATCCAATCTTTAGTCAATAGCACATAATTTAGTTTTTTAAGCACTACAGTTATGTAATACTACAATTAACATTATTTACTAACTATTGAAACTCTGATTATGAATATCCAACAAATCAAATTCTGGAGAAAAACATTAGATTTTGACTCAGGGGAATATCCGCAGATCAGTAACCAAGATTTAGATGTTGTGGATTTCTTAATAGATGAACTTGAGAAATCTCATGAATCCAACAAAAAGAATAAATGCTCCAGTTGCTTATTTTGGGAAAAATCATCAGAGACAGGATTTGGTTTTTGTCCTATCGGCAAGGATTACTTTTTAGGAAGTAATAAGTGTGAATACGGAACATGGAAACTTAATAAAGAAGGAGAAGAGTTATGAAGAAGATGCTGATTTTAGTGTTGATGAGTGTTTTAGTTTTTACTGGAACTGGATGTGCAACCAATCCAATTTTGAATGGAAAGAATGTTGGTGGTGTCATTGGTTCTTCCGGTGGAGCATATGGGGGGTCAGTTTTGACAAAGAACTCATCTAAAGGAGTTCAAATTGCAAGCATCGCAGGTGGAGCATTACTCGGTTGGTTGGCAGGTTCTAAAGTTGGTGAGTATTTTGATGAGAGGGATAAGAAACGACAGGTCAAGTTGATAGAAAATGTCTTGGAGAATAATAGAGACAATATGACATCAACTGACACTTACAAAAAGACATGGACTAATCCGAATGGTCAGCAACAAACTGGAATGGTCACTCAGTCAATAACACCTCTTAGAACTTTTCAACAACCTCAGAATAATATCTATGTTGGAGATCAAAGACCATCATTACCTAATGGTCACCCTGACAAATGGAAAGAGTTCACATACACGCAACCAAATCAAAATAATCAATATGCATCATCTGGTCAGGTTTGTAGGGATGCTCAAATCACAATCAGCATTGAAGGATTAGGACAACCAACTAAACAGCAATTTTATACTGCTTGCCGAACAGAACAAGGTTGGAGGAGTGTAAATTAGGATTGTTTCAGATCAATTTTAAGGTAGTCTAGAGTCCAGTTTCCGGCAAGGTTTCTGGACTCTTTTTTTAGGGAAAAATAGTGACAAAAATGCAGGAATTTTTCGGCATTGATTTACCCCCAAATGAACAGTTGGCACTTCTATAAGTCTTCTATAAGTATTTTTTAGAATTTATAAAACCATGTTAAAATTATAAGTAATTGGTTTTAAAGGGTTTTAATGATTTCTAGGAAGGATTAAACCGTTGACCAAATGTTTTTTAAGGGAGCAAGCAAATATTTTTTCATAAATATGATTAGCGAATTTTCTTGAGATATCCATTTGGATTAAAAGTCATATAAAATTTTTCACAGTTTTGATCTATTTCAAAAGAATCATTATGATTAAAAAATTCCTGAATGGCCTCAAAGGGTCCATCGCCCCAGTTTGGCATGATAGGATGACCGTTAATATTAGAGTCTTCCACAATCATATAGCTATTGGGGGTTACAAAATCACAGTAAATTTTCATTTCTTTTAGCACATGATGCATATTGTGATCAGAGTCGAGTATAACCAATACAATCTGGCTTCCTTCAATCATTTTAGCAATTTTTTGAACCACCTTATCGCTTGTGGATGATCCCTTTAAATATGTAATTCTTTCATGAACCGGACGGTTTTCTAATTCCTCAATATCGACGGCAATCACCTTTCCTTTTCCAATGGAATCCATTATCGAGGCAAGAAAACCAACACCACCGCCCTCATTCGTCCCCGTTTCAATAACAATATCTGGTTTTAATTCAAATAGGAGTTCCTGGTAAATCCAAAGATCCATAGGGCATTTCATTGTTCGATGCCCCATCCACCGAGTATTTTTCCAGGTTCTCTCTGGTGAGCTATAATAAAGCGAATGGAATTGAGCTGGTATATCTCCAGAATTTTTAGAAAAATAATTGTATGATCTAACAAAAATAAGCTCCAAGACAAAAGTTGCGATTCGAAATATTTTCCGAAAAACCCCATCTTGGGAAAGACCCATAGCCCTACTGATTTTTTTACTTCTCTTCATATTCTTGATACACTCCGCAAAAATTAGCCTCAATAATATTCGGCAACATGATAAAATGATACGCTGATACTTATAAAATGTCTATTTGTTCTAAAAATCTGGAGCCCCTTTGAAATACCCAACCTGTCGATTCTGTAATGCAAATCTGATTTCGTTTTGTGACCTTGGCCTATCTCCTCTTGCTAATTCATTTCTGAAAGAAAGTCAGCTACAGACTGATGAAGCATTTTACCCCTTGCATGCCTACATCTGTGAAGATTGCCATCTGGTACAACTTGAAGAATTTGAATGTCCAAAAAATATTTTTACCAATTATGCATACTTTTCGTCTTTTTCTAAAACATGGTTAAAGCATTGCCAAGCTTACACAAATAATGTGATCTCCAGATTCAAACTTGATCGCAAGAAAAAGGTAATTGAAATTGCAAGTAACGATGGGTGCCTTCTAAAATATTTTAATGAATCAAAAATTCCCGTTTTGGGCATCGAACCCGCAGAAAATGTAGCACGGGAAGCAGAGGCTTCTGGAGTACCTACTGTAAAAAGTTTTTTCAACTCTGAACTTGCTCGAAAGCTAAAGGCCGAAAATAAGCAAGCCGATTTTTTAATTTGCAACAATGTTCTAGCTCATGTCCCAAATCTTAATGATTTTATTGCTGGTTTAAAAATTCTACTTAAACCTGAAGGCGTAATTACCTTGGAATTCCCCTCTTTAATGAAATTAATAGAGCAAGTTCAGTTTGATACGATTTACCATGAACATTTTTCCTATTTTTCATTATTAACCGCTGAAAAATTATTTTCTCATCATGGATTAACCTTATTTGATGTTGATGAGTTAAATACTCATGGGGGCTCTTTACGAATATACGCTCAACACAAAGAAAACACAGAAAACTTAACAAGTGAAAACGTATCACGTATTAAACTAATGGAAAAAAATAAAGGCTTGGACAAATTAAGTTCTTACCTTAACTTTACAAAACAGGTGGAAGAAACAAAACGAAAACTTTATAGTTTTTTAGCTAAAAAAAAGCAATCAGGAAAATCTATAGCCGCCTATGGCGCCCCTGCCAAAGGCAACACACTTCTTAATTATTGCAATATCGGAACCGATTTAATTGATTATACTGTAGATCTAAATCCTGGAAAGCAGGGTCATTTTCTTCCCGGCACCCATATTCCGGTCTTTCATCCAGATAAAATTAAGGATACTAGACCCGACTATCTTCTCATTTTACCATGGAACATAAAAAACGAAATAATGGAACAAATGAAAATTATTAATACATGGGGAGGGAAGTTCATTATTCCCATACCAAAAGTAATGGTACAACAATGATTTTTAAAGAAACCAATTTGCAAGGGGCATTTGTTATAGAACCTGAAATGTTAACCGACGAGAGAGGGGCTTTCGCCCGTATATTTTGTAAAAAAGAATTTAAAAACCATGGACTGAACCCAAATATTTTCCAGTGTAGTATTTCGCTCAATAAAGAAAAATTTACTCTAAGAGGAATGCACTTTCAAAAAATCCCTCACGCTGAAGCTAAACTAGTTCGATGCTCCCGAGGACTCATCTATGACGTGATTGTGGATTTACGACCTAACTCGCCTACCTATATGGGATGGACCTCTATAGAAATATCTCTCGAAAACAAGAGAATGGTATATGTACCTGAAGGATTTGCTCATGGATTTCAAACCTTGGAGGACAACACAGAAGTAATTTATCAAATGTCCCAGTTTTATTCTCCAGGCCACTCCGGTGGGTTCCGCTGGGATGACCCTTCATTTAATATTGAATGGCCTACCGAACCAATAGTCATTTCACCTAAAGATAAAATTTTTTCTGACTTTAGGTCATGAAAAAAACCTTGGTAACTGGAGCATCTGGTTTTATAGGAAGGCATGCGCTCGAGCCTCTATTACAGGCTGGCCATGAAGTACACGCTGTCTCATTTAAAAAAAAATCGGGAAATGAGACCAATATAAAATGGCACCAGGCTGACCTCAAAAACTCTACTCAAACGCAAGACCTTATAGGGAAAATCCAACCCACCCATCTACTCCATTTTGCCTGGTGCGCCGATCCGGGAAAGTTCTGGACAGACCCCGAAAATACTCAATGGGTTGAGGCTAGCTTTAATTTAATAAAAAATTTTCACGCGCAAGGTGGCAAACGAGTAGTTATTGCTGGCAGTTGCGCTGAATACAATTGGAATAAAAGTATCTATTCTGAAAAGGCAAGTCCTGAAATGCCAGCTACGCTTTATGGGAAATGTAAGCAGGAACTTCAAATCAAAGCCGAGTCTTTCTGTCATAAAGTCGATTTAAGCCTTTGTTGGGGACGAATATTTTTCGTTTACGGACCTTACGAGCACCCGGAGCGCCTTGTCTCTTCAGTAGTTCGTTCTTTATTGAAAAATGAACCTGCGGAATGCTCCCATGGAAAACAAAAACGAGATCTACTTTTTGTTGAAGATGTAGCCTCTGGATTCGTATCTATCCTGGAAGATAAGATAACGGGAATTGTAAATATAGGATCAGGCAAGGGTGTCGCACTCAAGGACGTTATAAAAACCATCGGCGATAAAATTGGACGAAATAATTTGATTAGGATAGGCGCCCTTCCCTCTCCCATAAATGATCCGCCGATACTGGTGGCCAACACAAAAAGGTTAACAGAAGAAGTCGGATGGACACCAAAGTTCGATATCAATGCAGGGCTTGACCGAACAATTCAATGGTGGAAAAGTGCACTGTGAAACCCAACAGCATCTAATAAAACCTACTTATTTTTTTGCGGTGGGATTGAGAAAATCTACATTTCTTCGGCGATGATAGCTTTCAGTTTTGAGCGCAGCCTGAAAACCGCTTTGGAGTGGATTTGTGAAACTCGGGATTCTGTTATATCTAGAACTTCCCCGATCTCTTTCATGGTCAGTTCTTCATAATAGTAAAGGGATATCATCAATCGCTCTTTTTCAGGAAGTGTATCGATGGCCTTGGCGATAATCTCTTTCAGCTCGCTCAGACGGAACGATGTTTGTGGATCGTTATCGCCCTTGCCTGCTAGACAGTCCAGAAGACTTTGTTGTTCGCCGGACTCCTTGGCGATGCCTAAATCCTCCAAACTGAGAATCGGCATGCTTTTCGTTTCGTTCATGGTAATGAAAAGTTCATCCATGGTGACACCCATTTCACCAGCTACCTCATCATCTTCAGGAGGACGGCCCAACTTATTCTGCAATTTCTGAACAACTTCATCCAAAGCAGAGGCTTTTTGCCGTACCGATCGCGGAACCCAATCCATTGATCTCAGTTCGTCAAGAATAGATCCGCGAACCCTGAATTCAGCATAGGTTTTAAACTTGGCACCACGTGATGCATCGTATTTGTCAATCGCGTCAATCAAGCCGAGCACGCCGACACTGATTAAGTCATCGACTTCGATATGCGGAGGTAGGCGCATCGCGATCCGGTTCGCAACATATTTGATCATCGGCGCGTATTCCTTAATTACCTCTTCGCGGTTCTCTACCGAAATCTCAATTCGATTGATTGCATGTCCTTTAGTAGCCATTTATATTTTCTCTCATTACGCCCTTTGATCCAATTGAGTGCCCTTGTCTTCTTCCTGATCCTTGTCGACCATATCTTCTTTCTCTTCTTGCAGCAACATCGAACCTACTCCCCAAGCCAGTAAACCAAAAAGTATCGCACCACCAATCCCGCGAGAGATTCCCGTGAAAAAAGTCGCCCCCATTAAAACACTGCCTATGGATAGAATTCCAAAGGACAGTAGACCAAACGAAGCGGCCATCTTTTGTATATTAAGGGGAGTCATTTGGCTTGAAAAGCACTCCTCCAAAAATAAGGTTGATTGCCTTCACCAGATTTCGGTTTCTCTTTTGAAATCTTTTCGGCAAGTTCATTGATGCAACCGCTGAATTTTGAAAAAGGGTAAATTTCCAGAAAAGCTTTTTGTTGGCGAATCGCTTTCGGAACATTAGGGTCGTATAATATATATCCCATATACTCAACAGAAACACCGCTAAGAAAGCGATCGGTAACTGCTGTCAAGTTTCTGTAAACACCTTGTGCTTCTCTTTCAGACGCAACGGAGTTAACAATCAACCTGAATTTTTTTTGTGAATGGTTGTTATGTAAAATCTTCATCAAAGCATAGACATCGGTCAACGAAGTCGGCTCTGTTGTGGCAATAAGAAGCGTTTCATGGGCGGCACTGCAAAAGAAAGTTACATTAGCTGAAATACCCGCGCCCGTATCGAAAATCAGAAAATCATATCCACGGCTGACCCGATCTAACTCATCCATGAGCATCATTTTCTTTTCGGTCTCCAATTGTGTTAACTCTTGAAGTCCGTCACCTGCTGGTAAAACATGAATACCTTCCGGGCCGTGCAATATAATGTCTTCGACATTCAATTCCCCTGACAAAACATGGCCAATATGCTTTTTCGAAACTAATCCTAAAAGAATATCAATATTGTTCAGGCCAAGATCCGCATCGACCACCAGAACTTTTTTACCCCGTTTAGACAAGGCATAAGCAAGGTTAGCCACGATATTGGTTTTACCAACACCGCCCTTACCGCTACTGACTGCTAGAACTCTCAAATCTGATTCGTTCATTTCACTGTATGTCATTCTTTTTAAAGTAGTTGCTTGCCCGTCCAATATCATATCTTAATCCCCTAATTTATCTTGAAATCAGTTAAAAATCAAACTTATTACTTTATCGGGTGCCGCAACTTCCAAGTCTTCAGGCACATTCTGACCTGCAGTAAAATAAGACAGAGGAACCCGGTTTCGTACAGAGAAATTAAACAAAGGGCCAAAACTCAAACCTTCATCCAGTTTGGTAAAAAGCACACGGTCCACGCCAAGCGGCAAAAACTGTTGATAAGTCGTTGATAACAGCTTCTCCTGAGCAGTGACACTGAGAACCAGATGCGTTTCTACCCCACCGACCGCATCAAAAATTTCTTTAAGCTGCCGCGAGTAATCTTTATCTCGATGCGACCGTCCTGTGGTATCAATTAGAATGAGATCTTTATCGGAATGTTTATTAACAATTTCGCGTAGCTCGCTTTTGCCCCCTGCTACCTCAACAGGCAATTTCATAATATCTCCATAAATTTGTAATTGATCAACGGCACCCAACCTATAAGTATCTAGAGAAACCAAAGCCACTTTTTTATTTTTACGAATCGCGTAGTTTGCGGCAACCTTGGCAATGGTTGTGGTTTTTCCAACGCCTGTCGGACCCACGAATGCAACCATTTTTGGACCCTCCGTTTGCAGGTTAATTTCACCTTCAAAGGGAATGACCTTTTTCATAAGGTTCATCGCACGTATTTTTTCTTTCGCTGGTTTTTCATCGTTCTGACCTATGGATTTTTTTAGTATCTTAGATGCCAGTTGCTCATCCAATCCGTTTCCCACCAGATGGGAATAAGTCTCAAACTGACTGGGCTTTAATCCCAAAGTCTGAGCTTGACCCTTCTCACTTAAAAGATTGAAGATGAGAGATTTCATATCCAAACCATCGCCTTCATTCAAATCCAATTCACTTTCAATATTTGCAACGACCGGTTCTTCGAATTCAATGGCCGCTGTTATTTCCACCTTATTTGCAACACTGCGACCATATAAAGGCAAATTTGGTTTTATGGAACGAGTGCTCATTATCAGCGCATCGTCACCCAACTCGAGTTTCACCTGCTTTAGAGCCTCGACATAATTTTTAGCAGTAAATTTTTTAATTTGCATTCAAGTCCACCACACCTATCGTCTTTATCTGCACCGAAGGAGAAACCTCGCTGTGCGAAATGATTGCAAGATCGGGTAAAAAGCGTTCCGTAAATTTTCGTATGTGCATTCTCAATCCTGGAGAAGCCAGTAATACCGGCGATGTCTCAAGAGTCGGCGTAATTTTTTCAATCATAGACTTTAATTTTGTAAGAAATTTTTCCGCCGTATTTGGTTCCAATGCCAGATAAGCACTGGTTTCAGATTTTTGTATCGAACCTTCAATAATCTCTTCAATCCTTCGATCCAAAGTCAAAACAGACAGAGTTCCATCCGAAGATTGGTATTGTTTAGTGATAGGACGAGCTAAGGATTGACGTACATATTCCGTTAGCACATCCGCATCCTGAGTTAATGAAGCATAATCAGAAAGCTGCTCAAGAATTGTCCTGAGATCTCTAATAGAAATCTGTTCTTTAAGCAGGTTTTGAAGAACTTTCTGAACTTTTCCAAGAGGCAACAGGTTCGGGATTAACTCTTCAACCACTTTCGGGTTCGTCTCTTTAAACTTATCCAACAACGCCTGCGTTTCTTGACGACCCAGCAATTCAGGTGCATGCCGTTTAATCGTTTCTTTAATATGTGTGGTGATTACGGTTGCCGGGTCTACAACAGTGAACCCTGCCATCTGTGCTTCCTGTTTTTTATTACTCGGAATCCATACAGCAGGCAGTCCAAAAGTCGGCTCCGTAGTTCTAATACCATCTAATTCTCTTTCAGTTGTTCCAGGGTTCATAGCAAGTATCCGTCCCATCATTATAGAATCACGCGCAACATCCACGCCTTTGATAACCACCGAATATTCATTAGACTTGAGTTGCAGATTATCTCGAATATGTAACGGAGGAACAATAAAACCCATCTCCAATGCAAACTGTCTGCGAATAGATTTAATTCTTTCCAGAAGTTCTCCGTTGCGGTCTGCATCCACCAGCGGGATTAATTCATATCCCACTTCCAACTCCAGAACATCAAGAGGAAGAATAGATTCCACTTTTTCCAGCAGCGGTGCTTTCGCTTCATCATCTTTCTTTCTTAGAGCCATTTGCTCGATTTTCGTGTCAGATTTAATTTTGTTGTAGGCAATTACCCCAGCAATCAACGACATTAAGAAGAATGGAAAATGTGGCAGCCCCGGAATCATACCGAAGAAGAAAAGAATGGCAGAGGCAATGATAAACGCATAAGGTTGATTGAGAAGCTGACTCATCAATTCACCCGGCAGGTTTTTATCAGACTGCGCCCGTGTAACTACCAGACCCGCCGCTGTAGAAACCACCAAGGCGGGGAGTTGAGAAACCAATCCATCACCAATCGTAAGCAAAGTATAAATTTGAGCCGCTTCAGCAGCTCCCAAACCCTGCTGAAAAACACCAATTGCAAATCCACCTAAAATATTTACAAGAGTGATGAGAATACCAGCGATAGCATCACCACGAACGAAGCGAATGGAACCGTCCATGGAACCATAAAAATCTGCTTCGCGCTCCAGATTTCTTCTTCTGGTACGAGCATCCTGCTCTGTAATGAGTCCGGCATTCAAGTCGGCATCAATACTCATCTGCTTTCCGGGAATGGCATCCAATGTAAAACGTGCGGCAACTTCCGAAGTTCTTACAGAACCTTTTGTGATTACAATAAAGTTGATCATTACCAGGATAATGAAAACAACTGTTCCAACAATAAAGTTGCCACCCACTACAAAGTTACCAAAAGATTCAATGACCTCGCCTGCGGCACTGGATCCCTGATCGCCGTTCAACAAAATGATTCGAGTGGAAGCAATATTCAACGAAAGCCGTAGAAGCGTTATGATTAACAGGAGTGACGGAAAAACAGAAAATTCCAAAGGCGACAACATAAAAACCGCCACCATCAAAATGATCAACGCAAAAGTAATACTGAAGGAAATTAGAATATCCAACAAGAAAGTAGGAATCGGCATCACCATGACACCAAGAATCACAATGATTCCCGTTGCAACCAATATTTCCTGAGGTCTTTGAGCAATTGCCTTTAAAACTTCATTTTGCGCCATAATTTATACCTTCGATCCAACAAAAAATTGACAGTTTAAAACTCGACCTGTTTCCCAAGAAACCCCTTTAAACATAAAGTCTTTATCCGGTTTTTCAGTTATCGAGTGAATTCAGAAATCAGTCCATAACCCTTGATATAGCTAATAATGCAAGTGCCATGCCGCCCTCTTGCAAGAGAGACAATATGACATAGATTTTTTAGGTGTATAAGAGGTGAACTCGGCACGAGAAGTTGTCGGGCGACATAGATACCGGCTTTTCACACCATTTACGGAAGTCCACAAACGACTCAGGCTGTGTGAAAACGTAAAGTACAGATATTTTTTAAGTGACAGTTATCTCATTTATTTTTAATTCCAGATTAAGTTATTTTGAGTCTATTGGTTTTCTTGGTTCGGGTAGTATTTTTAAAAAATACCTATATATCAGCTTCTATTTTAGAAGCGGAAGGGTTATGTGCAAGAGCTACCATATAAGGGGCAACCGTTAGGCCAGCTTAGCGGGCATTGATTAGTTGCCTCCGACGGATCGCCGGTTAGCGGGGTTGGCCTGGGCTTTTGAGTTTGTAGACATAGGCCAGTATCTCGGCTACGGCTTTAAAAAGTTCGTCGGGAATCTGTTGTCCTATTTCCACGGTTTTGTTCAATACTCGGGCCAGGGGTTTGTCTTCGACAATAGGGATATTGTGTTCTTTGGCAATTTCACGAATTTTCATAGCTACTTCCCCCGCTCCTTTGGCTACAATTATAGGCGCGGCATGGTTCAGCATATCGTATTTAATGGCTACTGAAATATGAGTCGGGTTGGTAACAATAACATCGGCTTCGGGGACAGAAGACATCATCCGTTTTCGGGACATTTCCATTTGCGCTGTGCGTATGCGTTGTTTGATCTGCGGATTCCCGTCTGTGTCCTTCCTCTCCTCTTTCACTTCCTGCTTGGTCATACGCAGGTTTTCTTTATAGGTAAATTTTTGGAACGAAAAATCAAGAAGCGATAGAAAAATCATTAGCACCAGAACTTCGAAAATGATCTCTAGAGCGACTTGCCCCATGAAAGACAATATCCCCCCTACTCCTAACCCCATCAGAGGTGGAATTTCTGTCCAATGCGCTTTAATCGTATAATAGGAAGCGACTGAGATGACCCCAACCTTGAAAAGGGACTTGAATAATTCCATCACAGAATTCTTTGAAAATATTCGCCCAAATCCTTTCAGTGGATTCAGCTTACTGAACTTCGGTACCAGAGGATGACCCGAAAAACGAACCCCCCCAATTTGAACCACATTAGAAGCGACACCCGCAAACATGATCATCAAGAGAAATGGGCCAACGATTTTAACAAAGGCCTTCATTGAGTTAACCGCAACCTTATATAACTCTTCTATACTGAGTTGAATGTAGCTGGCTTCAGAAATCATGGTATGCCAGGCTTCCAAAACATTACGTGTGCTTTGATCGCCCGTTATCATAAAGCCCGAAAGAGCAGCCAATAGAATAAATGCGGAGTTGATTTCCTTACTGTGGGCAAAGTTACCCTTATCTTCGGTATCTGTGATTCGTTTGGAGGAGGGTTCCTCTGTTTTTTGATCTTTATTGTCGTCTGCCATCTTGTTCTTTCAGTTTTATATTTCTACAGCAGGAGTATTCAAAAATATTGCCTGCATTTCTTTACTAAGAAGCAACCCCTTCATTCCCCCTTATCAGAGGGGGAGATTAAATTCCCCGCATGAACCCCATAAATCTTTCAGGCAAGGCATGCATTTCCTGCTGAACTAAAACACTAAAGAAGGATATCGACATCCCCACCATTAAAAGACCGACACCGATCTGCAACGGAAAACCCACAATAAAAACGTTCATTTGTGGAACTGTTCGAGCCACTAGCCCCAACCCAACACTTAAGAAGAAAAGAATAGCCATGATTGGGGCCGCAATTTTTATAGCAGTCGTAAAGGTCGCAGAGAACAGGTGCAAAACATACTCCGGAGTAATGCTGGCAAAATTTATTTCAAAAGGATTAATGATAAAGAAACTTTCAACAATCGCCTGAATGATGTAGTGATGTGCATCGAGCGCCAAAAAAATCAGTATCGCGAGAATATTATGGAACTGCGCCGTTACCGAAACCTGAGTATCTGTCTGCGGATCGATTACGTTTACAACCCCAAATCCCATTTGAAAATCCACAACTGTTCCAGCAATCTGAACCGCTGTGAAAATGAGCCTAGCAATATAAGCAATACCCAACCCTATCGTTACATCGGCCATCAAAAATTTTACTAACTCAAAAAGCCCTTGCGGCTCTGGCATAGGTCTATCGTGAACCAATGGAAAAATTGCCATCGAAAGAAAGAGCGTCAGCCCAATTTTCATAACGGTCGGAATCTGCTTACTACCTAGAATAGGAACAAAAATGATCATTGCCCCAACGCGAAATAATACGAAAAGAAATCTTTCGAATTCCGCGTAATTGAGATTTAGAATGTCCATTACTGGATATACTCAGGGAAGTTGGTTAAAATTTTTGAAGTGAAGGTGAGCATCAACTGCATCAACCATGGGAAGAAAAGTAGAATGGAAAGAAAGACCGCCAGAATCTTAGGGATAAAGGTCAAAGTGATTTCCTGAATCGAAGTCACCGCCTGAAAAATGGAAACCGCAAGACCGGTCACCAACCCAAAACCCAGCATAGGGGCGGATAGGAGCAAGGTCGTCTTAATGCTTTCCATAGCAAAATCTATAATAAATGCCTGATCCATAACTTAGCTAGCCTCCAAAACTTCGCATGAGTGATCCTACTGTCAAATACCATCCATCAACCATGACGAACAGCATCAGCTTAAAAGGTAGCGAGATTAAAACAGGGGGCAGCATCATCATACCCATCGACAGCAGAATACTCGCCACCACCATATCTAAAATCAAGAATGGAATATAAATTAGAAATCCAATCTGAAATGCAGTTTTCAATTCACTAATGATGAAAGCTGGAATCAATGAACGGATATCGATATCTTCATTAGTCGTCGGGTTCTCCCCAGAGATTTCAATAAACAATGACAAATCTTTTTCACGTGTTTGCCGTAGCATAAATTCCTTGAGAGGCATCTCTGCTTTTTTAAGCGCATCCGTCTGAGAAATTTCTTCATTCAAAAAGGGTTGCAAAGCTTTCTCATTGATCTCTGTCCAGGTAGGCCCCATAACAAAAAGTGTTAAGAACAAACCCAAGCCAATCAAAATCTGCGTCGGCGGAGTTTGCTGTGTGCCCATCGCCTGCCGGAGAAATGAAAGGACAATTATGATCCGCGCAAATGAAGTGGTCAAAATTAGAATCGATGGGGCCAGAGTCAGAATCGTCAACAGAAAAAGAATTTGCAAAGCACTGGATACTTTTTCCGGATCTTCTACATCATCCATTCCCAGTTGAATGGATGGCAGTGATATAGCCTCTGCAAAGGGAACCATTCCGCCCCAAACAAGGGCCGTTGTAAGAATCAGTAATATAAATATAATTTTTCTAGTCATGCTCTTGCCGTTTTTAACTTTCCAATTTTTTGCAAAATTTGATCCTTCGCATCTGCAACCGTTTGCTCTTTAGCGTCTTTAGGTGTTGCATATTTATTCAAGTAACTCGAAAACTTCCCCGCCGCTTGTGCTGCTACGGAACGAGTACTTTTTTCGCCTGCGGGTGCAGAGTTCCAACCCAGCTCACTCTTGCCTTTACCACCGGCATTCTTTATTTCTTCAATTTTTCCTTCATCTGTAATGCTACTGAGAAGTGTGATGCTATCCTGCGATATACCCAGCACAAGAACCTCGCCAGCCACTTCTACCAAAGCAATATTCTTTTTCGGACCCAAAAACCATGTTCCCAAAACATTCACTAGTTTATTTCCACCGCCAAAGGCTGTATTTTTCAGCACATATTTTTTGAACCCGAAAAAAATCAAGAACATCAATCCCAGCACCAAGGCAAACATGGATATCATTTTCAACCCAGAGGGGACCAACTCCATCGGCTTCCCTGTGGCTCGTGAGTCCTTTAAGGAAAAACCCTTATTATCTTTCGTTGTGATTTTTGATTTATTTTGGACGGCATCCTTTTTATCTTTATCAGAACTGTACAATGCTACTTTTTTAATTTGATCGACCAGGGGGGCAACTCCCATCCCCGCGCGTTTGACTTTTATTTCGGAGGATTGAGGTTCTACTATTTTAATAGTCGGTTCTTTTTTCTTAACTGCGGGAGCCAAACTTTCTTCCTGCCTCTTCATTTTTTTCGATGCACGAGAAAGGAACTCAGTTAATTCCTTATCTCCCATAACATCTGTATTTTGAATTTTCTGTGAAACTGCCTTTAAAGAACCTATGACGGACTCTACATAAGCCGTATCGAACCGAACAATTATGAACCGGCCTTGCGATACCAGTTTGAATCTCTCTTTAATATCATCGGTGCCAGGTTTAATATGAAAACGCACTCGCAAAGTCTCACCATCGAACTGACTGGCAAAAACTTTTGTGACCATAGAGCTATCTGCAGCAAAACTTTTTTTCGCAGGCTCAATAAAAGCTCCTGGAAAATCAAGTTGCACAGATTTTTCGTAAAAAACCGGCTCGGCCCAATTCTCAACTGGGTTTTCAAATTCCAGGCGAACTATATGACCGTTACTCATTAAATGGGAATGAACCTTTATTAATGGATTTAAAGAATCCCATTTGCCTTTTACTTCTAGCTGGTTACTGGCCCCGGCCAAGCTGGTAAAAACGAGTAAAAAGAGATGTGAAAAAGTCAGGAGTTTTGAAAAATTTTTCATTTGCTGCACCTTTGATCTTAGTAAATACGTCAAAAAAACCAACGCTTTTGGTTTAATTAACTAAGAATGCAAAGACTGTACCTAAACGCACAAAAAAAACTTTTTGGGATATTTTTTATCAGGGGAGGTTGTTGAGCAGAAAAAACGGCAAATAACCAGGACAGAAGTCTGCCTAATAAGACAATCAGTCCTCTCGCATAAACCGGTCTGGTTTATGAGAGGGACTGAACGCGTTCCATAGGTGAAACGATATCGGTGAGTCTCACACCAAACTTTTCATTGACAACAACGACTTCACCACGGGCCACCAGTTTTTGGTTAACCAATACTTCCAGAGGTTCACCCACCAGTTTTGTCAACTCGATTACCGAGCCCTGCCCTAATTGCAGAAGATCGTTGATCAACATTTTGCTACGCCCCAATTCAACGGCCACTGTGAGAGGAATATCTAGAATAAGATCAAGACTTTTGGTTTCTTCACCCGTTGCCGGGGCAGCCTCATCATTATCTAAATCATCACCAACTTCGCCAGCCGCATCAATATCACCAATGTCATCTAAGGCATCAAAATCTTCTTTTGCAGCTTCATCTTCCATGAGCTTATCCTTCCCTTTCAATTGTTTCTGTTAACTGGACCGCTTTATTCCCACGAGAAACACCGGGGAACCCTTTAAATTTGGGAATTTGTTCTACCTTCAAGGTCAACGGATCTGTTACATCATTTCCCAACATAAGCGTATCACCAACTTTGAAGTTCATTAATTCCTGCGGAGTTATTGTACTTGTTCCAAGCTCGGTAACCAGCTCTACCTCCGTTGTCAATAATTCTGTGCGTAAACGCCGAACCCAAACCTGATCCACTTCCATCTCTTCACTCTGGAACTGTGCTTTAAGCTTGGGAATAATGGGTTCAATAGCTGCATAAGGAAGACAAATAGTTAGAGTCCCCGATATGCTTTCCATCTCAATTTCAAAAAGTATGACCAAAACAATGTCAGTAGGAGGAACAATAGCCGCAAATTGCGGGTTCACCTCTGATCGAACAAAGTTCGTTGTCACCGTATGTACCGGACGCCAAGCTTTTTCCAGATCTCCCAACGCACTCAGAACCACGCTCTTGGTCATCCGGATTTCAATGGAGCTGAAATCTCGACCGGTGATCTTGGCCTCTTGTGTCCCGGAGCCTCCAAAAAAAGTATCGACCACTGCAAAAACCAGTTTGCTTTCCACAATCATCAGACCATGACCACGCAAAGGTTCCATACGAAAAATATGCAAACTGGAAGGAATAGGTAATGAACGCAGGAAATCGCCAAACTTGATGGTATCGGTTGAAACGGTGCTGACATCGACCGACTTTCGCATCAAAGTGGAAAAGGTATTTCGAAATAACCTGGAAAACATCTGGTTAATGATGTCCAGAGTTGGTAGGCGTCCACGAATGATCTTTTCCTGACTGGTCAGGTCATAAGGTATGACACCCGACTCATCTTCTGGAGCTTCATCGGTTTCGGTCTCAACCTCACCATCGCCGACACCTCTTAACAACGCATCGACTTCTCCTTGGGATAAAACCTCACTCATAACTCTAGCCTTGTTTGAAAATCCATTTTATTACTGAATAATGAACTCACTAAAATATGCGTCTTTCACATGCCCCACCACCAAAAAGCGATTGACGCGCGTGGTAACTTCATCTTTGAGTTTGAACTTGCCCTGCACTGAATATACATCTTCAAAAGATTTGCTACTCAATAAAACAAGAATGGAGTCTGTGACTTTTTGAATATTCTCTTTTAACTCCGCGTGAACTTCAGGGGTACTCAACTCTAATGAAATAGTAACTTTCAGAAACCGTTTTCCCTCACTACCGGCAAGGTTTAAGATGAAAGGGGCTAGAGGAAACATGACACCCAAGTTAACGTCTTCTCCTATCTCTTCTGCTGCGCCTTTCTCAACTTCAACAGGGACCTCTTCAGCTGGTTTTTCCTGTAAAAAGGTAATATAAGCATAATATCCGCCTCCACCCAGCACTAACAGACCAACAATAATGCCAATGATCATTCCCATTGACTTTTTTTTACCTCCAGCCTCAACGGCCTCCAAATCTTCTAGCGTGCCATCTTCTTCAGCCATATATCTTTCTCCCGCCCTGTTTCCATAAATGAAAAACTACACTTTAAAAACCAGGGACTTAATTTATCTTTTTCATTATCTCTTAGCAATCTGTATGCCAAACCCATCTTCTCACAACAGAAACTAGATAACTATTTATATATAAAAGCTTTTTGGTCTGTGCACCTAAGCTTTCAACGAGCAATTTAAATAGAAGTGCTCTTCCCTCTGGTCATAATTTTGACGAAAACAGTCTAATTCTCCTATTCCATCAAAACGAAATCAACATCCATCTTTCAAATAATTTGATGCATTTTGTTGCAAAAATTGAGAGAGATTGCTTTTAAATCAAGCAATCCTAGACACCTTATCGGCTAACCATTCTACCTTATTGAGAAAATTTTTTCATCTAACTTATTGTTTTTTAGTAAATTACATATATCCCTAAGGGTTTTTTCGTTAAATCTTTAACTTGGTACAGGAATTGAAACCTACTCGTAAGTAAACGGCCTTTGGCCTAATTAAAATTTCTGAAATGTACTTTCCACTTACTTCACTTGGAGCAAGGGTTTTATGAAAATCAATATTCCGGACCATAGGACTAAGAAACCTTGGGCAATCATGGCTTTAATATTTGTAGGAGTCATTATATTGCCTTCTATGGCTCTGGCCGAAGAAACACCTGTTTTAAACTCAGGTGATACTGCCTGGATGCTGACAGCCACAGCCTTGGTTCTATTTATGACCATACCCGGACTTTCATTATTTTATGGGGGCATGGTGCGCAGTAAAAACATATTATCTGTGCTCATGCAGTGTTTCGCTATCACCTCACTCATGACTCTTTTATGGGTTTTATACGCGTACAGCATCGCATTTGGCGGTGATGGCCCCTACTGGGGAGGGTTGAGCAAAATGTTTCTCGTAGGTGTGGGTGTTGATTCACTCAGTGGCACCATCCCGGAAACCGTATTTATGACCTTCCAGATGACCTTCGCCATTATCACCCCTGCTTTAATGGTAGGAGCCTTTGCCGAGCGTATGAAGTTCTCGGCGATGCTGATCTTCATGACAATATGGATGACCCTCGTTTACGCCCCGATTTGTCACTGGGTCTGGGGTAGCGGTGGCTGGCTTGGCAATAAAGGAATCCTCGATTTTGCTGGTGGTACGGTTGTACACATTAATGCTGGTGTTGCAGGTCTGGTCGCGGCTATCGTTTTAGGTAAACGTAAGGGTTACCCGACCACCGCCATGCCGCCACACAACCTCGGTTACACGCTGATAGGGGTTTCCATGCTCTGGGTCGGGTGGTTCGGATTCAATGCCGGAAGTGAACTAGCAGCCGATGGAGTCGCAGGAATGGCCATGGCCGTAACACAGATTGCAACCGCAACCGCCGCATTGAGTTGGATGTTCATCGAATGGGTAAAACACGGCAGGCCAAGCGTGCTGGGAATTGCTTCAGGTGCGGTGGCCGGTCTGGTCGCTATTACCCCTGCTTCTGGAGCGGTTGGCCCCATGGGAGCTATTGCAATTGGCCTTGCGTCAGGTGCGGGCTGTTTCATCGCATCTACATCACTCAAACGTGCTATGGGTTATGACGACTCCCTGGATGTTTTCGGAATACACGCAGTCGGCGGAATCATCGGTGCCATTTTAACCGGGGTGTTCTGCGCAGAGTCTCTGGGGGGTGCCGGTTTCGGCGGGGATATCAACAGCATCGGTGATCAGATTACAGTACAAGCCCTCGGCGTTGGCGCAACCATGTTCTACACAGGAATCATTAGCTTTATTATCCTGAAAGCCCTCGATGGAATTATGGGTCTCAGAGTCACCGATGACGATGAAAGCGAAGGTTTGGATCTCTCGCAACACGGTGAGCGGGGTTATATTATCTGATTAACAAGTAAGTAATTGACTTATATAATATTAAGCTATTGCTTATAGGGTTATTTTAAGTAGAATATGCGCATATATTATCATTTAAAAGAGATTGTTGATATAAATAGGCATTAGCCTTTTGAAAAGGATAGATATCTATAAAGGAGTAGTTATGTACAAAATGAAAAGGTTTTTAATTGATGGGTTTATTACCAGTGCCATTATGTTTGGTCTCGTAAGCACAGCTTATGCAGATTCAGCTTTGGAGCTGATAAAAGATATTGAAGTGCATGGTTTTTCATCTTCATCCTATTCTCAAAACTTTGCAAACCCTACAGGAACAAGACAAAACGCCCTACGCGTTTATGACTTTGACGCAAACACTTTCAAATTTGACGTTGCGGAACTTGTTCTTAAAAGAGATGCTTCCGAAAAAGGCGATGTCGGATTCCGTACGGACATAACTTACGGTTTCAGTGGGCCCCAAGCAAATAAAGTCGGTGGGCCTAATGTTGGGGGAACCGATGTCAGCGATGATGATTTTGATTTGCAGATTGCGTATGTTCAATACAACGCTCCCATTGGAAATGGATTGTTGATTGATGCAGGGAAATTTGGCACCAATATAGGTTCAGAAGTCATGGACGGATACGATGGATATAATTATTCCTTTTCCAGATCCTTCCTATTCTTCCTCGGGCCATTCACGCATAACGGAATACGCGTGCAATATCAATTGAGTGACACCGTGGGTCTCTTAGGCATACTCTCCAATGGCCATGACACCACCACAGATACGAACGATTCAAAGGGGTTTGGAGGACAAATCTCCTGGGCGGTATCTGACTCGGCAGTTGTTTATTTAAATTATTTTGGCTCGGCAGAACCACAAACCGGCGTTCCCAATAATGCAGACGACATCAGAAATTTTTTCGACACGGTCATCGAGGTCAGCCTAAGTAAAAAACTGTTATTGAATTTGAATGCGGTATACGGCTCGGAAGATGATGCCACGGGACCCAACACCGGGGATCACACTTGGTGGGGGTTTTCTGGGATCGTTCGTTATGATGTCAATAACTGGCTCTCTCTAAATTATCGTGCTCAAATTTTTCACGATCAAGATGGAGCTCGTTCAGGATCAAGACAGAAGTTATGGGCTATGTCGCTCACACCAGAAGTTAGAATCAATAGCAATATGGTTGTCCGGGCGGAGTATCGTCATGATGAATCGGATCACTTTGTCTTTTCTAACCGAGATGGCGCTGGGCAGTCTTCTACCCAAGATACCCTTGCCCTTAACGCCTTGTTTTACTTTTAGTGAACGACTATCTCTCCGGAGCAACCTGCTCCGGAGAGTCTTATCTACATACAATCAAAATCCTGCTGTTACCCACAAGCAAGAGGCGTACGCAACATCCCCTACCTTGCCACTTTTGAAGTCGTAAAAATCACCAACAACATCTAGAGCACCTTATGCACGCCTAGCATTCAAAATAGGCTGTGTATTTTTCAGGTTTTCAACAACAAACCTGACATTGTATTTCTCCACTACCTTATATTATTCTATATTTCTAAAATAATTTTGCGCGAGGTTTTAGAAGCGAAAGGTGCGCGTGGAACCCCAAGTAATAGGGTTTTCTTGCGATTAATGCTGTACCCAATTTCGTTAATAGGGTGGAAGCATAGCTCACGCATCCCGGGATAAAAATCAAGATATAATCGAATTATTTCTCAATATAATTTGATTTATATCTAGGAATAATCCTAAACCAGATCAACGCATCGTCAGGACATGAAGAGCAAAGGGCGTTTCCTCTAGGGGGGGGGTCCTTTTACCATAAATTTAAGTTTATATCGCATTGCATACCCGATAAAATAAGGGGATAACTTTAAATAGGAAAATTTTGTTCACACAAGCGCAGAATCAAATTATCTACCTTATGTTTTTGAATGGTCTGCTTTTTTTGGGACTCAACTTTGTTGCCTATTCAATAATATTTCCCGGCCCAAAAGGCTCCAAACGCATTGGCTATATGTTTATCACCTGTGGTTTGCTCGCATATCTAGTACAGCAACTCCACCAGGGTATGATCGCTCTCGATTACCCACAAGAAAAGGTAAGCGGACTAATTTTAAGTGGTTTTGTGATACCCATTTTTTTCGTATCTCTGTTTTATTATCGAATAAAACGAAACCGAATAGAAAAAAAACAGGAATCAAAAAATGAGGTAAGCAATGATTGACCTAAGAAGCGATACACTCACTCAGCCAACCCAATCCATGCGTGACGCCATGGCGAATGCTGAGGTTGGCGACGATGTTTTTCAAGAGGACCCCACCGTTCAAAAACTTGAAACCCTGTCAGCAGAAAAAATGGGTAAAGAAGCAGCCCTTTTTGTCCCCAGTGGTAGCATGGGTAACCTGATAAGCGTACTCAGTCACTGTGGCAGAGGTGATGAAATTTTGCTAGGCGATAGATGCCATATCTCCATTTATGAGGTGGGGGGAGTCGCCGCATTGGGAGGAGTTCATCCGCGCCCCCTTCCCAACAACGACGATGGCACGATCTCTATCGATCTACTGGAAAAAGGCATCCGACATTCGGATATACACTGTCCCCCTACCCGTTTAATTTGTTTGGAAAACACACACAACTTTTGCCAAGGGTCACCAATCACTCCAGAGTATATGACCGAAGTCAGAGAAATGGCAAACAAATTTGGACTCAAAATTCATCTTGATGGAGCAAGAATCTTTAATGCCGCGGTTGCTCTTGGAGTCCCTGTTGCTAAACTAACTGAAAAAGTAGACTCGGTAATGTTTTGTCTTTCGAAAGGACTTTCTGCACCGGTAGGTTCTTTGGTTTGCGGATCATCCGAGTTCATTGACAAAGCGAGAAAAGCCAGAAAAATGGTGGGTGGCGGAATGAGACAGGCTGGTCATATTGCCGCGGCTGGGCTGATTGCGATCACCGAGCTGGTAGACCGACTTCAAGAAGACCACGATAACGCAAAATTTCTTGCCAGCCAACTTTCTAAAATGGATGGCATTGATGTAGACATAGCCCGAATAAAAACCAATATAATTTTCTTCAAAATGACGGAAATAGATGGCCAGAATTTTCTCAATCAGTTGGAAAACAACCAAATTAAAATTTTAATGACCGGTGCAGGCGTTTTTCGAGCGGTCTTACACCGCGAAGTTTCCAAACAACAAGTTACAACGGTAGTCGAGACCTTCCAATCAATATTAAGCAAACAATGATAATTGACAATTTTGCAGATTGGTCTATAATAAAGATGATATTTTAACCAACAGGAAAATCATGATAGAACTGGAAATGCAGGACAGAATGGAACTAGTGCGTGAAGCACAAGATGTCGTTAAAAGCCGGTATCTTTTATGCATTTTAGTCACACAGAGAATTCATCAACTGGAAAGTGGAGCACAACCAACCATCCCAGTCGATCCCGAAGATCTTACCAATCCAAAAATATTTTTTGAATTAGCCTTAAGAGAAATTATCGAAGGCAATATGGATATGGAACAGGTTACCGAAGAAGAATAATCCCCGGGCCTCGCCTGGCGGAAGCTGGTCAATCTCCCCCAATTACAGATACAACAATACCTTTATTACATCGTTAGAATACCTTTGCCAGTGAGGGCTACTATATGCTGGGTTAATATCTAGCTATTCTATAACACGCACTCTTCAATTTAAAAAATCCTTTTATAGTTCGTTGATAATAAATTGAATCTCCCTTTTTGGGATGCCCTTCCCCGCATGTTATTCCAAAGCTCTCATCTTTTATCCAAAAAATTAACAAAAAAAACCCGCCGGAAATCCGGCGGGCTTTCTTATATTACTTCTAATGACTACTTAGGAAGCTCGTCACGACGCATTTTCCCTTCATCATACATTTTACGTGTACGCTTTGTCATCCATACCAACCAACCTTGAAAGCAGATAAAAACCGCTGCAATGATAGGAGGCATGTAGTACAAAGAAGCAGGTAATGCTGGCTTCAAAATGGTGTAATACCATGTAGATATAGCCATATGTTCATCATGCTCTTTATCTCTACCCGACCATTGAAAGAAACTAACTGGAATGAACTGTTCAGATGGAATCTGAACATCAAACTCGCCTTCCGTTTTCAATGATCTTTTGAACATAACTTTGACACGACCTTGATGATAAATGGAATCTACAATTTCCACTTTAGCTTCAGACTCTTTGTCAGATAAAGCATCAAATCCATTTCCTACGAATTCTTTAACACTCATATCCAATTGATAGCCTTTTTCATTTGGCGCATTGGTAGCACTATAATCCTTGGCCATGAAACTAGCTTTCCAAATATCAACTGGTTTCTTGGAATCCCCGTAAATGAAATACGGTTTTTCAGCACCAAAAAGATCCTGCAATTTTGCAGGCCATTGTATTGCGACAGCATCCGGATACTCCGGATCTGCAGACATAAAACGTTGGTCGTATTCTACCAAATAATAAACAGCTTGCTCTTCAGCACTCCATCGAGTAGTTACCCAGAGGTTATCCGCTTTAGGATCAAAGTTTCGTTTACCACGAGTAATTTGACCCGCCATAGCAATATGATGCCTTTTTGGGTTTTCTTTTAACTCTTCCGTAGCTGAAACTATCCTATCGTCCGTATCTGAAGACTGCCAACTTGGATCGTCTATCTTCGGAACAACTTGCCCCTCTGTATAAACAGATTGAATAAGGAAATCGGGTATTGGCTTGAGCGTCAATGCATCGATTTTCTTTCTCGGGCAAAGTGAGTTTACAAATGCTGCTACTTGCCATCTTTCAGGTCCAGTTAGTTGTTCCCGAAAGTTAGGCATTGGCGTGCCATTTAGGCCCGTAGATATAGCTCGAGCAATAACGAAAGGATTGTATACATCTCGACGAGCTCCACGATGGTTCCAACATTGTTGCCAGTTTGCAGCAACTATTGGAAAACCCCAATCATCTTTCATTGTTGGGTTACCATCTCCACGACCTTCACCACCATGACATTCCCAGCATTTATTCTTCATAAATAGCTCTTTACCAGCATCAACATGCTCTTGAGGAATTCCAAGATGGTACGGACCTTTAGTTTCGGCCCAAGGTGGATCTCCTAGCGGACCCTTACCTGAATCGCCTAGATCTGCATCGACCCCGGTGATCACATTATTTACTTCTTCGTCTTCATCGCTAAAGTCTCGATCTTGCACAAGACTTTTTACGAATTGAACAACTGAAAGGATTTCATCTTTAGATAAAAATTCTCCCCAAGCAGGCATTGCAGAACCTTGAAGACCATTCTTAACTGTATTTATCAGATTTATATCCAATGGAAGTTCTCCAGAATCCGTCCAGCGAATTTTAAAGGTTCCTTGGATAAAGTTTCTAGGTCTAGTGAAGAGACGATCTGCAGCAGGCCCATCACCGCCACCCTCTACTCCGTGACACCAGACACAACGTTTAAAATAAACCTTCTTTCCCGACTCTAGCATGTCTTTATTGATCGGGTCCGGTACACCAGCAGCTAAAGCTGTACCCGGTAACATAATCATCGCCATTGCCAGAAAAGATAAAATCAGGCGTTTGATGTAATTATTGTTTGTCATGATCATTTCCATATGTTTAGGTTTTAGTAACCGAAAGTTTATTTTTAACCTTCAGAGCCTTCTGTACCAAATGTTCTTGGATGCCAGCCTGTATACCAATACTCAAACAGAATGACCTTCCAAATTTCCTCGGTTTTCAAATGCTCTTCCCAAGGTGGCATTGCTGACGACCATGGGGTGGACTCGTTCGGTAGACCCGGTCCGCCCTTGGATACCCGCCAGAAAATAAATGCTTCCTGCAACATGGCTATGGTGCCCGGATCAATAAAGTTTGCCGGAGTGGGGTTGAAAACATGTGAGAACATTCCCAATCCGTTTAATTGATCTCCATGACAAAAATGACAATTTTGGAAGAAAATCGTACCGCCTTCTGTCACATACTTCATGTACTCATGCTTATCCGCATCAAGAAACGGGAAACTATCTTTATAGTTATCCTGCTCATCAACACGAAACGGGTTATTCGTGGATTCCAGCGGATAAGTCTTGCCATGCACCTTAGTGGTGGCAGGAGGCGCTGGATGCACCGTCCTCAACTCAACCGGTTCCTGGAAACTTGGATAAATAGACTGATATGTTGCCCACCCCACCAAAATTGGCATTGCGATCATCAAAACGATCTGCGCCAATTTATACTCACCTACGATTGCTTTAACAATCGGTTTTCTGAACTCACGAAAGGTTTCCGGATCCTGACTGATATAAAGAAAGGTTCCTATTGACCACATCACCATATAGGTAATGAAAAGAGTCCATGGAATCGGTGGATACAAAACGAATTTGTAGAAATAAAAACCTATACCCCACACAAACAAGCCCATCATAGAAATGGGTGGCTTGAGCCTGAGTATAAAGTGCGTGATTATCAAATAGGCTACGAATAACAAAAAGTAAACATACCTATTTAAAAACCAGCCGACCTCCTTCGGTGTAAATATTGGAAATATAGCATTATGAAACACCGCCAGGCCGACAACAAATACCAAAAAGCTAACTAAAGTCTTGTTCATTGCTGCCTCCTATTAACTGCCAGCCGGAGCTTCGGTCTGACTAATAAAATCCACAAGCTTATCGAGTGCTTCAACTGAAAGCATCTGCCCGAAAGTTGTAGGCATTAAACCATCCGGAAAAGATTCTCCGGCTTCCTCATTATACACCACGTATGCGCTAGGTTTTAGAATTGATTCCCTAACATATTCTTTGGTGTTAGTTGCATTTCCTTTATAGTTGGGATCTTTGATTCGCTTTGGAGCATTGATCTTCTCGTGAAGCTTTGGCCCCAATTCACCCATGGCACCTTCAACGCCAGGAATGGTATGACAAAGTGGGCAACCTAATGTATTGATCATGGCCTGAATATCTTCCTGACCTGTCACAAATGTAGGCGCATCTTCATCACCACCGCTATCCTCTTCAACCACGGCACCACCTGTGTTACCGGCATCATCTTGCGGTAACGGAACGGTTACCGAAGCATATTCACCCGGCGTGTCTTTGGATTGTAGATAGGCAACGACCGCATTCAACTCAACCCTGCTCAAACTTATCGGCGGCTTTACAATTACAGGCATCGGGCTTTTGGTATCTCCCGCTTTACCAAATCCTGTTACAACATAACAGGTCGGACACATGAGAGATTCGCGAATATAATCTTCACCAATCAACTCTTCCGGACCATTTTGCCGTCGATACTCTTCTGGAATGTCAGCAGGCATTCCTTTGACAATACCAGAAGCAGGCTCCGTTTCGCCAATTTTCATAGGCAAATTCAAATACCTATCTTCTTTAATACGGTCATGACTTCTTTTTTCAACTCCAAACAAGTTTGGACATCGACCCATATGATCGCCTGGGTCAAAGGTGTGACATAAAGGACATTGCCCTTTACCAATAGATTTCTGACCTGCCACCTGTTTTGCGCCAAAAATAATTACGCGTCCCATTTCAGCAAATTCTTCCATGGTGACGTCACCAACAACTGCCGCCTCTTTTGGTGGCGGATCACTACGCTGCTGCGGCAACCAATTTGTATAACCCGCAAGCAATACAGAAACCGTGGTCCAGAAAAAGAAACCTCTAATGATTGGAGGTGATTGACTTTCAATATTATTGCTCTTGAAGAATATTCCCCAAGTGAGCAACAACACAATGATAAGCCAAATATAAATTGAAAAGAAAAAACTCAACTGCTCACCCTGGTTCAAACTAAACATATGAACCGTCATCATAAAAGATGCGATTGCAAATATGCCAAAAACTCCACCCCACATTTTGCCGCCGGACAGTTCTCTTTCTCGACAATTCAGCACTACATTGCCAAAAACGAATACCCCAAAAACGGCGAATACAATCGAAAGAAACGAAAATAAAATATCATGCTGCTCTGGTAACATTTTTCCCTCTCTCCTATACCCTCAGATTAAATCCGGATCGCGCTTCTTAATAGGCCAGAAGCGCGACCCAAACAGATAATGGTTATTGTTGTTGCTGCGCAGGAACCGGAACTGCTACTGGAGTCTTAACAGGCGATTTACCCGTCAAACTACCTACCCAAAAGACGACAACAAACTGTGTCCAAACAAACAGAGTGTTAAAGGTAAGCATTTTACCCGCCTCACCAATCGTCAAAGTGTACGCATCAACAGAGTTATCGCGAACAACTTCCGTTACATGCCAGAACAATCGAACGGCTGAACGGATATAACCCATAAGACCCATCAACCAAGTGAAGGAAATTGCCAACAAGAAAATAGCATATGTTCCAACCTTGGATTGCGTGCCCCACTGAATATCGCCATAAGACTCAGAGTTCTTAAACATGGAGATATTGATCGCGGTACCCGCAAACAGAGTCGTAAGTGTTGTTGTAACCTGAGGCACAGAAAGTCCAACTCGCTGATTAGCAGGAAGAGCATAACCATATACGCCCAAGAAGATGATGTTAGCAGCGGCGCCAACAAAGATAGCCGCAATCCAACAGTTCCCTACAGTTGCCCACGGAACAGTGATTTTCTTATTTGCCCTCTGATAAAGAAGGAAACAGAGAATCGTGGTCGTGATCATCAGGTTCACCGCTGTATTTTTCGCCGACATCACACCAAAGTGACCTACGATCGGATGTTGAGCCCCACCCATTGCCTTCAATTCGGCGGGGGTCATCACAATCGTATGAGGTGTCATCCACATCGTAAAACAACAGATCAAGAGAAGAACCATATACTTACAATACTTCATATATCGGTGCGATCCCTTGACCCTGGCCATCCCATTATGTAGATAGGAGTTAGCCGCGAAGAACAGTAAGCCGATCATTACAGCCTGGATGATGAACAACCAAGCCATGATGCCACCCATAAGGGTGATACCCATCTGCTGACGGAACGCATACACTTCCTTCATCAACCAGTAACCAGCGAAGGGAAGCGGAATTAAACCAAAGATACAAATAAACATGGCGACATAACAAACCCAGTCATAATGCGCACGCTCTTCTTCGTTTTTAGCTGTTAGATAATGATATGCGGCATACGCACCAACGATTCCGCCACCGAATACGATATTGCCAAGAATACGGTGAACCCCAACCGGATTCCAAAGTGTGGAATGAATGACATGCCAGATATTACCAAGGAAACGGCCTTCTGAATCAATTCCACCGGGAGCCTGCATAAAGGTTGCCCAGGAATTGGCCAGATACATCAGAACCGTACCAATGAGGTTGAGAAGAACTGAAAGACTACAATGAACCCATTTCAGGAATGGATCATCATTCATCTTGTCCCAACCGTAGTAGTAGACATAAAGAACACCAGACTCCGCCAAGAACATAAGCGCATAAACGTGCATAACAGGACGAAAAATTCCTGCCATATACTTAAAGAATCCAGGGAACAGAGTGATAAACGTAAAGAGAAGAATACCTCCGAGAATAGCAGTCCAAGAATACGCAGTCAGACTGACCTTCATAAGGTCTTTCGCCAACCGATCATATTTTCCAGACATCACAGGATCTTCTTCCCGGACACGAATTCCAATGAACTCGATCAACATACAGAAAATCGGCACTGCAAGAACAAAACTACCGAAATAAAGATGCTGCTGATTCGCTACCCAAAGAATGATTCGACTAGGTGCAAATTCATAATTATTGTAATCCTCCGGCCCTAACTCCGGCGCAGGATAGCCGCTAACCGGCCCCTTAAGTGGATTGCCTTCCCAGTCCTTATAAAAAACGTCCTGGCCCCACTCAATTTCTGGCTCGCCTTCACCCTCAACTGCCTCTTCTGCTAAAACTTCTTTAGCAAAGGCCTCTTCAGCAAAAACTTGTTCAGCAAATGCCTCTTTCGCATCTGCAATGCCGGTCATTCCTGGAATTAGGTAAACGGCGATTGCCAAAACCAATCCCAGTGCAAATGTACCGATGTTTCGAGTCTTTTTCCCCAACATGGTTTTAACCTCCTTTTAGGTCTGATCAGGACCTGTTGCTAGTATTACCAAACTTAATTTAAGACCAATATATAAAAAAACTTACCTTGTACTTAATTCACTTTTTCAGGCTGACTTAAAAAAATCAGCAAAACTCAAAAACCTCGCCAACCAACCCCCCACCCCGCCAATAAAAACCTGTCGGGCGACTCAAAGTCAGCAATAAAAAAAACCTGCTAATCCAATAACTTCTGATTTTATAAGGGTTTTCAGGCCCTCCTCAAACAACTTTTTTTTGGCGCACAAGTGCCCAAAATGATGGTGATTAGACCATAGCCTTCAGTATGTGTCAAGTTATAATCTACCCCTCTAACCCTGAAAATATAATGTTTTCAGGGTTTTTTGTCAAGGCCTTCCATCCGTAATTTTACCGAATTGGCATGACCTCCCAAATCTTCCATTTCCGCCAGCATTGTTACAGTTTTGCCACAACTTTGTAACGCTTCTTTTGTGTAGGAAATCAGGCTGGTGCGCTTGATAAAATCGTAAACACCAAGAGGAGACGAAAACCGTGCCGTTCCACTTGTGGGCAAAACGTGATTTGGTCCTGCAAGGTAGTCCCCCATCGCTTCAGGCGTGTAATGGCCCATAAATATGGCACCAGCATTATTCACCTTTCCGACCCATTCTTGCGGATTTTCAACAGATAGCTCTAAGTGTTCAGGGGCTATTTTATTAGCCATCTCCACCGCTTCTGACAGCGATTTAGTTATCAACAAACAGCAGTTATTATCCAAGGAAACCTCGGCAATGGCCTTTTTACTCAAGGCTTTAACCTGTTTCTCTAACTCCTGTTGGACGTTTTCAGCCAGCACCGCATCGGGAGTCACCAAAATGGGAACCGCATCTTCGTCGTGCTCCGCCTGAGAAAGCAGGTCGGCGGCAACATAAGCCGGATTGGCAGAGCTATCTGCGACAATCAATATCTCACTGGGACCGGCAATCATATCGATATCGACGATCCCAAAAACCAACCTTTTCGCCAAAGCCACAAAGATATTTCCAGGCCCTACAATTTTATCCACCCGCGGGATCGTATCTGTTCCAAAGGCCATCGCAGCGACGGCCTGAGCACCGCCCACCTTATAAATCTCTGTCACCCCCGCCAGATCTGCCGCTACCAACACATGCGGTCGCGTCACAGCATCGGGAAAAGGCGAACACATTACCACCCGCTCTACCCCGGCAACCTTTGCAGGAATAGCATTCATCAATACTGATGAAGGATAAGAAGCCTTGCCTCCCGGAACATAAATACCCGCGACTGCAAGCGGTCGCACCATTTGACCGAGCATGACGCCTTCCTCTTCATAAGACCAAGAATCCTGCTTTTGTCTTTCATGGAACAGACGAATTCTTTTTTCAGCTTCCTTGAGCGCGTCAAGTTCTTCTGGCTTTACTTCATTATAAGCTGCAGTTATTTCCTCTGCGCTCACCTTGATTTTTTCCAAAGGCAGGGTGTGACGATCAAAACGGTGTGTCAGCATCAATACCGCTTCATCACCCTTCTCTTTCACATCATTTAAAATTTTTTGGACTGTTTCATCCTGCACGAATAAATCCATATTCGATCGATTCACTAAAGCATCCACCACATTCTGATAATCCGAGTCCGAAAATTTGCAAACTTTCATTTTAAAAACCACCTTTATTAAAAAGATATCTCATCAAGAAATTTTTTGGTCTTGCTACCTTCACACAAACCCGACTGCGTAATAAGCTCTAAATGTGTTTTAAGAAACTTCAAATCTTCCGGCAAATCCACATCGTACCAGACTGGCAATAGCTCTAAAGAAACGCCCGCTTTCTTTACACGGTCTAAGGTTTCATCTAGAACATGGCCTGTCCCCCAAGCAACGCCGTCAAACACTTCAGAGACCTTGCCAGTCATTGCAATCAGATAATACCCCCCATCGGTACTGGGGCCCAGCATCAAGTCTTTATCTGATGTTAAAGCTTCGTTAATATATGAGACAGGCAAAGACGGGCTATCCGACCCGATGATAACCACCTTTTTATACCCATCAGCAAAACGGTCGACAAAGGCCTGGCGCATTTTGTCTCCTAGGTCTTTTCCTTGCTGATTAAACAGCCTCGTATCAGAACCCTCTATTCCGTTAAAGAACCCGGAAAGGCTGGATGGCGAGATTCCCACAAAGCAGTCAGCATTGTCCACTAGTCGGATTTTTTCCAGGCTATCCTCAAGAAAGCAGATATAAAGCCTTAGAATGGTTTCATCGTCAAGCGAAGAACTCAAACGAGTTTTAACCTGACCCAGAATAGGATCACGCGCAAACAAAATAACTGCATTATTTTTTAATTTAGTCATTAATTACCCAGTACTTTGAGGCTTCCACACTTATTTTTGTATGAGAACTGGAAGTTCTGCCCAACCCTCCCCTAACCATCAAGCCCTCAAATGATCGAGCTTGAGTCCCTATGAAGGGAAGAGAAATAAACAGTTCCTCACAGTCACTCAACGGGTGCTCATGAGGGGAGGCCAGGTGGGGTGTGAATTTAAAAACTCCCTTTCCCAAAATAGTATCAACTATGTAAAATCCCGATCTACAAAGGGGGGTTGACTCAACGCGTAAAGGCTCATAAACTTCAAGCATTACTTATATCGCCTCTTTAACAAGGAACACTCACCATCCTCGATTTAGACCTTTCGCTATTCTACTGGATCAACCAGCATTTTCAATCCCGAATGATGGACAAATTCATGCTGTTTGTTACCATAAAAGAAAACTTTTATGGTGCCGGGATTGTCTGTGCCATTGCCCTTCTCGGAGTATATAAGCATCGCGGGCTCGCTTTCCTTGTCGCTGCTGGCATTTCCATCGGTCTGGCTGATGCCATAGGCCATAACATTTTAAAAGAAGGCATCGAGCGACTTCGTCCATGCCATGTTCTCCCGCCAGACATAATAGGTATAGTCAGCTGTTCCAACAGTTTTTCATTTCCTTCCAACCATGCAGCAAATTCAATTACGGCAGCAACTCTCTTGAGTCTCTGCTTTCGCAATACCACTCTACTGGTTTTTACTTTTGCGTTGATCGTTTGCTACTCAAGAGTTTATTTAAGAGTGCATTATCCTAGCGATGTGCTAGGTGGAGCCATGTTAGGAGCCTGCATGGGGTATCTGGGTTATCGTATTTATGGCAGGATATTACAATATATAAAACCCTGACCGGTCTGGTTCCATGAACTCAAAAAGTTCACAAAGCCCAAAAAAAATTCTTATCATCAAACTAAGCGCATTAGGGGACATTGTTCACACCTTACCCGTTCCCCGTACCCTACGACAGGAATATCCTGACGCTTTCATCGCGTGGATGATTGAAGAACGTTATCAGGAACTTTTATATAACAATCCGGACATCGACGAAATTATAACCATCCGCACAAAAGTCTGGCGGAAAAACTGGAACAGGGAGACCTTCAATGAAATCCTGCAAATAATAAAAAGTTTTCGGCGGAAAAAATTTGACGTGGTTTTCGATTTACATGGACTGATTAAAAGCAGCATCATCGCGATGCTGAGCGGAGCAAAAACTAAAGTTGGGTTCCACAGAAAAAATTGTAAGGAAAAAATCAGCGCCATCTTCACCAATATAAAAGGCCCTTATATGGCAGGTGGAATTCATGTGGTCGATATGTATCTGACTCTGGTGCAATCCGCATTGGGCATACAAAACGAAGTGAAACAGTTTCCTATTTCCATCCCTGAAGCTCAGGAACAAAAAGTCGAAGACTTTTACCAGAGCCATCCCGAACTCACCGCCAAACCGATTGTGGGGATCAACCCCGGTGCCGGATTCGAGAGTAAACTTTGGGAGATGGAAAGGTTCGCCAAATTAGCAGATCGCATTGTGGATGAGATGGGCTATTCCATACTATTGCTCTGGGGACCGGGAGAAGAACAAAAAGCCAAACAAATTGCGGCATCAATGAAACAAAAAAGCTGGGTCGCCCCATCCACCACAATTCAGGAGTCTATAGCTCTTTACAAACACCTCAAACTACTGGTAAGTTGTGATTCTGGGCCGCTTCATATTTGCTCGGCATTAAGCATCCCTACCGTATCGCTATTCGGGCCAACAGACCCGGTAAGAAACGGTGCGTATGGGTTGCACCACGAAACGGTTTATAAAATGCTTCCCTGTAGTTTTTGTTGGAAAAGAAAATGCCCCTTGGGCACCGATGAATGCATGCAGAAAGTGACCGTAGACGATGTATTTGAAGCTGTTCGAACCAACCAAACAAACAATAATAAAGTGGAGTGATTCATGGGAATAGATAAAGAGTTGCTTGATATTCTAGTTTGTCCTAAATGCAAAGGCGATCTTGAACTTAGCGAAAAAGAAGACAGTCTCAACTGCAAACCCTGTAGCTTGAGGTATCCCATTAAAGACGATATTCCCGTCATGCTTATTGACGAAACCCTACCTCTCTAATTAAGCTAACGAAATACTTTTCCATAACATCGCTCTACTCCGGATCGTACAACCGTTCCTTAGCAATTGACATCTCGTATGAAGCCATTCCTCAGATCCATTGAATATCGAATCAAGCTAATCATCTGGATTCTATTTAGGTTTTTTTCAGGAGGAAATGCTCCTCTTGCAACCCTCCCTGTTGATTTTTCAAAAATCTCCAATGTACTGGTGGTTCGTCCTGACCGGTTGGGGGACGTTGTTCTATCAACACCGGTCTATGAGTCTTTGAAGCGTTCCTTTCCTCATTTAAAAATCACTGTCATGGTAAACCCCATCCAAGCAGGGATACTCGAGGACAATCCACATTTGCATAAAATTATTTTAATGCGACGCAGGCGATTCTGGCGAGCCATTCGCCAATCGCGAAAAGAGAAGTTTGATCTCGCTATTACACTCAACAAAAAGTTCAGTGCCACGGCAACCATTTTCACTCTTTGCGCGGACGCCACAATAACTGCTGGCTATCGTCATTCGCAAAGTTCATGGGGATACAACATACAACTACCTGTCGAAGCCCCACCCTGCCACGAAATTGAAAACAATCTGGCATTACTAAAGCATATGGGGGTGCCGCAAATTATCCAGCAGCCACGGATCTATTTTAATGACGGCGAAAAACAAAAAGTTGCAGGCATTATAAACTCCAACAAAAATACGCGGCCGCTGATTCTTGTTAAAACTGGAACTCGCATCCCAGAATGGGGATGGCAATGGGGAAAGTTTCAGATTGTCATAGAACATATTTTAAAAAATGATATTGCCGACATCTGGTTGATAAATGGACCAGGGGAAGAAACCGAGCTAGAATCGCATATATCAAGAATGGAATTCAAACCACAATTACTGCCGCTGGTGAAAGTAAAAGAACTTGCGCTTTTGATGCAACAATGCGATCTTCTTTTATGCAACCACACGGGCATCATGCACCTTGCCTCGGCAGTTGAGAAACCTGCTTGCGTTATATTTAAGCATGGGGAAATCCAGCGCTGGGGCCCCAGACACCCGAAAAGTGTGGTTCTCGATGACAGGCATCAAGATACTCTTATGCCAGAAACCGTTATCAACACCCTCAAAGAAATTCTGAAAGACCAAACTCCATGAGAAGCGAACAAAGTAAAACTTTATCTAACTCAAACATAGCAACTGCTGGATTAATTTTCAACGAACCGGTTGTATTCGAGTTGGGGTCACCCGGTCGCAAGGCCTATTCCCTGCCCTCCTGCGATGTACCGGAGATCGAACTGGAAACACTGTTACCACCCGATGAAATTCGCGACCCTATTGAAGAGCTTCCAGAATTATCCGAGCTCGATGTCGTGCGCCATTACACAAGGTTGTCGCAATGGAATTTCAGCATCGACACCAATTTTTATCCATTGGGATCATGCACCATGAAGTACAACCCAAAAATCAACGAAACGCTGGCGCGCCTGCCCGGTTTTGCAGCGCATCACCCCATGTCTGCCGATGAAGACTCGCAAGGCAGCTTACAATTGATGCACGAGTTGCAGGAATGTCTCAAAGAAATAAGCGGCATGGACCACGCCAGCCTGCAACCCGCAGCTGGTGCACAAGGTGAGTTTACTGGGATGCTGATGATACAGGCTTATCACACAGCAAAAGGAAATCCACGAAAAAAAGTGTTACTACCCGATTCCGCACACGGCACCAACCCAGCCAGCGCAACTCTTTGCGGTTATAAATCTGTGCAGATACCATCTAACTCAGAAGGCCTGATCGACATAGACATACTGGAAGCCATTATGGATGAAGAAACTGCAGCTATCATGTTAACCAATCCTAATACTTTGGGAATGTTTGAAAAAGATATCTTAAAAATAACCGAAATCGTACACAGCAAAGGCGGACTGGTTTACTGCGATGGTGCGAACTTAAACGCGGTTATGGGAATTATAAAAATGGGAGAAATGGGGATAGACGTTTTGCATATCAACCTACATAAAACCTTTTCGACTCCACATGGTGGAGGAGGACCCGGAGCAGGCCCTGTTTGTATAAAAAATATTCTCGAACCTTATCTACCGAAACCAGTCGTAGAGAAAAAAGGGCAGAACTATTTTTTAAATTATGATCGCCCCGAAAGTATCGGCAAATTGAAAGTGTTCAACGGTAACTTCGGAATGTTACTGAGAGCTTATGTCTACATCCGCACTCTCGGACCCGAAGGGATTCTCGAAGCCGCACAATCAGCCGTATTAAACGCAAACTACATTCGCGCAAAACTAAAAGACACGTTTCATCTACCATTTACAGGAGCCAGCCTGCACGAATGTGTGTTCAACGATAAAGGCCAAGGAATCAGCACGATGGATTTCGCTAAAGAACTTATCGACCATGGGTTTCACCCGCCAACGGTTTATTTTCCTCTGATCGTAAAAG
>Ga0115000_10000497_pt1 | contig 36452 bp, 31 predicted proteins | sample ArcticOcean_MG_C_6_FD_89690 | JGI IMG/M metagenome (GOLD analysis project Ga0115000, IMG submission 89690) | Marine microbial communities from western Arctic Ocean - ArcticOcean_MG_CB8_128 | ecosystem: Environmental > Aquatic > Marine > Oceanic | place: Arctic Ocean: Canada Basin | collected...
CGTACGAATAGACAAGGTATTCAAAATTTAAAGGATTTTGTTGAATTTAGAGGGTTTGATTTACATGTTGTTGAAGTTCCTAAAAGTTCACTTCATTTAATCTCAATTTGTACTTCACCTATGCCTGGTGTTCTTCTTGTTCCCAAGGGTCAGTTTAAAACAACAGATTTTCCTGAAGGAACTGAAATTCTTTTAGTACCTAGTGAGGAAGCATACGGGGCAAATATAATTTCATTTGGGAACGATGTAATGGTTTCTAAGGGTTATGCGAAAACTTCACAAATATTAATTGAAAAAGGTCTTAATTTGCATTATATGGAGATGTCTCAATTTAGGGCTGGAGATGGCTCATTAACATGTCTTTCAATAATTTATGACTAACTATAATTGTTAATATAATCACCTAATACATTAATTATCCTATGGTCGTTATCAAGAGTCCTGCAAAGATAGAAGAGTCCAATGGTAAACTAGGAGTTCTTATGCCTGGTTTAGGTGCTGTGAGTACTACATTCATAGGAGGGACATTAGCAATTCGTAATGGCCTTTCAAGTCCAATAGGTTCGATAACACAAATGGGTTCTTTACGTTTAGGAAAACGAAATGAAAATCGTGAAGTAAATATCAAAGATTTTGTACCTTTGACTAAATTAGATGATTTAGTCTTTGGAGGTTGGGATATTTTCGAAGATAATTGTTATGAAGCTGCCGTAAAAGCAGGCGTTATTGAGAAAGAGTTACTTAATCAAATTAAATCCGAATTGTCTCTTATCAAACCGATGAAAGCAGTTTTCGATAAGAATTTTGTCAAAAAGTTGGACGGAACTTACATTAAATCAGTTAAAGGTCATAGAGCTCGAATTGAGGCTTTAAGACAAGATATACGTGATTTCAAAGAAAAAAATAATTTAGATAGGGCCGTTATGATTTGGTGTGGTAGTACTGAGATTTACCAAGATCCTCATGCTTCGATTTATGGTACCCTTGAATCGTTTGAAAACGCATTAGATGATGACGATACCGTCATTGCACCTTCCATTCTTTATGCGTATGCAGCACTAAAAGAAGGCTTACCTTATGCTAATGGAGCACCTAATTTGTCAGTAGATTTTCCAGCAATGTATTCACTAGCTGCAAAGGAAAAAACCCCAATTGCTGGCAAAGATTTCAAAACTGGACAGACTTTAATGAAAACAATTCTGGCACCGGGTCTTAAAGCCCGAAAAATAGGTATAGATGGTTGGTTTTCAACTAATATTTTAGGTAATAGAGATGGTGAAGTACTCGATGATCCTGAATCTTTTAAGACAAAAGAGGTTTCTAAATTAGGAGTTCTTGAGCAAATACTTGAACCTGAAAAGTATCCTGAATTGTATGGAGATTTGTATCATAAGGTTCGTATTAATTATTATCCACCTCGAGGAGATAATAAAGAAGGATGGGACAATATTGATATCAAAGGATGGTTAGGATATCCTATGCAGATTAAAGTGGATTTCTTATGTAGAGATTCTATACTTGCAGCCCCACTAGTACTTGATTTAGCTCTCTTTTTAGATTTAGCTAAACGTTCAAGGATGTATGGTATCCAGGAATGGTTGTCTTTTTATTTTAAATCACCAATGTGTAAACCAGATTTGTATCCAGTTCATGATTTATTTGCACAAAAAGCTAAGTTAGAGAACACACTTCGTCATTTAATGGGTGAGACTCTAATTACACATCTCGGTTTGGATTATTATTACGAGGATAATTAATGAAATCAGTAGTTGTTACAAAATATGGTAGTCCTGAAAATTTAGAAATTCATGAATTGCCAACGCCAATGCCTGGACCTGGTGAGGTTTGTATTCGTGTATCTAAAGCTGGAATAAATTTTGCAGATATTCTTTCTCGCATGGGGCTATATCCGGGAGCTCCTAAACCTCCATTTACTCCAGGTATGGAAGTTTCAGGAATTATTCATGAGATTGGACCTGATGTTAAAGAATATGAAATTGGTGATAGAGTAGTAGGTTCAGGATCCAACGGAGGTTATTCAACACATCTAGTTTCCAAAGTAGAGGGTGTTTTTAAAATTCCAGATAATATTTCCTTTGAAGTTGCTGCAGCTTTTCCTGCAGTTTATCTTACTTCTTACTTGATGATAATTCATCCGGGGGCTTTGCAAAAGGATGAAACTATATTGATTCATGGTGTTGCTGGAGGAATAGGTTTAGCTTCTATAGAACTGGCAAAAATTGCTGGAGCTAAAACAATATTTGGTACTTGTTCGCCCGAAAAACATGATTTTATTAGAGAACGAGGAGTTCTTCCAGTCGACCGGAACGATTTTTTAGCTGAAATAATGGATTGGACGGATAATAAAGGTGTAGATTTGGTTTTAGATCCTATAGGTGGAGAAAATCTAATGAAATCATATAGATGTTTAGGTTCCGGTGGCCGTGTTTGTTCCTTTGGTATTTCCGATATGGCACCAGGTAAGAAAAAAAATAACTGGCATCGTTTAAAATCTTGGTTAACTTTTCCTAAATTTGATCCTTTAAAGATGATGGCTAGTAACAGAGGTGTATTTGGCATACATTTGGGTCGCTGGAAAAATTTAGACACATTAAATAAGGCAAGAAAAGATTTAATGAAATGGATTAAAGAAGATAAAATACATCCGCATGTTGATCAAGTTTTTCCATATCATAAAGCATCAGATGCACATAATTATATTCAAGATCGTAAGAATATTGGTAAAGTTTTACTAGATTTCGATTAATTCCAAATTTCGTTGGCATTTCTTTAAATTAGGGTACTACTCTGGTATATCGTGTCTGATATTAATGTTAAATTGAAACATGACTTGAATGATGCAGATACACTTTTTAAAATTCTTTTTGCTTCAATTAAGATTGGAGCTCCAGCTTCTAAGAGAAAAATAGCAGATGTTGCAGACATATCTTCTCAATTAGTTGATTATCATATAGATAAATTAGTAGCTAATGGACAGATGCTAATTGTGAACTCACAATATATGTCTCAAATTACATTTTCAGATAAAGCTCTTTATAGATTCTTAAAAGATAAAATCATTACGCAAGAATTAGTAGACAAAGTCGCCAAAGGACTCGATTTTTCACAATCTGAAGTTCAAGATAATGAGGTAATTGAGGAAGCATTTTTGACTTTACTAAAACTATTTTCAATAGAATTAAAGCAACGATGACCCTCCAAACTTATTTGGCATTTCTTTATATACAAAAAAGGTTTTTTCAATTTATGAGACGAAGACATATGTTAGGAACGCATGACAAAACCCTTTGTGGTTGGAATGTTACCGTTGGTGAGCTAACACAATTAAAAAAAATGGATAACAAATATGTCAATTGTAAACGTTGTTTAGAAAAACAGGATACGTTTTCAAATATTTTGTCTCTCGAATTGAAAATAAAAAAGAATATAGGAAATGTTACTAATGGCTAAAAAAATAGAAATTTTTGGTAAATCAATGAATTCACCACAATCAATAGCTGGCCTTTCTGGACTGGCGACAGCTCCAATGAGTGGTATTCCTTCTGGAGTCTTTGCAATTTTTGCAGTAGTTATTTTAACGATTTCTTTAGCTACCTACATGCCTGAAGATACACAATCGTCAAATCAAAATTTGACAGAGGCTGAATCTACTTATTTAGAAAATATATTGTCTGATCGCTCTCGTTCATCTCCTACTCTTTCCACATATGATACCTGTGGATTCCTTGAGATGGACTTAAAAGAACATTTGAAAGAAGAAATGCGTGTAAATCTTGGAACTGGCTATGGTTCTTCTTTTGGTAGAGGTATTATGAGTAATGATATTATGGTTGGAGTACCCGAAATGGCAATGGATGATTCATCGGGATCTTCTGAATCAGCTTTAAAAGTAAATTCAGATGGAGGTGCTGGAAGTAGTGATTATTCAGGTACTAATAATCAGGAACAAGGTGTTGATGAAGCCGATTTTGTTAAAACCGATGGTTCTTATATTTACCTAATTAATAAAGAATATAATGATTGGAATCATTATCCTTCTGGAAAGTTACATATAATGAATGTAGCCGAACCAGGTAATATCTCATATTTATCTAATATTTCTATTGAGGGTCAACCTAATGAGATGCTTTTAGTTGATAATAAGGCGATTGTTTACTCGAATGTTTATCTTTATTCACATTATGAAGAAGAACACATACTTGATGATTTAGTAAAAGTAGAAATTAAGAAACCAAAATCCGACAGACCATCGCCTACGGATGGTTCTGTATCAGTTTCTTCAAATGATAATAAAGGTGATTCAAGAAGTAGTCACCCCGATTCAGTTGAAGATATTGAATATGATTACAGTTATTATTATCGAACTACCTCTTTTACCAAACTTACAGTATTAGATTTAACAAATAAGAGTTCTCCACAAATATCTAGAGAATTGTATATTGAGGGGGATTATCAAACTGCACGTGAATCGAATGGCACAGTTCGCATGGTTTCCTATGGTTGGATGGATGTACCTGAGCTAAGGACTTGGTTAGATTTTTCTGATTACAGTAGTTATTGGCAGCTTGATTGGGATAGTCAGAAAAGAGAGCAAATATGGATGGAAAAAATGAATGAAACTATAGATTATAATGATCAAATTATAGATTCAGTACCTTTAGATAATTTACTTCCGCGAATTTATGAAAAAATGGATTCAAATATTACAATTCATAATTATTCGGAGTCTGGAGATGGTAATTGTCAAAACTTTGCGTCAGCTGGTGATGCTACAGGCCGAGGTATTAGTTCAATATTAACTTTAGATTTACTGGAGGATAATTTCAGTTTTAATGCGGACCATATTTTGAGTAATTGGGCCACAGTCTACGCTTCTGGAGATGTCATGCTATTAGCTGAATCTGCTTGGAATTCATGGTGGTTCTGGGGGGATGAGGGAATTGGAAATAATGAAATGACAAATATCCATGCATTTGATATCTCTAGTCCTGGTCAAACCGATTATATTGCTAGTGGAAGAATAAATGGTACAATTCAAGATCAATTTTCATTATCCGAATATAATGGAAATATTCGTGTTTGTTCTACTACTGGTCAATGGGGACGATGGTGGATGGAAGATCCGGAACCAATGGTTAGCCATGTTTCGGTATTAGGCCTTAATTCAGAGGGTACTGTGTATGAAGTAATAGGTCATGTTGGCGGAATTGCAGAGGGCGAACAAATATGGTCTGCACGTTTTATTGGAGATAAAGCTTATCTTGTAACTTTCAGAAATATAGATCCTCTTTGGACGATAGATCTTAGCGAACCTACGAATCCTCAAGTTATTGGCGAACTTGAAGTACCTGGTGTATCTACATACATTCATCCTTTAGGTGAAAATCATCTTCTTACGATAGGAATTGCTGGCGATGAAGATGGTTTAGATTGGGGAGTTACACAAATATCTATATTCGATGTAAGTGATTTTTCAAAACCTAAATTAGAAAGTTCTTTAAAACTTAATCCAGCACCTGATAACGACAATGGCTGGTCTTATTCATACAGTGAAGCAACTTATGAGCATAAAGCTTTTCAGTATTGGGAAGAAGATGGCATTCTTTCAATTCCGTTGTCTACTAACCGATGGTATTCAGGCACTGAGATTATAGATGGTAAAGAGCATTATTCATATGGCTATGAATATGTTACGAAGTTGGTGCTTATTGAGGCTAAACCTGGAGAAGATTTGAAGATTTATGATGAAGTAGATCATTCATCTTTTTATGATTCAAATTATCAGTGGGATAATCCCGATGTTAGGCGTAGTATATTCATGGGCGGCGGTGACTATATTTATGCAATAAGTGAAAAAAGTATTACTGCACACGAACTTACAACAATGGAAATGACTGGTTTTGTAGAATTACCTTCTAACAATAAACCTAGTTATGGTGGTTATTACTATGACTACGTTGATGTTGCGGTTGAAGTCGATCCAGACCCAGATGGGCAAGACTCTGAAGATAGTGATTCAGATTCTGAAGGTGAATCCAGCTCTACTGAAAATGGAAATTAAACCTTTTAATAATCCTAAATTATAGCTTATCCATAATGATTCAGTTAACCAATTTGCAAAGGCATTACGTAATGTCCTCTGAAACGATTAAAGCATTAGATGGTATTAACCTCAATATTCCTGCAGGAGAGAGAGTGGTATTGTTGGGGCCTTCCGGTTCTGGAAAAACAACTTTACTAAATTGCATATCTGGATTAGATATACCTACTGGCGGCTCATATTTATTTGAAGGGAATGCAGTAACTGGCAATAGCGAAGATCTTACCACATTTCGCAGAAAAAACGTTGGTTACGTATTTCAATTTTTTAATTTATTACAAGATTTAACAGTTTTAGAAAATGTTTTGTTAATTCAAGAACTTTCAGGTCTGCGTGATGTTAATCGAGCTAAAGAAGTTCTAAATTTAGTAGGATTGGAAAATGAGATAGATCGTTTTCCTTCTGAAATTAGTGGAGGTCAGCAACAACGTGTTGCAATTGCTAGAAGCATAGCCAAGAATCCTAAATTATTACTGGGTGACGAATTAACCGGTAATTTAGATACTGAAACTTCTGCCAAGGTAATGGATGTCCTTACTGAGGCTTGTGAAAAAGAAAATATAACAACAGTTATGGTAACGCATGACGAATCATTAGCAAAATATGCAACACGTGTTATTCGTCTTGATAGTGGCAAAGTAAAATCAGATGAGCAGGTATCCTAAGAGTAATGTCCTTTCTTCTAACTAAAAGATTAACTCGCAGCCTCTGGAGAACAAAGATACGTTTGTTTGCAGTAATTTTCATGGTAGTTATAGGAGTTCTAGGAGGGATCACAATGGGTGGTTACGCAACTAATGTGTCAATTCTCTATGATAATATCTATGAGGATAATGAAGACGGTGTAAATCTTCCAGATATTTGGGTAAATCTTCCAGCTGGAACTTGGTCTGATGAAGAGTCAAAAACCCTGTGCGATAATTTTGAAGAGAATTTTCCAAAAGGTTCTTCTCCAATAGATAAATGTGAACCTCGCTTAATTCTTGATGGAACTCTTTTCCATGTTGATAACTTAGAGAATGAGGTCTTAGTTACTGCAGTTTGGCACGGCATTGATGAGGGTAAAGTTGATAAGGTTTGGATGCCTATTCATGAATGTTGTGAAGGGCGAATCGCACAAACTTCAACAGAAATTGTAATTGATGCTCATGCTGCAAAGGACTTGAATATTTCGGTTGGAAGTTCAGTGTCATTAGGAGCTGGTGAGGGTCGTATAGATTTTACGGTAGTAGGTGTAGCCTTTCATTCGAATCATTTTTGGTTTGCACCTGAAGGTTCACTTTTTCCAGCTGAAAAAGGTACTTATGTTACAGGTTACATGACTGGTGGGGGCCTAGAAAAGCTCTCAAATCTTACATCAGGTTCCTCAAATAAAATTTTAATTGATTTAGAAGGGACGCCATCTTTTGATTTACCCACAACTGAGAAATTTGAAGGAGATGAACTTAGCCTTGTCAAGACTCACATGATGGAAGTTTTGTTGACTGCAAATTCAGGGACTGCAACAGTTAATGACAGAGGAGAAACACCATCTATAGAATTCCTTAGAGCCGATCTTGAAAGTGCTCAAAAGAGTTTTCCCGCCGTTACAATATTGTTGGTAATTGTAGCTTCAATAACTATAATAATTAGTCTTCAAAGATTGATACAAAGTCAATCTCGTGAAATAGCGATAATGCGAACTCTTGGTGTTCCACGTAATTCAATTATGATTGGTTACATACTTGCACCTTTGATTATTGGATTGATTGGTAGTACTATAGGTGTTCTATTTGGAGTATTATTTGGAATTAGAGCAATGCTTGATGTCTATGAAAATATAATAGGTCTTCCAATTATGAATGAAACCGTTGATTGGAATATGGTAATAGAAATAATAGCTATTACAATGGTAATTGTCTTTTTATCCGGTATCAGGCCAGCTTGGCAAGCCTCAAGATTAAAACCGTTGGACATCTTAACAGGTCAGCAAGAAGTACGTGTAGGTTCTAAGTTTCTTCAGTCTTTAACTGCTAAACTTCCAACTACAATTGGCTTAACTATACGTTCAAGCATGCGTAAACCCGTTAGGTTAGGCTTAACTTTTCTTGCAGTGGGACTTTCTATGGTAATATACGGCTCCATGTTGATGTTTACTGGTTCAATAACGGACATTCTTGTAGACAATCTGGAGGAAGGACAACAATGGGATGTTCAGGCTGCAGTCCCCGAAAGTGGTCCAGAGGGAATAATTGCTTGGTCAAATGAGCATAATGCAACGTTTGAATTAGTCATAGAGTATCCATTTGGAACAATTAAGGATGATACTGAAAAATCAAAGCCATTTACTGCGGTTGGTTTGGAAAGTTTTACTACTAAAGGTTCATCATTACGTTTAATCAATCTCGTTGATGGTGATTTACCATCTAAGGGCGTATCTCCGGTTCAAGTTTTAGCAGATGAGGGAACTGCAGCTTTACTTGATTGGGAATTGAATGAGAAACGTTTTCTTAAGCTTGGAACAATTGAAACTGAAGTTGTGCTTGTTGGTACAACACGTGGTGAAATTCCAAGAACCATTTATTTCTATCGTACATTCTTAGAGAATGATATAGGTATAGAGGCAACCTCCGTTTATCTCAAGTTAGAGGATGGTGGTTCCGTTGATGGAGGTTTGGCAGATGTTTCACAAGGCTTAACTGAAAAGCAAAATTTAGTTTCAGGTACTAAACAACTTTTAGAGCAACAATCTCAGTTTCTCGGTGTTTTTATATTTCTTGGAATTCTAGTCGCTGCTGCAGTTTTGTTTAACACATTGATAATGAATCTTGCTGAGAGGGATCTAGAATTATCAACTTTGAGAGTACTTGGTGCCTCTACGGTTAGATTAGGCACCATGATTATTGGAGAGAATTTTGCAATTGGACTAATAGGAGGCATATTTGGAGCTATTTTTGCTTACTTTGGTACGGTTTACATAGCTAGCGAATTCTCTTCTTGGACTTTCTATATTACTGTAGTACCTAGCGTGAATGTCATCATTTTCTTAATTGCTACAGTACTAATAATCTCGTTAGCAATTACTCCTTATGGAATTTGGCGCATTCGAAGAATGGATTTAGTAGAAAAAGTAAAAGAGTTTAGTAATTAATTAATTTTTTTGTTTCCGAAATAATAAGTTCAATTGAATTCTCTAAGACATGATTGTCTTTGACTTCTATTAGTTTGACATTATCTCCCGATCTTTTTATGTAATCCTTACTAGCACTTATTGGTACAATATCATCTTCAATCGAATGTATGATTGTTACAGGTATATTATTTGGTGCTACTAACTCTTCAGGATTATTATTTGGAGGTTCCGGGTAATGCAATGCTGGGGCTAGTAGCAATAAGCCTTTGAGCTTATCTGGTTTTCTTTGAGCGGCCAGAGCTGATGCCAGTCCACCCCAGCTAGAGCCCGCAAGTACAACATTTCCAACTTCCATGGTCTTTTCTAAAAGTTTGACTCGATCTATAAGCTCCATATTATTAAAATCGTGAGAAATAACCTCAATTCCACTATCTCTGATAGCTGTAATTTTGCTTCCGTTTGGACTTCCCCATAGTCCATGTGCCCAGATTAACATGATTCCTCAGGCACAGACGATATAATATACAATCTCTCTGGGGCATTAATGTCTCGTACTTATGGTGAATATCTCAGATTGGATGAGTTGCTCAAACTACAAACTGGATTTATGGCTGATGAAAGTAAAATTTCTAACGATGAACTTCATTTCATATTAGTTCATCAAAATTTTGAACTATGGTTCAAATTAATAATTAATGAATTAAAATGCACGAGAGATATACTTGCAGCAGAATATGTTGAAGAGTCAAATCTTCCTCAAGCAGTCCATCATATGAGAAGAATTATCGAAACTTTTAGATTAATGTCACAACAATGGAAAGTTATGGAAACTTTAGAACCACAAGAATTTCTTAATTTCAGGGATGAGTTAGGTACTGCTTCAGGTTTCGAATCAGTTCAAATGAGAGTTTTAGAGGGAATGATGGGTAAAAAATGGATAGATGGAAAGCCCGTTGGTCAAGAAAAAAATAATACCGATAAATCATTATACGAAGCTACTTGTTTATGGTTAGAAAGAACGCCAATTCAGGGTTCAACACCAGATTCCGATAAAGATTCAGAGGTCGTAAATAAGTTCATAGAGGATTATCTTAAATCTCATAAAAAAGTATATCCTGATAATAATCAAGATGCTATAGATTTCTTAAAACCAGATAATGAATCAAGTAGAATAAGAGCAGGTTTAGTCTTTATAGAATCGTACAGGGAATTGCCTCTATTATCATGGCCTCGTAAGATAATATCAACACTTATTGAGTTAGAACAGGCTATGATCTTGTGGCGTAGTTCCCATGCAAGAATGGTTGAACGGATTATTGGTAGGAGAGTGGGGACTGGAGGCTCATCAGGTGTAGATTATTTGGATATGACTACTAAATATCGGGTTTTTATTGATTTATGGATTGTGCGCAGTATTTTAATTAAAAAGACTGCTTTACCGAAGTTGAGAAATCCTAAATTTTATGGATTTAAGGTGACTAAATGATAAATCTTAACGGTAAGAGAGCATTGGTTTGTGGCGGAACTAGTGGTATTGGAAAAGCTGCCGTAAAATCTCTTGAAGATTGTGGAGCTCATGTTGTAGTTTTATCTCGAAACGCTTCAGGAAAAGACACCATATCTTGCGATCTTGAAGATCTCAATTCATTAAGTAAATTAGTAGAAAATGAAATCCAAACAAATGGTGGTTTTGAGATATTAATTAATAATTCAGGAGGTCCTCCTTCAGGTCCTTTGATTGATGCAAAACCAAGCGATTTTGAAAAAGCATTTTTAAGACATGTGCTAGCCTCTCAAACACTTGTACAACTGGTTTTACCCGGTATGAAAAAATCTAAATATGGACGAATAATAAATGTAATTTCCACATCGGTTAAAGAGCCAATTGTAGGCCTTGGCGTTAGTAATACGATAAGAGGTGCGATGGCTTCTTGGTCTAAAACTCTTTCAAAAGAATTACCACCTTCCATAACAATAAACAATGTTCTTCCAGGATTTACAGCAACTGAGCGCTTAGAAGAATTAAAACAAACATTATCCAAACAAAAGGGCATAAGTCCAAATGAAGTAGAGAAGGCTTGGTTGGGTACCGTTCCTGAAGGACGTTTAGCAGATCCCTCTGAATTAGGTCAAGTAATTGCATTTCTGGCATCTCCAGCGGCAAGTTTTGTTAGAGGCGTTAGTCTTCCAGTAGATGGAGGAAGGACCAGTTCAATATAATGGATTTTGACATTTTTCTATCAATAGCTCAAACACCAGTAGATGGACATACACCTGACGAAAACACAATGTTTTCAAATTTCTTTAATCAGCTAGAAGTTGCAGACAAATTAGGTTTTGGTACTGCCTGGGTGGCTCAGGCACACTTGTCCACTGAAGTTCAGAAAATGAATAAGCAACCGGTAGTTCCACATTGGGAAGGCGAAGTAGGACTATGCACCGATTTTTTTCAATTGGCCCACTTAATGTTTTCTAGGACTAAAAATATACATGTAGGTTCAGCAGTTATGAGCCTTCTTACACATGGAGGTCCCGTTGGCATCGCTGAAAGAGTTGGCGCTTTCCTAGCTTTACATGGTCTTAACAAGGATGAAAAAAGAAAATTGAGAATTGGTTTTTCAGCGGGTAGATTTGAGTTTATGGCTCGACCATATGGGATAGTTCCAAGAGATATTGTTGAAGAAGCTGCTTGGCCAGCTTTACGGGGTCAAATATTTGGAGAGGCCTGTGAAATATTTTTGAGATTGTTGAATGGTGAAATAGTTAATAGTGATATGATAAGAAAAACAGTACTTACACGTTCTAATTTCCGTAGTAATGAAGACTGGGTTAAGGTTCAAAATGCAGTATTAGAAAGAGATTCTATCTCAAAAATTCCAGAGAATATTACAATACCAAATCGTTATATTTTTGAGGATGTCAAAAATATACCACAAGCTTGGAATCGCAAGCTTTTAGATTTAATTATAGGTTCACACGATCCTAAATTACAAAAAAAAGTTAATGAGATTCTTCCTGTTAAAGTTTTTAATTTATCAATTACTCCTCCTGAGCTAATAGAGAATACTCATGAAAGAATGAAAATGGATTATAATTCTAGAGACGGTCCTTGGCAAAGAAATTACATGCCAAGAACAATAATGGTTTTCTTAAATGATGAACCTGATTTGTCAGCTTCAGAGCGCAAGTCTCAGGCAAAATTAGAAGCTGAAAAGGCTCTAAATTCATATTGGGGCGCTTTAGAAGGTACAATAGATCCTGCAAAGGTGTCCAAGGCTGCTGAAAATTCGGTAGTAGGTAATGTTGAGGATGTAGCTCAACAGATAGCTGAACGTTTTGACTCTAAGGACTGTATTATGACTTGGTTTGATTTTTTTAACCATGACTGTCCTCGAGTGATAAGAAATATGGAAGCTTTCATGAACAAGGTTGTTCCTCGCGTTAGAGAATTGATAAAATGAGCCACCCAACAGAGGTTAGTCAATTGTACCCAAGTAGTCCCTTAGGTGAAACAGATAGTGATGTTCCAACAGGCCGAGATGTAGAATGGGAGCCTTTGGTAGATTATCGAAGAAATGGAGTTAGTGAAACAACGATTCATGGGGCTGTGGCTTGGTACAGTGGAGGTCAAAACATACATAGTTTTGGTGGTAATGTTCTTTGTTACGGCCGCTCAATGATGAAGCCGTTAATGTTGAAAGTATTCGCGGAAGAATTATCTAATCTTACTTGGGATCAGAAGGCCATCTCAATAGCCAGCCATAACGGAACTTCAGAGCACGTTAAAGCCGCTCAGTCATTACTTCCTCAGTCTGATTGGGGGTTGATGCAAACGCCGCTTGATTTGCCCTTAGTGCAATTTGGAAGGCAAGTTCGTAGAGCAAGACGTTGGTATTCAAATTCTTCAGGGCAACATGCTGCGATTCTTCTAGGTTGCCGCCGGAAAGGTTGGAATCGGGCCGGTTATACTCTTCCTAGTCATCCTTTTTTCTTTGCATTTTTAGAAGAGATAAGGCATTATCTTGGTAAGGATTGGAATCCAAAAAGAATAGCTCGTGACGGGGATGGATTTCCTACTTTATCAAATACAGTTAATGAATTAGCTGCTTGTTATGCTGGATTAGCCAAAGAAAAAGATAATAATTGGATTTGGGAGGCTATGATTAAAAATCCCGATTTAGTAGGTGGTTTCAATAGACTAGATACCACCATAATTAAAACATGTAAAGGTAATGTTATTGCTAAAGAAGGAGCTGATGGCCTTCTTGGTTTATCTATAATTCATGATGATTATCCTGAAGGTTTAGGTGTAGTTGTAAAAATAGCACATGGGTGGAATCCCCAGGCTACATGGTATGTTGCAAGAGGTATTTTAGGAGTATTGGGGATGGAACTTAGAAATCCGTATCCCCTTCGAAGACAGAAAGCATTTTTGGTACCTGGTGTAGTTCCTCCAAAATATCTTGAAAACTTAAAAGATATTCCTACTTGGGATGAGTGGGATCCAGACAATGATCGTTGGTATTTTAATCCCGAAGATTACAAGAGTCCTGAATGATTAAGATTCAAAATTATATAGGTGGAAAATTTCATGTTTCAGACAAAAATTTAGAAGATATCAATCCAGCTAATGGAGAAAAAATAGCTTTGATTCCTAATTCTAGTCACAAAGAGGTTGATTTGGCAGTCCAAGCCGCCGATAGTGCACGTGAATCTTGGTCTGCATTATCAATAGATGAAAGAGCTTCTTGGCTAAGTAATATTGCCGACGCTCTTGAGATTCGCTCTGAAGAAATAGCATCCTTGGAATCTTTAGACACCGGTAAACCAATATCTTTAGCAAGAGCAGTTGATGCATCTCGTTCAATTGCCAATTTTCGTTTTTTTGGAGAATTTGCTAAAGGTTTTTCCCAAGAGAATTTTGAAATGGATGATGCCACAAATTATGTAATTTTGAAGCCAGTCGGAATTGCGGGATTAATAACTCCTTGGAATTTACCACTTTATCTTCTTTCTTGGAAAATTGCACCAGCTATAGTAATGGGTAATACAGTAATAGCAAAACCATCAGAGCTGACGCCATTGACTGCAAATCTTTTGGCAGAGGTCATTCATGAGGTAGGTTTACCCAAGGGTGTAGTGAACATAGTGCATGGCTTGGGCTCAGACGTTGGCCAAGCAATTGTAGAACATCCAAAGATAAATTTAATTTCATTTACAGGAGGGACTGCTACTGGAAAGAAAGTAGCTGAAACTGCAGCCCCTATGTTCAAAAAGTTGAGTTTGGAATTGGGTGGGAAAAATGCAACAATTGTTCTTGATGATGTAGATATCGAGACTACAATACCAAGTGTGGCTAGGGCTGGTTTTTTGAATCAGGGCCAAGTTTGCTTATGCGGTAGTCGTGTTTTTGTATCTAAAAAAATATGGGATGATTTCGTTCCTAAATTTGTTAATTATGTTAAGAATATGAAAATAGGCGATCCTTCTTCGGAAGATTCGGAATTGGGGGCTTTAGTTTCTTTTGCTCATCGAGATAAAGTTGAATCTTATATTCATTTGGCACAGAGAGAGGGTGGAGAAATATTATGTGGAGGTAAGAGCCCGGACTTAGAGTCACCGTATGATAAAGGAGCTTTTTTGGAACCAACAATTGTTTCAGGCTTGAGTCATTTAAGTCGGACAGCTACAGAAGAAATATTTGGGCCTGTGGTGACAATTCATCCTTTTGAATCTGATGAAGAAGCTATAGAGATGGCAAATTGTACAGATTATGGGTTAGCAGGTTCAGTTTGGACCGGAAATTCTGAAAGAGGAAGAAGAGTTGCCGAAAAGATGGAAACTGGTATGGTTTGGGTAAATACTTGGCTCCATCGTGATTTACGAGTTCCTTTTGGAGGCATTAAAAATAGTGGAGTTGGAAGAGAAGGCGGACGTTGGAGTTTAGGTTTTTTTTCTGAAGCTATAAATATTTGTGTGAAAGATTTATGACTAATCATTATATTGGGGTGTAATAGTAATACATTTATGTCCAAGGGAGAAATAGTGATGGGTGCTCTGGCACCACATCCACCACATCTAGTTTATGCTGATAATCCACCTCAAAATGAAGCAACATCAGAAGGTGGTTGGGAAGAATTAAGATGGGGATATGAGCGCCTTCGAGAAAGTCTTTCAGATAGAGACTATGATGTTATAATAGTACATACACCTCATTGGTCTACTTTTATTGGAACGCATTTTCTAGGTGTTGATAGTTTCAAATCACTCTCTGTTGATCCTATTTTTCCAAATTTATTCAGGTATAATTACGATTTAAAAGTAGATGTAGAATTATCTAAAGCCATTCATGATAATGCCGCAGATGCAGGATTACTTGTTAAAATGATGCAGAATCCAAATTTTAGAATAGATTATGGGACAATAACTAGCTGTCACTTGGTTAATCCTGAATGGAATAAACCAATAGTTTGTATTTCATCTAATAGATCGAAGTCTTATTTCAATTCAGAAGTTATGCAAGCTAATATGGTTAAACTTGGAGAAGCTACAAGAAAGGCGGTTGAATCCTCTGGAAAAAAAGCTTTATTGTTATCTAGCAATTCACTTTCACATCGTCATTTTACAATGGAACCTGAAGTTCCCGAAGACATGAGTAAGGAGCATATTACCAATCACAACCAATATCTTTGGGACATGAAGATGATAAATTTGATGAGAGAAGGTAAAACGAAGGAAATGATTGATTTAATTCCTGACTTTACCGAACAAACAGTTGCTGAGACTGAAGCTGGATGTTTAACTTGGTTAATGAGTGCATTAAATTTTCCGAATTATAAGGCAACAGTTCATGCATATGGGACCGTTATCGGAACTGGCAATGCAATAGTAGGTTGGGACCCTAGAAAGGCTAAGCTATGAGAGATGATAACGTTCGTAAGGGAATCCTGGTGCCAGGTTTACCTCATCCTCTTCTTTGTCCTGAGAGAAATGAAGGCTGGCAAAGAGTCAAAGAGGCATATGAGAAAGCACGCATAGAAATTGAAGAGACTGATGCTGAAATTATGGTAATTTACAGTACATTTTGGCCCTCTATTTTAGGCCATCAAGTTCAAGCATATCCTGAGCCAGAATGGACATTTGTAGATGAAGAGTTTCATGATTTAGGAAGCATTGATTATAAATTCAAAATGGATCCTGAATTTGCTAAATTGATAGTTGATAAATCAAAAGAAAGGGGCTTACATTCACGCACAGTTTCATACTATGGATTTCCTATAGATACTGGTTCTATAGTTGCTCTTAAATTATTAAATCCAGACAATAGAATTCCTGCCGTAATTGTATCTAGTAATATGTATGCTAATAGGGCTGAGAGCATAGTTCTCGGTAAATCAATTAGAGATGCAATAGATGAAAGTGGTAAGAAAGCAGCAGTAGTGGTTGTTTCAGCTCTATCCAATAGATTACACACTGTCGAAATAGATCCTAAAGATGATAAGATACATTCTCTTAAAGATCATGAATGGAATTTAAAATTCTTAGAATATTTGGAAAAAGGTAGACTAGAAGACGTATCACAACTTTCGCGACAATTCCACAATGAAGCCCGAGTACCCAAAGTAGTTAGTTTCAAACCATTTTGGATTATGGCCTCTATAATGGGTCAAAATAATTTATATGATGGTAATGTGTTAGCATATGAACCAGTTTGGGGCACAGGTTCAGCAGTAGTTACTTTGACTCCTGCAGAAGATACTGCCGGAGATTTAGAATATGATGAAGATGATCCTGAATTTTACAAAGGAGATCGTGAAGTTTTAGATTTTTATGACCAACCCGGTATGGGTCCTTTAGAGGAAAGAGATGGCCATTAATACAGATAAAGCCGCCAAACCAGTTGGATATTATGTTCATGCCAAAGAGGCGGGTGATTTGGTTTTTCTTTCAGGTGTAGGCCCAAGGCATCCCGATACAGATGAGATTCCTACCGGTATTGAAGCTCAAACACATGCCGTATTTGGTAATGTTTTAGCAATTCTTGAGGCTGCAAATTTGGATATGTCAAATGTTATTGATATTATGGTTTTTTTGACAGATATGAAAAATGATTTCAAGAGATTTAATGAAATTTATTCAGAATATTTAGAAGGATTTGAAGTAACCCGAACAACTATCGAAGTAGGTTCATTACCAACTCCTATCTCAGTTGAATTTAAAGTAGTGGCGAAAAAATGAATTTTATATTTCTTGCAATTAAAGAGCACCCTTGGGGAAGAGAAATGCTATCTCAATTATTAGATGCTGGCTTTATTCCGTCATTAATCATTGAAGAATTTTCCGATGGTGGTGAAATCGAAAGAGGGAAATTTAGATTTCGAATAGGTAGTCATAAAGTAGGCCCCACCATTGAATCGCAATCAAATAAATATGATATTCCAATTGTAACGGTACCTATACACAATGATGAGCATTGTATAGAACATATCGAAAAAGCAAACCCTGATTTAATTGTATTCGGAGGGACTAGGATAATTCGCGGTAAAATTTTAGAATTTGGTGAAGAGAGGGGTGGAGTATTGAATTCACATCCTGGATTATTGCCAGAGTGCCGAGGTTCCGCTTCTCCAGCTTGGAGCATTCATGAAAATATAAAGATTGGAAGCAGTTGCCATTTTTGCACAACTGAGATAGATGCCGGTGAATTAGCAGGAAAACGAGAAATTCCAGTTAGAAGAGGCGATACATATCATGATATTTGTTATAAGACATTAGTAGTGGCATCAACATTAATGGTGGAGGCAGTTAGAGCTTATTCTGAGGGGACTTTAGATTCTAAACGTAGACCTCAAGGTAATAGTTCAAATCCCGTATTTAGATATGATTCAGAGGTTGAACAAGAAGCAATCCGTATTCTTGAAAGGCAGACTTATGAACATTATATTGATTGATTAAGTTAAACAAGTTTTAATTATAGGCATAAAATCGAAGAATATGGCAATCATTCGTCTATTTGGTTTATATTTCATGTTGACATTGTTGATGATGATTGTAGGTTTTGTTGCAGCAGGTTCTTCTAACGGCATAATTATTTTTGCAATAATTGGTATTGTAATTAATATTTATTCATATTTCTATAGTGATTCGATAGTATTACGTGCTTATGGTGCTAAAATAATAGAAAGACAAGATAATCCTAGACTTTATAGTATAGTTAAGAAAATATCTGATTTGAATGGCCTTCCAGTGCCCAGAATTGCGCTTGTATCATCATCTACACCGAATGCTTTTGCAACTGGCCGAAATCCAAAAAATGCGGTTGTCGCCGCAACTACTGGAATAATGTCCATTCTTAATGATAATGAATTAGAAGGAGTCATGGCACACGAAATGGCTCATGTTAAGAATCGAGATACATTAGTGATGTGTGTGGCAGCTACAATTGCCGGTTTTATTTCCTTTGCAGCCCGAATGCTTTGGTGGAATAGCATGTTTGGAGGAAGAAATCGTAACGTCCATCCAGCTCTAATGATTTTGGTAGCATTAACTGCACCTTTGGCAGCTTTATTGCTCCAAATGGCAGTTTCTCGTTCTAGAGAATTCCATGCCGATGCAACGGCTGCTAAGTTAACAAATAAACCATGGGCCTTAATTAGTGCATTAAAGAAATTGGAATGGGAAAATCATAGAAAACCGTTAGATTGTGGTTCACCTAGTAACGCAGCATTGTGCATTGTTAATCCATTAAGAGGTGGAAATTTTTTCATTAGTATGTTTTCTACGCATCCACCTATGGAAGATCGGATTAAGGCATTGGAAAAATTGTGATCAAAGCTTCTTTGATAATCATAGGAGATGAAATTCTTTCAGGAAGAACAGAGGATAAGAATTTATCATATTTAGCAAACTGGTTAGGGAAATTAGGAATTAATCTTTGTGAAGTCCGAGTTGTTCTTGATGATAAAGAAGATATTATTGATGCTGTAAATTCACTTAGGAAAAAGTATGATTATGTATTTACTACTGGTGGTATTGGGCCTACTCATGATGATATTACTACTGACTGTATTGCTAAGGCATTTGGGGTAGAAACCAGAATAGATGATGATGCTTTAGAAAAGATGGAAGAGTTTTTATCAGGCAAAGAATTAACAGAACCTCTACTCAAAATGCTTAAGATTCCAGAAGGTGGTGAATTAATTTACAGTCCAGCAACTAAGGCCCCAGGATACAAAATAGGCAATGTTTTTGTTATGGCAGGTATTCCAAAAATTATGCAAGGTATGCTTGAAGGCATGTATGATTATCTTGAGAAAGGTGACATTGTCCATTCAAGATCTTTAGATATAATGGTTGGAGAGAGTTTATTTGCTGAAGATTTAGCTGAAATACAAGATAAATTTTCGAATGTATCTGTAGGCAGTTATCCCTTTTCTAGAGATGGAGTTTATGGTGCAACAATAGTACTCAGATCAACACAAGAGTCAGACTTAGAATATTGCGAATCACTTGTAAAAGAATTAATAACTAAACTATAGATTAGTTTTCACTCACTTCTTTGGAATTGTCATCAGATTCCGATTCTTTTTCTTCGGAAATGTTATTCTCATGTTTTTTATCAGCGAGGCCTGAAATCCTAGCCCAAATCACTAGCATACTTGGCAAAACCCAAACACTAGATAGGAATGAATACAAAATGGTCAAAGCAGTCATAGTTCCAAATTGTTTCATTGGAGGCAAGATTGCAAAGATCAACACTCCAAATCCCAAAACAGTTGTCATCGCAGCTCCAAAGAGAGCTGAACCAGTATTCTTGACTGTGTTATTGATGGCCTTATCTAGTGAATGATGATGTTCCATTTCTTCAATAAATCTATGTGAAATATGAATGGCATATGTTACACCCAGCCCTACAGTTAATGCACCAATTAAGATAGTCATAACATTTAATGTATATCCAATTGTAACCATCGTTCCTAAAATCCAAATTAGGACTAATAGAACTGGAAGCATGGATATGATTCCAAGCCAAGGTTGACCATTAGTGTACCAAAATACTGCTGTAAGAATAATAAATGAAAGCAATATAGTGTATGCAATAGATCCAATCATTGTTTCATTAATTGTATTTATTACTACATCAAAAATAGCAGGAGGGCCTGTTACAACTACTGAATTAATCTTCCCTTGTTTTTCAAGGTTTTCAAGAGGTATAGTATCTTTCTCTAATTCATTAACAACTTCTTCAAAGTATGCATTTTTAGATTTAGTGTTAACTAAAATATAAGCTACAGTATAATCATTTTCTTCTTCGTCATAATAGATAAAGTTCGAAACCATATTTGGAATTGTTTTCCCCTCACCAATCATAATCCAATCTAATAAGTCTCTGACATCTTCATCAGTGTCTGGAACTAAATCTCCATTTTCGTCTCTAGAGTTAAACATTTCTTCAAATGTACTGTTATAGAAGTCAAATGGATTTATCTCGGAATTATTATTTGCTAAATCACGCATTCCATTAATTGGAGAAAACATAGCAGATTGATCGGTATTAACCCATTTATCTCCATCCGCGAGTTCATACTGAGTATTATTCATTTCATTGAATACATCAAATGTTGCTACACTACCGCTAATGTAAATGAAAGAGAATTCATTGGATGTATTGAATTGGTCTTGTAAATAATGGAAGTGTTGAGTTATTTCTACTTCCTCTGGTAAAAAGTCATTAAAGTCAAATTCAGTAGATATTCCAGTTGCAGTAACTCCTGCAATCAAAGTTATAACTGCCACTACGGCTAGAACTTTTTCAGGATTTTCTAAAGAAACCTTAGCGCCAATTCCCATAAAATAATTTAGATATGAATTTGAATTTTCCATATTGTCCTGTTTCTTTTCTCTAACCAATTCGATATTCTTTTCGGAAAGAGGTTTAGTGCCTGCATTTTGATACCAAGTATCAACTAGGACTCTACACGCAGGAATGAAAGTGACAAAGATTATGAAAGCAGATAAAACACCTAAGGCAACTTGAATTCCAAATTCTCTTATTGGTGTAATATCAGAAGTGACATTTGATAAAAATCCAACCATTGTCGTAGTTGTAGCTAAAAGCAGTGCTGAACCTACATACATTATTGATGATGAACTTGCTTTCTTGATGTCCCAATCATCGACTAAATCTTCCCGATATCTCATTATAAGATGTATTCCGTAATCTACACCAAGACCAACTAGTAGAATTGGAACAATAATAGCAAAAAAGCTAGGTTCAAAATTTAGAAAACTAGCAAATCCGTTAGACCAGATTATTGCTAGCATTAAGGCAATCATTGTCAACGTGACATCTAAAGGTGAACGGAAAGTAGCAAATAACACTCCAATTACAAGAATAATTACAAGCAGTAGGAGCTGGCCTGTGCTTTCATTGGATGCATCATTTATTTCATTATCAAGTACAGCCTGCCCTAATGCATGAGCCTCGATGTCTTGAAATTCCATATCTTTGATAATATCATTTATTTCTAATTCAATACTTACCATTCGATCAAAAGCCTCAGCCGTTGTTTCACCTTCTCTATTGCTGTTATCAAAATTTACAGTAATCTTAGTAGCTTTTGCCGATTCATTTCCATCGTATTCACCTAAAATGTTGATTACAGCTCCAGCTAGCAAAGGGTTCTGTATTGCAGCATTAAAAGCGTCTTTAATTTCACGGTCATTCTTGTTTGAATAAATATTTTTTAGTTCAGATAAATCAGAAGCATCGCCATCGACAAAGGGTGCTAAATAATTTGGAAGAGATACCATGTTTTTGCTTGGATTTTGAGGGTTCATCGAATTTTCAGCAATCAAATCATTTTCAGCAAAAGCAATTTCTATTTCTAATATCTCTACAAAAGCATTCGAAGTGAGTATATCATCATCATCACTGTAAATCAGAGTATCTACTGGATATTCAGTTGAAAACTTATCTCCAATATCATTTAATGCATTAATTACTTCATTATCAGGTAGAAAACTGGATTGACTGATTACTCCATCTTGTGGATTTAATGCTAATTGTGCAATCATTAAAAATGTAACAAGAAGTATAACACCTACTGTTGTTTTTGGTTTTTTATTTACATTTTCAGCAATATTTTCTAGTAGCACATTTTCGCCTTCTAATTGAGGTATAAGAAACTTTTTATCTTTCTATAGATCTTACTAAATTTCCTAAATTCATTCTTCTTAATCTTAACCAAGATGGAATAGTTGCTAGTATACTTAGTAAAATCACAGATATAATCATCATAATTGGTAGATAAATTGGAAAATAGGTAGGAACATAGTATATTTCATATGTAAACGTTCTGAGCAGCCAGATAGCAACTGGGTATCCTATTATGATTCCTGAGATGCCAGCAATGGTTCCCATAACAAAGTTTTCAATTGATGTGGCTTTACTAAGAATAACATCACTAGTTCCTAGAGTTTTTAGTGTAGCCATTTCTCTTTCTCTTTCTAACATATTAATTGTAGCTGTATTGGCAATTATGAGAAAAGCCATAACTGATGCTAATCCGTAGTATAAATTAATGAAAAAAGTGAATAAGGCCATCAATTGATCGACTTGACCTTTTAGATCTTCTTTTACAATCACTGCAACCATATAGTCCGGGGATTCCTGACTTAATTTTGAAGCGTCTCCTGTAAGATAGATTCCACTAATTGGTTTATTTGGCAAATTCGGTAATTTATCAATTTCAGTTTCATTTAGCACCGAAGAATTGGCAGCAAGAGCCTTAATCTCATCTTCCCATTCATGAAGCCAAATTTGGACACCTTCAAGACTCATGAAGGCACCACCTAAAATCTGAGTATGAATAGCTCCTACACTTAGGTTTTTCTTTTGACCTAACAATGAAGCTTCAAAAGTATCATTTAATTCTAGATTATTTCTGTTGGCAAATAGAGAATCTACTATGATTTGATTATTTCTTTCGAATTCAGTAAATTTGTTTTGTGTTGGTAAGCTAAAAACTTCACCATATTGAGATCCCACAACAATAATTCTTTCATTAAATGCATTTATTTCCCATGAAATAACCGGGCTTGCACTAATAATATAATCTCGATTTTCTAAATTTTGGATAGTTATGTTTTGTTCTTGAAATGAGTCGAAAACAGCAGTTCCATCCCATCCAGGTAGGTCAAAACTAGATTCGACGGCATTTTCAGTACTTGAAAGAATTACACCTAATGCAAAAGGAGTAACTAATGCTAAAGATAATCCAATTGTTGTTAAGACAGTTCTAGTTCTATTTCTTGAGAAATTTCTAAAGGCTAGTCTCAAAGATAGAGATAGTCTTGAGCTTAGCTTAGTTATATTGGATTTAGTAAAACTAGGAATATCGGGAGACATAGCTTCAGTAATTGCTAGTTTGGCAGCTCTTCTCACTGGTAGGACTATGAATATTAAACTTGAAAACATACTGAGAAAAATACCTAGTAACACTAATGTTGGAGATAATCCATATACAATACCCGGAATTTCAGTAGCAATTGAATATTGATAAGTGATGTATAATGAGATTCCCAAACCAGCTACAATACCTCCAATTGCGCCTATAATTCCTATAAAAACCCCATACCAAGTATAAAATTGCATAATTTTATTAGAATCCATTCCCATGGCTCGCATTACTCCAATTTCTTTTTTTTGTGATTGAATAATTCGGTACAAGTTCAAAGAGATGGTACATCCAGCAATAACCAACCAGATTCCTGCTAATTTTGGCGTTACTTGTTTTACACCTTTTTGGTCATTATTAAGAATCATATATGATTCCATATTTTCTTTAGAATACGATGAAATTATTACGTTTTCTAAGGGAGTTCCATCGAAAAGTTCATGAACGCCACTTTCAGAAACAATACTAACTTGATTGATCATTCCATCAAAACCAGTTACATTTTGAAGAGTTAGTAAATCAACAAACATAACTCCAATAGTTGATTGTCGGGGAACAAAGACTCCTTGATTTCCAGTGATTATGAAATATTCTGCAGATACGGCTATACCCATAACTTCGGCAGTTACATTAATTGTTTCAAATTCAATTGTATCTTGATTAATTTTTACAATGGTAAGGTTGAATGTATCTCCTAAACCATACCCATGATACTTTTCAAATCGAGATTCAATTACGACAGGAATGTTTCCCTCTTCAGCCTTTGCAGATAGGTCTTCTCCTTCAGTGATTCTTAATTTATTGATGTGTTGTTCTTGAGGCAATCCCAAAATTTCAATAATAATTTTTCCGTTTTCCCCTTCAGATTTCCCATAGAGATGCAATCTTGGTTGCATAACTTCGATTTGAGAAATAGCATCATTGATTCCTTCTATTTCGGGATTACGGCTATATTCTATTAATTCTTCAGGCGTGGGAATTGGTATTGGTTGTAGATTTATCCAAGCATCTCCCAATCTTAATTCATCATATTGTGAATCAACCGTAATCTTGATATTATCGGATACTTGAAAGAAGGTAATAAATCCTCCAATACCCATTGAAATTATTAAAATAGATACAGCAATTTTAGGCAATTCAGAGTAAAGATCTCTTTTAAATTTGTTAAATATAATATTCATTTAATTTCTTCTAATTTCCCTTCATTTAATTCATATGCTTTATCAGCTATTTCTAAATAATCATTATCATGAGTGGCTATGATAATAGTAGCTTCTTTTGCAATATCTTTGAAAAGTTTTCTAACAGATTCGGAATTATTTTTATCTAAATTTCCAGTAGGTTCATCAGCGACAATCAACATAGGATTCTTTGCCATTGCACGTGCTATCGCAACTCTTTGTTGCTCACCTCCAGAAAGTTGTGCCGGAAATCGTTCAGATTTATCTCCAAGTCCTATCTTTTCTAAAATAACTTTAGCATGAGCAATATCTTCTCCCTTTAATTCTAATCCTAGAGCTGCATTTTCTAGAACTGTTAAATTAGGCAATAAATTATAGAATTGGAAAACATAGCCTACAATATCTCTTCGATACTCAGTTAGTTCCAAATCGTTCATTTTGGTCAATTCATGATTCGAAATACGAACTTCCCCATTGTCTGCACTATCTATTCCTGCAATAATATTTAGTAAAGTTGTTTTCCCACTCCCGGAAGGTCCAAGAAGTACTACTAATTGTCCCTTTTCAATTGAAAAATCAATATTTGTTAAAACGGGGGTATTTCCGTAAGATTTTTTCACATTGACAAGGTTGACTATTTTTGCCATATTCATCTTCTGAATGAGGTATAATAAAGAAAGTGTCTAATGCCTAGATTAAACTAGACTTCCAATATTATTTACAACTTTTTTTAATTCACTTATACTTTTAGCAATAGAACGATTTATTCTAAGTATATCGTCTCTTTCTTTTTGTAATTGTTTTGCCTCTTGAAATAAACCTTTTATTAGTGCTTCAATAGTATTTCCTGTTTCATCGCATGCCGGGCAAAAATCGAACAGTTCCTTCTCACTTTTGAAAATTTCTCTCTTGACATAATCCTCAAGTGTTGTTAGTGTCATAAATCGCTATTGATTAGGTTTTAATATTTCTTTGGGCTCTATATGTTTAAGTATCAATGCGTATATCATGATTATCAATGCCTCTTTACTCTCATAGTCGTTTGGGCACTTATGAAAATTGTCCTTTTCAGTACAAATTGCGTTATGTGAACAAAGTAAAACCTATTTTGGGAAACTCAATCGAATCATTCATGGGTAGGATGGTCCATGATTCTTTAGAATGGCTATACAAATTAGCTCAAGATTCTAATATAGTTTCCAAAGAAACTTTATTGGAAAAATATGATAAACTTTGGAATAAAAATTGGACTGATGCAATACGCGTAATAAAGAAAGATTTAACTGCCGATAATTTCAAAGAAACTGGTCAGGCTTGTTTAGAGAAGTATTATGATAGATATCATCCCTTTGACCAAGCTATAACTATTGGTCTAGAAGAAAGAATGATGATTGAATTACCTGAAAACAAGAAGATGCAAGGGTACATTGATAGACTAGATAAGATTGGGGATGGTCATTTTGAAGTTCATGATTATAAAACATCTAACCGAGTTCCACCTCAAAATAAAGCCGATAAAGATAGGCAATTAGGTCTTTATGCATTAGCAGTTCACCAAAGATATCCCGAAGTGAAAAAAATAGATTTAGTTTGGCACTATGTTAGATTTGATGAAGAGGTTCGTTCAAGTCGTGACGAAAAACAATTAGATAGTATGATATCTTCAACAGTTGCTTTAATTAACAAAATAGAAGCTGCTACGGAACGTAAAGAATTTCCAACAAAAACAAGTATTTTGTGTAATTGGTGTGAATACAAGGCTCAGTGTCCCGAATATTCTCATCAATATGCGTCTCAAAAGGATATGCCAACTTTGAGTACTACTACAATTTCAGCAGTACAAGCAGCTGAAACAGTAAATAAATTAATTGAACTAAAAGACAAGAAGAAGAATTTATCTTTAGATATGGATGCAATGATGGAAACTTTAGAATCTCAATTATTGAATTATTCTAAAGAGTCTGGCCATACTGTTGTATTTGGTAAAGATTACAAGGCAAGTTTTAGCGCCACTGAATCTGTTAAAATACCAGGTAAGAAAGATCCGAAACGTTATGAATTAGAATCAAGTCTTAAAGAATTAGAATTATGGGATGATTTACAGGAAATGTCGGTTTATAAGTTAAAATCTATGCTTAAGTCAGAACGTTGGTCTGAAGATCAAAAGCAGACAATCTCTAATTACCTTGATAAATCAGAGAATCCTCGTATTAGTTTAAAGAAATTATGAGTAAAAGTAGGTGTCAATTTGAGTGATAAAGAAAAATATATAAAAATAGTAGAAGTTTTAGATCCAAGGTATTCTAAATTGAATATAATGCTAATTTTCGTTCCATTGGCAGTATATTTTGAAATATCCAATAATCATGGTTTAGCCTTTATCATGTCTATGTTGGCAATTATGCCTTTAGCTTATCTAATGGGTAAAGCAACTGAAGAAATAGCATTACGTACAAGCCAATCAATAGGCGGTTTACTAAATGCAACATTTGGCAATGCAGTCGAAATGATTATTGCCGGTCTTGCAATATATGCAGCATATAATAATCCAGATATAACTAGTACAATGATTGAAGTTGTCCAAGCTTCTTTGATCGGTTCTATTCTTGGAAATCTTCTTTTGGTTCTTGGGCTTGCCTTTGTTTGGGGTGGTATTAACTATCCTTCACAAAATTTTTCGGTCCAAGCTTCACAAGTCAATGGTTCATTATTATTATTAGCTTTGGTAGGTATGGTTATACCAGAAGTATATAGCAGTAGTACTGAAGGTACATCGATAATCCAACTATCATATTACACTGCATTTTTACTATTATTTGTTTATTTTTTACAACTGTTTTTTCAATTAAAAACACATGCTAATTTATACGCAGCTGAAGAATATCATGATGAAATAGCCGAAATGTCTCAGAAAGATGCTATCAAGTTATTGTTAGGTTCAACAATCTTTGTAGCTTGGATGGCTGAGATATTAGTAGGTTCAATATCCTATGCAGCAGAAGAATATCATCTTCCAACGTTATTCATAGGCGTTATTCTGGTTCCATTATTTGGTAATGCCGCAGAACATTTTACCGCAGTTACGGTTGCAGGTAAAAACAAGATGGATTTATCGGTTGGTATTGCAGTAGGTTCTAGTATTCAAATTGCTCTTTTTGTATCTCCAATAATGGTCATATTGGGTTGGATGCTTGGCGTTCCAATGACTTTACAATTCGGAACCTTTGAAACATTAGTTACTTTTTTAGCAGTATTAATCACGAATTTTATTATTCAAGATGGTGAATCCAATTGGTTAGAAGGATCTATGCTTTTGATAACATATGCTATCATTGCCTTAGCATTTCTTTTCATTTAAAGCATGAACAATTCGATTGACTACACTAACCGACTAATTGAGTCAACAAGCCCATATTTGTTGCAACACAGTCACAATCCAGTTGATTGGTATCCTTGGTCACAAGAGGCATTGGACTTGTCAAAGCAAAAAAAGCTTCCAATCTTATTGAGTATCGGATATTCGGCTTGTCATTGGTGCCACGTCATGGAAAGAGAGTCGTTCGAAAATGAAAGTACTGCTAAGATTATGAATTCTAACTTTATTAATATTAAAGTAGATAGAGAAGAAAGACCAGATATTGATGAAAGCTACATGGCAGCTACACAGACTATGAATAAGGGCCAAGGAGGTTGGCCAATGACTGTATTCCTTACTCCTGAATTGAAACCATTCTTTGCAGGTACCTACTTCCCTCCTGAGGATGCGTATGGCCGTCCGGGTTTTCCAACCTTATTACTAAGAATTTCTGAATTATGGAGAGAAAAAAATTCAGATTTACTATCTCAGGCTGATGCGATCGTTAAGCACCTTAATTCAAGTACAAATCAAACCACAATAATAGAAAATGAAATTACTACTAAAGCTCTAAATCAGTGGAAAGCTTCTCATGATGAATCATGGGGTGGTTTTGGGCCTGCTCCAAAATTCCCTAACTCTGGAGCAATTATTCATCTTCTTTATGATTATTTATTTAACAACAATAAAGATTCTCTTAATCCTGCCATTAAAACGTTAGATTCAATGTATGAAGGTGGTATTTTCGATCATATTGGGGGAGGCTTTGCTCGCTATTCAGTAGATGAAGAATGGTTAGTTCCACACTTTGAAAAGATGCTCTATGATAATGCTCAACTTATGGAATCTTATCTAGTAGGTTATCAAATTACTAAGAAATCAGAATATCTTAATGTAATAAATAGAATTTTTGAATGGCTTAATGATGAAATGATTGATGAGGCTGGAGGTCTATACTCTTCAATGGATGCCGATTCCGAAGGTATTGAAGGTAAATATTATGTTTGGACTCAATCTGAAATACGTAAAATACTGTCTAAAAAGGATGCAGATATATTTTGTCAATATTATGATATTACTGATGGTGGAAATTGGGAAGGGAACTCTATTCCTCACTTAATATTAGAAAAGACTTCACTGTGTAATTTACTTAAAATTACGGAATCAGAATTAGTGGTTTCACTTGAAAAATCACGTTTGATTCTTAAAGAGTATAGGAACTCTCGTATACCTCCTGGAACTGATGATAAGATCATAGTTTCTTGGAATGGATTAATGATTAGTTCTTTGGCTAAAGCTTCATCTGCCTTAAATAATCCAAAATTCTTTTCCATAGCTTCGAGAGCAGTTTCATTTATTCTTGAAGAAATGTCTAAGAAAGACGGAAGCCTGTATCGAACACATCGTAGAGGTCAGTCACACATTGATGCATTTGCTGAAGATTATGCTTTTTTTGGCAATTCGTTAGTAGACATGTATGAATCTAGTTTTAATTCATCATATCTCAAAGAGGCTAAAAAATTAGCAGATATTTTAATTAATAATTTTTATGAAAACGGGATTTTCAAACAGTCATTATCTAAAAACATAGTGATAAACATCAAAAATGGAATGGATAATGCTACGCCTTCATTTGTATTCATGAGTTGTTTGTTTTTGTCTAGATTATCCTATTACTATGATTTACCGAAATATCGCAATATTGTTGAAAAAACATTAGAGAATTTTGGTCACTCGATTAACGATTATCCATATGCACATTCTACTGCTTTATTTGTACATAATTATCTTTCCAAAGGTCCTATTGAAATAGCGATAGTAGGAGACAAATCAGATGGCCCATTAGTCAAAATAGCTAGGAATTATCTTTTACCTTACAAAATTATGGCTTTTTCTGATGAAGTGTTAGATATACCCTTGTTATCTCAAAAGTTAAAGATTGATAGTAAAGAAACCTCATACATATGTCATAATTATGCATGCGATAGTCCAATTACAGATCCTGAAGAATTAGATAAGGCATTATCCACTATTTTCAAAAAATCTTACTAAAAAACCATCTTCCAATGCCATCAGCATCCTTAGAAGTTTTGAAATCACTAATATATGCCGGATATGTAGCTTTGTAGGTTCTTTCTGAAGATGGTTCGGGTTTGTCTATGATTTCTAAATTTTTAGCATAGTAAAGTTTAGCAGCTTCAGCTAATATTTTTGGAATTATTAGTAAAGTACGGAATGGATATTTCATTATCAGTTTAACTAATTCATATTTATTTATTTTTCTTGCATTTCCCGATATCTTAGCATAGAAGAAATTTTTCCTTTCATTAGAAACGTTAATCCTAACATCCATTTTATCTTCAAGTTTTGAGAAATGGAAATTGTAATCTCCTTCTACTTTATTGAAGGGAGAGACATGGAATTCCTTAGGGACTAGATATTCGGTTCCTATTTTTGATTTTTTACCATTTTCTAAGATATAGAGGTGCCCCTCTCCAAAAGTATTGTGAACTTCAGCAATATGGTAAACAACATCTTCATTATCATCAAAACAGTAATAAAATATTACTGGATTAAATGTGTGCTTGAAAACTCTTAATGTACTTACCATCTTAACTTTGGTGTAATTTTTAGAATAACCAAATTTAGTTAGCCAATCCTTTAATTTTTTCTTTATGCTTCCAGACCCACTTCCCAAATGATCGGAATCGTATAATGAAAAGACAGATCCTCGGTTATATCCAAAAAACCTGATTTTACGATCGAGTATTTCTAATTCGTCTAAGTCCAGTACAAATGTATAAATGGGAAAAGAAAAACCATGTTTTACTGGCTTGATACGTACGTGTGTTATAAATCCTTCATAAATTTTAGATTGTATTTCATTCATAACTCACAGCCTAATTGTTTGGCAACATTTACAGCAGACATTACCGCATCTTCGTGAAATCCATATCTACAGTAGCTTCCACAAAAGTATAGTCTATTTGTGCCATTCACAGTTGCTATATTTTCTTGAGTAGATATAGCTGCCAGCGTGTATTTAGGATGAGTATATATCGTCTCAAAAATCGTTTTATCTTTTGGTATACTCCGACTAGGATTTAATGTTACAAAATAATTTTTAGAGGTTTTCAATCCTTGTAGTTGATTCATGTAATAAGTTACCGAAACATCATCAACATCACTACTGTCTTTATTTTTAACATAATTCCAGCATGCCCAAGCTGATTTAGTAGGAGGCATGAAAGAGTGATCAGTATGCAGAATAGTAACGTTTTTAGAATATTCCCATGGTTTAAGGATTTCTTCTTCTTGTTTTGTAAGGTCTTTTATCATTCGATAGGTTTGATCTGCATGTGAGGCACACACTACTTTATCGAATATGAGTTCTTCACCCCTTTCTAGCTTCAAAATTACTGAAGTATCATTTCGTTTTAATTCAGTTACACCATTTCCTTTGATGACAGTCCCATTAAATTTCTTTAAAATCTTTCTAACATAAGTACAACTTCCTCCGATTACAGTATGCCACTGGGGTGCATTATTCAAATCTAGAATGCCATGATTGTCGAAAAATTTCAGAAACATTTTGACCGGAAAATTCATAATATCTTTACGTGAACCAGACCAAACTGCAGCTCCCATAGGGATCATGAACTTATTTTTAATTTCAGCAGGAAAGTCATTGCGAATTAAATATTCTCCTAAAGTTTCATCCAGTAAATTCTCATTTTCAACATCTTTTGCGGCAAGTTTTGAATATTTTTTTACATTTAATAGAAAGCGAAAGTGTTTTGGACTAAATAAATTCTTTTTTTGAGAAAAATAACCTGAAATTCCGGTTCCGGCATAATTAAAACCATTATTTTCATCATAATAGCTGAATGACATGTCTGTATTTCTTATTTCAATCTTTAAATTTTCTAATAAATTCTTAAAATTAGGATAATTTCTATCATTCAATACGATAAATCCCGTGTCAATACCAATTTCTTTACCATTTTCTACTACATTAATTGTATTCGTATGTCCGCCAATTCGGTCATTTTTTTCAATAAGCGTAACTTCGTGTTCTTTTGAGAGTATGTGGGCTGCAGTTAATCCGGCAACTCCCGCTCCAATTACTCCTATTTTCATTTAATCACTTTTTTTAAACAGGTGATGGGAGACACACCATTCAGAACCATTTGCATAACCAAATATTTCAGCACAAGCAATGAAAAATAATCTCCAAAAGTGGAACTTTCGTTTTGCTATTCTGTTATTACTATTCACTTTAAATAATTCTAGTATTTTTGTTCGATTAAGATCCATATTATCTAGCCATGCATTCGATGTTTTTTCATAATGCGTTCCTGATAGCATCCAAGATTTTTGGTAATCCAATTTAGATTTTAAATCCCTGAATAAGTTATGATTTGGCATCATTCCACCAGTAAAGAAATATTTAGCCATCCATGCGTTATTTTGATTTCTATCAAAATAATAAGGATTATCTTTATGGGCAAAAACATGCATAAAGAAAGATCCATTTGGCTTCAGCCAACCGTTAATAGAATCTAATAATTTTTTGCTATTTTTCGTATGTTCAAACATTTCTATTGAAATTATTCTATCAAATTGTTTTGAACTATCAAAATCATTAATATCACTTGTAATTATTTTCAAATTTTTCAAATTCATTTTGGAGGCTTCATTATCAATAAAATGTTTTTGAGAAGGTGAGTTTGAGACTCCTGTAATATTAGATCTAGGATATTTATTAGCTAAAAATAAGCTTAGAGATCCCCATCCACATCCAATATCTAGGATGTCTATCCCATCTTTCACTTCTGCACGTTTACAATACAGGTCTAGCATATTTTCCTCAGCTTCATCTAAACTGGAGGTATCTTCATTCCAATAACAACTGCTATATTTCAAATTCTTTCCTAAACAGTATTGAAAGAATTCTGAATCAACTTCATAATGCTGATTATTTGCATCATCTGTATGTATTGCAATATCTCCAGAACTAGCTTCTTTTAGAAATTCGTTATATTCCTTTACTGGATTACTTTTTTCCATCATTAGAAGTCTTTGTTTACCTTGACTTCTAACTCCCCGCCTCAATAAAAAATCAGGTATAAGGCCTCTAGAAAGAAGTGCATTATACCACATTAAGCACCGTATAATCGTTCTTTTATTGCGTCTTCAGGAACTTGCCGTATTTTCCATACTATTCCTAGAACCGATAAGAACCATAAAATATAATGAGAAATATCGATCTGGTACCATTTGTGCCCTTGTCTTTCTGAATTTGGAAAGGCATGATGATTATTATGCCATCCTTCGCCTAATGTTAAAATGGCCACTAATAGATTATTAACACTTCCATCTTTAGTATCATAACTTCGATATCCAAATACGTGACATACTGAATTAACCATGAATGTGGCATGATAAAGTAGCACAGTACTAACAAAGAAACTCCATACTACTAATTCTATACCGTTAGTTCCATAACTAGCATAATTTATTTTCATGTATTCACCTAAAGAGTACAGAAATATAACTAAACTGAGTGGTGCAGCATAATGATATTTATCCAAATATCTTAGTTCAGGATATTTCATTAAATCGTTCACATATTCTGTTTTTGTAGGTACATTTGCAGGAGACATTATCCATCCAACATGCGCCCATACAAACCCTTTCAAATTTGGAGGATGAGGGTCTTCTATCTTGTCAGTATACTTATGGTGGTGTCTATGATGAGATGCCCACCAAATAGGTCCCATTTGAGCTGAACAAGTAGCAAGATATGCTAGGATAAATTGAAAGATTCTACTGGTTTTAAAAGAACGATGTGAAAAATATCGATGAAAGCCAGCAGTTATGGCAAACATTCTAATAAAATAAATAGCGACCATCATAATTAAAGCAAAATTAGTAGGAATGATGAATAATGCCGCTAATGCTCCAATATGGACTGAAATAAATGGTAAACTAACCATTAGTGATATATTTTCACCAGGAAGCCTATTTTCATATGCTTCAAGCATTTGCTTTACCTCCTTTTATTACTATTTGTACATCATCTATTGTTCCAGCACTAAATCCAGCTTCACAATAACTAAAATAGTAATTCCATAGATTAATAAAGTATTCATCAAATCCTAGCTTCATAATATTATCCTTATTAGCGTTGAATTTTTTAGCCCATGCATTCAAAGTTGTAGCATAAGAAGGTCCTATTCTTTCTAAATCAATTACTTTCATTTCGGTTTTTTGAGCTATAGATTCATTCATTATTTTAACTGAAGGAAGTAAACTGCCTGGAAAAATAAACTTTTGTATAAAGTCACATCCTTTTCTGTAAACTTCATAATTTTCATCGGGATAAGTAATTGCTTGTATCACGGCAATGCCATTTGGTTTCAGAACTTCTTCTATTTTTTCGAAGTAAGAATTGAATAGTTCATATCCAATTGCCTCTATCATTTCTACTGAGATTACTTTATCATACGTACCTTCAATATTTCGATAATCAATGAGTTTAACATTTATGTTATTTTCTAAACCTTCATCTTTAATCATATTTTTAACATAGATAAATTGATCTTCAGATAATGTAATTGTAGTAAATTTACACCCTATCTTTTCAACGGCTCTTCTGGATAGCCCTCCCCATCCAGAACCAATTTCAAGAACATGATCTTCAGGTTTTAGCTGTGCCTTTTCAATAATCATATCAATTTTACGTATTTGAGCTTCATGAAGTGTAGTTTTTTCAGATTCAAAAACACCACAAGAATATGTCATTGTTTTATCTAGAAATATAGAAAAAAGTTTATTACTTAAATCATAGTGTTCTTGTATATTTCTTTTACTACCTGAAATAGTATTCTTTCTTCGCCAATGATCAAACCGTGCGATAATTTTTGATATAAAGCTCCATCTCATATTCAAATTTTCCAAATTATCTTTATTATTAATTAAAATGAGTATTAGATTTGTTAAATTATTTGTTTTCCACTCACCTTTTGCATATGATTCAGCAAATCCCAAATCTCCAGATAATACGGTTCTTCTATAAAATTTAGAATTCAATACTTCAATATTTACTACTGGTTTTCCTTTACCAAATGTTTGTTCGTTTTTGTCTTTGAAAATAATAGTGCCTTCTTTTATATTTCCAAGAAACTTTATCAAAAAATTCTTGTAAACACTACTCAACATTTAGATATAATCTAGACTGAGACAAATATAATTTAGCATAGGCCTTGCATGGCCATGCAGAAGATTCAGGCGATAATTATTGGAATGATTTTTTTAGTATCTGGTTGCCTTACTTCATTTTTGGAAGATGAAGATGATATTTCAAAATATGAATGGTGGGAAGTTCCTTTAGAGAAACGCCATTTGATGGATTTAAACTTTTCTTCTTGGCGTTCAACTCTGCCTGAAAAAGGAATATATGATTGGACCGGACCAACTGAACATTTTGTAGAAGTTGAACTTCCTCTTGAAGAAAGAGATGCCGGTTATCCCGAAGAACCTCTAATGCATGTATCCTTATGGATGCCTAACGTACCAGAAGGAACTTTGGTTCCAGTAATTGCTACAGTACATCCTTATTATGAATTTGCAGGATCTAATCCAAATACAATTCCTGATTTAGGTGTTGGTCAATGGGTTTTAGAAGAATTTGTACCACATGGATATGCACTAGCACAAATTTCTACCTTTGGTTCTGGTAAATCAACACATTGCCAAGATGTCAAAGGGCTAGGTGAACAAATAGGCATTCAAGCTGCAGTAGACTGGTTAGGTGAACAACCTTGGTCTAATGGCAATGTAGGATTAATGGGTAAATCGTACGCAGGGACTACAAATTGGGAAGCAGCTCAAAATCCGTCTCCACATTTGAAGACAATAGTTCCAATTTCAGGTTCAATAGGAGTAAGAGACATGTTCTATAGAAATGGTTCTAGTGAATCAAGAGCTATGCTTTACGACGTATTGTATGAGGGTGCAACAGCAGGCCCTACAACCGATGATATGAGGATGTGTAGCGATGACGTTCTTGGTCCTGCTAGTCCATGGACCACTTATGCGTTAGCTGAATACGGTGGTGATCAGTGGAATGATTATTGGGAAGAACGATATCACTTACAAGATGTTATAGACAATTATAATGGAAGTGTCTATATTGTTTGGGGAATGCAGGATTGGAACG
>Ga0115000_10000498_pt1 | contig 36421 bp, 27 predicted proteins | sample ArcticOcean_MG_C_6_FD_89690 | JGI IMG/M metagenome (GOLD analysis project Ga0115000, IMG submission 89690) | Marine microbial communities from western Arctic Ocean - ArcticOcean_MG_CB8_128 | ecosystem: Environmental > Aquatic > Marine > Oceanic | place: Arctic Ocean: Canada Basin | collected...
AAAAAAGCTTAAAACATCCAAGACCAGCATCCTGCTCCGGTGAAATATGCAGGTCAAAACGAACAAAGACTCAAAATACCTCTCAAACTATCATTTTTAGAGGTGCCCATTAGTAAAAAAATTTGTGTCTGGTAAACTTGCAATTTGAGTTGGCTTTAGAAATTTTGACGACGAAATATTGATTTTCTCCAAATAACTGACTATAATGCAATAACATTTAACTCATTGATAAATTTGCTACTATTGGGTTATAAATGATTGAATTTTCTAATCTCCCACCGATAATTTATTTCTCAACGCATAAATTCCGATAAAAATAATGGGGATATGAAGTACCAGAAAGAATTGTCAATATCACGTCTATTTTGAAAAGGGCGATTGCGAAAACTTATGTTTATAAAATCAACAGAAATATTTCAGAGCGCTGAATATTTTAAACTTCCCACTTCGAGGTTTTCACTTCTTGAAAATTAGCCGTGGATATTGAAAAGAATAGCAACCAAGGATTGTGGAAATTGGTATTAACCGGGGCTTCTGGATCATTGGCTCTAAGAATTATTTCTTTAAGCTTGGGTTTCCTTATCAATGTAATATTGGCGCGACTGTTGGGAGTAGAAAATTTTGGTGCCTACGCATTTTCCCTCGCTTGGGCAGGGCTTTTGGGGGTTCCAGCGGTAATGGGCCTAGATAGCTTTTTGGTTCGAAAAATATCTATTTATCATACTCAACGTGAATGGAGTCTCATGCGGGGAGCTTTAAGCTGGGCAAAAAAAATTTCATGGGTTTCTTCTTTTAGTCTGGTCGGAATTGCTATTTTAGGTGCTTTGATTTCAAGAGGCCAAATGGAACCCGCCGTATTTGAAACGTTTTGCATCGCAATGCTCCTTATACCTCTAACCACCTCAGCGCGTATTCGCCAATCTGTATCGCAAGGATTAAATAAAATCACCCTAGGACAAATGCCAGAACAAATCATTTTTCCGGTTTTATTTATCGCATTAAGCGCATCTATATGGTTGTTTTCGGCGGAAAGCTTCTCGCCCCAGACAGTTATGAGTCTGCGGTTATTGGCAATGGGAATTGTTTTCTTTTTTGGGATATTTTTGCTCAGAAAGGTTCTTCCTGAAAACATTAAATCCGCGACCCCTCAGTTTAAAACCACTGAATGGTTCAAGATAGCGGTTCCCATGATGTGGATGAGTGGGGCACATGTGATTAACTCCTATTGTGATTCTATCATGCTAGGTGCATTCAGGGGTTCCACAGAAGTAGGATTATATACTATTGCTACCTCTGGAGCTTTTTTGGTTGTTTTGATTTTAGCTGGAGTTAACACCTCTCTCTCTCCTATAGTGGCAGCCCTATATTCAAAAAATAATTTGAAAAAGTTGCAGGAAGTTGTAGAAAAAAGTGCGCGTTGGGCATTTCTTTCTGGGTTGATTGTTGGCATTCTTTTAGTGATTTTTGGTTACTGGTTCTTATTGGTTTTTGGAATAGAATTTACACAGGCTAAATCTGCTTTGAATATCCTGGTAATAGGCAACATTTTTATGAGTTGTATGGGGACAGTTGCAGTAGTTCTTGTGATGACCGGGAAAGAACGGATTGCCATGAAATGTTTTGGGGCAGGAGCTGCTCTCAATATTGTCCTGAACGCTCTTTTTATTCCACAATGGGGAATGGAGGGAGCAGCCTTGGCTACGGCAACAAGTATTACCGTCTGCTATATGTTTTTGACTTGGTTTGCGTATAGGGAATTAAAGATACAAACTCTCCCTTTCCTACGTTTTTGCAAATGAGATCAATCCAGAAAAATAAAGTTAAGGGGATGTTTGATGGCTATTGATCGCGCAGTAGTACCACTTTTGATGAAGGAAGCCAAGGAAAGAGCATTTTCTGGGAAAATTTTACAGCTTGGCAGACAAGACATTAACTTCAATGAAGACTATTTGGCCTGCATGGCTAAAAGAATGAACTTCAACTTACATGAAACGGATGCTGAACCTTTGATTCCCTCAAAGTACTTGCATGGCAAATCTGTGATCACCGACTCCTATTTTTTTAAACGTCTGGGAGTTTCTGAGGTTTATTCTTTAGATGCCTCAGATTTTGAAGGGGCTGATTTCATACATGATCTAAATGTCATCCCTCCTCCTGAAGAATTGAAAGGAAAATTCGACCTGATATTAAATTGGGGAACGATGGAACATGTTTTTCATTTGCCAAATGTATTAGCGAACATTTTTGATATGCTAAAGCTTGGTGGCAGGGTCATCCATTTTTCACCTGTAAATGCGTACGAGCATGGTTTTTATTCTTTCTCCCCCTCATTTTTTACACAGTATTACTTGAAAAACAAATTTAGCTTAAACCAATCACTTTTATTTAGAGGAACCTATACCAATCGTGCATCTTACAGCGAATTCGCAGAATGTGGTCCTGGTTCAGCGGCCATCCGTTATCCGGGAATCGGGAGCTTGGACTCCAGGCTCTACCTCGTATTTTTTGTCGCAGAAAAAACACAAGAATCCCGCAAAGACCTAATTCCCACCCAAGGGTTTTACGAGGCCGAATGGAATATTTCCCCTCCACAAAATGATGGCTTGGCAACTCGATTTCCAGGGTTAAAATCAATTTACAGAAAATTAATTCTGTTGCCATTGATTGGGCAACTAATTGAAAAATGGCGTGTCATATTTCCTCACCGCTTTTTAATACCTTGGCGGCGTATTCCATAGGTCAAATTTACTATAAAAAATAAGTCAAAGATCTCGGTCTTGCTTACCGTCTACAACCATGATAAGTTTTTGCCTGAAGCATTGGATTCAGCTTTGAATCAATCTTGCCCTCCAGACGAATTTATAATTTTTGACGATGGGTCCACTTACAATAGCCCCAAATTTCTGCAAGAGTGTGCGCAGAAATTTTCAGCCCTGAAACTAACTCTTTATAAAGAGAATAAAGACTGCGAAGCAATGTATTCTAATTTAGCCGAAGCCGCCACCTGTGAATATGTCCATTTTTTTGCATTGGATGATTTTCTGGAGCCAAATTTCTATGAGAAATCCATTGAGCAACTGGAGCGATACCCAAAAGCTGCATTTTCATCAACCCCTTACCCGGACAGTTGATAGAAATGGCTTCGATCTTGGTGTTATCAGAACCCCTATTGTTTCTTTAAAGCCCGCTTACTTCTCCCCTGAAGAAGTTGGGGATAAGCTTAAGCAGTGTGGGATCTGGCAGATGTCATGCGCAACGATCTATCGTCAGAAAACATTGCAGGATATTGGTTTCATAAACCGCGACTTTCATATTACTTTTGCTTGCGTTAAAAAATGGATGCATTTTTATTCCGGAGGTGCTGTCAGTGTTGAGTAAAGGAGAGAATTCTTTTTCAGCGACAATGGCCAAAATAAAAAAGTCACGGCGATATTATCAATTTTTTCAAGGAGCTGACGGTTACTCGCTTCTGCGATTTCTTCCCGGAAAAATTTATTCGTGATTTTGAACGTTCTTATTGGGGGTTACATTTCATTGATTTGTTGGATCTGGATACTCAAACTCGATTAAAATAATTAAATCAAGTACTTAATGGAAAAAGGGTGGCATATAAAATCTTGAACAAATTGCTAAGTGCTGGGTTCTGCAGGGGGCGTTTTTTTTAGAAACTTTTAGTGTTTTCTAGTTATGACAGGCGACTGTCGACAACTCTTTATGTCATACTTCGGACAAGAATTTTTTTAAAACTCCTTAGATTCGAGGAAGTTTTCCGCCCAACCACTAACTTTTAAAACCAGCCTACTAATTTCAATAGGGTTTTTGGGGATGGTATTTTTAAGGCCCCATCAAACTAATTTTTAGAGCTAATGTGTATAATAAGAAAAGAATGGTATCTATGAATTCAGTTGCCGTCCACATGAATTCAATCAGAGAATTCGAGCTCCAGCAGGCCATGCATTTATTTCCCCCAGATTGCCGGGTATTGGAAATTGGTGCCGGATCAGGTTACCAGGCAAGCAAGCTCAAGGACCAGGGTTTCCAAGTTGAAGCGATTGATGTCAAAATAGATTTAGCGAGAAAAGTTTTTGAAGTTAGAAAATATGATGGAAAGAAAATACCATTTCCGAATCATTCGTTTGATATTGTGTTTTCTTCAAATGCTTTGGAACACATTAATAAACTGGAAAAATTTCAAGAAGAAATCAAAAGAGTGCTGAAACCCGATGGATTGGCAATTCATGTGTTGCCTACCGCAACCTGGAGATTCTGGTCTTGGGTTAGCCATTGTTTAAACTGGGTTAAGATTATTTACAAGCTAATTGTTGGTTTTGGAAGGGCTGAAAGTAGCCCTGATAATGACCCAGAAATTGTTTTGAAAACAAAAAAGGCTTTAAGCCAGAAAAGCCTCTTAGATTTATTTGTCGACAAACTGCTAATCCCGCCGCACGGAGTAAAGGGCAGTGCTCTGACAGAAATATTTTATTTCAACCGTTTTTACTGGATTCCTTTTTTCAGGCGAACGGGATGGGAAGTCAATTCATATTTCCCAAATCGTTTGTTTTATACCGACTATTTAATTTTCGGGGTTTACCTAGATAACAAATGGCGGCATCTATTGAGTTATGTTTTGGGTAGCTCCTGCATGATTTATGTTTTGAAGAAGTAGTTTTTTACCAATGAGCCAGGGAAATAGTCATTTAATTGTAAATTGGAAGTATTTGTTTAGGTTCAAACATTGACGTGAAAAGTTATAAAATAAATATCTCAATGCCCTCGTAACTAGTTATAAAACATAAAAAACAATGGCATTTCTTAAGTATTAATCAATTATCTTCAAAGAAATGAAACTTCGAAAATCACATGCCCTTTATATTTTTTTGGTTTGTTAATGGGATTCATCATATGTGAGGCTGGGTAAAGGTTGGCGGGGATTTCTTTTCCTGTGATAGTCCAAATTAATTCCATTCTAGGGACTTGGCTTCGACCGAATTTTGCCAGAATACGGTTTTAAATTATACTGTTTTTAATATTTCCTGTTTGATTAAATCAATTTAATTTAGACTTTCCTCAAGCTCAGGAAGTACACGTTTTTTTCTTTTTTCCCAAGCTTTTTCCAATTCGACTCTATCTGCGTCTGAAATATTTTGGATAATATGGGGATCAAAACCAGCCCAGGGAAGAAGTTCCTCAACAATATCCTTTGTTTTTTTCATAAATTCTGATGGGGTTTGATACTCAAGGTAGGCATTGTTGTCCGTGTTGATAGTTGTGTCCTCTAAACTATCCAGATAAGTTTTTATTTGATTGGGTCCCATCAACATGTGAGCTAGAAACTCCTTTTCGTTATGGATACCGATGGAGTTTAAATCCTTTGCAACTATCGATGAATTCATCTGTCTGCTGATTTGAGGATAATCAATTTGAAACTCATCTAGTGAAGCTACAAAAAGCCCATGTCCCCGAACATACCAAAAACTAGAATTTTCAAAGACTTCGGAAAAAGTCCTAAATGCCACGTCAAAAGATTTTTTTGATATCCTATACATAGGCATCCATTGGCAGATTACCCCGCCTCTTCGAAGTTTATTTTTAATGCTTTGATAATACTCCTTAGTAAATAAAAAACCCACTCCAGAAATTCGAGGATGGATCGGGTCTGCTGTAATAATGTCAAATTTTTGATCGGTCATAGAAAAAAAGTTTCGCCCATCGTCAATCCGTAATGAAATCTTTTGTTTTTTGAGAATATCCCCCGTTACATCTTTCAAATATTTATGAGCTTCTACCATTTCAGGGTTGAGTTCAATTAAAGAGATTGATTGGGATTCAGGGTTTTTTTCAGTAGCGGTCAGGGTAATTCCCAGGCCTAACCCAACCACAGCAACGTCACTGGGGTCGGAGCGCAACATTATTGGAAGGTGGCCCTTGAGAATAAAATGCCGCCTCTGAACATAGCTGGTATCCGCCTCGATATTCCCATCGACCATCATGATTATATTTTCATTTTCGCTTCGAACTATATCAATGCTATGCGCAGTTCCCTCGCCATGATAAATAAGCTCCGGCTGGGTTGTAGATTGAAGATTGTAATTCAGAACGGTTTGCCGAGGAAGGAAGAAAATACCAACCCCAACAACCAGGGTTGCCACTCCCAGATGTATCGCTTGACGCCTGGCATTTATTGAGGAGAATTTACCGCTCCCTTTAAAAAGAAGAAACATTCCAATTGCTAAAAATATGCAAGAAATTACTATAAAACTAAATCGGCTGCCGAAATACGGGATTAATATAAATCCTGCTAATAAGGATCCAAGGATTGACCCTGCTGTATTAGCCGCGTAAACTCTACCGGTTCCAAAGCCTGCTGCTTTGGCATGAGGCGTGCAGATCTTGACAGCTATAGGAAAAGTGGCGCCCAATAACATCGCAGGAAATATTATAAGAAGAGCGGATACGACAAACTTTGAAATAACACTTGCTATGCCAAAAGTGCTTTGAAAAATTCCCACCATTAACCAAAGAAACTTTCCAAAAATCCCTGGGGCTAAGTAGGTTAAAAGTCCAATAGACATGACTGCGAGTGCTATCAGGATTTCAATCAGACCAAAGTATTGAACTAAATCAGGTTGCGAATCGATGGTCTTTGAGGCCCTGTTACTTCCGAAAAAGATACCAAACAAAAAACAGGACAACATAATAGGAAAGGAATAAACTGTGGTACTGAAAGATAGGGCTAAAATTCTGGTTAACACAACCTCTAAAGCCAAAGCCGCTAATCCAGAAAAGAAGATGGCCAGTAGAGCCATCCTTGAAGACTCCTCGTCGTAGTGATAAAAACCATTTTCTTTTGGCTGTATTGTTTCTTCATTACCACTGGCCAATCTCCCCAATTGTATCGATTGGGTCGCTATAATAGCTAAAACTCCTACCAGGATATTTATGACTACTCCAATTTTTGTGGTGAGAGAAACTCCAAAAACCGGAAGAAGAAAAAACGCCGCGATAAGAGTTCCGATTAAAGCGCCAAAAGTATTGATGGAATAGAAAAATCCGGCATATCTGCCTAATTCAGAATCGGTTTTCACAAATCCTTTTACGATTAAAGGAAGGGTAGCTCCCATCAAAGCTGTAGGAAGAATAAGGGCTGAGGCAGCGGTAAAAATTCTAAACCCCTGATACAAAACCGGTGAACTCAGAAAAAATTCCTGATAAATTTCTTTTAAAAAAGGTTTAAAACTGAAAAGAAAATCATTAAAAAAGAAAGCGTAAAGTCCAATAACGATTTCAATGATCCCGTAATAGAGCAAATGATTTTTAATTCGGTCTACAACATTTTCAGCAATGTAGCTTCCAAGGGAAAGCCCCCCCATAAAAGCACTTAAGCCTATCGCTGCCGAAAACACGTCACTTCCAAAGAACAATGCCAAATGCCGCATCCAAATAACTTGGTAAACGAGAGAAACGAATCCCGAAAAAAAGAACAATCCGGCAACAAAAGTGGTAGAAAAGGAGGGCTTCGTGTGAATCAATAGTTCTTTTTGCAAAAGGTTTACCAGAGGTTTGCCGCGATTTTTATTTTGCCTGAAATTTATTTAAGATGCTGCCCTAGACATGTTGTTTGGAAAAAGTGTGAAATTTCCCTCAATGGCTTCTTTAATTGCAGGTGCTATCAATTTACAGGCGAGGCTATTCGGGTGTTGATCTTGCTTGCTAACCCAAAGGTTCTCTTCACTCACCCCTTGCAGGCTGGGTAAAAGGTCCAGGAAAGGAAGCTTATTGTTCGCTGAAATATTTTTGAGCTTATTGTTGACCATTTCAAAAGGATATGGGTTCATTTTGTGTAATTCCGGGTAGCTTACGATCATCAGCTTAATGCCCTTTGAATGACAAAATTCAGCTAATTTAGAAATAGAAACCTTTGTTCTCTTCCAGCCTTCAAACTTGTCATCGTATAAATCGGTATAATATTCCTGCCATTGCTTTCCTCCAAAAAATAAACGGGTAATACTTCCCAGGCGGAGAGAAAGGAAAACATAAGCTGCGGAATATTTCATTATAATATTTTTTGTCGGACGCGGAGTAAGCTCCGCATCATTTATAAAGTAATTGAGAACAACGATGTCAGGTGAAAACAAGACCCCCTTATCCAAGAAAGTTGAAATTTGCATTTCAGCATTAGTGTTCCCTATTCCTGTATTAATCACTTCAATTTGCTGATCATTTTTGACAAACAGTTTTTCTAATTGCGCCGACACAGTGTCCCCAGTCGGGACGCCCCAGCCGAACGTTAAAGAATCACCCAGCATCATAATTCGGGTAACCCCAGGTGGTTTTTTTATTGAAATTTCCTTGCTACGATGACCATGGGAATTAATGGCCACATCAACTCCCATTAAGTGTGCTGACCTATTTGGAATGTGCAGATGTCCCTGATCTGATCGTTCTGCAATTCGCTTTAATTTTCGCGCATATTTCCACATTTCCAGATTGTATTCCATCCCGTTATCTATTATGATCCTCACAAAACCCTCGGAGACCATGAAACAAATAAGGATAACAAAAAATAAAATCAGACTATTAGTGAGAATTTTGTGCAAAGAGGAGCGCATCTAGGACTTATCTATGGTCTCGTAGGTGAGGTATTTCATGAATTGGTTTCCGAGGTTTAGCTATAATTATAGCCCCGTGTGATCATAAACTTTACATTGTTTTTTGGAAAATTGGTATAAAAGAATTAAAAAAACGTCCTTTTTAAGATTTAATTTCATTTCAGTATATTTTTTCTAATGCACTAGTAGTTTCAAACCGATTAATATAAAGTAATTGTTTTAATTTTTGTAAATTTTAATTCCTGTAAAAATGAAAAATTTTAGAATTTTTTATAAAAACAACAAAGTGCTTTTCTACGTACCAACAATCGCAATTATTGTGCTATTTGTTTTTTTATTGATCTTTACAAGTGGTACAGCCGTTGACCCATTTGTTTATGCCATATTTTAAGGTCCTAACTTTTCAGAATCCCTGCAAATATGCTCTGCTATGGTTTCGCCAGCCAGTTTATGACCCGCCTTGTTGAAATGCCCTATTCCTAAGCTTTCCCCAAACCCGTGAAGGAAAACCTTGCTCTTTGTGGCAAACTCCTGAAATCTTTTACCGAGGCTCAAAACCTGGAAACCCCCTTTTTCCCCAATGGCCTCGATACGCTCAGCGGGATAAAAAAGGTCCTTAACCCCAATTTTCCCTTCAAAACGTTCTCTTTCCAATGGGTCTGGGTTTACCTGCTGGTCATCGCTCAGAGAGACCACCAAGAACCTGGCATTTTTTTCAATAACTTCCTTATTCATAAGCATTAACAAACCCTCGGTGATTTTCCATGCCTCCTGCCAAAGTTTATCACGCGGTTCCCGATATACCATTGTAAATATATTGTGTTCACGTATGGCATCGTCAATTTCTATTTCATTATTTTCTTCCAACCTTTTTTTTCTTTGAGCGGTTTGGTCATCCATTAAACGTTGCCGAGCCTCTCTTAAAACCTGAAGTGTTCTAGAATAAGCCAAAAAATCATATAAAACCTTGGCAGCCCAGGTACTACGGGCTTTATATTCCGAAGATTGTAAAAATGAATCGTCAAGCTTTAATTCATTTCCTTGGTAATAAAAATAGGGGCGGACTGGCAATCCGTCCAATATCCGAGAGTTATTGCGAATATCTGTAGATGTCGAAATGGCCAACAAAACCAAGTCCGGAGAATAATCCCATGCATAATGTCTTAAAACCATAAGTTCTTGGGCTGTTCCAAAGTCAGCGACTCCAAAATTTACTGCTTCGACCTGTTTGCCGCTAAAATTCTGACATTGATTTAATTTTCTTTCCATTACAGCCCAGAAAGTGGTTTCCAAGGGAACCCCCATGGCTTCAGCTTGCGAATCTCCGAGAACAGCAATACGAAACGTGTTTTCAGGTTTTATTTTTGAGTGTTCGCGATCACGCAAGCCTGCACTACTGATTTTAATAATGTTTCTTCCTTCTTTGGGGTACCTTGCCTCCAACCCGGGCCTTAGGGAAAATCCTGTGTGCGGATTGAGTTGGTAAAAAATAGAAAAAGATACACTGAAAATCCGAAGCACGAGTTCTAAGACGAGGAAACCCACTCCCAAGCCCATACAAATTAAACCCATTTTTTTTAAATACATTTTTTACCTCTTACTAAGAATACCCAAATTCAACTTACAAGTGCAAATCTGATTTTTGTTAGCAATGTAAATACAAACCTCCTTGTCAACAGTGCAACAACTAAAACCCTGCCCCCCCCCTATGGCCATGCTTTCTTGTTCATAAAAACCTCCTTCTAAGGAAGAGTTAGTAGATAGTACTTCTTAACCTTTTAACTCATTTGGTTGACTTTTAGATTTCGTCAAACAATATATAGATGCGATGGTAGAAATTGGTTAATATGAAATGCGTATGGGAGGTTGTGCCATTCTCAATTTTCATTTTTTTGGGTTATCTGTAAAACATTGATTTGGTTAAATGTCGATTTTATATATTAGCTATGATGGCCTTCTAGAACCTCTTGGCCAATCTCAAGTATTTCAATACCTGAGAAACCTTTCTGCCAACCATGAAATTGTTTTGGTAACATATGAAAAGCATTCTGATTGGAATAATTTAGATTTAAGAAAACGCCTGCTAGAGAAAGCCAAAAGGGCAAAAATTTGTTGGGTCCCACTTACCTATCATAGCAAACCTCCAATCCTGTCAACCTTTTTCGATTTAGCAGTAGGATTTATAGTTTGCTCCTATTTATTACTTCGTTATCAAACGGCAATAATTCATGCCAGAGGTTATCCTCCAGCTGTCATAGGGTTAGGATTAAAATTGGTATTTCGAAAGCGATTTATTTTTGACATGCGTGGGTTTTGGGCAGATGAAAAAGTGGATGCTCTTGTTTGGTCGCGCAACAGCCTGATTTATCGTATTGCCAAATGGTTTGAATCAAAATTTCTGATCCATGCAGATATAGTTGTATCGCTTACCAATATAGCAGTCGTGACAATGGAAAAGTTCCCTTGCCTTAAGTTCAGGACTACGCGGTTTGAAGTTATTCCCACATGCACGAATTTGGATTTGTTTCATCCCATTAAGCTGGACCCTGATAATGAAAATCATACTTCTTTTTTACTAGGGCATGTGGGTTCTGTTACATGGTCCCTTTTTGATGAGGTCCTTAAATGCTTTAAAGTTTTACGAGAAGTGCGCTTGGATGCCAAAATACTGGTATTGAACAATGGGGCTCATGCGTACATTAAAGATCGGTTTATTGCCTATAATATTTCAGATAAGATTGCAGATGTTAGGGGGGCAGACTATTCGCAAATGCCTCATGAGCTAAGTAAGCTTGACGCAGGAATTTTTTTTTATAAACCAACTTTCTCAAAAAAAGCAACAGCCCCCACTAAACTGGGGGAATTTCTTGCCTGTGGCATTCCATGTGTTACCTTGGTCGGCGCGGGAGATACAGAAGAAATTATAGAAAATGAAAATGTGGGAGTTGTGCTTCAAGATTTAACACCTCAGAGTCAAAAAAAAGCTCTCCACAAACTATTAAAGTTAAAAGAAGATCCACATATCAAGGCCCGTTGTATACAAGCAGCCCAAAAATATTTCTCGCTGGAAAAAGGTGTGGAAGCCTACGATAGAATCTACCGTTCCCTTGAGTAGGATGCACTCAATTCGTTTAACTTTTGTTTCTTTTTTAGAATTCGTAAACAGATTTAATATTGTCTAAACTCTAGTTGATTTTTTCAAAAACTTTATGAAAAGCACAAAAGACCTCAGTCAACTAAGAATTGGTTATGTTCCCGTCACACAGTCATTAGAAGAAATAGGTGACAGAGGAAGGTTCTGTTATTTCGCAAAGAAAAGAGCCATTAAATTTGAAATTGCAGACCCCAATGAGACATATGACTTGTTGATTGTAACTGGAGGAGGAGACATTTCAATTTGGAGTAAGTATCAAAAAGGAAATGCTAAAATCATCTATGACCAGGTCGACTCATATTTAGCTATCCCAGATTTCGATGTAAAAGGAGCCTTAAGAGGGTTAGCTAAATTTTTTTCCGGGCAACACCGAAGTTTACAGTTGAGCTATAAAACAGCTATACAAAATATGAGCATGAGAGCTGACGCCATTTCTTGTGCCTCGGAAGCGCAAAAAAAAGACTTCCTACTCCGCAACAAAAATGTCCATGTCATTTTAGATGTACATAACGATTTAACGCAAAACATCAAAAAAGATTACACCACCAAGAAACCTTTTAATCTTGTTTGGGAAGGCCTACCCGTTACCCTTCACCATTTTCTTGAAATTCGTGATGTCCTAAAATCAATTAATTCTCAACAAGAAATCTGTTTGCATATAGTGACCAATCTTGAGTATTACCAGTATTTAAGGAAATATGGAAAGAGAAATACAATAGACATTTGCCGGGGAATTTTTGACAGGGTCTATCTCTATGATTGGAATGTACAACTTGCTTCAACGATTATTTGTGCATGCGATATGGCTATAATTCCTATCTCTCCTAATGACTCCTTTGCTATGGGAAAGCCTGCAAACAAGTTATTGTTATTTTGGAAAATGGGAATGCCCACCATAACCACCTCAACGCCGGCATATGCATATGCTATGGACCAAGCAAATCTAAACATGACATGCCGAACAAAATCTGAGTGGCGTGAAAAACTCCTAAAGTACATGAATGACGAAACTGCAAGACGCGAAGCTGGAGAAAAAGGGAAAGCCTACACCGACAGCTTTTATTCTGATGAAATAGTAGTTGCCCAATGGGACAACCTTATCCAATCTGTACTTGATTAATTATAATGCCAACTACTGGATATCAACGATCAAACCCTTCTCGATGAGTTTTTGGTGGGTATCCTGAACTCGGAAAAAAGTCTACGGGGATTCATTCCAATATTACTTAAAACATTGTTTAAAAATATCATTAATGAAAGAAGAGCCAGCGGAATAAAATGTAAGCTCCACCGAGGTGAATAAGCATGGATTGAAACAAAAATATAAGGCGCAAATAAACCTAAAAAGGCTACCCCAAAACTAAGCGGAAAATCAAAAAGTGGTTTAGGGCGCCAAACCAATGCAAACAACGCAACAAATAATCCTAAAGCCAGATGATATGCTGATAATGACATGGGAATGGGCCATGTATTACCACTTATTATCTCATAGAAGTTCCACAATGGGTTACCCCCATCAGCAATATGCGGATGGCCTTTTCCCGTAACAAAGAAACTGCCCCCCAGAACCCAGTTCCGCCAGCAAAGTAGGCCGATTCCGATAACTATCCCCCCTGTCCAAAAATAAGCCAACCGTCTCCAACCTATTTTAAAGCGTCCCCAATAATGCTTCCATGCTCCCGTAGGACCCTCAATAGGTTCTATAGTTAACAAAGCTAAGGCTGCAATAACTCCCAAATGATCCTGTCGACCCCAATAACCAAGTATTCCAAATATAGTAGCCAGAAAAATATCAACCTTTTTACCCTCACGGGCTTTAAGCAAAAACCATGCAGCGAGAATCATGAACAGCATCGCTGCGTTCTCACTCATCCCTATACCAATACAATATCTATAACTCCCCGTAAAAATAATACATAAGTAAGCTAAACTTGTTAAAAAAGCTGTGAGAGGAGGCATTCGAAATTTTAAAGCCAAGCTTCCGAGAAGCGTTGCTGCCCCCAAAACACACCAGACATCAAACATTGACCAGGAAACTACAGACTGTCCAAATAATCCACCTGCAAGAGCTCTTATGTAAGGATATAACTCTCTACCCATCATAGCTGATTCTCCACCACTAAACCATTCACCTCCAACCACAATCCGACGTGCAAAGAATTGATAGGCCGTCATATCATTTCCCGGAACAAACACAAACCATTGCCCCACCTTATGCCCCCAAGTATGGAAAAAGAAAATTAGTGATGGAAATCCAAAAAACAAAAATATACTTCGAACAATCCTGCTATCGTGAAAACTTCGGTAATCTTTTTTCATATAAGCCCAAAAAAGAAAACTTAATGTTACAAAGGCAGTTGAAACACCTAGGTGAGAAATTTTTGTAACATCCACCTGATTTATCATTTTCAGGGCCTTATCAAACGTTGGCCCAAATAGTATTGCAACAAAGATAATTAACGAACTAAATCCAGCCAATGGGAAAGTAAGCACCTCCTCATTAGCCAAAAAAACCGCTGTCCATATTGCCCAAATCAAAAAAAATAAACACAATAATGTATCACCTACCCAGCTCAAATTTTTATAGAATGTTATTTTATTTGAATCTAACTTTAAAGCTGAGTCGTCCTGCCATAAATTCCCTCTACCTAAATCAGAGGTTACTACTTGGTTTGAATCAACCCAGGCAGGGATGAGAGACCATTTAGATCCCTTATATTTAAGATGGCCAGATATCCTCCATTTTCCTTCAGTTAAAAGAGGTGTGCGCTTTGCTTCTAAAAAGTTTTTTGCCGGAGAAAGGATAAAATTCTTCCCGTCTTTATTTTTTGCTAATAAACTACCTTCTTCAACCCCTTCAGCGACTAATACAAATTTTTTTCCTTCTGGCACAAACAGAGTCCCCTTAATTTCAAAAATCGGATTCAATTCATCATATTTTTTATACGTAAGGGGAATAGCCCAATCCAGGGGGAAATCCATTTTCTCCCTCCAAGGTTTCTGGAAGATTCCTGATGCATTACGGTTCCATGTTGTCGAAAATGTTTTGACCCAGCCTTCGCTGGTTAAAAGATTAAATTTACCCCTCATGTACCGGGGTTCTTGAGCATCACATACTGCTCCAAAATACATGCAATATCCGGTTGGATAAAATAACTCTTCTTGACTCAACTTAGGGTATGCTTTCACTACCCAGCCTCCTTGAGGCGCCACGAAATAAAGAAATGTTTTTAGTGCCAATATACCTACTAGAAAAACTATAGAAGACCTAAGTGACAAAAACTTTTTACCGAGAGCTAGTAAAAAGGGGATAACTGCTAGCACCACCCAGGTTTCTTCCGTGCCATTCCACGGCAAACCATCAAACCAGGCAGGAACCCTTGAAGGAAGAATTACTATAGATGCCAAAAAAATAATTCCCAGAATTAACTGAAAAGAATTCTTTGAAGTAGTTTTTGATGTCTGAGTAATGTTGTTGACCCAAAAAATTATAAGCCCAAACTATTTTTTGATAGAACTATCAAAAGGGTGAACACATGTTGATTTATTGTTGTTTGAAATAGTTTCAATAATAAAAATTTTATCATTCAAAAATCGTCTGGAACTTAAATCCAGAGGTAGGCACCTTTATGGAGCCTAATGAGCATGGGGGGGGGTCGTTTAAACATATTCTTTATTTTTTTGAGTCATAGGTTTGTTTTTTCCAAAAACGCAAAGTTTTTAAGAGACTATGCCCATAAGCATAATGTGGCTTACCTTGCAGAATGGTCTTCACCGTAGATGATGAATCATAAGGGTATGAAGCCAGTCCAAAATCTACCGTTTTTTTTGTTTTCGTCTTGATGCCTAAGCGCTTTATAAACTGAAGTAATGTTCTTTCAGTCTTTGTTTCCTCAATATTGCGTAATATATTAATAAAAGACTTAATAAATAAAAGTGGGTGATAAACCATTTTCGTTAAATGAAAACCAATATAAGCTCTCAGTCGTAGAGAATTGAGTTCTTCTGCGTCCATTTGGTCGTTCCAAGACACTGCTCTGTTCATATCTCCAACTGCTAAAAGATCCAAGAAGTCCATTTCCTGGTTTTTCTTTTTAGCGACTCCCCATAATGGAGTTCCTGGTAATGGAATAAATAGACCAAAAGCCACTTCATCAACTCCACACTTAGCAAGTTCTTTTGCATATTTTATAGTTTCTTCAACCTCGGTACGGGTTTCTCCTGGAAGTCCAATAATAAAATATGCCGCCACTTTCAATCCCAAATCATGAGCAAGAGCTCCACAATCTTTCAATTGAGTTAAGTCAAAGTCCTTACCTTTCTCAACAACTTCTTTCAATACTCTTTCTGATCCAGTTTCTGGTGCCAAAGTGATGTGGAGACAACCACTTGCCTTCATTTTGGAGAGCATTTCACTGTCTGTCACACTAGCCCGTATCCCATTAGGGGTCTGCCATTTTATATTTAGGCCACGGTCAATTATCTCATCACAAATTCCAATCAAACGCTCCTTGTTGATTGTCATATTGTCATCTTCAAAGTGAAACTCATTTATGCCCCACTCTTTAAGACAATATTCCATTTCATCAACGACATCCATTGGGCTCCTTGCTATCCATACTGTTCTTCTTGATTCGCAAAAGGTGCAACCATATGGGCAACCTCTGGAGCTTAAAATTGAGGTCCATCTCCCTGAAGATGGGCCATGACCTTCTTGAGCCCGAATATAGTTTTCCATGGGCAATAAGTGTCTAGCAGGATAAGGTATATTATCCTGATTTAAGTTTTTAATTCTTTTACTTGATTTTAATACAATAATTTCCCCAGAATCATCCCGGGTAGCCAACCCTGAAAGCTCATGTAATTCTAATTTTCCGTCTAAATAATTTACTAAGCCCAATAAGCTTTCTTCACCTTCTCCTATGGCTATATAGTCAACTTCTGGAACATTTTTTAGTATTTCATCATAAAGTGCCGAAGGGTGAGGGCCGCCTAATACTATTTTTTTTTCAGGATATATCTTTCTAATTTCCTGGCACAACATTTCAACCGCCGGATAGGCAAAGGTAAATAAATTTGATATACCTACTAAGTTAGTATCGGAGTCAATTCTTCTGACAACCTCTGATACCTTCAATCCTCTTAAAAATGAACCTTTCCTAAAAGAATTAATTTCATACGGATCTTCTCCTAAAGCATCTATAATTTGGACTGGATAGTCATTTCCAATGAGAAAAGACGCTAAATAAGCTACACCCAGAGGAGGAGTGAGGCCCGCAGCAACTTGGCCCTTACTGAAGATTTGTTGAGGATTAATTAATGTTGTTTTTGTTCTCATATTTTTAAAAAAAATTCCCTAAATTGCTGCACTCATTGTATCATCGCATAAATAAGTACTTTCACATATACAATAAGGTTTACTATGCCGTTTTGAGAGGTTTTGTTAAGATTTTTTACACTTCTAAAATTATTTAGGCTTTCTAGGCTTTACGGCTCTAGAAGTATTTCTCTTGATTCTTTATTGTTCAAAATCCCAAATTTCCGAAAATAAATCTCTGATCTTGAGTTAAGCCCTTCCTTCAGGTAGAAACAGGACAGACGGAGACAAATCTTGCACACCACCCAATGCAGAAGAATTCCAAATGGTTTTTAAAGCCGGGTTAATAGGTTACGGGTATTGGGGACCTGTGTTGTTAAGTAATTTCACGTCTCACAGTAATGTCGAAATAAAAATAATATGTGATCGAAACACATCGAAACTAAAAAGCGCCCTTGAAATTTCGCCAACAAGCCAAGTTTGCCAAAGCGATGAAGATATTTTTTCTGACCCTGATATAGACTTTGTAATTATTGCCACTCAAGGAGGAACACATTATGATCTAGTAAAAAAGGGGTTACTTTCAGGTAAGCATATCTTTGTTGAAAAGCCATTTGCATTAAACATGGAACAAGCCAATGATTTGGTTGCAATTAATGAAAAATGCAATCAACTGATAATGGTGGATCATACTTTTTTGTTTGCCCCTGAGTATCAAGTGTTAAAAGAAATCATCCGTGATCAAAGTTTGGGGAAATTATTTCATTTTTACTCTATAAGAGCAGATTTTGGAAGATTTCAAAACGATCTAAACATTGTAGGACAACTGATGTACCACGATGCTTATATTTTATTGGATCTTTTTGGTGAGCAAAAGCCTTTGAAAATAAAAGCATCTGGAACAGCGCATATCATACCCCCACTACAAGACACCGCTTTAGTTTCAATAGTATATCCAGGTGGGTTGAATGCGGATATCATAAATAATATGTTGTTTCCAATAAAAGAGCGCAAAATCGTTTTAGCGGGAGAAAAAGCCATCCTTCTCTGGGATGATATGGGCTTAGATGGTGAAAAACTGAGACTTTACAATAAAACTGCTCTTAATGTTAACACGAGTGGAAAAATTGAATACTCCTCGGACGATTCTTTTAAATCTTTTAAAGTCCCCAAAAAGCAAGCTTTGGAAAATCAAGTAGAATATTTTGTTGCCTGCCTAAAAGACGGTAATAAACCCCAGAATAATGAAGTTGCCGCCTTGCAGGTCATGCAATTATTAGAAAATATTAATAACGCTATGTACGCATAAAGAATGATGATCTAAAAAATTGAGCAACTTAAAATTAGATATCACCATACCAATTTTAAATGAAGAGTCTCGATTAGAAAATGGCGTAACTGAAGCTTTTAAGTATCTAGAAAAAAGTGGCATTAAAAATTACTCCATCACCCTTGCAGACAATGGTTCTTCAGATAACACTGGAAATATAGCTAACGAGTTAAAAAAACGTTTCCCGTTAATTAAGACACTTAAAGTCGACAAAAGAGGAGTAGGTTTAGCTTTAAAAAATTCATGGGCCGCTTCTAGTGCCGATTTAATTGGGTATATGGACGTTGACCTTGCCACTGATTTAAGCCACATTTTGGAAGCCTATCAGGTATTTCAAAATAATGATAAAGTCGATATAGTCAATGGATCTAGGCTACTTCCTAACTCTACCGTAACAAATCGCTCAATTTTGCGTGGCATTACTTCTCGAAGTTTTAATTTTCTTTTAAACAGTATGCTTGGTGTAAAGTTTACCGATGGGATGTGTGGTTTTAAATTCTTAAAAAAAAGTTCGTATGAAAAAATTTTTGAAGCAGGGCTGGAAAACAATGAGTGGTTTTTTTGTACCGAACTTTTAGTTAAAGCTGAATGGATGGGAATGAAAATTCATGAAATCCCGGTAAAATGGGAAGATGATGACGACTCCAGAGTCCAACTCTTTAAAACAATCTTGTATTATTCAAAAGAAATTAGGCGATTAAAACTTCAGAAGGTTCAAAAGTAATAAATGAGAGAAGTAGAAAGTTTTGATTTTGTTATTTTTGGCGGAGGAATATTCGGATTATTTGCCGCCAATCTTTTGGGGGGGAAAGGGTTAAAGGTTTGTCTGATTGAACTTAGCGACCAAGTTTTTGGAAGAGCTTCACACATTAATCAAGCCCGAGTGCATCAAGGCTACCATTACCCCAGGAGTCTTTCGACGGCAATAACATCAGCGAAATATTTTGAAAGGTTTTCAAATGATTTTAGTGCGGCAATAAATAAAAAATTTAAGAAGATTTATGCTATATCGAATCGTAGTTCCTTTACTTCTAGTAAGCAGTTTTTAAGATTTTGCGAATTCTGCAATATACCAGCAAAACCTGTTAACCCATCTTTATATTTCAATTCCAAGACAGTTGAAGGAGCTTATGAAAGTGAAGAGTTTGCTTTTGACCCCACCGTGGTCAAAGAAATATTACTTGAAAATAATAAAAAATTTAAAAACTTAACCTATTTTTTCAATGAACAATTAACTACTGCTCAACAAGACAAACCTTATTTCAAATTAGATTTTATCAGCGGCTTAAGAATTAAATCGCAGGGAGTTTTTAATTGTACTTATGCTAGTGTGAACCAGATTTTAGATTTGTTTGGATTTGATTTATTCGATATAAAATATGAAATCTGCGAGGTTGCTTTGTGTAGCGTTGATGAAAAAATGAAGAATTTAGGGATTACCATGATGGACGGGCCTTTTTTCTCAATCATGCCTTATGGAAAGAATGCTTTGCATACTCTTACCGCCGTTGAGTTCACTCCTCGAAAAACATCTAGTAACTCACTTCCACATTTTTCATGCCAAGATTTAGTTTCCAACTGCACCCCAAAGCTTCTTCAAAATTGCAATACATGCCCATCCAGACCTGTGTCTTCATATGTAGATATGCGCCAACTGGCATTTAAATATCTGAAGCCAGAGTTTCAAATTACTTACAAAGAATCGCTATTCGCCATTAAACCTATTTTGAGTTTCTCTGAAATGGATGACTCTCGTCCAACCATTGTCCAAACTTATTCGGAGGAGCCTAAATTTGTTACTGTTCTTTCAGGTAAAGTCAACGCCATCTATGAACTGGAGCAAATAATAAATGCAATATAAAGAAAAGGGTTATATATCCTTAGTTTGTTACTTACGTAATGATGCTGACGCAATACGACCTTTCCTCCGTGAAATAATGCCTCTCGTCAGAGAAACTTTTGAAAACTATCAGTTGGTTTTTGTAGATGATTTCTCCTCAGACAAGACTTTTGAAACAACTAAAAAGGTGTTTGAAGAAATTAATGTTCCCGGGTCCGTTCTTCGCCTATCACAAAGGCATGGGATTGAAAGAGGGATTTTGGCTGGACTGGATAAGGCTGTTGGTGATTTTATTATTGAATTTAGCTGTCCTATTGTAGATTTTCCACTAAACCTTATTAGTCATTCATTTGAAGCGATAAAATCTGGCAAAGATATTGCGGTAATCCTCCCCGAAAAACCTTTAAACTTTGCCACAAAGATTTATTATTTTTTATTCAACAAGTTTTCTTATTTGAACGAACCTCTAGCTACAGAAAGAGTTTTAATTATGACTCGTCGAGCCTTAAACTCTATTCTTAGCATTGATGAACGAATTCGCTATAAGAAAGCTCTCTTGTCTTTAACTGGCTTTCCTAAAAAATATATTCCTTACAAGCCAATTAATAATAACTATGTTGATAAAAGATCGTCATCTGAAAAAATATTATCTACATTTGAAAACTTTGCTTCTTACACCTCAATTGGATCTAGAGCACCCCTTTTCCTTTCTGCAATATTTTTAGTGGTTTCAATGGTGATAGGTATCTGGGTTATTTACAATTATTTTTTTGTGGAGGATGTAGCCGGAGTAGGTTGGGCCAGCGTTATGGGTTTTATGTCAATATCATTTTCAGGTTTGTTTTTTTTACTAGGAATTTTAAGCGAGTATGTGACTAAAATATTAAGAGAAATTGTGAACATCCCGATTTATACTATTGGCGAAACATACACTAGTCGCAGTTCAAACCAAGATGAGCATACGATGGTCTTATCGAGCCGCTCGGAATAAGGTCTGTCTTAAAGAGGTTCGCGTGAACCCTTTACCCGCGGTGGAGCCAGGAAAAGTATTTCCTGATCCTCTTATTTTACTTTAATCCATAAAAGTAATTGTTCGAAAATCACTTCGGGGTCAGTTAGAGTGACTCCTGTGCCCCCTCTCTAATCAGTTCTGCAGCCACCCCATCGGTATTGCCCCGCATAAAATAGGGCCCTTTGAGGCTATAACCCAGATGCGTTTCAATCTTAACTGCACATTGGTTCCATACTAACTTAACACCTTATAATTCCAGATAATTCACCTTAACAAACTTATGTGATGTATATATAATACCGCGTGGATATTCCGATGATAAAATTCTCAAAAAACATATCCTATAAATAAACAACCCTATCTATTAAACGAAAATATTTAGCAACCTTTTTTGGTCTTCAGCCGAGCCTCAAATCATTTGAAGTTTGCATGCCAACTTTTGATCAAGCCTTAAAAATACTTACCTTAGATTTAAAACCATATTTTTAACCAGCGGACACTCAAATACTAATTGAAACCTAAAACGTAATCCCGACCAGTATCTCGACCAAACCAGTCTATGGCAGAACAAGCATGGTCATCTAAATTCAGTCACAACAAATATTTCACTACCTTATCTTAAATATCTTGCAGGCAAAGACACATGTACTACACTGACAAATTGGAATCACTAAAGGATATTTTTGGCGCGGAAAAGGTTGAAATTCTGGATAACAAGTTGATTGCAGGCACTAATACTTATCCGATTATTGACGATGTAATCATTCTTCTGGATCCTTCCCAATATCCGGCATCAATAAGTAGGAAACTAAACTTGAGCGCTGAACAAAAAAAGCCCTTTATTCCAGGGTTTTCAGAAGATATCCAGTTTACGTTTGGGGATGAGTGGCAAACATTTCCCGACATATTACCAGAACATTATCGAGAATTTCTACTCTACTTTGATCTTGTCAACCTGGATGAGTTTAAAAATAAAAGGGTCTGCGACCTAGGGTGTGGGATCGGAAGATGGAGTTACCATTTAAAAGATAAATGCCGGGAGTTGGTACTTCTCGATTTTTCTGAGGCCATTTTCGAAGCACGAAGAAACCTGAAAGATTGTGATAATTCTATTTTTTTCATGGGCGATATAAGACAATTACCCTTTAAAAGCAATTTCGCTGATTTTCTTTTCTGCATCGGCGTTTTACATCATCTACCGACAAATGCCATTGATGAAGTACGCAATTTGAAAAAATATTCTAAAAGGATTCTCATATATTTATACTATTTCCTTGACAATCGGCCCTATTATTTCAAATTATTGCTTTCCCTTACCACAATTATCAGGAAAACAGTTTCGAAAATTCGAAATTCTACTTTCCGATTACTGTTCACCCTATTTGGAACTCTATTTATTTATCTCCCCTTTATAGGGTTAGGAAATGCGCTTAAGCCCTTCGGTCTTTCCAAGCATGTCCCTTTACATGAAGCCTATAGTGGGAAAAGCCTGCATCGCATCCGTCAGGATGTATTTGACAGGTTCTTTACTGGCATTGAACAGCGAGTCAGCCGAAAAGAGATACTTTCCCTGAAAAACACCTTTGATGAAATAACTATATCCGAGAACTCGCCGTACTGGCATTTTTTGTGTGAAGTTAAACGCTAATGGATAAGACATTAAAGTCTAATAAATTTCCTCTCTCTCAACGCATCGTCTACCTGTCTCTAGTTATAGTTTTGGGAATAGTTTTCGGACTGGTGGCACAAGATTTTTTAAGTTTCGTAATCGCTTCAGGCCATCTTATTCCTCTGGAAGATATGGGGAGAGACTATTTAGTGGGAGCAATAACATCTGCGGTTTTAGGTTTTAGTATTTTATTTTGGCCTATCTCAAAAATTCACAAGCAAGATCTGATTCTCGTTTGGATCATAAGGTCAATCCTGACTATAGGGTTGCTAATTTTTTTCGAATCCTCACATGCGCAAGACTCATATTGGTACTTTTATGATGTAATAAACGGGACTAAATATACGTCGACCGGACAACCAAGACCAAATAACTTAGTAACTTTCTTGACTGGACTAAATCAAGTCATTCCCGATTCTTATCACGGCTCAAAAGTATTATTTTCAATGATGGGCATGTTGGCATGCTATCTATTTTATAAGTGTACCGTCCTGTTGCTAGGCAGGGAAAACAGGAAAACTTTTTATTTCATAGCTTTGTTCCCTTCTCTCTTTTTCTGGTCGTCGGTAATAGACAAAGGCACGATCATAATATTTGGGATGTCAATTTATGCATATGGAACCATAAGTTGGCATAAAACAAAAAAAGCAACCTATTTTGTCCAAATACTTAGCGGGATACTTATTATGGCCCTCTTTCGGGTTTGGATGGGAGCGATTGCAGCATTTCCACTAGCGATATTGTTTTTAATGAGCGATATCAAGTTTTATAAAAAAACAGCCCTCATCCTAGCTTCACTTGCTATTATATTTTTTCTGGGCAAAGAATTTACGGCAGTCAATAAAATCGACAACTTGGATACAGTCTTCAAATTCCTGGAATTCAAATCCAAAGCTTGGAGTTATAATAATAATTATGATAGTGGTTCAGGCCAAATAATAAATCTTCAAATCAAAACCTGGAACGATATATTTTCATTTTTGCCTTTGGGTATATTCACAGCTTTATTTCGTCCTTTCCCCTGGGAGCTGCCCAGCCTTATGGGCATCCTAGCGGGTTTTGAAAATATTTTTTTACTTATTTTTTTATTCATAGCATTTTTAAAAACACGATGGAAAAACATCAAAACTCCCATTGTTATGTGGTTAATTTTATTAATTGCAACATGGGCTGGGTTCTTTTGTTTTATTTCATTCCAAAATTTTGGAACGTCTATTCGCTATAAGGCTCAAATACTGCCTATACTTTTATTATTAATAGTTTATCTAACCAAGATAAAACCATCGTCAATTTTAATCTCTAATAATCCATAACATGGTCTCCTATTATTTTTTAAGGGTCAAACCAGAAACGGACAAAATCTAATGTGCGGTATCGTAGGTTTTTTTGATCCTGCCCATCGTAGGAACCAGGAAGAACTACTCGCCCTGACGCGAGATATGACCCACCCACTTGACCATCGCGGACCGGATGACTGTGGTGTATGGGTTGATGCTGAATCAGGCATTGCATTCGGGCATAAGCGGCTTTCTATCATTGACCTTTCAGTCGCAGGCCACCAACCCATGGTCTCAGCCACGGGCCGATACATCCTTACCTATAATGGAGAAATTTATAATTTTTCTGAAATTCGTCAGAAACTGAAATCAGAAATGATAACAGCTTCTGCTTTCACAGGGCATTCTGATACCGAAGTGATGCTGGTTGCTTTTGAACAGTGGGGTATTCAAGAATCCCTGCATTCTTTCAATGGGATGTTTGCATTTGCCCTTTGGGACCGAGAAAAACGCCTTCTACATCTGGGACGCGACCGCTTGGGGGAAAAGCCCCTGTACTACGGATGGTCGAACAAGCAGTTTTTTTTTGGGTCCGAGTTGAGTGCCATTCGATGCCACCCTGATTTCAAAAGCGAAGTGGATCGCAATGCGTTAGCACTTTACTTAAGATATAGTTATGTACCTTGCCCCTACAGCATATACCAAGGCATTCAAAAACTAGCCCCTGGGCATTACTTAACTATAAATGGATTGGCCCCTGAAACTTCGGATGGGCCGGTAAGCTATTGGTCAGCAAAGAATGCTGCAGAACAAGGTTTGCAAAATTCTTTCATAGGTTCAGAAACCGAGGCCGTGTCCCAATTAGATACGCTTTTAAGGGATTCCATTCGCAAGCGCATGGTTTCAGATGTACCTTTAGGAGCTTTTCTCTCAGGCGGCATTGATTCTTCAACTATTGTTGCCCTAATGCAAGCTGAAAGCAATAGACCCGTTAAGACTTTTTCAATAGGAATGCAGGAAACGGGTTTTAATGAAGCCGAGTTTGCCGCACGTGTCGCTAGGCATCTGGGAACAGATCATACAGAACTTTATGTGACCCCAAAGGAAGCTTTAGATGTAATACCCCGTTTGCATACCTTGTACACCGAGCCGTTTGCTGATTCCTCGCAAATTCCTACGTTTCTTGTCTCACAGATAGCTCGACAACATGTCACCGTTAGTCTTTCCGGTGATGGAGGAGACGAGTTATTCGGAGGTTACAACCGGTATTTTTGGGCTCCAGATATTTGGAAAAAAATTAGCTGGATCCCTTTACTTTTTAGGAAATTGGTCGCAAAAGCTTTAAGGGTTCCGTCACCGGATCAGTGGGATCACTTTGCTAGTCTTCTTGCCCCAATGTTTAAGGAGTATGGGATGCTGGGCACCTTTGGCGACAAATTCCAAAAATTGGCTGACGTAATGGAAATGCCTGATCCCGATTCCTTGTATTATCGTCTCACTAGCCAATGGACCAACCCAGAACAATTGCTTGTAACGGGAAGAGAAACCAAAACAATTGTTACTGACCGAGAAAAATGGCCTGAACTTCAGAGCTTTGTCCAAAGGATGATGTATTTAGATACCGTCTCCTATCTCTCCGATGACATTCTAGTTAAAGTAGACCGCGCAAGTATGGGGGTAAGCCTGGAAACTCGAATACCATTCTTGGACCACCGTTTAGTCGAATGGGCCTGGAAAATTCCTCAATCAATGAAGATCAAAAATGGATATGGCAAATGGCTATTACGACAAGTACTTTATCAATATGTTCCAAAGGACCTTGTTGATCGACCGAAAATGGGTTTCGGAATTCCTCTCGCTTCGTGGTTACGCGGTCCTCTTAAAGACTGGGCAGAGAACCTTTTAAGCGAAAAAAAGCTACGAGAAGGAGGTTTTTTTCAACCCACTATTATTCGAGAAAAGTGGGAGGAACATCTCAAAGGAAAACGCCACTGGCATTTCAATTTATGGAATGTTTTAATGTTTCAAGCTTGGCTGGAAGCTAACAATCATTAAATATTGTATGTAATTTCCATTTTAAAATTTCCTACACTATATAGAACTAATAATTATGAGTGATCAAATCTCTGATTCTGAAAAAGTAAAATCCACATTTGAATCCTACGCAAAAAAATTTGATAGAATTTATGAGCCCTCCGAAAGAAAAACACCTCTAGCTCGTTGGATAGACACTCAATTTCGGAAAAGTATGTATCTCCGTTTTGAGGAAACTTTAAAAAGTATTGATACTATAGATATTCAATCAGTACTGGACATTGGTTGTGGTTCCGGGAGATATGCAGTCCAATTCTTGAAAATGGATAAATCCTTAACCGGCATTGATATGGCGGGGGAGATGGTAAAACTGGCCGAACAAACTTGTCAGCAAGATTTCTCTAATGGAAATGCCAAATTCATATGTGGCAACTACTTTGATCACCCATTTAACGAAAAATTTGACGCGGCTGTTTTGATGGGAGTCTTTGATTATATAGAAAACCCGGCCAGGCTTTTGAATAAAGTGAAAAATGAAACTAATAAAATGATTCTTGGATCTTTTCCGAAATCAGAAAATTTTCTTAACTCTATAAGAAAGGTCCGATATTTTTTAAAAGGTTGCCCATTGTATTATCATTCTAAAGAAGCTTTAGATAATCTGCTTCAAACATGTGGCTTTAATAATTATCAGATATTGGATAATGACCGCGAATATTTTGTAAAAATTAATTTATAGGCCGAGGAATCATGAAATATGCAATTTTATCCCTGGACATTGAAGATTGGTATCATGTGGATTATTTTGCCCGAAAAAAGTGTGACCGGACCTATTCAATGCTGGACGGCCTTGATGGATATTTAAAAATCATAGAAGCCCACCAGGTTCCTTCGTCCTTTTTTGTACTGGGAGAATTAATCCCTAAAATGAAAACGAAGCTTCAGAAAATTTCACAATTAGGTCATGAAATTGGGTCCCATGGGCAGGCCCATATTCGCCCTCTGACCCTATCGATAGAAGCTTTTGAAAAGGAAGTCAAGTTTTGCAAGGAGGAATTGGAGAATATATTGGGCCAGGAGGTTTCTGGATATCGAGCGCCATGCTTTAGTCTCGACAGAGCACGGTTGGACATTTTAAAACAAGTGGGATACCTCTATGATTCCAGCCGTATCTTATTTGGTGACCACCCGCTTTACGGCGAAATAGATATGTCCGGTTTTAAAAAATGCTCCTCCGAGGTCTATCGCCACGAAGATTTTTTCGAGTTCCAAATTAGCACTCTTCCCTTGGGAGGAAAACAAATTCCTATTTCAGGAGGGGGTTATTTAAGAATATTTCCTTGGTTGTTAATGAAAAGTCTGTTGTCGAAATACCTGAAAAAGGAAGAATTATATGTTTTGTATATCCACCCTTTTGAAACATCCTCCTTGCCTAATCCCGTTTATCCTGAAGGAGCATCTTTAGCAAACAAGGTAAGGTTTTCAATGGGGCGACCTTCCGTAATTAAAAAATTATCCAAGGTTATAAAGCTACTTCAAGAGAATGACTATCAATTCACTACCTTTGCAAATCTCAGAAAAAAACTCATTAAGAACGAAGAGGTCCTCAACAAAATCGCATAAAGGTTTCTAACTTTAGGATGAAAATAGTTTTAATCAGCGGTCACTCAGAATCATTAATAAATTTTCGTGGAAATCTGTTAAAAGCTTTTGTTAAATCTGGGAATCAAGTCACGGTTCTAGGCCCTAGTCAAGACCGTTCCATTATTTCTGATTTAGCGAAGTTACGGGTGAATTATGAGTATTACCCTTTAAAACGCAATAGCTTCAACCCTGCCGGAGACCTGTTTTCTTTAGCTAAAATTTATAGACTTCTAAGAAAGCTTCGCCCAGATGCTGTTTTATCCTATATGGTAAAACCCAATATATATGGTTCGTATGCAGCCCATTTGGCAGGAGTCCCCAAGGTCTATTCTATGGTCACCGGGCTCGGCCACCCCTTTTTAGGATCTGGGGTCCGATTTAGAATTATTAACTATATTGTCCGCCGACTATACCAGTTTGGGTTAAAAGAGAATACGGCTGTTTTTTTTCAAAATCAGGACGACTTAACTCTTTTCAAAGATTTAGGAATTGTCACTAAAAATAAGAAAACTGTTCTCGTCAATGGATCTGGTGTCGATATTGATCACTACAAGCCAACACATTTGATTAAAAAACCACTGGTTTTTCTCATGATTTCTAGGTTAATCAAAGAAAAAGGTGTTTTCGAATATATTGATGCCGCTAAAATTATTAAGGAGCGCTACCCTAAGGTTATTTTACGTTTTGTCACACGCCCTGACAGCAATCCATCATCGATTGATATCTCGCATTACCAAAAATGGAAACAAAGTGGAGTGGTTGAAGTTCTTGATTACACAAACGATGTGCGCCCCTATATCGCAGAAGCCAGCGTGTATGTTCTCCCTTCTTACAGGGAAGGAACGCCGAGAACAGTCCTTGAGGCCATGTCGATGGGACGTCCAGTAATAACGACAGATACACCAGGGTGCCGGCAAACAGTGATAGATTCTGAAAATGGTTTTTTGGTTCCCGTAAAAGATGTAAACGCTTTAGTACAAGCCATGGAGCGATTTATTGAAGACCCTGGATTGATTGATCAAATGGGGCCTAAAGGACGAGATTTGGCTGTCGAAAAATACGATGTACACAAGGTGAACACTATTTTCATGCAAACCATGGGTCTCGCTCAAAGTACTTGTATTTGAATCCGGCCTAATAAATACGGTTGATTAATCATAGAACTGGACCTTTTATTTCCTAGATTTGTTAAGTTTTGATCAACTTATTTTCTGGAACTCCCGATAATATCCATGAGAATCAAATTTTCGTTAAAGATTCATATTTCTTAATATTTTCCTGCTGAAGGAACTCAGAAAAGCCGATAAACTCTACAAATTGACAATAAATCATACTCATGCGAAAATTAAAAAAGTTATCAGGAAGGTACCTGACCAACATATCTTGCGGTCAAAAGTCTCTAAAGTATCTTCTATTAATTCGTACGCAAATAAAAGCAATTTTGGCTGCTCACCCTAAGTCAGGCTTGACTAAAAAAAGCTTCCTCGCCATGAGCTACCCGACTTTATTGAAACCAAGCTGGCCAAACAATAGTGAAAATTTGTTGATGTTTGATTACACTCGATTTCAAAATCAAATAAGCAATTAAAAGTGTTATGAAGGAATTATGAATAATAGGAATAAGTTAAAAGTACTATTTATCATTCAACCCGATACCAAAAGAATTTGGGCTGCCGTTGCTGAAAAGCTAGATAGTGGTAGGGAGTTTAGAGCTACCTTGGGCCTGTTGTGTGTCGCGGCAATGATAAAAGATTTTGAGGATGTTGAGTGTCAGTTGATTGACTGCTCGGCAAGCGACTTCGGGTACTCCGAATTACATGAAGCCATAAAAAACTACAACCCAGACCTTGTATGTATGAGCGCGCTTACGTTTTCTATTCTGGATGTACGTAAATCAGCCCAGGTTGCAAAAGAAGCATGCCCGAACACAAAAGTTTGTTTGGGAGGAGTCCACATCAACCTATTTCCCGAAGAAACATTAAAGTTAAAAGAGGTGGATTATATTGTTCACGGCGAAGGTGAAATACCATTCAAAAAATTGGTTTGCGCCCTAAAAAACGGCGATACAGAATCTATCAAATTCATTCAGGGGGTCGGTTCCAAATTAGGGTTTGAAACAATTTTAAATGATCCGGGCGAAATTATTAGAGAAATGGATACCTTCCCCATTCCTGCTTATGATTTGCTGGACCTCTCCAAATATTCGCATGTGCTTTCTCAAGGCCGGCGCTCCATGTCTATACAAACTTCAAGAGGTTGCCCCTATGCTTGCACGTTCTGCGATATTCGTAAAACTGCTTTCAGGTTTAAAAGCCCAGAGAAAGTGGTTGAAGAAATAACATATTTGATGAAAACAGGAAATACTGACTTTTTCATTGTTGATGATACCATTTCAGTCCATAAAAACCGTTTAAATGATATTTGCAAGCTTATAATCAAAAAAGGAATACAGATTAGTTTCAAAATAAGCGCTCGAGTCGACAATCTGGACTTAGAGTCATTAAAACTGTTAAAAGAGGCAGGCTGTAATCGTATAAATTTTGGCGTAGAATCGGGTTCTCAGAGACTTCTGGATTATTTAGAGAAAGATGTCACCCTTGAGCAAATCAAAGAAACATTTCGACTAACCCGGGAAGTAGGCATCCAGACATTTGCTTACCTCATAATTGGCATTCCTACTGAGACCGTCTCAGAAATGAAAAAATCGGTAAAATTTGTAGCCGATATAAGGGCTGATTATTTTAACATTTCAATTTGTACCCCATATCCGAAAACAGCCTTGACCGATAGAATGATTGCCGATAATTTGTTACCCCATAATTATTGGCAATCATTCGCAGAAGATCCTCAAGAGAATTTCCAAGTACAATTCTGGAACAATACATTTGAAGATAATGAACTAAGAGGCCTGCAACAAAACCTTATGAAGAGTTTTTATAAAAGGCCCACTTATCTGTTTCGAGAGTTGTGTAAAATCCGTTCCGGAAGTGAGCTTTTGAGAAAAGCAAAAGTAGGGCTTAGAATCCTTCGGTAACTCCCCCCCATCCCTGGAAATATGAGCCTTATTACCACAAGACAAATTTTACTGCTATTAATACTTTTAAGACCTGACTGAACATAAAGAAATACTAATTATTTACATATTAATAAGTGAATCTCAGTCATGAATATTCTTGTGACCGGCGCCAATGGTTTTATCGGACAAAAAGTGATTCTAGCTTGCAAGACTGCTGGCTACAATGTTTATGGTACTGTTCGTTCTACAATAAATGACCAAAACATTGATTTTATCGCATTACCTCAAAGCCCTACTTGTGAGGACTGGGAAAGAATCCTGGAAGAAAAAAATATTGATGTTGCGGTTCATCTCGCCGGAAGAGTTTACCCAGATAAAAATTCATTAAGGGAATTTGAAGAATCTAATAAAGACCTCACATTAACTTTTGCCAAAAGCTGTTTAAATAAAAATATCAAAAAGTTTATATTTCTGAGTTCATTGTCTGTCTATGGGCGTTTTGCCAAAGGAGAAATCAATTTAGAGCAACCTGTTTTTCCAGATGATAATTATGGGAAGAGTAAATGGGCCGCAGAAAAAGAATTGAACCACATTTTTTCTACGCAAATACAGACTCAATGCATTATCCTCAGGCTGCCCACAGTATATGGCCCTGGAAACCGGGGGAACCTGGTTGTTTTGATGAAAATGGCGTCAAAGGGAATTCCATTACCCCTTGGAGCGACTAAAGGAAAACGAAGTTTGATATATACTGGAAATGTATGCGATGCAATTTTGAGGGTTGTTTATGATAGAAAACTCCCTCGACCTTCCGTTCAAACCTACTTGGTCAACGATGGGAAAAGTCTGACCAGCAGAGAACTATACTCAATTATTTGTAAAGATTTTGATCGCCAACCTGCTCTTTTTTATTTCCCAGAATCCCTCCTTAGGATAATCGCCCGCACAATGGAAAAATTTGGCAATATTTTTGGTTTCAAATCTCCAATAAATAACGAAGCAATTTCAAGGTTGTTCAATGAATGTCAATTTAATACTGATAAATTTTGCACTGATTACGACTGGAATCCACCATTCCAAACGGAAGAAGGCCTTAGCAACATGGTAAAATGGTACAAAAAAGAAAACCAGATCACCAATCCTTTACAAATCGGGTAAAAAATTGAACCAACCCAAGTTGGAAAAATAATTATTTTCATGAATAGAAGCTTAAATTTTTTATTTGCTGCCATCCTCTCAATTGCTTTAGCATTTCCTTCTATAATTATTGGTCTGGCCATTCTACTCACATCCAAGGGACCAATAATTTACTGGGCCACACGTATTGGGAAAAATAATTCTCCCTTTAGGATGCCAAAATTTAGAACAATGAATCTTGACGCCCCGGATGTTTCTACTCACCAAATGAAAGAACCTGAAAAATATATTACTAAAATTGGAAGCTTCTTAAGAAAAACCAGCCTGGATGAACTCCCACAATTATGGAGCATTCTCAAGGGAGATATGGGGTTTGTCGGTCCACGACCTGCTCTTTTCAATCAAAATGACTTGATTACTTTAAGGTCGCAAAAGGGCGTTGACAAACTGCTCCCAGGAATTACTGGATGGGCTCAAATAAAAGGGAGAGATGAATTAGCTATCCCACAAAAAGTAAAAATGGATGTTTATTATCTCAAGAATCAATCCCTCCTGTTCGACCTAAAGATCATTTGGCTTAGCTTATTCGCAGTACTAAACTGGAAGAATATTTCCCATTAGCTCAAATTTCCCTATATGAAAAAAAAAGTTGTCTCGTCTACGCTGGCCCTTGCAGGGTTATTTTTTTTAGTTTTATATTTATTTCCGGAATTCATATTAACTAAATTTTCTAAAGTACTAGTTTATGAAGACGCTTTAGTCCCGGCTGAAGCAATCGTAGTTCTCACCGGATCCTGGTCTGGAAATAGGATGTCCGGCGGCGCATTATTATTCAAAAAGGGTTTCGGGAAATTCGTGGTTTTCGCCGGTTATGAAATTTATCCTGGTACTAATAACTCTGTGCATATGAAAAAATATGCCGTCCAGTTGGGTGTCCCGGAAAAAAACATTCTAATCAAGCCTGAAATATCAGGAGATTTAAGCACCTGGGGAGAGGGCCAAGCTATTCTGAAGTTACTGGGAGAAAAAGATATCAAAAGCTTTATTCTGGTCACCTCAAAATTTCACACTCGCAGGGCTCACGCCGTTTACAAAAAGCTTATCAACGAATCAAGAACTAATATAAAGTTCCAAGTTTATGGAGCAGAGGACCCAGACATACCCATTAAAAATTGGTGGAAAACCAGATTAGGGAAAAAAGTAATTTTTATGGAATACTTGAAAACTCTAAACTATATATTGGAACATTGATCATCTTCCGCGAAATCCTTACCCTTTTCACTTATTTGCCATGATAGATACGTCTTCAGAAAAAAAAGTTTTTAAGATGTGGTGGAAAAGATTAATTTTCTTCACATATTTAATTGCATCTCTGTTTATGGTTCTCCTCTCTGTATCGGCTGTGCAGGAATGGACCGCCCCCTGGAATCACATTTCCATTTTTATCGCCTGCTTGCTTCCTCCTTCTCTTCTAATCTTGGGAAAAGCTCAAGACGAACCCAGAAATTTCCAGCTTTCACCAGAATCCCTATTTATTATCACCATTCTTATTTTAGGAGCGCTCAATATCATTTTAAGCGATAACCGGAATATCTCATTACATGGTATGGGGCTCTTTCTAATGTCTGGAATATTTCCCTTCATCTCAACACGTTTACTTTGCGACTCCCTGCGAAAACAATCATTATTACCAGGGTTCTTTGCAGCCATCTATATTTTTGTCTGCTTATTTGGGTTTTACGAGTTATTTAAAGGAAGTGGAATAAATCTCTTTTCAGGAAACCCTATCCCCGCCGGGTCGCTAATCATTTTACTCTCCATCGGGCCCATGATAAAGGCACAACGCTCTCCAGAAAAATTAGAATTTTATCTCTGGCTGGGCTCACTATTTACTGGGATAACACTGCTTATTTTAATAGGGAAAAAAGGTCCCTTATTCGCCTTATTATTTATGGTTATATTTTTAGCAGTGTTTTTTTTTAAAAATATTACAAAAAATTTTCTAATATCCATTGCAGCTATTATGAGTGCGGGGTACCTAATTTTAATTGGAAGATTAAATGATTTGCAAAAAATACTGGAAGGAAAAGAATGGGCCTATTCGATTTATTTTCGCTTGGAGAATTATTTTTACGGCTTTCACATATTCAAAAAGCACCCTTTAATGGGCACAGGGTTTCCGTCTCAAATTGCAAACTATTACCAAGATTATCAGCAACATTTCCCAGAAAAAATACCTTTAGGAACTTACACCCAATACATCGAACAAATTAATGCTCTGGAAAATATGGCTCTTACCATGTTAGTGGAAATGGGTGGATTAATGAGCGGGACCTACATCATGTTCATTCTTTTTTGTTGCCTGAGATTAATACAGACAATTAGGGAAATACCTCATCGCCGTTGTGACTTGGGGTTCATTATGGCTGGCCTTATAGGGTTTGTTGTTCATTCCATGACCTATGACAGCCTGAGGTCTCCAAATTTAAATTGGATTTTTCATAGTATTTTGGCGATGATGCTGGGCTTCGCTAATGCTTACTCAAAGACAACTAAGTCTCCCGATTTTTTATCTAATCCCCAAAAAACTATTTGATTAATCCTCACAATTAGGATTAAAATTGAAAACTAAATCTGTTTTACTGAGTGTGAAGCATTGTATTTCTAAACGTTGGTCCTCAATTCGGGGAACTCATTCCAGCAGTTCCAAAAAAACATCTAGGCAAGGCACGAAGTAAAATACTTTGACTTTGCCATCCTTTTTTTCCTAATCAAATAAGAAATCCCATAGCTATGAATTCAAAAAATGAATCATTGGAAGAATTAAAAAATCAGGAAATTAATTATTTCAGAGTCATTTGGGGTTGGAAGTGGGCTGTAATCCTAATCCCCCTGATAGCAATGATTACGGCTAAACTGACAGAACAACCCATACCTGAAATATATGAGACTAAAGCGAGTATTGTTATATCTGGGCAGGGTAGTCGGAAAACATTGTCTAAATCCTATTTTGAATCCATTTCCTTTTTACCTGTAAATTTGCAGAAAACAATAGACCAGTTATCGCTTAAAATGGCAGACGGGACTTCCATGAATCAAACAACTCTTAAAAAACAACTTAAAACTGAAATCCTCGGCCTTCCCGAAGCTTCCGTTGCCCCTGGGTTTCTTTTTTTCATTGTAAGAAATGAAAACCCTGAAGTGGCTAAAAAAATAGCTGATCTTTGGGTTCAACTTGTGGAAAAAGAAGCAAAAAAATATGAAGCCATAAATTTAGTTTTATCACCAAAAAGTATAGCCTATATTCAGCCCGTAGCACAAAAAATGCTCCTCAACTTAAAATCGAGTCAACTAAACCAACATACGAACGAATTAATGCGGGCGGAATTAAAACTCGCAGAAAAAAAATCTCAATTGTCCACTTACCAAAAAAGACTGAAGACCTCTTCGAATTTCAAGGTTCATTTTGTTCCTAATTTTAATGGAAAAAACGAAGCCTATTATACTATGATTCAGCAGGGTAATACTTCCATGAAAAAGGAAAGCTCTGAGACACATATAGAAATCACTCTCCGTTCTGCCTTAAAGGGTTTAATATTAAAGAAAGAATTGGAAACAGAGGCTCTCGATAGCAAGATTCATCTCTTAAACAATAATATAAAAAAACAGAAACAGGAACTGTTTGAGTTGACTCAGACACATTTGTCTGACGAATTTTTAGAAAAATTTCCGAATTGGAAACAGCATAAAAAAACCAAGAAAGACGAAAAGTTCGTTAGCAGCATAGCTTCCATCAATTACGCTCCATTAATAAAGACCCCAATCGCTAGAAAAAAAAATACTCATATCTTCTTGGCAGGAATAATAAGCTTTGGTTTTATTCTGTTGGCATGCGTATTAAAAGCTCATATCGATGTAATGAAGCAGGAATAAAGCAAGGGGAATCAATTCTTTTTGGTTTCCTGACATAAAATGCCCCCTTCAGGGTCCAGTAAAACCTTTATTGATTGGGGAAATCGCGTCTTTTCATCGTGCAATGCTTGTTCAACTTGTTCACAGGTAAAGTTAGTTTTTCTTAATTCGGCAGAACCCAGATTAGCTCCGGAAAAGTTCACCCCATTCAAATTCGCCCCATATAGATTGGCTGCATACAAATCCGCACCCTTGAAGTCTACACCGTTAAACTGTGTCAACCTGAAGTCAGCTCCCCGTAAATCAGCATTTTTGAATGCCGCATAGTATAACTCCACTTGAATAAAACTGGCTTTCCTAAAATCCGCTCCTCCAAATTTTGCATGATGAAATTTACTCCGGTGCAGAATTGCTCCTTGAAAATCTGTTTTCTCCAAATTTGCCCCTTCAAAGTCGACATTTGATAAATG
>Ga0115000_10000499_pt1 | contig 36412 bp, 33 predicted proteins | sample ArcticOcean_MG_C_6_FD_89690 | JGI IMG/M metagenome (GOLD analysis project Ga0115000, IMG submission 89690) | Marine microbial communities from western Arctic Ocean - ArcticOcean_MG_CB8_128 | ecosystem: Environmental > Aquatic > Marine > Oceanic | place: Arctic Ocean: Canada Basin | collected...
AAGGTCGCCCTTGTAGTGTTCCCACCACTCCGCCTCTTTTCGCGGCCGCCCCGGTTTGCGCTTCGGTGCAACTTTGTTGCCTGCCGGATTTTCAAACCCAAACCATTTCTGTAACTCCAGCCACGTGACCGTCGGGATGCTCCCAAACACCTCCCACCGGTAGATATGACCGTTTTCGTGTGTGGAAGGGGACAGCACAAGGTTTAACCCGTCAAAATACAACTCGGCGGTAACCTGGTCGTTTAGCGGAGCGACTAATGCCTTCTCGTACGGCTTACCTCCCGCTTTCTTGAATGTGGGTAGGTCATCACATCGAACGTGAATATGAACTCCACCGCCGGTGCGTTCCCGTGGAATAGAAATCAGTTCAGGCTGAGTGTTCAACCACGCAAGGACCGATTTTCCATCATCCTGTTTGGAGTCCAAGTCGATGACAACGTGCGGCGGACGAATGACGCACCCAGTGTTGAAGGGTGGGTCACAATGAAAATATTCCGTGGCGAGTTCCTCGGTCAGGAAACTTGGTTCCAGTTTCTTCCAACCCTTGGTTAGCGGTTTCTTGCCGCCTTTGGTAGGGCGTTCAACCGGATGAATCACCCACCCGAACTCGCCGTGATAAAGTTTCACCATCTCGCCGATGGTTTTGTCTGGGACGTCATTTGGGATTGCCCACTGATTTACGACAGAAGGGGATTCTCTGCGCATGTTTTTTTGGGGGGCATCTTCGCTCATACTTCGCGTCCTCCTTTCTTAAAATTTGAATCGAAAAACTGCATCAGGCTGTCGAAGTAGATAAGTCTCGTCCAACCCTTGCTGTCTTTGTCAGGGCCAAGAGAAACGGAGCGGACCGGAGGCGAAAATTCGTTCTCCTTGGAAGGCACGACAAGCTGCGCCATTTTTGCTCTGCTCAGTCCTGTCCATTCGCAGGGCACGCCTTGCTTGGGCAGCCGAATCAGTTTGGGGTCGTTGTGATTAACTCGAGGAGCAAAGCCCCGACCGCTTTCGTATTTAGTGTCAGATGTGATCATTGACACCGTTTTTATAATGAAAGAGGTGCTCCCCTGTATCGGTCGGTAATCGAATCGATTCCTGACTAACTTTTTGGGTGGGTTATTTTAGGGGGCAAATTCGTCCATTCGGCTGGCAAAATTCACTACAACGCCGTCCACCCGAGAAACGGCTTCACTCCAATTGGTGGACTCAACATACAATTCTTCCCCAAGTACTTTCATGGTGTACTCAGCCGCCTCCAGCGTCTTTAAGCCGGCTATCTTTACGAGACGGAATGCGCCCAAACACTTCAGGTCAGTTTCGAGCACCCCAAACTCCTGCCTCCCTTTTCTCTGCACGGGTGACGAGGGCCTTTTCTCATTCAAAATGCGTTTCATCCATCGCAGCAGGACCGTGTCTGAGAACCTCCAGTCTATCTTTAACCTAACGTCCGATTGATCCTCTTCCTTTACCTCTGATAGGGGAGGCTTGGGACGTACATCTGGGTGCTTGTCGAGCCACTCGCTGACCAATTTTAGGTCCTCCTCGTTCGGGTTCACCCTTGAAGTACACAGGTAAGGCGTGCCTGGGAAACCGTCAGAGATCGGAAAGAACATGTGGCAGGCTTCGGGGATAGTCTTGTGCCTTCGGAAGTACTCCCTAGCGAACTCGTAGACCCAACAATCGAAAATCTCGTCTTTCGGGCAACCGGAAAAATCCCATTCTTCGTTAGCCAACGAGACTTCAGGCAACTGGTGATCCATGGCCCGATTGGCTCAAAGGCTGATGGCTAATTCAATCTTTATTGCATAGTTGCGGCCGAATGGCCCAGAACGTCTCGGCAGCTTCCCTTGTTACAAGCTGCCGATAGTGGCGGTAGAGCATCTGTGTGTCCCTGTGGCCCAGTTCGTGGGCCGTTCTGTCGGGTGAACCGTGGTAGGCGAGGTGGTAGCTGGCGAAGCTGTGCCGCATGATGTCGTGCCCCCACGCTACACCTGCCGTCCTCCTGGTGGCTTCAAGCCTCTTCTGTCGGTTGTGCAGGGGCAAGTCGCCACCGAGTTTCAACCACGCGGCCAAGTTGTCGGCGATCGTCACTAACCGGCGTTGTCGAGTCTTGGACTTATGACCGCTAATGTTGATACCATGGTCGGTTATATCACCCCAATTCAAGCGCATGATTTCTTCGGGACGAATGCCGGAAAAGAGGCCAAGTGTCAGGTATGGGAGCAGTTTGGGGTCTTTCTCAGTGGAGACACTTAAGAGGCGGGCAACCTCATCAGGAGCGAAGACGCAAGGCTCGCACTCATCCCTCTTTGGCCGCATGACGCTCTTGACCGGGTTTGTCGTTATGTAGTTTTCCCTCAAGCACCAAGTGAAAAACGGGCCAATCTTGGCGATGACTCCATCTACTGTGCTGCGTTTCCAGCCTCGGTTCCGAAACCAACCTTCGATCATGGTGGTGCTGATCTCGTGGCATTGCTTACCCTTGAAGTTGGTGCTTAGCTGGCGAAGGCTTAGCTTAATTTGAGCGAAGCTGCTAGTGCGCAAATTCTGCCCCTTTTTGACATCAACATAAAGGCACACGGCTTCTGTAAGTGTGATATAATTTGGCATCTGGTCATGGCCGAAGAGGTCAAGAGTCCCTGACTGATAATTCAACATTACTCTTTGCCGTTGGATTGGCGGGAGACTATGCCAGAATTGCTCAACGGGACTCTGCCGGCGAACCTCGGTCAACCAAGCTCGAGCTTCTGCCTTTGTATGGAAGAAACGCTGTGAGCGCCTACCGTTGATCTGGGCTGATGCCCGCCAACGGGGGTTCCCGTGATTGATGACCTTTCGGAGTGTCAAAATTCCGCTAACATCCGCTAACACAAATTGACGGAAAACTAGCCGGAGAACTCTAACACGGGTTTTTGAGGAAACTACGAAAGCTTAGAAGAATGGTGCGCACTGTTGGATTTGAACCAACGACTTCTACCGTGTGAAGGTAGCACTCTACCACTGAGTTAAGCGCGCATCAGCGCGCGGGAGACTGTACGGTTGTTTTGCCCGCTGACAAGTCCTTTCCCGTTGGCCAAGCGGAGTAACCGCGAATAAACACCAAGACACGCGAATGGATTCCTTTTCCCTCAGGGGGAGAAGGTGTCCGCAGGCCGAAGAGAATGAAAATGAACATTCGGCTTGGCAGTGGCAGATTCCCAGAGCGTTGTGAGCGCCCACTTGGGGTTGCACCGCCTATTTGTTGGCTTTTGCCCTTGGGCATAGGTATCACTCGCCCATGCACACCTTGGCCAAGCGCGTTATTGTTTCGGTTTTGCTGCTGGGTGGCTGGCTAACGCTTGGCCAAGCGGCGGAGCGGCCGAACATTCTTTTTGCCATTGCCGATGACTGGTCGTTCGGCCACGCAGGTGCGTACGGCTGCGACTGGGTGCGCACGCCGGCATTCGATCGCGTGGCCGGTGAGGGGATTTTATTTCGCCGCGCCTACACGCCCAATGCCAAGTGCGCCCCGTCGCGGGCTATCATCCTGACCGGGCGAAACTCGTGGCAGCTCGAGCAGGCGGGGAACCACATGACGTTTTTCCCGGCCAAGTTCGGCAGTTGGATGGAGTTGCTCGAAGCCAACGGCTACTCGACCGGCTACACCGGCAAGGGATGGGGGCCAGGCTTCGCCAACGACGCCAGCGGCAAGCCTCGAAAGGTCACCGGCCAAGCTTGGCAAAAACAGAAAGCCAAGCCGCCGGCCCGCGCAATTTCGAATAACGACTACGCCGGCAACTTTACCGAGTTTCTCGCCGGGGCGAACTCGGCCAAGGGGAGGCCTTGGGCATTTTGGTACGGGGCCACCGAGCCGCATCGCGGCTACGAAGCCGGTGTCGGCAGGAGCATGGGCAAGAAGCTCTCGGACATCGATCGCGTGCCGAAGTATTGGCCTGACAACGAGGTGATCCGGAACGACATGCTCGACTACTCGATCGAGGTGGAGCATTTCGACAATCACTTGGACAAAATTCTCGCCGCGCTGGAGGCAGCCGGTCAACTGGACAACACGCTGATCGTGGCGACGTCCGATCACGGTATGCCGTTCCCGCGCGTCAAGGGGCAGGCGTACGAGGCGTCGAACCACATCCCGCTGGCGATCCGCTGGCCCAAGGGCGTCAACGGACTCGGCCGGGTGGTGACTGACTACGTGAGTTTCGCCGACATCGCGCCGACGTTTCTCGAGGCAGCCGGCGTGGCCAGGCTGGCGCCGAACATGCAGCCGGTGAGTGGCCGGAGTCTGTTCGACATCTTTCGCTCACCCAAGTCCGGCCAGGTGATCGCCGGCCGCGACCACGTGCTGATCGGCAAGGAGCGTCACGACATCGGCCGGCCGAACAACTGGGGTTATCCAATCCGCGGCATCGTGAAAGACAACCAGTTGTACCTGCACAACTTCAAGACCGACCGCTGGCCCGGAGGCAACCCGGAGACAGGCTACCTGAACTGCGACGGTAGCCCGACCAAGTCGTTGATCCTCACACAGCGCCGCGAGGGGCTGTATCATTTTTGGAACCTGAATTTTGGCAAACGGCCGAAGGAGGAATTGTTCGAACTGAACAGCGACGCCGACTGCGTGAAGAACCTCGCCAAGTCGAAGCCGCACTCTGAGCTGAAAGCGGCGCTCAAGGAGCAGCTCTTTGTCGAGCTTCGCGAACAGGGAGACCCGAGGATGTTCGGCAAGGGCGATGTGTTCGACAACTATCCGTACTCTGGTGAGTTGACCGACAATTTTTACCGGCGCTACATGGGAGGGGAGAAGGTGCGGGCCGGCTGGGTTTGCCCCACCGACTTTGAAAAAGAGAAGCTCGACTAATTGTTTAGCCAAGCGGATGGGATGAGTTGATTTTGCGCTGGCCACTTGGCTGAGAGGGTGGCAGCGTTCGCCTGTTCCTAAATCTGAAAATTTGTTCATAATGAAAAAAACAAACGCAACAATATTGGCCTTGGCCGCCGGGATGGCGCTGATCGGGGTGCAGGCTGCCGAGTGGGGGAACTGGCGTGGGCCGAATTATAACGGCTCGACTGACGAGAAAAACCTGCCGGCCAAGTTCAGCAAGACGAAGAATGTCATCTGGAGCGTGAAGATGGACGGTCCGAGTGCCGGGACGCCAATCGTCTGGGGGGAGCATGTATACGTGTCCTCCTCAAACCCGGATGCCGAGCGCCTAATGGCAAACTGTTACGACCGCGGGACAGGCGCGCTGAAGTGGGCACATCAGGTTTCCAAGGGTCATCGGCAGGACAACCGCAGCAATTACGCCGCGCCTTCGCCTGTGACCGATGGGCAGGTGGTGACCTTTTTTTACGGCAACGGAGAGTTGGCAACGTTTACACCAGAAGGTGAGAAATTGTGGTCGCAAAACATCCAGAAAAAACATGGGCAATTCGCGTTCCTATGGACCTTCTCGACCAGCCCAATCATCCACGATGGCATCCTCTATATGCAGGTGCTGCAACGTGACACCAAGGTCGGAAGCAAGGGCAGCAATGACAACCGCTCATACCTGCTAGCGCTCGATCCGAAAAGCGGCCGGCAACTCTGGAAAGTGTATCGGCCGGCCAAGGCTCGCAGTGAATCGCTTGAGGCGTTCAGTACGCCGATCCCGTTCACTCACAATGGGCGTGGCGAGATTCTCATTACCGGTGGCGACTGCCTAACCGGTCACGATCCGAAGAGTGGTGAGGAACTGTGGCGCTGGGGTACTTGGAACCCGACGCGCATTGGCCACTGGCGGCTTGTACCCTCTCCGGTTGCGGGAGATGGGGTGGTGTTGGCGTGCGCGCCCAAGCGTGCGCCGGTGTTCGCAATCAAGGCCGGTGGGAAGGGCAATATAAGCGCAAGTGGCAGGCTGTGGAACAGCGAGGGAAGTCGCGACGGGGTGTCCAGCGATGTGTGCACGCCGCTGTTTTATCAGGGCAGTTTTTTTGTGTTGTACGGCGAGGGCCGCGACAAGATGCTTTCTCGTGTGGAACCGAAAACCGGCAAAATTCAGTGGGCGAGCGACCTTGATAGTCGCTCACTCTTCCGCGGTTCACCGACTGGCGCGGATGGCAAAATCTACGTGCAGAACCACGCCGGCAACGTGCACGTGATCGAGGCAGAAAGCGGCAAGGTACTTCACAGGGCCGCGATGGGGGAAGACGGCGATGACCAGACCCGTGCCAGTATTACTGTGGCGCACGGCCGTCTGTTTATACGTACCAATAGTCGCCTGTTCTGCGTGGGCAAGAGTTGATCGCACCTCCAACTTTTCGAAAGCTCTCCGGGTTGGAGGGCTTTTATTTCACTGGGATGGTCTGTGGGATGGCATTGAAGAGTCGCTGAAGGTCGCGATCGCCGCCGCGTTGGCCCGGCTGCAGGACGAGCCATGGAATAGGTTTGGCCGCAGTCTCCATCGTCTTCTTCTCGACCCAGCGCCATGACTCAGCGTGGCCGTCGGCGAACGACAGAACCGTGCCGTTGTTGTGGCGGGTCGCCGGGAAACTGATCCATGTCCATTTGGCGGTACCGAACAGCGCCCACGTGCCGGCGTTCGAGCCGAATGCACTTTGCTGGATGCTCTTGGTGTGCTCGTCGATGAATACGAAAGCCTCCGACGCGGAGGGGTTTTTGATGTCGCTGACATTATGCCAACATTTGTTGTAATCCCCATCCTCCGGGCTGGACCGGAAGTTCATATACATGTTCATCGAAACGCTGCGCACGCGCGGGATTTTACCCTCGTCATTGACGGTCGACTTGTCGGCGGGACACTTGTAGATGCCGGACGAGTCATTGTACTTGAAGAGGACGCCCTTGCGGATGTTCCTGTCGTCGATATCTGTCCACGCGTTGCCGTGCAGCCACGTTGGTCCCTGGCTGAACCAGCTGGCCCGGCTGCCGCCGCCTGGGAGTTGTGAGTTTTCCGGCATGCTGTCGTTGTTGTCACCGGCGTACATGGTCCAGCAGAGCTGAAGTTGCTTGTGGTTGCTCATGCAGTAGGCACCGGTGGCCTTGTTTTTGGCCTTGGCCAACGCCGGGAGGAGCAGGCCGGCGAGGATCGCGATGATGGCGATGACAACGAGCAACTCGATCAGCGTGAATGCTCTGGCCAAGCTGCGGTTTTTTGAAGACGTTTTCACCTGAAGCGGGAAGCTACGCTTAGCCAAGTGGGCTTGCAACTCACTATTTAATGGCCAATCGGGAGGGGTTAGCGATTGAAGATCCCCCGGATGAGGTGCGCCAAACCAGCCACGTTTCCGACGAAGATAAGCCCGTAAATCCCGCGAAAAACCCACTGCGTGTGGCCGGGCATCGGCTCGAACGTCGCCACAAAGCCAAACACGCAGAACAACGTGGCGGCGGCGAGGAATAGGGCGAGGAGGATTCGGATGATCATGATGACAACTCGGCGTCGAGAGGGTCGGCCAAGAGTTGGCGCTTGGCAATCCCCGGGCTTTCGATAATCTTCGTCCGTACTATGAAACATATTTTTGCCATTATTTTTTTTACTATCGCGGCCACGGCGCAGGAGGCTCGGCACTATCAGGTTTTGACAAGTGCCAAGCGCGACATGCATGCGGAGAGCTGGCAACTCACGAGCAGCGATTTCTCCGGCTACAAGGGCGACGCCCGCTGGTCGATCAACAAGCGCACTCTGCACGGCGGCAAGCAGGAGAGCGTCGATCTGATCGAGGTCGACAACGGTAGGCTGCAGTTTCGCGTGATCCCTACCCGGGGCATGAGCGTGCTCGACGTCACGATGGGCGACGTGCGCTTGGGCTGGGACTCGCCTGTGAAGGAGATCGTCCATCCAAGCTACATCAATTTGCACGATCGCGGTGGCCTCGGCTGGCTCGATGGTTTCAACGAATGGTTGGTGCGCTGCGGCTTGTCGTTCGCCGGGCATCCGGGTGAGGACAAGTTCATCAACAACGTCGGCGACGAGGCGACGATGACACTGACGTTGCACGGCAAGATCGGCAACATCCCAGCGTCGGACGTGATCGTGGCGGTGGACAGGGAAGCGCCGCATCGCATTCGCATCCGGGGTCGTGTGCACGAGGTTTCCTTCTACGGGCCGAACCTCGAAATATGGACGGAGATCAGCACGTTGCCGGGCTCAAGTGCGTTTCGCATCCGCGACGTGCTCACGAACAACGGCACGTACGACGAGGAGTTCCAGATTATTTACCACGCGAACTTCGGCCGGCCGCTGCTAGGGAAAGGAGCGAAGTTGCTTGCGGCCTCGGAGAAGATTGTTCCGTTCAACGCCAACGCCGCCAAGGCTATCGGTCAACAGGAGCTTTACGCCTTGCCGACCAAGGGCTTCACCGAGGAGGTTTACAAGATTTACCCCAAGGCCGATAGTGACGGTAACGCGACGGCGGTGCTGGTGAACCCGGCCGGTGACCGCGGCGTGACGGTTCGTTGGCCGGTGGCGCAACTGCCGTACCTTACCCAGTGGAAAAACACGGCGGCGGAGACGACCGGCTATGTGACCGGCATCGAGCCAGGTACCGGCTTTCCGCACAACCGCAGCTACGAGCGAAAATATGGACGGGTGCCCAAGCTTGGCGCGGGAGAGTCGCGCACGTTTGAGCTGGACTTCATCATTCTTGGTAACGCAGGCGAAGTCAAAGCTGCAGCAGCTGCAGTGAAAGAATTGCAGGGCGGCAAAGGCCCGGAAGTCCAAAAAGCCCCGGAAGAGTAAACAGCAAGTTTTCGCAGCTAGAATTGTCACCCGATTGAGACAGAGAATCTGTAACACCACAGTTTCGCCAACCGTCGGCTAGTTAAGCGGTTTGTTTTTTACGGTGCCCGGTTTCGCCTTGCTTCATAGGGCGATTAAGTACCCTTCGTCGGGTGCAGTTCTTTATAGCCAAGCGGCGGTGGTTTCCGCATAGTAGGCCGCGTAAATGTTGAGTATCAAAATCATGACTCGAATTCGTTTTAATTCACTGGCCAACCTCGTCGTCGGGCTGGCGTTCGTTACTGCTGCGCCCTTGGCCAAGGGCGACTGGAGAGTCGTTGAGCACTCCAACCCGCTTGGCCCCGGCAAGGTGGTTGATGTGTTGCAGGATGGCAAAGCAGTCGCCCGATTCGTCCACGGTGAAGGGCAGATAAAGCCGTTCCTGCACATCTTCGGCAGCGGCGGCGAATTGGTGACCAATCCCGGTCTCGACAGGGAGGGTAAAGGGGCCGGTTTGTTCAACCACCATCGCGGCATCTTCATCGGCTGGAACAAGGTTTCGTCAGAGCTGGGTAATTACGACATGTGGCACAAGGGCGGCCCGGGCAACGGGCGTTACGACATCGTGAAGTTTGAAAATAAGACGACCAAAAACTCTGCCTCGATCGTCGCTCATATCAAGTGGCGCGCCACGCAGAAGGACGCCATCGGCAGCGACGTGATGATCTCCGAGCGTCGGACATTCAACGTGTCGCGTCCGGATGGCATCTATACGCAGGTGGACGCCAGTTTCGAGCTCAAGGCCGAGCGTGACGTCAGTTTGGCCGGTGACTTGCAGCATGCCGGAGTTCACTTCCGCGCACACACTGAGGTGGCCACGCGCAACAAGGAGACCAGCTACCTTTGGGAGCCGGCCAACGCCGCGGGTAAGGGCAGAGTCATCGACGGTAACCACCAATGGGCGCGGCTGCTTTTTCCGATCGGCAAGCGCTGGTACACGGCACAGGAAATGAACGCGCCGGCCAACGGCGTGAAGGAACTTTCGTGGCGCGACTACGGCCGCTTCGGCTATTTCCTGCCCAAACAGTTGAAGAAGGGCGAGCCGTTCAACCTGAAATTCCGTTTCGCCATCGAGGAAGTCGACGCACAGGCCAACGTGACCAAGCCGTCCGAGGCACAGGCCAAGGCGTCGCACAAACTTTGCACAAAGCGCTACAAGGCGTTCATAAAGTCGCTCAATAATAATTAAAACGTCAATAAAACAGCATTCTGTAGAAATATCCGGCGTTTCACCCTCATCCGGTCTGAGACCACCTTCTCCATGAGGGAGAGTGCCGGGGTGGGGGAAAGAGAAAAACAACCATGATGACATGCTGTACACAATTAAATCGCCGGATCAGTAATCCGTCTCTTGTCCAAGAGCTTGGCATGATTTTCTGATGCCGTTTTTTGACAAGCTCAACCCCACGCTGAACACCCTGCCGGTGTACCAGCCGGGTCGCCCGATCGATGAGGTCGCCCGCGAACTTGGCCTCGACGCGCGCGAAATCATCAAGGTTGCCTCGAACGAAAACCCGCTTGGCCCCAGCCCGATCGCCGTCGAGGCAATGAAAACCGCCGTTGGTCAATGCCACCTGTACCCGGACGGCAACGCGTTTCACCTGAAGAACAAACTGGCAGCCAAGCTGGGCGTCGAGCCGTCGAACCTCATCCTCGGCAATGGATCCAACGAGATTATCGAGTTTGTGTCGCACGCGCTACTCGGTCCCGGCTCCGAGATCGTCGTGTCGCAATACTGCTTCGCCATTTACCCGCTTGTCGCGATGATGATGGGAGCTAAGGTGAACGCCGTTCCCGCAGTCGCTCATGGGCATGACCTGCCGTCGATGCTCGGGGCGATCACGCCGTCGACGCGCGTTGTATGGGTGGCCAATCCAAACAACCCCACCGGCACCCTGGCCAAGCCGGGCGATGTCCGCGCGCTCGTCGATCAAGTGCCGGACGACGTGCTGCTGGTGATGGACGAGGCGTATTATGAGTTCCTCGACAAGCCGGTGGACCTGCTGCCGCTGGTGCGTTCCGGCGAAAAGCCGAACCTGCTTCTGATGCGTACTTTCTCGAAAATCTACGGCTTGGCCGGGCTGCGCATTGGGTATGGCATTGGACATCCCAACTTCGTCTCTGCGCTGGAGAAAGTTCGCCAGCCATTCAACACCAACGCTGTGGCGCAGGCCGGCGCGATGGCTGCGCTTGACGACGACGCGCACATAGACACCACCCGCAGCACCAACGCGGATGGGCTGAAGTTTTTTGAAGCGATCTGCGTGGAGCAGGGAATTGAGTTTGTACCGTCGTACGCCAACTTCGTGATGCTGCGGGTCGGCGACGGGCAGGCGGTTTTCGAGGCGATGCAGCGGCAGGGCGTGATCACGCGTCCGATGGGCGGCTATGGACTCCCCGAATGGATTCGTCTCTCCATCGGCACAGCAAAAGAAAACCAACGAGCCACCGAATCACTCAAGGCTGCGCTGGCCTAATCCCTGTCAGTCAGGGGCCAATCGAAGTGGATGCGTTTGCTTTTGCGGAGAAGGGTCAGCGGGAGTTTGTCACCGACCTTGTAGTTGAGCTTCAGGTGCATGTTTAAATGCTGGGAGCTTATCCGTAGCGGATTACCTTCCATGCCGATGATAATGTCGCCTTTTTGCAGGCCGGTGGGCTTATTGGTGCGCCTGGCTTCGGCGTGGGCGGTCGCGAGATCGTTATAAATCCAGAAATCGGCGGCGCGGGCATTTTCGTCCTGCAATACGTCGAGCAGCTTGTTTTGCGCATGAGCCGCTTGGCCAAGCGCGAGCGAGGCACAATGACGAGGAGAGGCAGGGAGGTGGGTTTGATTTTCATTTTCTCAAGTGATTGGCTAATCAGTCGAGTGCGACGCCCACCTGCTTAAAACAGCAAGCGCAATTTCTTCCCGCTTGCCAAGCGGGGGGATTTTCCTTACTGATGCCTGTCGGATGAGTAAACCGCTCGAAGGAAAAACCGGGGTTATTTTTGGTGTTGCCAACAAACGATCGATTGCGTGGGGCATCGCGCAGGCATGGCACGAAGCCGGGGCCAGGCTGGCGTTCACGTACCAGGGCGACCGATTCAAAGGCAATGTCGAGCAGTTGGCCGCTGAGTTTGGCAATGACACCCTGATCACCGAGTGTGACGTGTCAAGGGACGGAGACATCGACCGCGTGTTCGCCGAGGTTGGAGACCACTTCAACGGCAAACTCGACATGCTGCTGCACTCCGTGGCGTTCGCGCCGCGCGAAGCGCTCGAGGGCCGCTTCGTGAATACCACGCGTGAGGCGTTTGCCACCGCGCTCGATATCAGCGCTTATTCGCTGGTAGCCCTGGCCCGAGGGGCGGAGCCTTTGATGGCCGACGGTGGCAGCATCACCGGCATGAGCTATTACGGCGCGGAGAAAGTTGTTCCGCACTACAACGTCATGGGCGTGGCCAAGGCGGCGCTCGAGGCCAGCACGCGTTATTTGGCGGCCGACCTTGGTGAAAAGAAAATCCGTGTGAACTGCATTAGCGCAGGCCCAGTAAACACCCTGGCCGCGCGCGGCATCGCCGGGTTTACCAAGTTGATGAGTCATCACGCCTCCTACGCACCGCTCAAGCGCAACGTCACCGCCGAGGAACTGGGCCAGACCGGCGTGTTCCTCGCCAGCGACGGTGGCGCGGCCATTACCGGCCAGGTCATCTACGTCGACTGCGGCTACCAAATCATGGGCTAAGCGGCTGCCGCGCTTTGCCGTTGGCCAAGCGATCAAGTTCCTGTGTGAGTCCTTCGCGGAAGGTCGGGTAGCTGTGTGATAAGCCAAAGATTTTCTTGATGAGTTTGTTGGAAACTCGTTTGTTGGTGATGCGGCGTTTGCGGGTGGAGGGGCTCGGCTCGGGGACGAAGGGCGGCATGGGACGTCCTGTGGTTTCGCTAAGCCACTTGAAAAAATTTAACTGCGTCACCGGCTCGTTGTCGGTGATATTGTAAATGCCACGACGTCCGACGGGTTCAAGTGCCAGGATAGTTGCCTCCACCAAATCATCGAGATGCACCATGTTGAGGAATCGTTTTCCGTCGCCCTCGATGGCGGCGGTTCCGTTCATGAATTGTAGGAACAGGTGGCCGCGTCCCGGGCCGTAAATCCCGGACGACCGAAGAATGGCGACTGCTGGGCCGGCGTCCAAAATATTCTGTTCAGCCTCCAGTAGAATGTTGGTTGTGATGTTTTGTGTGGTGTCGGCGTCATTTTCGGAAACCCATTCGCCGTTCGTTTGCCCATAAACACTCGTGCTGCTGATGAGCACGAAGGACTGGGCGCTCGCCGTCTTGAGCCATTGAGCAATGTGTTTCGAGCCAAGGCCGTAGACTTTTCTGTACGCCTCCTTGCCACCTCGCGATGATGAGGCGGCGAGGACAATCCTGTCGTATTGGCCGTCGAGTTTTTTTTCGAATTCGGTCTCGTCGGTGATGTCTAGATTGACGGGGCGGATGCCGAGCCTGGCCAGACGGTCGTTGTGTTCACTGCTGCGCCGGATACCGGTGACGTCGTGGCCAAGCGCGATCAGCCGTCGGCCAAGCGCTTCGCCGACGTAGCCGCATCCGATGATTAAAGTGCGCACGCGGCTACTATATCGCTTGGCCAAGCGGGGGGGCGAATCATTTTGGACTTTGCCGGGTGCGGGCACGCCCGTACGTTTTGCGGCGGAACATGAGCCGATTGAATAAATTAAAGGCGAAGCAGGTTTATATCGTGGCCAACGGCGACTTGCGGTTGTCGGCCAATCAGGTTTGCTGGGCGGAGCAATCGAAAATGGAGGCCACGCTGGCCAAGGCGCTCAAGGCCGAGGGCTGGACGGCGGTGCGCGCCCACGCGTTCGATCGCAAAAAGAAACATGGATTCATCGACTCGCAAAAGCGCGGCTTGGAGGTGTTTCGCACGATCGATCCCAACGCGATGCTGATCGTCGCCGAGTGCGTGTGGCAATACAGCCAGCACATCCTGCCCGGGCTCTTAACGCATCGCGGGCCGATTCTCACGGTGGCCAACTGGAGCGGCAAGTGGCCGGGCCTCGTCGGCATGCTGAATCTGAACGGCTCACTCACCAAAATGGGCGTGGCATACAGCACGTTGTGGAGTGAGAAGTTCACCGACAAATATTTTCGCAGCGGCCTGCGGCAATGGCTGGGTGAGGGCGGGGTGACACATGACCAAAGCCACGTGCGGAGTCTCGACCTGCTCAAGCTGCCGCCCGTCGAGGTGCGGCTTGGCCAAGCGGTTGGGCGGCGACTGCGCGACGGCAAGGCGATCATGGGCGTGTTCGACGAGGGCTGCATGGGCATGCACAACGCGATCATCCCTGATGAGTTGCTCAACCCGACCGGGCTGTTCAAGGAGCGCTTGAGCCAGTCGGCGCTATTCGCCGCGATGGGCGAGGTCAGCGACGACGAGGCGGCCAGGGTTTATGCCTGGCTGAAAAAGAAGGGCGTGAGATTTTGCCTTGGGCCGGACGAGGCGAGTGATCTCACCGAGGCGCAGGTGTTGGAGCAGTGTAAAATGTACATCGCTGCCGTGAGGATTGCTGACGAGTTCGGTTGCGCGACAATCGGCATCCAGTACCAGCAGGGGCTGAAGGACTTGACCCCGGCGAGTGATCTGGCCGAGGGCATGTTGAACAACGTCGATCGTCCGCCGGTGAGCGATGTCCGGGGGCGCGAGTTGTTCGCCGGGCGCGCGGTGCCGCACTTCAACGAGGTGGATGAGTGCGCCGGGCTGGACGCGCTGGCGACGAACCAACTGTGGACGGAGCTGGGCTGGCCGCCGGAGAACACGCTGCACGATTTGCGCTGGGGTGACTCGTGCAAAATCAATGGGCGCAGTGAATACGTCTGGGTGTTTTTGATTTCCGGCGCCGCGCCGCCGGCGCATTTCATCGGCGCCTGGAAAGGCGCGTCGAGCGAGCGGCAGCCGTCGATGTATTTCCGACTGGGCGGCGGCACGCTCAAGGGCGTGTCCAAGCCGGGCTGGATCGTCTGGAGCCGGGTGTTCGTGATGGACGGCGAACTGCAGTGCGACATCGGCGTAGCCGAGGTGGTGAAACTTTCGCAAAAGGAAACCGACCGGCGCTGGCGCGAGACGACGCCGCAATGGCCGATTATGCATGCCGTGCTCAAGGGCGTTTCGCGCGATCAAATGATGGCGCGGCACAAGTCCAATCACATCCAGGTGGTTTACGCGCCGGGCGAAAAAGCTGCGCACAGGGGCGCACGGATCAAGGCGGCAATGCTTGCCGAGATGGGCCTCAAAGTGCAGCTTTGCGGCGGGGTGGATTTGAAATAACCGATGAGTGACGAGCCGGTAAAAACGGAGCCGAGCGGCATCTCCGAGTGGCGTTGGCCAAGCGTGATCGTGCTGGTCGCCGCGCTTGGCCTTGTGGCTTTTATTTACTTCATCAAGACTCCCGAGCGGCTCGTCGAGACGGCGGGCAAGGGAGCGCTCGAGGTGGCCAAGGTGCTGGACGAAGCGGCGGCCAAGTTTCGGCGGGGCAAGATCACCGAGACATTTGTCGCCAGCCTGCCCAAGCTGGAGAGCGAGCGCGGCGGGCTGCTGGAGTTGGCCAAGGTCACCGCGACTGAGACATTTCGCAGCGAGGATGAACGAACTTACGGCTTCAAGTGGTTTGAGGTCGATGCCGGCACGACGATCACCGAGATTCGCGTACCAGTGACGTACCGGTATCATTTGCGGATGCGCGATACTTGGGAGTTATCGGTCACGAACAATGTCTGCATCGTCCACGCGCCGGAGATTCGGCCGAGTCAGCCGCCGGCTATTCACACAGATCGAATGGAGAAATCGTCGAACGAGGGCTGGGCGCGTTTCAATGCTGATGAGCAAATGGCGAAGCTCGAGAAAGCAATCACGCCGACTCTCCGCAAATTCGCCGGTGACGGGCAGCACCTCGACGTGGTTCGGGAGAACTGCCGCAAGACCGTGTCTGAGTTCATCGAGGACTGGTTGCTGCGAGAGGGCCAGTGGGGTGATGGCCTGTTTCGTGTCGTGAAGGTTTATTTTCCAGGCGAAGTGAAGCCGGTTATTCATGTAGAGGACGACCCCGAGCGGCGTGACGGCAATTGAACACGTAACCATTTGCCGTCGTCGGTCGTAGTACGTACGATTCGCCTCGCTTCGATTCAGGGAGAGATTCAAAAAGCCATGTCCACTTCATTACTGCCGGAACATGCCAACGCGTTGGCAACGTTTGATCACGTGCAACGAACAAGCCTGGTTTTCGGCAATGGCATGGCGGCGCGCGCCGGCGAGCTTTCAGCTGAGCTTGGCCTGAATCGCATCCTTCTCGTCACCGACCCCGGCATCGTCCGCGCCGGGCATGTCGCCACAGTCCGGAAGTCTCTCGAGGCCGCCGGGCTGGAGGTGGTCGTATTTGACCAAGTGATCGAGAACCCCACCACCGATTGTGTGGAGAGATGCCGCCGCTTGGCCGAGCGGGCCGGCTCCGACTCGTTTCTTGGCCTTGGCGGCGGTAGCTCGATGGACACGGCCAAGGGGGCGAACTTTCTGCTGACCAACGGAGGTCGGATGCAGGACTACTGGGGTGTCGGTTTGGCCAAGCGGGAGATGCTGCCGCTCATCGTTATCCCGACCACGGCCGGCACCGGGAGCGAGTGCCAGTCGTTCGCGCTGATTTCCGATATCGAGACACACAATAAGATGGCCTGCGGCGACCCCAAGGCAGCCGCGAAGATCGCCATTCTCGACCCGGAGCTGACCCTATCGCTGCCGCGCAACGTCACCGCCTGCACCGGCATCGATGCCATCGCCCACGCAGTGGAGACAGCGGTCACCAAAAAAAGGAACGAGTTGTCGTGGATGTTTTCGAAGGAGGCGTTCGGGCTGCTGTTGCCTAACTTTGCGACCGTACTCAAACAGCCGGACGACCTCAACGCCCGTGGTAGCATGCTGCTCGGCGCGGCGTTGGCCGGGTGCGCGATCGAGGCCAGCATGCTGGGTGCGGCGCACTCGACGGCAAACCCGTTGACGGCTCAGTACGACATTGTCCACGGCCAAGCAGTCGGGATGATGCTGCCGCACGTCGTGCGCTTCAACGCCGAGCGGGGCGAGGCAAGCGGAGCGTACGCCGAGTTGGCTGCGATCGGCAAACTTGGCCAAGCGGCGATGAGCGACGAGGCGGTGGAGAGCTTGGCCAAGCGGTTGACCAAGCTACTCGAGCAAGCCGACATGCCGGTGACGTTGCGGGCCAGTGGCGTGGAGGAATCGATGCTGACCACCTTGGCTGCGGAGGCTGCCGGGCAGTGGACGGCCAGCTTCAACCCGCGAGAGGTTGGCCAAGCCGAGATGGAGTCCATTTACCGGGCCGCCTTTTAGATTGGCTTTCCCTTTAGGCGCTTGGCTGGTTCAATCGCCGCGTGACGAGGGACGATATTCTTCAACTCTTCAAGGACTCCGGCGCGTTGCTGGAGGGACATTTCATTTTGCGCAGCGGCCTGCGTAGCCGACAGTTTTTCCAGTGCGCGATGGCGTTGCAGCACATGCCAAGCGTCGAGCGCTTGGGTGCGGCGCTGGCGGAAAAACTCCGTGGCTACGAGCCGGTCACCGTGCTGGCCCCGGCCATGGGCGGACTTGTCATCGGGCAGGAGGTGGCGCGGCAACTCGGCGTGCGCTTCATTTTCGTCGAGAAGGAGCAGGGCGATCTCGTGCTGCGCCGCGGCTTCAAGATCGAGCCCGGCGAAAAGCTTATCATCGTCGAGGACGTGGTGACCAAGGGCGGCCGAGTCGCTGAGGCCGTGGCCATCGCGCGAGAACATCAGGCCGAGATTTGCGCCGTCGGCGTGGTGGTGGATCGCTCGAACGGTGCGGTCGATGTTGGCGTGCCGATGGAGTGCCTCCTGTCGATGGAGGTCGAGACATTCGCCCCCGACAATCTGCCGGAAGATTTGCAGGGCATCCCCGCTACCAAGCCGGGAAGTTAATCGTTTTTTCAATCTGTCACCTTGACGATTTTTGCTCGTTACAGTATTATCCCCGCCAGACTTTTTTTCACAATGAGTACAGAACCACAAACACAGTTGGATCAAACCAAGCTTGGAGCGTTAGCTGGAAAAGTGCTTGGTGACACAGCGGGCGCTTTGGGCGTTTTGCTTTCCTACATCGGAGATCAAACCGGCGTTTACCGGGCGTTGGAAGAAACCGGCCCTTGCACCGCAGGTCAGTTGGCCGACAAATGTGGCTTGAACGAGCGCTATCTTCTCGAGTGGTTGTCGGCGACTACGTCACTGGGCTACGTGACCTACGAGCCGGAGGGCGAATCGTTCAGCCTTTCCCCTGAGCAGGCAGCTGTCTTTGCGCGGGAGGGCGACCCGACCTGCATGCAGGGCGGCTTCCAAAGCATTGTCGGCGAGTTTGCCCAATACGAAAAAGCGGTGGATGTTTTTCGTTCGGGTGAAGGTCGGCCCTGGGGGGATCATCACAGTTGCTTGTTCTGTGGCACGGACCGATTTTTTAAGCCCGGCTACAATGCTAATCTGCTGGAGCAATGGATACCCGCATTGGAGGGTGTCGATGCCAAACTTCAGGCAGGCGGCAAGGTTGCCGATGTCGGCTGCGGTTACGGGTCGTCCACCATTTTGATGGCGAAGCATTATCCCAACTCTGTGATTCATGGCTTCGATTTTCACGAACCCTCAATCGTCGCGGCACGCGAAAGCGCCGAAAAAGAGGGTGTTTCCAATGTTGAATTCTTCGTCAGCGATGCGGCTTCAATGCCGGACGATGGATACGACTTGGCCTGTATCTTTGATGCGCTTCACGACATGGGTGACCCGGTTGGCGCAGCCAGCAGCATTTGCCGGGCGCTCAAACCGGACGGAACCTTCATGGTGGTCGAGCCAATGGCCGGGGACAGCCTGAAGGAGAACCAGCACGTGTTGGCCAGTTTGTTTTACGGCTTTTCAACCTTGGTGTGTGTTCCCACGTCCAAGTCGCAAAATGTCGGCTTGGCGCTGGGGGCTCAGGCCGGTCAGAAACGACTGACGGAAGTCTTGAACCAAGCCGGCTTTAACGACGTTCGTCGCGCGACCGAGACACCGACCAACATGGTGCTCGAGGCCCGGATTTAATCCGTCAGGTCGAGGCAAATGAGGTTGCCTCCCTTTTTCTTGATGCCGTCGCGGACGAACAGCCGGCCATCGACGTAGGCTGGCATGCACCAATTGATCCCGCAGGCCTGCGTTCGACCGAGTTCGTTAAACACCGTTGACGAGGCCTCGAAGAGGCATAGCTCGCCGCCGCTGCTAAGCGAGAGGATGTTTTTGCCCATCACAATGAACGCCGCCATGGCGCGCTTGGGATCCGGGAAGGAAAGGCTGTCATCGCTCCAGGCCGTCTTGCCGGTGGCGATGTCGACGCAGACGAGATTTGCAGGGTCGCCGATGCCGTAGTAGTGGCTGCCAACCCGCACGCCGTGGGTGATATTCGGCTGTGCCTCGACGTTCTTCCAAACTGGCTCGGCTTTGAATCCGTCGACGTCCGGCGAAATCGTGATGCCTTGCAGGCCCGTTTGGTGTGAGCCGACGACGACCGTATTGCGATGGGTAATCGGCGCGGCGACGTGACGGCCGTAGTCGGTTTTTATCGGCACTTTCCAGAGTTCTTCGCCGTTGGCCACATCGACCCCTACAGCGCCCTCGACGAAAAAGCAGACGAATTGCTGACGCCCAGCGATGATAGCCGGGATCGGCGGCGGGTAGCCGGGTTCGTAGTCGAGTGCGCCCCAGATTGTTTCGCCGGTGGCCCGATTGAAGCAGACGATACCGGCCCCCTTCCCGCCGACCATCGCATAAACCATCCCGCCGATGACGACCGGCGCGCCGGTGAAGCCGTGACGCCGGGAGCCGGACACGCGGCCTTTTTCGCCGATGAAATTCATGCCCAACTTGGCGTAGTCCAGTTCCCATTGGACATTGCCGTTCCGGGCATTCAGACAGTGGAGGGTGCCTCGGCTGCACTGGGCGAACACTTGGCCACCATCGACGACCGGCGTGCAGCGCGGCCCACGCGGGCCTTGGCCGTCCTCGAAAACAGGCGTCAACCCCGTAGCCCATTGTTCCGATCCGTCGGCAGCGGAGAGGGCGACCATGGTTTCCTTCCCACCGCGATTTTCGAAATGGAACACCGTGCCATCGGCGACAACCGGCGACGACAATCCCTCTCCCGATTTGATTTTCCAAACCACTCCGGGTTGGTCGGGCAGCTTGGTTAGCATGATGCCATTGGCAGGAAGGATGCCGTCCCGGGTCGGGCCGCGCCATTGGGGCCAATCGACTGCCTGGGCCAGGGCAGCTTGGCCAAGTGCGGCTGCGAGTAGCGTGTTTCGAAAATGCATCGCGGCAAATTCAGTCTTTCAGAGACGGGGCGTCAAGCGATAACGTTCGCGCGGCCGCTTGGCCAAGCACAATGAATCGGGAAAAACTCGGCAGCAACCTGCTCCTGCTCACCACCAGCATCATTTGGGGGGCGGGATTCGTGGCCCAGGAAATGGGCTCGGATCATCTTGGGCCGAATGCCTTCAACGGCGCCCGCTACTCATTTGGCGCAGTTTGTCTAGCAGTGATCCTGCTGGTGTGGCATCGCGGCAAGGCGCTGAACGGCTTCCGATCCCGCGACTGGGTGAAGGCCAGCCTCAGTGCGGGGCTGTTCCTCTTTCTCGGTTCGTTGCTTCAACAGGCGGGAATCGGCGACGAGTCGACCGGGCCGGGCAAGGCCGGTTTTATCACGGGGCTGTACGTGGTACTCGTGCCGCTAATGGGGTTGGGGCTGGGCCACCGGACAAATGCACAAATGTGGGCCGGCGTGGCAATAGCGACGGTGGGGCTTTGGCTGTTGAGTTTCAACCCGGGCAACGAGCAGTGGGCGATCGGACGCGGCGATCTCCTGGTGTTTTTCGGGGCGTTTTGCTGGGCGGCGCATGTATTGGTGATCGACCGGTTCACAAACCGCGTCTCGTCGCTGCACTTGGCGCTTGGCCAGGTGACGGTGTGCGCGGTGGCAAGCTGGCTTGTGGCGTTGTTGGTCGAGCCGATGGAGTGGGCCAGTTTTCGTGCGGCATTTTTGCCTGCACTCTACCTTGGATCGATGTCGATCGCCGTTGCCTTTACACTGCAAATCATCGGTCAACGCAAGGCGCACCCGACCCATGCGTCGATCATTCTCGCAATGGAGGCGGTGGTCGGTGTTTTTGCCGGGTGGCTGATCCTGAGTGAAAAACTGTCCGAGCGGGAACTGGGTGGCTGCTTGCTAATGTTCTGCGGGATGGTGTTGTCACAGTTGCCCATCCGCTTTATCCGCCTAGGCCTCACGCGTCGAGCGAACGACAAGCCCCCCGTCTAGTCGCTGGCACTGTCTGCCAACAGCTTACCGTTCACCAGCGCCTTGACTTACTTGAGCAGTTCGGCGTTGACGCCGATCGTGTCCCAGTCCCCATGATGAAGGACGATCCGCATGCTTCTCACGTTAAGCTTTACGTCCCAGAAGCGTTTGGCCAGATTGATGATCGCGCCAGGATCGCCCTGAACGCGGACTCGAAGTGCGTCCTCGGTGATGGCATTCCAACAGGCGTTACGCAGAAGGCTCAAGGCGCGGTCGCAATGGTTCACCCGGAGCATAACCAGGCCAATGCCGTCGATCTTCTTTGCGTCAAGTGATTCAATATTCATGTCCTTACTGTCGAGGACTATTCGTCAAATGACCCTTGCTTCAACAGCGGACGGACTTAAGTTTCTCACGTGATTCGGTTGCGTCGAATATTGATATTGCCACTTGCATTGCTGTTGGTGAATGCTTTCGATTTGCCCAGAGGGATCGAGTGGCAGGAGGCGGTTGGGCATCGTCTGTCAAAGCTCATAATACCGGAGGAGGGGCAGGTCGGCTTCACCCAACTCGCGACAACTGCGCTTGGCATTCAGTTCACCAATCGAGTATCTCGGGCTACATTGGCGCGGCGTTCTAACTTGGCGAGCGGCTCGGGCGTGGCGCTGGGCGACACCAACGGCGACGGACTGTGTGATGTCTACTTTTGCCGACTCGAAGGCGACAACGAACTGTATCTCAACCAGGGCGACTGGCGTTTTCAACGGACGCTCAACGCCAACGGTGCGGCGGCAGCCGGTCACCTGACGCGCGGCGCGGCGTTTGCCGACGTGAATGGCGACGGCTCGCTCGACCTGCTACTGACAACTTTTAGCAAGGGCACACGTTGCATGTTAAACGATGGTGAAGGACAGTTCACCGACTCGACTGTCAAGGCAGGCTTGGAGAGCCGCACATCAGGGACGACGTTGGCGCTGGGCGACGTGGATCGCGACGGCGACCTCGATCTGTATGTGGCCAACTTTGGCGAGTTGGCGCTGCTGCGCGATGGAGGGAGTTTTGCTGTCCGGCAGGTGGGCGGCAAGTCAGTCGTGATTGGACAACACGCCAGCCGTCTGAAAATTGTCGACGGCAAGCTGATCGAGCTTGGTGAGTCGGACGCCTTTTATCTCAACGACGGTCTGGGCGTGTTTCAGCGCGTGCCGTGGGGTTCCGGGCGATTCGTCCGTGCTGACGGCCAGCCGCTCGCTGAGCCGCTCGACTTCGGCTTGTGCGTGCAGATGCGCGACATCAACGGCGATGGCTTTGTGGATATTTACGTCTGCAACGATTTACAGACGCCGGATCGGTTCTGGCTCAATGACGGGGCCGGGAAGTTCCGCGAGGCCGGCCCGGATGCGGTGCGCTCGGTGGCTTACGCCTCGATGGGGGCGGACTTCGCCGACATCGACCGTGACGGCCACACCGACTTTTTCGTGGTTGAGATGTTAAGCCGCGACGCGTCCACGCGCTTGATGAAAAGCAGCTCCAACAACCCGCTGCCCCCATTGCCGGGCGGCATCGGCAAGCGCCTGCAAGTCGCGCGCAACACGATGTTTTGGAATCGCGGCGACGGCACTTTCGCCGAGGTGGGCCGCTACGCCGGCGTTGAGGCAAGCGACTGGTCTTGGCAGCCGGTGTTCCTCGACGTGGATCTGGACGGCTACGAAGACCTACTCATCACCAATGGCCATTTGCACGATGTCAACGACCGCGACTCGCAGGCCAATTTTGCGCGCGTCCCCAAGGCCAAGCGCAGCCAAGTCGGCCAGCTGATATTCCCGCCCAACACCACGGCCAATGTTGCCTACCGGAACCTGGGCAATTTCAAGTTTGCAGAGACGGGGCAGGCGTGGGGGTTCAACTCGTCGCAGATGTCGCACGGCATCGCCAGCGGTGACCTCGACAACGACGGCGACCTCGACCTCGTCGTCAACTGCATCAACCAGCCGCCGTTGGTTTACCGCAACGACACGATCGCGCCGCGCTTGGCGGTGCAACTGCGCGGCCTGCCGCCGAACACCCACGGCATCGGCGCGCGCGTGACGGTTGTCGTCGGTAAAATTCGGCAGACGCAGGAGATCGTCGCCGGCGGTCGCTACCTCTCCGGCGACCAGCCGCTACGGATGTTCGCAATGGGCACCGGTACGTGGAACCGCTCTATCGAGGTCGCTTGGCCAAGCGGACGTCGGTCGTTTATCGCCAACCCGCCGCCGAATCATATTTATGAGATTGTTGAGCCAAGCAGCGAGCCGGTGAAACAGGCCTTTGGCAAGCTCGAGCCGGAGCCGTTCTTCGAGGACGCAAGCCGGCTGCTCAACCACTCACACGCCGAGAACAATTACGACGACACCGCGCTGCAACCGCAACTGCCGAGGCGGCTCGACCGCTCGGGACCGGGTGTGGCTTGGCTGGATTACGACAACGACGGTGACGACGATTTGCTGGTTGGTGCCGGTGCCGGGTCTGCAGTGGTAGTTTACAAAAACCTAGGCGACGGACGGTTCGGAGTCGTGTCGGGCGCCGCCGGCTTAAAGTTGCCTGGCGATGTGGTGAGCGCCTGCGGCTGGGTGGACGGCAGCGGTCGTCGCACATGGCTTGCGGCGGTGACAAACTACGAGTCGCCTCGATCCCGCGCGAGGCTGATGATGTTCAGGAAAAGCGGCGGCCTCTCCCGCAGTGGCAAGTCGCTCGAGGACATCATGCCGGGGCCGATCGCCGTGGCGGACGTCGATGCCGACGGCGATCTCGACGTGTTCATAGGCGGGCGCGCGGTCACGGGCCATTATCCGCAGGCGAGCGTCTCGATGCTTTTGAGCAACACCACGCGGAGCCTTGATCCGGCCGGCGGCACGCTGAGCCAGGCGCTTGGCATCGTGAACGGTGCGGTGTTCAGCGACCTCGACGGCGACCGTTTTCCCGAGTTGATCGTCGCGACCGAGTGGGGGCCGGTGCGTGTGTTCAAAAACCAGCAAGGTAAATTCAGCGAGGCGACCGAGTCGCTTGGCCTGGGCGGGTTGACCGGCCTTTGGCAGGGCGTAGCCACCGGCGACTTCGACGGTGATGGGCGCACCGACATCGTCGCCACCAACTGGGGGCTCAACTCGTCGCTGCGCCCGAGCCTCATCAACCCGCCGCGCCTCCATTATCATTTCACCGACTCGAGCGTGCCGACGTCACTCATCCTTGCCGCGTGGGATGACCGGCTGAGACGATACCTGCCGACCCGCGATCTACCGTCGCTGTTTAGCGGCTACACCGGCTTGCGTGGCGTGTTCCAGTCTCACCGCGAATACGCTGAGGCCGGTGTGCTGAAGCTGATGGATTATCATCCCGCCGCTGCTCACTCAGTCACGGCTGCGGTGTTGCAATCGATGGTATTTCTCAATCGCAAGGAAGGCTTTGAGGCGAAGCCGCTCCCACCGGAGGCGCAGTTGTCGCCGGCGTTCGGGGTGTCGGTGGGCGACCTCGATGGCGATGGCGTTGACGACCTTTTCCTCGCACAGAACTTCGCCGCGTTCCCAACCGATGCTGACCGACTCGACGCTGGCCGCGGCCTGTGGCTGCGCGGGCTTGGCGGGGCGAACTTCACACCGGTGAAAGGCGACGAGGCCGGGTTGAAAATGTACGGTGATCAACGCGCCTGCGCCTTGACAGACTACGACGCCGACGGGCGGCTGGACATCGTCGTCACGCAAAGCGGCGGTCGCACCCGGTTGTTCCGAAACAACAAGGCCAAACCGGGCCTGCGCGTCCGTCTCGTTGGTGGCAAACTGAACCCGGACGCGATCGGCTCGGCGGCCCGGCTGCACTTTGGGCAGGCGCCGGCCGCCACTAGCGGCACGTGGCGCGAGTGGCAACTGGGGAGCGGCTACGGGTCGCAGGACGGCTTGGCCAAGGTCTTAGCGACGCCCAATCCGCCGTCCGTCATCGAGGTCCGTTGGCCCAGCGGCAAAACCACGCGCACATCGCTCCCCGCCGGCCTGACCGAAATCACCCTCACGCATAACGGGGAAATTCTCGAACACAAAACCAAATAGCGTGTCACTTTACGGTGACGCCAATGGTGGTGCATGCTAAATTTTTCGCGCGTTGAAACAGATTGCCCAATATCAAGACGGACGGCTGGAACTGCAGGAGGTGCCGCGCCCCGTCCCGCCGCCGGGCGGGGTGCTGGTGCGCACGACACACTCCGTCATCTCGATCGGCACTGAGAAAATGAAGGTCGAGCAGGCCAAGATGAATCTGCTTCAAAAAGCCAAGGCCCGGCCGGATCAGGTTCGCAAGGTGATTGATACCGCGAGGAACATCGGCTGGAAGTCCGCCTACGAAAAAGTCCGCAACCGGCTATCTTCGCCGACGCCGCTCGGATACAGCGCGGCCGGGATTGTCGAGGCGGTGGATGAAGGGAACTCACGTTTTAGCGTCGGCGACCGCGTGGCGTGCGGCGGCGCCGAGTGCGCGTTCCACGCCGAGTACATCGCCGTGCCGGACATGCTCGTGGCCAGGGTGCCGGAGCAAGTGCCGATGTGGCAGGCGGCCTACACGACGCTGCTCTCCATCGCGATGCAGGCGGTGCGCCAGACTGAGCCGCGCCTCGGCGATCGGGTGTTGGTGATGGGGCAGGGACTGGTCGGCCTGTTGGTTACCGGCCTGCTTAAGGCAAACGGCGCGCGCGTCATGGCGGTGGATCTCGACGAGTTACGCCGCGAGCAATCGTCTGCGATGGGAGCCGAGCGAGTGGTGATTTCGTCGTCACAGGATTTGCAGAATGAAGTTCGGGAGTGGACCGAAGGCCACGGCGTTGATGCCGCGGTGGTCTGTGTCGGCACCGACAGCAATGCGCCGATCGAGCAGTGCGCTGACGCGTTGCGTGACCGCGGCCGCTTGGTTGATGTCGGCATCACGAAGATTGAGCTGCCGTGGCGCATCTTTGCCAACAAGGAAATCGACGTGCGTTTTTCGCGCTCGTACGGCCCGGGCCGGTACGATCCGTCGTACGAGTGGGGCGGCGCGGATTACCCGATCGGCTACGTGCGCTGGACCGAGCAGCGCAACTTTCAGGCCTGTTTGCATTTGCTGGGCACGGGCGAACTCAATCTTGGCGCAATCACCACCCGGCGCGTGAAATTCGACGACGCGCTGCCGGTGTACGAGGCGCTCGGGGACGGCTCCTCGAGCGACGTCGGCGTGGTGATGGAGTACGGCGAACCGGACGACGCAACGGTCCACCCAGCGCCCAAGCCCAGCGCCGAGCCAATCTGTATCCCGTCGGCCAAGCGCTTGGCCAAGCCGGTGGAGCAACTTGACGTGATCGGTGCGGGAAACTTCGCCCGGACGATGCTGCTGCCAAGCCTCAGGGGCATGATTCCGCTTGGCACGATCGTCAATAACACCGCGCTCAGCGCGAACCACGTGCGCGATAAGTTTGGCTTTGCCGAGGCGGCGACCGACCCCGAAGTCACGCTTGGTCAGGCGGGAAACGGTGCGGTGCTGATCGGCACACGCAACCATCTGCACGCGCCGATGGTGATGGCCGCGCTCAAGTCGGGTCGGCATGTGTTCGTCGAGAAACCGCTTTGTCTTTCACGCGCTGAGCTTACCGAAATTGATGCGACGATTGAGGAGCATCCGCAGAGTGTGCAGGTCGGGTTCAATCGCCGCTTCGCCCCGGCGAGCGCCGAGTTGAAGCGGCGGCTCGACCTTGTTCCCGGCCCGAAGTCGGCTAGTTACCGCGTGTTTGCTGGCAAGCTCGACGCCGGCCACTGGTACGCCAATCAAGCCGAGAGCGGCGGGCGCGTCATCAGCGAGGTTTGCCACTTCTTAGACTACTTCTGCTTCCTGTTCGGCTCGCGCCCCGTGCGCGTCACGGCGCAAACCACCTGGCCGGCCGGTGGGGCGCTGCCACTGCCGGACAGCGTTACGGCGCAGGTCGAGTTTGCCGACGGCTCGAGCGGCCAGTTGATTTATTCCGCCGAGGGCGACACGACTTATCCGAAGGAGCAGTGCACGGTCTACGGTTCCGGCATCGTGGCGGACATCACCAACTTTCAGTCGCTTACAATTCATCAGCGCAATTCGCACAAGCGGTTCAAGTACGGCTCGAAAGGCCACGCCGAGCAGATGGTGGCGTGGCTGGCATTTTTGCAAGGCACGGCAGATCACCCATTGCCGTACGCAGAGGCAAGGCAAAGCATGCGGCTCACATTCGCCGTGCTCGAGTCGATTCGCGAAGCCCGCTCAGTGGAGATTTAAGCATGCAACTCAAGACAGTATTTAGGGCGCTCAATTCGGGGGAAGCGCAGTTGGTTCGCTCGCAGCTTGAGGCGGCGGAGTTTGATGTGTTCGTCGCCGACGAGAGCAGCGCATTGGCGGTGGAATGTTATGTGGTCGGCGTTGGCGGCATTCGCGTGCAAGTGCCGGAAGACCGGGAGGCAGACGCGCGTGAGTTTTTGAAATCGTGTGGTCACCCGCTCGAATGATAGACGCCCGCCGCAAACAGCTTGGCCAACTTGCTCGCCGCTTGGCCAAGGGCATGATTCGCACGGACGAAGGAACGCTTCAGCGTCACGCCGGCGACAAGTGGTTCGCCGCAAATCCGCCAGACGCGGTGGCCTTCCCCCGCAGTGCCAAGGCGGTCGCGGAGATTCTAAAGTTTGCCAACCGGCATCGCATCCCGGTGACGGCGCGCGGCTCCGGGTTCGGCTATGTTGGCGGCTGCGTCCCTGTGCGTGGCGGGATCGCGCTGAGCTTGGCCAGAATGAAACGAATCAGGGAGATCAGCGGGAACGACTTCGTCGCCGTGGTTCAGCCGGGCGTCATCACGGCAGAGTTGCAAGGTGCCGCCGAGGCCAAGGGGCTGTATTATCCGCCCGACCCGGCCAGCCGTGCCGACTGTAGCATCGGTGGCAACATCGCCACCAACGCCGGCGGCCCGCGCTGTCTCAAGTATGGCGTGACGCGCGATTACGTGCTTGGACTCGAGGTTGTGCTGCCGGACGGCTCGGTCGCAAAGCTTGGAGGTCGTTGCCACAAAAACAAAACCGGCTTTGACTTGGCGCGATTTTTCGTCGGCTCGGAGGGTTTGCTTGGTATCGTCACTGAGGCGACGCTCAAGCTGCTGCCGCTTCCGCCGTTCCGGGCTTGTGTTGGCATGGGCTTCGGCTCGATGCGTAACGCCGCCCGGGCGATTCAGGCGATTTTTCGGGCCGGTTTTTTGCCTTCCGCCGTTGAGGTCGCTGATGCCTTCACGCTGGCAGCGGCGCGCGAGCGGACCGGCAGCAAATTGTTCGACGGCTGCAAGGCACACCTCATCGTCGAACTCGACGGCCAGGAAAAATCGGTTCGTGGTGAGCTTGGCCAGTTGCAAAAACTACTCAAGCCGTTCTCGCCGCTGCACACGCAGAGAGGCTTTGGCGACGCGGGCGCCGAGAAATTCTGGGAGCTGCGCCGTGAGTTTTCGTACTCACTGCGCGATACCGGACTGACCAAGCTGAACAACGACATCGCCGTGCCGCGCGGCAAGCTCGAGGCGCTGTTCAGGTTCGCCGGTCAACTACAGAAAAAACACGGCATTAGGGTCGCCTGTTTCGGGCACGCCGGCGACGGCAACATTCACGTCAACCTGATGATGGACGAGTCTGACCCGGAACAAGTCAAGCGCAGTGGCGATGCGCTGGACGACCTGTTTCGCCAGGTGCTGGCGTGGGGTGGTGTGGTCACCGGCGAGCACGGCATCGGTGTGGCGCGATTGCCATGGTGGGAACAGGCGACCTCGCCAGAGGTGCGGAAGCTGCATACCGCATTCAAGCGTGCGGTCGACCCGAACGGAATTCTTAATCCCGGCAAATTTGTTTAGCCATGAAGTTCGACCGTTTTACCCATGAGCGGGAGCGCGAGGCAGCGGGCTGCGAGCGGATCGCAGGAGTGGACGAGGCCGGTCGCGGACCGCTGGCCGGGCCGGTTGTCGCGGCTGCGGCGGTATTTTCTCCCAAATACATCCAAGCAGGGCTGCCAAAGCCGCTGGACGAAGTGAACGACTCGAAAAAGTTGAGCGCAAAAAAACGGGATTTGCTCTTTGAGCTGCTCCAGAAGCTGGACGGGTTCGAGTTTGGCATCGCGCTCGTCGAGCCTGCGGAGATTGACCGGATTAATATTTTGAAGGCGACGCACCGGGCGATGAACGAGGCGTTGGCCGCGCTTGGCCAGGTGCCTGGGCACGTACTGGTCGATGGCCGGCCGGTGGCGTCGCTTGGCCAGGCTCAGACGGCGCTGGTGAAGGGTGACTCGCTGAGCTACTCGATCGCCGCCGCGAGCATTTTAGCCAAGGTGACGCGCGACCGGATGATGGTGGAACTCGACCGCGAATTCCCCGGTTATGGTTTCGCCGCGAACAAGGGCTACGGCACACGCGAGCATCTCGACGCCTTGGCCAAGCTGGGGCCGTGCCGTGTGCATCGTTACAGCTTCGCGCCGATCAAGCCGCAGCCGCAGCTTAGACTGTTCCCGAATCCGACGACCGATGAGCCTGTGGCACGCGGTTAAACGGGCGCTTGGCCTGCGGCGCGAGCCGGAGCATCTGCGCCGTGGCCGGGTCGGAGAGGCGGCGGCGAGGCGACATCTCAAGCGGGCGGGCCTCAAGTTTCTCACCGCCAATTTCCGCACCAAAAGCAGCGAGATCGACCTGGTGTTTCGGGACGGCGACTGCCTGGTGTTCGTCGAGGTGAAGGCGCGGACAGAGGGCGGCTGGACGCGCCCCGCCGCCGCCGTGGATCAGCGTAAGCGCGGGCTGCTTGGCCAAGCGGCGAAGGAGTACCTGCGGCGGCTCAGCAACCCGGAGACCAAGTTTCGTTTCGACATCATCGAGGTGTTGTTGCGAGATGGCGCGGTGAGCGAGGTGCGGCATCTGCCAAACGCATTTCCGCTGACCCGCACTAAACGCCATGCCTGAACTACCGGAAGTGGAAGTGCTTCGCCGCTATTTAGACCCACTGGTAAGCGGCAAGAGGTTATGCGAATTGCGAGTCTTTAAGTCTCGAGTGGTTCGGCCGGAGTCATCGGGGAAGTTGACCGAAACCGTCAGGGGTTGTCGGGTAAAGGGGATTGAACGGCGGGGGAAATTTCTTTGGCTTAACTTGGTCAAGTCGCGATCGCGATCGCCGTTCCCTCTGGTGATTCATTTGGGGATGACCGGACGACTCTTCGTGCAGCCAAGTGCTGCGGAGTTGCCGAGGCACGTGGCTGCAGTGTTTCGGCTCGGCCGAGAGTCGCTGGTATTCAAGGACACGAGGCTGTTTGGGCGTATCACGCTGGAGACGGATTCGATCGAGCAGCTTGGCCCAGACCCGATCACCGATGAGTTTTTAGTGAGCGATTTGCAATCAGCGATAGGAAAATCAGCTCAGCCAGTGAAGGTGCGGTTGATGAACCAGCGGGTGTTGGCCGGTTTGGGCAATATTTACGCCTGTGAAGTGCTGCATAGAGCCGGTATTTCGCCGTTTATGAAGTCGTCGGATCTGCGTCTAGCCAAGTTTAAGGAGTTGCATGAAGCGATCGTTTCAACCTTGACCAGACAGGTGGAATTCGGGATGAGCCTTGATCTCGACTTTATTGGTGAGACCACGGGTGACGGCCTGTTTTATTTTGGAAGCCGACATGGCCAAGCGCGAAAATCGAAGGAGAGATTTCGGGTTTACGGTAGAGCTGGTGAGCCGTGTGGGATCTGCAGTTCAATAATTAAACGTGAGGAGTTGGGCAAGCGTGGGACATTCTTTTGCGTCAAGTGCCAAAAAGAATAAGTTCGGTTAGTGGCGGGAACCCTATTCAGGTTTCTCAAGCGATCTAGGTTGGCCGAGAATGATGGAGGCCACGACAGCCTGCCGTGCGATTTTGATGTTGGTGCCGATGCGGTGCGCGATGTTGCCGGTGTAGATGGGTGAGCTATAAACCGGCGAAGGAGTCGGCTGTATAGCTTTGCGCAAAGGCTGATCGTCTACGCTGCGTTTCGGCAATTCTCTTGTCCGGAGAGCCTGTTGAGAGGTTGTGGCAATCACCGGGGGGAGGTCGTTGGCCGGGATGATCACCGGTGTTTCGACTGATTCCAACTCGTAGTTGTCATCATAATGGCTCTCGAGTTCTCGGTCGGTCTGGTCGAGTTGAGCCTGGGTAAGTTGCTCGAGTCGGGCGAGCCAGCCAGTGGGTTTCTTGTCGGGGTCGGGGTCGGGGCGTTGGGATCGTTGCGTCGGGACGGTGTGGCTCTCCTGCTCGAGTTTGGAGGCCTCCTTGCGCTTGTTGATCCAGCTGACAATCGCGGCCAGCAGTCCAAACACGACGTAGAGCAGCGTGCCATCGATATCCGCCAACTGCCAGAGCGCGTGCTCCGGCAAGCCGGTATCAAACAATTCTTTGAAGCCGTTGGCCAAGGGGGTTAATTCTTGGGTTTGCCGGAGTCGGACGACTCGTCGGAGCCGGCAATCTTGCTCCGCATGTCGGTGTCGGCGGAGAGGTTCTTTATGCGGTAATAGTCCATGATGCCGAGGTTGCCGCTTCGGAATGCCTCGGCCATGGCCAATGGCACCTGCGCCTCGGCCTCGACCACCTTGGCCTGCATCTCCGCCACGCGAGCGGTCATCTCTTGTTCCACCGCGACAGCGGCGGCACGGCGGACTTCCGCCTGGGCCTGGGCGACGAGCTTGTTGGACTCGGCCTGTTCGGCTTGCAGTTTGGCGCCGATGTTCTCACCGACGTCCACATCCGCGATGTCGATCGAGAGAATCTCGAAGGCGGTATTGCTGTCGAGGCCCTTGGCCAGCACATTCTTTGAAATACGGTCCGGGTTCTCAAGCACGTCCTTGTAGCTTTGCTCGGAGCCGATGGAGGAAACGATGCCCTCGCCGACACGTGCGATGATAGTATCCTCGGTGGCACCGCCGACGAAGCTGGTCAAGTTGGTGCGTACGGTTACACGGGCCCTAGCCTTGATGACGATGCCATCTTTGGCCACGGCGTCGATGCTGCGTTTTGAGCCGCCCGCAGGTGGAACGTCGATCACTTGCGGGTTAACGGAAGTGTGGACCGCCTCTACCACATTTTTGCTGGTGCCTTTGGTCGCCAAATCAATCGCGCAGGCCTGATCAAAAACGAGGTCGATATTGGCCTTCTTGGCGTTTATCAACGCCGCACACACCTGTTCTACTTGGCCACCCGCCAGAAAGTGTGTGGAAAGGTCGTCGATGCTCACGGGAATGCCCGACTTCACTGCTTTGATGCGAGAGTCGACGATTCGTCTGATGGGGATCCCGCGGATTTGCAACGAAATCATCTCACCGAAGGTCACCTTGGCTCCAGAAAACTGTGCCCTTAACCAGGTTGCCCCGAAACTAAATATGACTATACCAGCCACTAGACCGACCAGACCTAAGATTGCATAAATGACTATTTCTCCAGTACTCATGATGTTTTATTTTTTTGTTGAGCTAAGTTTTTCGAACAACCACTCGATTTCCTTCGACCTCGATGACTTTAACAGAGTTATCCTTTTCGATGTAAGATCCTTCTGTAACTACATTTATACGTTGGTCGCCGATGGTCGCTTTGCCAGACGGGCGAAGGTCCGTGTATGTCGTGCCGGTTTGGTTGATTAAATCTGTAAAATCGATCCCGAGTTCGCCAACGGTGGATGTTGAAACTAGTTGACGCCCCATCTTGGTATTTGGAAAAAACTTAATAAACCAAATGCAAGCGCTAGTAAGTGAGACAACGGTGATACCAAGGAACAAATGGCCATAAAATATCTCCTCAGTTTCCGTGTAGGCGACAAACACGGATGCGGCTAATGTAAGAAAGGCGCATGTACCCAGAATGAGGCCGGGCAGCAATATCTCAAAAAAAAGCAGTGCAAGTCCAACAACTAGCAATGTTATGGCCATAGTCACCGCCCCTTTTACTAGTTCAGGCCAAAGTCTTAGGCAATTACAATCGACTGTTTATTTTTTGATCCACACGGCGATTCACCCATTTAGTCAATGTCTTGATGAAAAATGCCGATAGCGGCTTCGATGGCGTCGAGTTCCGCTTGGCCGAGCGGCCATTCGGCGGCGCGCACGGTCTCGGCGATCTGGCCTCTACGGCGTGCCCCAACTATGGCCGAGGTGACCTCCGGCCGGTGCAGCGTCCACGCCACGGCAAGCTGCGAGACGGTGTGTCCGCTAGGCTCGGCGATAGCCCTGAGTTGGTCGACAAGTTGCAGGAACGGCTCGAGCTTAGGCGGGCGGAGTAAGGAGGCCACTGGGTGATCCTCCTGCTTGTGGCGGCGCCAGTCGTTCTCCGGCAAACTGTCAATCCACTCGCGGGTGACCTTGCCGGTGAGCAAGCCGCTCTCCATGGGGCTGTAGCAGACGATACCGCAGTTGTTTTCGCGGCACCACTGCATCTGCCCCTCATCCTCGATCTGCCGGTTGAGCAGGCTGTAGCGCGGTTGCAACGAGGAAACCGGGCCCAGCGCTGCCGCTCGGCCGAGCTGGATTGCGGAGTAGTTGCTGACGCCCGGCCAGCGAATCTTTCCCTGCACCTGCAGGTCGAGCAGCGTCTGCCATGCCTCCTCGATGTTCTCGTCCGGTTCTGGCCAGTGCAGTTGGTAAAGATCGATCGTCTCCACCTGTAGCCGGCGCAGCGAGTTCTCCACCTCCTCGAGGATAGTTTCGCGCGAGGCGAGGCGGCGTGGACTTTTGTCAGCGTTGGACAACACGCCGCACTTGGTTGCAACGATGACCGGCTGCCCCCATTCCCTGAGAGCCTTGCCAACGACCTCCTCCGACAGTCCGAAGCCGTAGGCGTGCGCGGTGTCAATCCAGTTGATGCCAGATTCCAGTCCCTCGAGGATCGACCCGATCGAGTCCTTCTCCTCCTGTGGTCCCCAGCCCATACCCCAGTCGCCGCCGCCAATGGCCCAGGTACCGAAGCCGACCGGCGTCAGGTCAAGGTCTGTGTTACCCAGTCTGCGAATTTCCATTCGCCGCGGAGGATAACGGCAGTCGCCCCGCGAGAAAAGCCAGATGAGGCTAAGCAAAAAAACTTGCCGGCACGGACGAGGGCGATTACTTTGCGCCTCCTTCCGGGGCAAACCCGGATCGTTGGGTTGGTAGCTCAATGGTAGAGCAGCGGCCTTTTAAGCCGTTGGCTGTGGGTTCGAGTCCCACCCGACCCACCATTAAAACCTTTTTTTTAAGCTAAACGAGGGTTCTGCCTCTTCGTTGCCCCCAAAGCCATCCGTTTCATTGTCAGTTCATTGACGTTTAGAAACTCAAAAACTGGAATTGAATGTGCTACGAGACACACGGAGACTCCCTAATTGGCCAATTAGGAAATTGGCCCCATCCTCTATCGCGATTACCTTGCCCCCTCCACCTTGGACAGGCTAAACTACAAGTTACACCGACCAGATATCTAGGACGATTTCCGGGGCCAACTCGAAGGAATCCACGCAAAACAGCCCAAGAACAATGCCCTCAGAGATTTTTGCCAGCTACTCTAGAGAAGACCATGCCCAGGTCTTCCTCATAGTGGACAAGTTTCGTGAGAGGGGACTCAACATTTGGATCGACCAAGAAGGCATCCACGGCGCAAAGCTCTGGAGCCAGGAATGACGAGTCAGCAATTAAAATAGCTAGGTGGGGTGTGGTGAACCATCAATTCAGAAAGCTGCCATTGACGGAAACATTGAAGCCGTCAAACGGCATTTGGCTGCTGATACGGATTTAAATGCGAATGGTGTGGATTCATGGATTTCTTTAAATTTTGTGTCTATTTTTGGTCTCAAGTAAATCGTCGAACTCCTCTGCAAACAAGGTGGCAAGACGGGTGTAGAATTGAAAGCTGAAGGGAAATGAAATGAATAGTAATCACAACCAATTTTGTTACTTCTGAATTAAATCATCTTATGCAAGGAAAAGAAAACCCACTCTCCACGGGGCAGAAGGCCATTACACTCAACTTAGCATCCGAATTATACGGCACATTTTCAGAGATAGGGGCTGGTCAAGAAGTAGCGCGTTGGTTTTTCAAGGTGGGGGGAGCCTCCGGTACTATTGCAAAAACCATATCAGCTTATGACATGACAATTAGCGATGTCATTTACGGCAAAACCCAACGCTACGTAAGTCAGCGGAGATTGGAGAAGATGTTACAAAGGGAATTTGACCTGCTTTCCAAACGACTCACACTCGAACGTGGTGGTAGCACTCGTTTCTTTAGTTTTGCCAATACAGTAAAGGCAATGGGTTATCGCATAAAAAGTGATTCGCATGGTTGGATGGGTATCCGTTTCCAGCACAGAGCAAAAGCGCAGCCATCTGATATCATTATTCATATGCGCATGCTTGATCAGGAAAACATACAGCAACAGGAGGCTTTAGGGATAATCGGAGTCAACCTTGTTTATGGAGCAATGTTGCTTTTCGATCAGCCAGAAAGATTGGTTCAGTCATTGATGGATGCCCTTTCTGCCAACCGCATTGAAATTGACATGATTCAATTTAATGGTCCCGCATTTCGGGGTGTGGATAACCGCCTTATGAGTTTACAACTTGTCCAACATGGGATTGCTGATGCGACAATGTTTAAGGGAAATGGAGAAGTGGTTCAGCCGTCTGAGATGCTTTATAAGAGAGCTATCTTGATTCTGCGAGGTAGCTTTCGTCCGGTTACGAAAGTGCCTATCGACATGATCAGATGCGCGCTGAGCCGATTCAACATAGAATATAATCTAAAGGACGAGAAGCCGCTGGTGGTTCTTGAAATGACACTCCAAAATCTGAATGAAAAGGGTAAAATAGATTATCATGACTTTTTGGACCGAACTGCCTTGCTGGGCACACTGGGATACCCGGTTTTGATTTCTAATTATGATACTCACTACCGCTTGGCTTCTTTTCTTTTTCGTCACACACAAAAACCGATTGGTGTGCTTATGGGAGTGTCAGCACTTCGCAAAGTATTTGATGAAAAATATTACGCCCATTTGAAAGGCGGCATCCTAGAGTCTTTCGGAAGACTGTTTAAGAATGATCTGAAGCTTTTTATTTATCCGGTGTTAGATAAACGAAAAAATGAACCCATTACCATTGATCATGTTGAAGTTTTGCCGCATCTAGAGCAACTCTTTGCCTATCTTAGGGTAAATCGAAACATATTGGGAATTGAGGGGTATGCTCG
>Ga0115000_10000500_pt1 | contig 36374 bp, 46 predicted proteins | sample ArcticOcean_MG_C_6_FD_89690 | JGI IMG/M metagenome (GOLD analysis project Ga0115000, IMG submission 89690) | Marine microbial communities from western Arctic Ocean - ArcticOcean_MG_CB8_128 | ecosystem: Environmental > Aquatic > Marine > Oceanic | place: Arctic Ocean: Canada Basin | collected...
AAATACAAGTAAAGATTGAAGAAGAATAAACAAAAGCCATGTGATAACTCACGTGGCTTTTTGTTGTAATAACTTCAAGAACTTTAAAGGAGAAACATTGGAGTTGTTGGCTCAATTTTTCTGTTGTCTTTGCGTATATTTGTTTCATGGACAAAAGGATTCTACTAGTAGAAGATGAAGATCATTTGATTGATGTAATCAAGTTGAATCTTGAGCTAGAAGGGTACGTAATTAAGGTAGCGGAGGATGGGAAAAAGGCAATAGATTTATTTGCTAGTCAGCGTTTTGATCTTGTTGTTTTAGATTTAATGTTACCCAATGTTGACGGAATTACAGTTTGTGAAACCATTAGATTAACAAACGACGATGTTCCAATATTGATTTTATCGGCAAAAGGTTCTAGCTCTGACAGGATTAAGGGTCTAAAAGCAGGAGCTGATGATTACCTGGTTAAACCTTTCAATTTAGAAGAGCTTTTATTAAGGACTTCAAAGTTGATTAGAAGAGGTCAGAAAAAACAAAATGAGAGTTTAATTAGTGAAGTAACCTTCGGTGTTAATGAAGTTGATTTCACCACTTTTGATTTTAAAGGGGTAAATAATCAAAAAGGAACATTATCAGAGAAAGAAGCAAAGCTTTTAAAATTATTGGTAGACAAGAAAAATCAGGTGGTGTCACGAGATTTGATTTTAGAATTGGTTTGGGGAGTTGATGTGTACCCTAGTACTAGGACCATAGATAATTACCTTTTAAACTTCAGGAAATATTTTGAAGTAAATCCAAAGGTGCCTCAATACTTTCACTCGGTTAGGGGTGTTGGGTATAAGTTTAAAAATTAAAAGCACTTAATTTAAGTAGGACCAAAAGATGGGAAATTTTGACAATTGGGGAAATTCAACCTCAGAGTTTATTGAAAATGTATTACTTCATACAGGTGTAAGTCCATTTTTTAGTGGCAAAATAATGTTGCTGATTCTTTTGGTGCTGTTAGCACTGCTGTGTTTCATATCTGACTTTATATCTAGAAAAGTATTGCTAGCATTTGTAGGGAAAATAGTGAAGAAGACAAAAACTGATTGGGATGATGTACTGATCGAAAAGAAATTTTTTCATAACCTAGCACACATAGTTCCTGCTTTAGTACTTGAAGGTTTGGTTCCGTCTTTTTTTTCTGGCCATACCGGCTGGATAGAATTTGCAATGACTGCAACTCATCTGTATTTGGTAACAGTGGTTATAGTTGTGCTCATGTCTTTTGTTAATGCCACCCAAGTAGTAGTTTCTCGGTCTCCTTTCATGAAGGATAAGCCAATTGAAAGTTACACTCAACTTGTTCGAATTATCATGTACATAATCGGAGGTATTTATTTAATATCCATATTGTTGGGACGGTCTCCTTTGGGTATTTTTTCTGCTCTAGGTGCTATGTCAGTTGTTTTGATGTTGGTATTCAAGGATACTATACTTGGTTTTGTGGCTAGTATTCAAATTGCAGCGAACAACATGGTGAGGGTAGGGGATTGGGTGGAGTTTCCAAAATACGGTGCTGACGGTGATGTGGTGGAAATGAAACTTCAAACAATAAAAATTATGAATTGGGATAAAACAATAAGTACTGTACCTACCTATGCATTTGTGTCCGATGCATTCAAGAATTGGAGAGGAATGGAGGAGTCAGGAGGAAGAAGGATAAAGAGGTCGATAAGTATTGATGTCAGCACTATTCGATTATGTAATAAAGATATGTTGAACCGATTCAAGAAAATCCAATACATTGAGGATTACTTAAAAACTAAACAAGGTGAAGTAAGTGCGTTTAATAAAGAGCAGGAAATAAGCAGTGAGAGCTCAGTTAATGGTCGTGCAATTTCAAACATGGGAACATTTAGGGCATATGTCCATGCGTATTTGAACCATAATCAATTGATCAATAAAGAGATGACTTTTCTAGTTAGGCAATTACAACCTACCGAAAAGGGATTGCCATTGGAGATTTATGTTTTTAGCAAGGAAAAGAGGTGGAAGCATTACGAAGATATTCAGGCTGATATTTTTGATCACATCTTGTCAGTGGTTAATGAATTTGATTTAAAAGTGTTTCAAAGTCCAAGTGGATCTGATTTTAGTACATTAGTGAAGTAGACATATAAGTACAATTAATAGTTAAAAAGAAGACAACACCCTATGAAAAATTTAATTCTAACAAGTATTTTAATGTTGTTTGTCGTTCAAGCAACTTTTGCTGGAGACAAACAAATTGCCAGAGAACTTAAAGCAAGAACACTGATAGTAAAGCAAATTTCAGAGAATCCGAAAGTGGTTAAGAAACTGGAGAAAGATCCATCTAAATTAGCAACGTACCGTAAAAACATCAAAGAATCTAACGCGCTGTTAAAAAAGAATGTGCAGAAGCACTGGAAGCATCACACGTCCCCTCTCTATAAAACAGCTGCAGAAATAGAAGTGATGAAGGCGCAAGAAAAGGAAAAGAAGAAAAAACTACGTATCGCATATACAATTCTATCAATGGATTTTTTCTCAGAAAAGCATGCTACTAGAGAAGCTAGTGCAGTTAAAACTAATGAACACTATACTGGAGATGCGTTGTATTTGTACCTGAGGTTTTGGGATGGAGTAGAAATTATTTACACAAGTATTCCTCATGTAATTCCAAAAGACGTTGATTTAGTTTATGCTGTGCGGTACTTGAGCAATCAGGTAAAAGGGATGGAATTTGACAAAAACATTACAGACTTATGTGCTGAAAACGGACCGCAAGTGAGGACAAAAACGTTACTACTTACGGCTTTTCAAATTTCAAACTTGAAGAAAAAAGACTTGTTAAAAGTTTACCCTTATCCATACAAAGTTGTTGATCAGTCAGTTATAGATAAAGCGGTTTTAACATCAGACCCTAAGTATACTGTAATTATTTCTAGTGATCAGAGTGATACTGTTGTGCTAAAAACGATGATCTTGACAGCAACAGGACAATTTGCAGGATACATAACATCCATTAAAAGGACAGCTTTAAGTAAGAAGGACCTGAAACAGCTAGTAAAATTTTGTAAATAGATAATCTACGTATTCTTATTTAACGTCTTCTTTAATCCTGTAGTTGTTCAAAAAGTCGTCAAGCTGCTGACCACGAAGATTACGTGCTATGATGGTGCCCTTCGCATCAATCAAAAAATTGGAGGGTATGCTTCTGATTTGATATTTAATACCGTGTGCACTTCCCCAGCCTTTGAGATCGCTGATGTGGTAAGGCCATTTTAACCTGTCTTTCTGAATTGCATTCACCCATGCCGCCTTCTTACTGTCAAGTGAAACATTAAGGACGGTTAAACCGATACTGGATTTTTTCCTTTTTCCTGGAAATTTAGTGTCTTTAAAATGCTGAACGGTCCAAACTAAATTTTTGTTTTCTCGACGACAAGGCGAGCACCATGAAGCCCAAAAATCTAATAAGATCAGGTTTCCTCTCAGCGAATGAAGACTGATGATAGAGTCAGTAGGAGTAGTACCGGATAACTCTGGAGCTTGATTTCCAACATAGATACCAATTGGAGCTTCGTTTTGCTTTTTTGAAATGCAATTAGTTAGAATTGTAAGACAAAGTAGACAAGCAAAAGAAATTTTCATTTGGAAATACCTTAGTTTATTCTCTTGATGTTTGCACCTAAAGCTTGGAGCCTAGCATCAATGTTTTGATATCCTCTATCGATTTGTTCGATGTTATGAATGGTAGATTTCCCATTAGCAGATAAAGCAGCAATTAAAAGAGAAACACCAGCCCTGATATCAGGAGATGTCATTTCTATACCTCTTAAACTGTTTTGCTTGTCCATTCCTATAACAGTAGCTCTGTGTGGGTCACAAAGGATGATTTGTGCACCCATTTCAATCAATTTGTCAACAAAGAACAACCTGCTTTCGAACATTTTTTGGTGCATCAATACACTTCCTTTTGCCTGAATGGCAGTTACTAACACAATACTGATTAAATCGGGAGTAAATCCAGGCCATGGAGCATCGGATATCGTTTGGATAGATCCGTCAATAAAAGTTTCAATTTCGTAATGATCCTGTTCTGGTATGATTAAATCATCACCATCAAGTTCCATTTGAATTCCTAATTTTTTAAATACCGTTGGAATCACACCTAAATCAGGATATGAAACATCTTTGATCCTTATGTGAGATCCAGTAATAGCAGCTAATCCTATGAAACTACCAATTTCAATCATATCAGGTAGTATTCTATGATCAGTGCCTTTTAATTCTTTAACACCATCGATGTGAAGTAAGTTAGATCCAATTCCAGTAATTTTTGCTCCCATCCGGTTAAGCATTTTACACAATTGCTGTAAATATGGTTCACAAGCAGCATTGTAAATTGATGTTTTTCCTTTTGCAAGAACTGCTGCCATTACAATGTTTGCTGTACCAGTCACTGAAGCCTCGTCTAGAAGCATGTCAGTTCCATGTAAGTCACTTGCTTCAACTTTATAAAATTTACTTGCTGCTTGGTATTCAAACTTTGCTCCTAAATTTTGGAAACCCATGAAGTGAGTATCAACCCTTCTTCTACCAATTTTATCTCCTCCCGGTGCTGGAATGTATCCTTTTCCAAATCTTGCCAATAACGGTCCTACAATCATTAATGAACCTCTAATAGAAGATCCTTTCTTTTTAAACTCTTCCGTTTTCATGAATTCTAGATCCACATTGTTTGCTTCGAAAGTGTATTCTTCGTCTCCCAATTTGTTAACTGTAACACCTAGATCACTTAACAAGTCAATTAACTTATTAACGTCTCTGATATTGGGTACGTTCGTAATTGTTACCTTTTCAGGCGTCAACAACACCGCACATAGTATTTGTAACGCTTCGTTTTTTGCTCCTTGTGGAGTAATTTCTCCATTTAATTTATTTCCTCCTACAATCTCAAATGATGCCATGCTTAATTAGTGTTTTTTGCGGTAATTTTTTTTATTTTTCTTTTTCTTTTGGAAAGTATTAGTTCGAGCGGCAGCCGGGACAAGTTCGTTAGAAGATTTTAACGTAAATTCTTCATTCAAACTTAGTTTTCCATCAGATAATTCTCCTAGTTGTTTAGTAATTAGTTCATCACTAACTGTTTCTCGGTTAAACATTAGGTAGTTCTTTTTCATCACGTTAGCGATGTAATAAGTAAAGGAATCTTTTTCTTCACCATCTTCCATTGCCGATGCCTTATTTATGAACTGCTCAACAGAATGTCCGTAGTGACGATATTTTATTTTTTGATTCGGGTAGTCTAGCTTTTTGGGCCTTTTTTGAAGCTGTTCTATTTCAGGAACAGGAAAAGGTGAATCTACGTCCAATTTAAAATCAGAGATAATAAATAAATGATCCCATTGTTTTTGGACAAAATCTTCAGAATCTTTGTATTGGGAATTTACTTGTCCCATTACTTTTACGATTGATCTTGCTATTAAATTTCGTTCGTCTCGGTCTTCGACACGACACGCAAAATTGATCATCCTTTGTATGTTCCTTCCGTACTCTGGAACGATAATTTCTGGTAAAGTTGTGTTGTATTCCATTAAAATGATGTGATAGAAAAGTATTTTCTTAGAAGCTTACAGCTGTAATAATTATCCAATGGCTGATTCGCTGGCAGCTAAACTAACTAAGAATTTTAAGTTTAGCAAACTTCAAAAGTATTTGTTTTGTACCATGTTTGTCAAATATGATGGTTGCTTTTTTGCTGGGTCCAATCCCATCAAGTGAAATAATTTTTCCTTTCCCAAACCTCAAGTGCTCAACAAGCGCGTTTTCCTTCATTAAAGCACTGTTTGTTTGTGCAGGAGCAGAAACAAGTGAAGTGACTTTATTTACGCTTACGAAATTTGATTTCTTTTGATTTAAAAATGGGTTGTTTGGTTTCGAAATACTCCTGGCATTATAACTTGATGGCGCTTCAATTAACTCTCTGGGAAGTTCACTGATAAACCTACTTGGGTCTGCATAATTAATATTCCCAAATTTAAACCTGGTTTGAGCGTAAGAAATAGTAAGAGTTTTTTCAGCACGTGTTATAGCAACATAAAATAGTCTACGTTCTTCTTCTAGCTCTGTTCTGTTGGTCAATGAGAGTTGGGAAGGAAACAGGTTTTCTTCTAACCCAACTACAAATACAGCTGGAAATTCTAATCCTTTGGCGGAATGAATAGTCATCAAGGTCACTTTATCAAAATCCTCATCAGTTTCATTGTCAACATTTGTTAACAATGCCACGTCTTCCATGAATACATCAAGTGTTTTGGAAGAAGCTTCTCCTTCACTTAGTTCTTCAAGAATTGTGAATTGTTTAACACCGTTCAGAAGTTCTTGAATGTTCTCGTAACGTGAAACACCTTCTGGAGTTTTGTCGACAAATAGTTCTTTAAGTATCCCCGCATGGCTAGCTACATGGTTCCCTAAGTCATAGGCATTTTTTGTAGTTAACTCTGCTTGAAAGCTGAGGATCATGTTAGCGAATACCATTATTTTACCGGAGGTTCCTTTGTTTAAACCACAAGAACTCAGATGAGTGTTTATCACTTCCCAAATACTACAATCGTTCGTATTAGAACTAATAATTAATTTGTCAAGAGTACTTTTCCCAATTCCACGTGCGGGATAATTAATAACTCTTTTCAATGCTTCCTCATCATTTGGATTAATGATTAGCCTGTAATAGGAAAGTAAATCTTTGATTTCTTTTCTTTGGTAAAAAGATAGTCCTCCATGGATTTTATAGGGAATGCTATTTTTACGGAGTGCTTCCTCCATGGCTCTTGATTGAGCATTGGTTCTGTATAATATTGCAATGTCACTGTGTTTATACTGTTCTTGTAAAGCTAAGTCTAAAATAGATGCGGCAACTGCCTTACCTTCATCATTGTCTGTCCGAGTTTTAATGATTTTTATTTTTGTCCCGTCTTCGTTACTTGTCCAAACTTCTTTTTTAATCTGACTAGTATTGTTATCTATTATAGCATTCGCTGCATTTACAATATTCTTAGTGCTACGGTAGTTTTGTTCTAACTTAAATGTTTGTGCACCGGGAAAATCTTTGTTGAAATTTAGGATGTTTTCAATATCGGCTCCCCTAAATGAATAGATACTCTGAGCGTCGTCTCCAACAACACATATATTCTTATGTGCTGCCGATAATTTTTTAATGATATTATATTGTGCAAAATTGGTGTCTTGATACTCATCAACTAAAATGAATCGAAAAATATCTTGGTACTTACTTAATGTCTCAGGAGATTTTGTAAAAAGGACGTTCGTTTTAAACAACAAATCATCAAAGTCCATTGCCCCGCTTTTAAAACACTTGCTTTCATACCGAGTGTAAATTTCACCTAAACGAGGTTTAGCCATTACTTTATCCTCTGCTAACACCTTTTCGTCACTATTATAAGCCGCAGCAGAGAGTAAATTGTTTTTTGCAGCTGATATTCTATTATATACTAATCCTGGTTTGTAGACTTTTTCATCAAGGTTTAGTTCTTTGACAATACTTCTTAATAAGCTTTTAGTATCTATCGTGTCATATATAGTAAAGTTAGATGGATAGCCTATCGTCGAAGCTTCATTCCTTAAGATTCTAGCGAAAACTGAGTGAAAAGTTCCCATCCATAAATTCCGAGTTTCAGTACCACCTATTTTTTCAATCCGTTCTTTCATTTCTTTTGCAGCCTTATTGGTAAAGGTCAATGCTAGGATATTGAATGGCTGGAGTCCAAGATTTATTAAATGGGCAATTCGATAAGTTAACACCCTTGTTTTTCCTGATCCGGCACCGGCTAAAACCATAACTGGACCGTTAACTGCTTCAACAGCACTTTTTTGAGCTGGATTTAATTCGTCTAAATAGGAAGTCATTATATAAGTGTTTGCACAAATATACACCACAAGATAAATTTGGTCACGAAAGGGGAACATTTAATTTTAAGAAACATTTTTTAAGGCGCATGTGTTGTAGAATCGGCCCCTTGTCGTGCAATTAGCGTCAGTCTTCGGATGTAAAAATAAGTTAGACACATTTTTTTGTTAAAAAAAGTTGGAATGTAAAAGAAAAATATTAGCTTTGCCCTCCCGTTTTTTTTGCGGGTGATTTGTGTAATGTTTGAAAACAAGTGATTAACAATAGATATGCCAACGATACAACAACTTATTAAGAAAGGAAGAGTTAACAAATCTAGGAAGAGCAAATCTGCCGCATTGAATGCGTGTCCTCAAAGAAGAGGGGTTTGTACTAGGGTTTATACTACTACTCCTAAAAAACCAAACTCTGCAATGAGAAAAGTTGCAAGGGTAAGGTTAACCAACGGAATTGAAGTTTCTGCATATATAGGTGGAGAAGGACATAACTTACAAGAACACTCTATTGTGTTAGTAAGAGGAGGAAGAGTTAAAGATTTGCCAGGTGTTAAATATCACGTGGTAAGAGGAACTTTGGATACTTCAGGTGTTCAAGGAAGATTACAAAGAAGGTCAAAATATGGCGCTAAGCGTCCTAAGAAATAATATAATAGTTCAGAATAATGAGGAAAAATAGAGCTAAAAAAAGGTACATTTTACCAGATCCAAAGTTTAACGACACAACTGTAACGAAGTTTGTGAACAACTTAATGTTGGACGGTAAAAAATCAACTGCGTATAAAATCTTTTATCAAGCAATTGATGTTGTGGCTTCAAAGTCAGAAGATGTAGAGCCGTTAGAGGTTTTTAGAAAGGCGCTACAGAATGTAACACCAGCAGTAGAGGTGAAAAGCAGGAGAGTTGGTGGGTCAACCTATCAAATACCTTCTCCTGTGAGAGATGGAAGAAAATTAGCTTTAGCTATGAAGTGGATCATTGGTTACTCTAGAAAGAGAAACGAAAAAACAATGGGAGAGAAGTTAGCTGCAGAGTTTTTAGCTGCATCTAAGGAAGAAGGAGCTTCATACAAGAAGAAAGAAGATACTCACAGAATGGCTGAAGCAAACAAAGCTTTCTCTCATTTTAGATTTTAATAATAAGACTAGGTCAATATTACCATGGGAAGAGATTTAAAATATACAAGGAACATTGGGATTGCAGCTCACATTGATGCTGGAAAAACAACGACCACAGAACGTATTTTATATTACGGAGGAGTTTCTCATAAAATTGGAGAAGTACATGATGGTGCTGCTACAATGGATTGGATGGAGCAAGAGCAAGAAAGAGGTATTACAATTACTTCTGCTGCGACTACTTTAAATTGGGATTATAGAGGTGATAAGTACCATGTGAACATTATTGACACACCTGGTCACGTTGATTTCACTGTTGAAGTAAACAGGTCATTAAGGGTTCTTGATGGTTTAGTATTCTTGTTTAGTGCGGTTGATGGTGTTGAGCCTCAATCTGAAACTAACTGGAGACTAGCAAATAACTACAATGTTCCAAGAATTGGTTTTGTAAATAAAATGGACAGACAAGGTGCTGACTTTTTAAATGTTGCAAAGCAAGTGAAATCGATGCTTGGAAGTCATGCATTACCCCTACAAATTCCAATTGGAAGCGAAAGTGAATTTAAAGGTGTTGTTGATTTAATCAACTTCAAAGGAATTGTTTGGAATGAAGAAGATCAAGGAATGACTTTTACAGAAGTTCCAATTCCAGAAGATGTGCTAGAAGAAGCAACTCAATACAGAGAAGAATTATTAGAAGCAGTTGCTGAGATTGATGACAGGTTGATGGAAAAGTATTTTGAAGATCCTGAGTCGTTGACTGAGAAAGAAGTATTGAATGCGTTAAGAGAAGCTACTATCGCAGGGAAAGTTGTTCCTATGATGTGTGGATCTGCGTTTAAAAATAAAGGAGTTCAGTCTATGCTTGATATGGTTATGGAAATTTTACCATCACCATTGGACACCGAAGCAATTATTGGAATTAATCCAAAAACAGAGGAAGAGGAAAGTAGAAAACCTTCCGCTGACGAACCGTTTACAGCTTTAGCATTTAAAATTGCAACTGATCCTTTCGTAGGTAGGTTGTGTTTTACAAGATCTTATGCAGGAGTACTTCCTGCAGGTTCGTATGTTTTGAATACTCGTACTGGAAACAAGGAACGTATTTCGAGAATATTTCAAATGCATGCCAACAAACAAAATCAAATTGATGAGTTAGGTTGTGGAGATATTGCTGCTTTGATAGGATTTAAAGATATCAGAACTGGAGATACACTTTGTGATGTGAAGCACCCAATTGTTTTGGAATCTATGGACTTTCCAGATCCAGTTATTGGAATTGCAATTGAACCAAAAACACAAGCTGATATTGAAAAATTAGGTGTAGGCTTAGGAAAGTTAAGTGAAGAAGATCCAACTTTGACTATTCATACTGACGACGATACTGGTCAAACAGTATTGAGTGGAATGGGTGAGTTGCACTTGGATATTATCTTAGATAGATTAAGAAGAGAGTTCGGAGTTGAATGTAACCAAGGAGAACCTCAAGTAACGTATAAGGAAGCTATTACTGCAAGTGTTGAGCACAGAGAAGTATTTAAAAAACAATCTGGTGGTAGAGGTAAATTTGCTGATATTAAAGTAATTATTGAGCCAAGGACTGACGGAAAGGAAGGTCTAGAGTTTACTAATAAGATTAAGGGAGGAAACGTTCCTAAAGAATTTATCCCATCAATAGAAAAAGGATTTAAAGAAGCTATGCTTAATGGTCCTTTAGCTGGTTATCAAATGGATAGTTTAACAGTAACTTTACTTGACGGTTCTTTCCACGCAGTGGATTCGGATCAACTATCATTTGAGTTAGCTGCAAAAATGGCATTTAGAAATGCTATTCCTAAAGCAACTCCAGCGATCTTGGAGCCAATTATGAAAATTGAAGTTGTTACTCCTGAAGAAAACATGGGTGATATAGTAGGCGATTTGAATAGAAGAAGAGGTTTGGTTGAAGGGATGGATGATAAAGCTGGTGCTAAAGTCATTAAAGGAAAAGTTCCTTTGTCTGAAATGTTTGGATATGTTACTGCATTGAGAACAATGTCTTCAGGAAGAGCGTCTTCATCAATGGAGTTTTCAAACTTCGCTGCATGTCCAAGAGGTATTGCTGATGAAGTAATCGCAAAAGCAAACGGAAAAGTTAAAGCTTAATAGAAAGTATTTAGAATTTAGAATATAATATACGATGAGCCAGAAAATTAGAATAAAATTAAAGTCATTTGATCACAATTTAGTTGACAAGTCAGCTGAAAAAATTGTGAAGACAGTAAAGGCTAGTGGTGCTGTTGTTAATGGGCCAATCCCGTTACCTACACACAAAAGAATTTTTACTGTACTGAAAGCGACTCATGTTAACAAGAAAGCAAGAGAGCAGTTTGAGGTAAGTTCGTACAAAAGATTAATGGATATTTATAGTCCATCATCAAAGACGGTTGACGCTTTAATGAAACTTGAATTACCAAGTGGAGTTGAGGTTGAGATCAAAGTATAGTTAATAGTAATTAAGATAAGATAAGCACAACTTAAAACAGTTTATTCGATGTCAGGAATAATAGGAAAAAAAGTCGGAATGACTAGCGTATTTAGCCCAGAGGGAAAAAACATCCCTTGTACGGTTATTCAAGCAGGTCCATGTTTTGTAACGCAAGTTAAAACATCCGAAACAGATGGTTACAACGCTGTTCAATTAGCGTATGGTGACAAAAGTGATAAGAATGTTACTGCTGCAAGAGCAGGTCACTTCAAAAAAGCAAAAGTTTCTGCAAAAGCAAAACTCGTTGAATTTGACGGTTTCGAAGACAAGCAATTAGGTGATGAAATATCAGTTGAATTGTTCGTTGAAGGAGAATTTGTTGATGTTAGCGGAACTACAAAAGGTAAAGGTTTTCAAGGTGTTGTTAAAAGACATAACTTTGCTGGTGTGGGTGGAGCGACTCACGGTCAACATAACAGATTGCGTGCACCAGGTTCTATTGGAGCTGCATCATGGCCTGCTAGAGTTTTCAAAGGAATGAAAATGGCTGGAAGAATGGGTGGAGATTCTGTTAAAGTTGAGAATTTACAAATTGTAAAAGTACTTGCAGAGAAGAATATACTTGTTGTTTCTGGTAGTGTTCCAGGTGCAAAAGGATCATACGTTATAATTGAGAAGTAAGATGGAATTAGCAGTATTAGATAAACAAGGAAAAGACACTGGTAGAAAAGTGGCATTGTCAAAAGCAGTTTTTGCTGCAGACGATAATGATCACGTAGTATATTTAGATGTTAAGCAGCACTTAGCTAACAAGAGGCAAGGTACTCATAAAGCAAAAGAAAGATCTGAAATTACAGGTAGTAGAAGAAAGATCAAGAAGCAAAAAGGAACAGGTGGAGCTAGAGCTGGGGATATTAAGAATCCCTTATTCAGAGGTGGTGGACGTGTTTTTGGACCAACTCCAAGAGATTACCATTTCAAATTGAATAAAAAAGTAAAATCATTAGCTAGAAAGACAGCATTGTCTAACCAAGCGAAAAATGAGAAACTGATTGTTCTTGAAGATTTAAATTTTGATTTACCTAGAACAAAAGATTTCGTATCTGTTTTGGAATCATTGAAATTAACAGGACAAAGAGTGACTGTTATTTTGAATGAGTACAACAAAAACGTATACTTGTCTTCAAAGAATATTCAAAAAGTTACTGTATTAAGTGTTAACGAACTTAACACCTATGACGTAATGAATTGTAGTAAATTAATTCTTGCTGAAAGTTCAGTAAGTTCAATTGAGAACGCATTAAGCTAAAAAAGTTAAAAAGATGAGTTTAATAGTAAAACCAATCATAACAGAAAAAGCAAATGCTCTTACAGAGGATTTGGGACGATACTCGTTTGAGGTTCATAAAAACGCAAACAAAGTAGAAATCAAAAAGGTTATTGAGCAAACTTATGGTGTTACAGTTGAAGCTGTAAACACAATGAGATATGCTGGTAAGCTTAAAAGAAACAGAAAGACATGGCAACTTGATGGGAAAACAGCAGCTTACAAGAAAGCAGTTGTAACCTTAAAAGAAGGTGATGTAATTGATATTTACGGTAATATTTAAAGTAATGGCATTAAGAAAATTTAGACCGATAACACCAGGTCAAAGACACAAGCTGGCTACAACTTTTGAAGAAATTACAAAAGCGACTCCAGAAAAATCTTTGCTTCAAAAGAAGAACAACAAAGGTGGAAGAAATGACACTGGTAAGATGACTATTCGAAATGTTGGTGGTGGTCACAAAAAGAGATACAGAATTATTGATTTCAAAAGGACAAAGCATGGAATTCCTGCTACTGTGAAGTCAATTGAATATGATCCGAACAGAACTGCAAGAATTGCCTTGTTGTATTATGCTGACGGTGAAAAGACATACATTATTGCGCCTGCGGGTTTAGAAGTAGGAGCAAAATTGCAGTCTGGTAAAGGATCTTCTACTGAGGTAGGAAATGCATTGCCATTGTCAGAAATTCCATTGGGTTCTTTAATTCACAACATTGAATTGAGACCAGGTCAAGGAGGAATTATGGCAAGAAGTGCTGGAACTTATGCTCAGCTTTCTGCAAGAGATGGAAAGTTTGCAATTATTAAAATGCCTTCTGGAGAAACTAGACAAATATTAATTACTTGTTTAGCTACTATCGGAGTAGTGTCAAATTCAGATCATCAATTGGAAATTAGCGGTAAAGCTGGTAGAAGTAGATGGCAAGGAAGAAGACCTAGAGTAAGAGGTGTTGCTATGAACCCGGTTGATCATCCAATGGGTGGTGGAGAAGGAAGGTCTTCAGGAGGACATCCAAGATCTAGAAACGGTGTTCCAGCTAAGGGGTACAAGACAAGATCGCTTAAGAAAGCATCTAATAAATACATCATTGAAAGGAGAAAAAAATAATATAAAATGGCAAGATCGTTAAAAAAACCACCTTTTGTACACTACAAGTTAGCACTTAGAGTTGCTGCTAGTCAAGAGTCTGGAAAGAAGAGTGTTATTAAAACATGGTCAAGAGCATCTATGATTACTCCTGATTTTGTTGGGATGACTATAGCAGTTCATAATGGAAATAAATTTATTCCAGTTTATGTTACTGAAAACATGGTTGGACATAAATTAGGTGAGTTCGCTCCAACGAGAACTTACAGAGGACACATCAAGAAAAGTAAAAAATAAAAGGGCTTAATAATGGGTGCTAGGAAAAAAAATAAGGCTGAAGAAATGAAGACAGCTCGCAAAACACAATATTTTGCGAAGTTGAATAACTGTCCAACTTCTCCAAGGAAAATGAGATTAGTTGCTGATCTAGTTAGAGGCATGGAAGCGTTTAAAGCTTTAAGTGTATTACAATTTCACAAACATGATGCTTCTTTGAAGCTTGAAACGTTATTGAAATCGGCGATACATAATTACGAGGCTAAAACGGGTGAATCTCCGGAAAGTGGTGATTTGTTTATTTCTTCTGTAGCTGTAGATTCAGCAAGAATGTTAAAAAGAATTCAACCAGCTCCTCAAGGTAGGGCTCACAGAGTTAGAAAGAGATCTAACCACGTGACTTTGTTTGTTAATAAATTAGAAAAGTAAGATACGATGGGACAAAAGACTAACCCTATAGGGAATAGATTAGGAATCATCAGAGGATGGGATTCTAGCTGGTACGGTGGTAAAAACTTTGGTGATAGAATCGTAGAGGATTTTAAAATTAGAGAGTATATTAGAGCACGTTTAACTAAGGCATCTGTATCTAAGATTACTATTGAAAGAACAATGAAATTGGTAAGTGTGACAATTCACACTGCTCGTCCAGGAATCATTATCGGTAAAGGTGGTCAAGAGGTTGATAAACTTAAAGAAGAGCTTAAGAGAATTTCAAACAAGGAGGTTCAGATTAACATTTTTGAGATTAAAAGACCTGAATTAGACGCTAAGTTAGTAGCTGATAGTATTGCTAGACAAATTGAAGGACGTGTTGCTTTTAGAAGAGCTATGAAAATGAGTATTGCTTCTACTATGAGAATGGGAGCAGAGGGAATTAAAATTTTAATTTCTGGTCGTTTGAATGGTGCTGAAATGGCAAGATCTGAATACAAGAAGGAAGGAAGAATTCCATTACATACTTTTAGAGCTGATGTTGATTACTGTTTAAGTGAAGCTCAAACAACTTATGGAAAGATTGGTGTGAAAGTTTGGATATGTAAAGGTGAAATTTACGGTAAAGTTGATTTGTCTGCTGCATTAGATGCTGGAAAAAAGCAAGGAAGAGGCGGTAAAGGTCAAGGAAAGAGAAGAAGATAAGATATTAATTATAAAAACTTATAGAGATGTTATCTCCAAAAAGGGTTAAATACAGAAAGGTTCAGAAGAACAAAGGAAACATGAAAGGTTTGAGTTACAGAGGTAACCAACTTGCTTTCGGATCTTTTGCTATTAAAACCTTAGATAGCGGTTGGCTTACTAGTAGGCAAATTGAAGCGGCTAGGATTGCTGTTACAAGATACATGAAAAGAGAAGGTCAGATTTGGATCAGAATATTTCCAGACAAACCTTTGACAAAGAAGCCTGCAGAAGTTAGGATGGGAAAAGGTAAAGGCTCGCCAGAATTATGGGTTGCGCCAATTAAGCCCGGAAGAATTTTGTTTGAATGCGAAGGTGTTTCGATGGAAGTAGCAAAAGAGGCTATGAGACTAGCAGCACAAAAATTGCCAGTAAAAACAAAGTTTGTGGCTAGAAGAGATTACGTTGAAGCTTAAATAATATAAGATGAAGGAAAATAAATTAGCAGATTTAACTGCACAAGAGCTAGACAGCAAGATTCAGGAAGGAAAAAAAACTTTAGCGAGTTTTAAATTGAATCATGCGGTTTCACCTTTGGAAAATCCGTTGGTGATTAGAAATGCTAGAAAAGAGGTAGCACGTTTTAAGACAGAACTTAATAGAAGAAGTTCTAAATAATAAAAGTTCATCAATACAATATATTGATTATGACAACAAGAAATTTAAGAAAAGAAAGAATTGGTATCGTTACAAGCAATGGGATGCAAAAGTCTATTGTAGTATCAATTGAAAGTAAAATTATGCATGCTAAATACGGTAAATTCGTAAAGCAAACTAGTAAGTTTGTAGCACATGATGAAAAAGATGATTGTAATGTGGGTGACACAGTGAAAATCATGGAAACTGCACCTATGAGTAAAAGAAAGTGCTGGAGATTGGTTGAGGTGATTGAAAGAGCTAAATAGAAGATAATATTTATAATAATATAAGTCATGATTCAACAAGAAAGTAGATGTAAAGTAGCTGACAACAGCGGAGCAAAAGAAGTTTTGTGCATCAGAGTGTTGGGAGGTACAGGAAAACGATACGCTTCAATTGGGGATAAGATTGTAGTTGCGATAAAAAGCGCATCTCCATCTGGAAATTCAAAAAAGGGTGAAGTAGCTAAGGCAGTTGTAGTTAGAACAAAAAAAGAAGTAAGAAGAAAAGATGGGTCTTACATCAGATTCGATGACAATGCAGTTGTTATTTTGAATACGGCAGGGGAAATGAAAGCAACTCGTATTTTTGGACCAGTTGCAAGAGAATTAAGGGAAAAGAATTTTATGAAGATTGCTTCATTAGCACCAGAAGTGCTTTAGTAGTTTATTAAAGATAGTTATGGCAAATAAATTAAAAATAAAAAAGGGTGATACTGTTAAAGTAATCACTGGAAATGACAAAGGAGTTTCTGGAGTTGTTTTGAAAGTGTTAAGAGCTGACAACAAGTTGATAGTTGAGGGTGTGAAAAAAGTTAAAAAACACACTAAACCTTCTGCAGCTAGTCCACAAGGAGGAATTGTAGAACAAGAAGCTGCAATTCATATTTCAAACGTAATGTTACTTGACGGTGATGTTGCAACGAAAGTGGGAAGAAAAGATGTTGAAGGTAAAATGCAAAGATTTGCAAAGAAAACTGATAATATTTTAGGATAATGGGAGAGTTTACACCAACAATGAAGAAGGAGTATTTGGATAGAATAACTCCAGCTTTGAAAGAAAAATTTGGATATAAATCTGCAATGCAGGTTCCGAGTTTACAAAAAATCGTTTTGAATCAAGGAATTGGTGATGGCGTTTCTGACAAAAGGTTAATTGAAAATTCAGTTAAAGAATTGACAACTATCGCTGGTCAAAAAGCAGTAACATGTTATTCTAAAAAGGATATTTCGAATTTCAAATTGAGAAAAGGAATGCCGATTGGAGCAATGGTTACTTTAAGAGGAAATCAAATGTATGAGTTCCTTGAAAGATTAGTTGCTGTCGCTTTGCCAAGAATGAGAGATTTCAGAGGAATTAAAGATAAGTTTGACGGAAGAGGAAATTATACTTTAGGTATTAAAGAACAAATTATTTTTCCTGAAATCGAAATGGATAAGATTGATAAATTAATAGGAATGGACATTACTTTTGTAACAAGTGCCGATTCAAATGACGAAGGATATGCTTTGTTAAAAGAATTTGGTCTTCCATTTAAAACTGAAAACAAATAATAGTATGGCAAAGGAATCAATGAAAGCAAGAGAGGTCAAAAGAGCCAAACTTGTTGATAAATATGCTGAAAGAAGGAAAGCTTTAAAAGAAGCTGGTGACTATGAAGGGTTACAGAAACTTCCAAGAAATTCTAATCCAATAAGAATGCACAACAGATGTAAACTTACAGGAAGACCAAAAGGTTATATGAGACAATTTGGAATTTCTAGAATTTGTTTTAGAGAAATGGCCAATTCAGGTTTGATACCTGGTGTCAAGAAAGCCAGTTGGTAAAAGAATTATAATTAATTAAAGAGAATAAAATGGTAACTGATCCAATAGCTGATTATTTAACTAGGGTTCGAAATGCTGTAAAAGCAACGCACAGAATTGTTGAAATTCCTGCTTCAAACACTAAGAAAGAAATCACAAAAATATTGTTCGATAAGGGTTATATCTTGAACTATAAGTTCGAAGATGAGAATGGTCCTCAAGGAACAATCAAAATTGCATTGAAATATGATCCTTCATCGAAGGTTCCAGCAATTAAGGCATTAACAAGAATTAGTAAACCTGGTTACAGAAAGTACGTTGGTGCTACTGATTTACCTAGAGTATTAAATGGTCTTGGTATTGCTGTCCTTTCAACTTCTAACGGTGTAATCACTGACAAAGAAGCAAGAGAAAAAGGTGTTGGCGGAGAGGTTTTATGTCACATTTATTAAAAAAGTAAAGAGATGTCACGAATAGGAAATGCACCAATTACGGTAACTCAAGGAGTTGAGGTAAATGTTCAAGGAACAACTGTAACTGTAAAAGGTAAATTAGGAGAACTTACTCAAGAACTTACAGAAGGAATCACTGTTGTAAAAACTGATGATCAACTAGTAGTTTCAAGAAGTAATGATTCTAAAGATTTAAAAGCTAAGCACGGATTGTTTAGAGCTTTAATTAACAACATGGTTATCGGAGTTAGTGAAGGATATGAAACTCAACAAGAGCTTGTAGGTGTAGGTTACAGAGCTGTAGTTAAAGGAGATGTATTAGAATTAAGTTTAGGATTCTCTCACAACATTGTTTTTCAACTTCCAACTGAAGTTAAGGCAACCGCTGAGCAATCTAAGGGTAAGCCACCAATAGTAACTTTCAAGTCTCACGACAAGCAGTTAATTGGTATGGTTGCTTCAAAACTTAGATCATTAAGAAAACCTGAACCGTATAAAGGAAAAGGTATTAAGTATGTTGGTGAAAGCCTAAGAAGAAAAGCTGGTAAATCAGCAGCTAAATAGATTTAGATATGGGAACTAAGAAAACTGTAAGAAGAGTTCGAATCAGAAAGAGTATTAGAAAAAGAATTTTCGGTACTCAGGAGCAACCAAGGTTGTCTGTTTTTAGAAGTAACAAAGATATTTACGCTCAAATTATTGACGATTTATCTGGAAAGACACTAGTGTCTGTGGCTTCTAACGGTAAAGATTTGAATGGAAAAAAGGGAACTAAAGTTGAGCAAGCTCAATTGGTAGGGAAAAAAATCGCAGAAAAAGCGTTGTCAGCAGGTGTTGAGAATGTTGTTTTTGATAGGAATGGTTATTTGTATCATGGACGTGTGAAAGCATTAGCTGAAGGTGTTCGTGAAGGAGGTTTAAAATTTTAATTATGAGCTTAGGAAAAAACACTAGTAAAGTTAAATCAACTGATACGGAATTAAAAGACCGTTTAGTTTCTATTAACCGTGTAACGAAGGTTACTAAAGGGGGTAGACATTTTAGTTTTGCTGCTATTGTTGTAGTAGGAAACGAAGATGGTATTGTAGGTCAAGGTCTTGGAAAAGCTAATGAAGTATCAGAAGCGATTGTAAAAGGAATTGATGACGCAAAAAAGAATTTGGTTAAAGTACCAATTTACAAAGGAACAATTCCACATGAGCAGCAATGTGATTATGGTGGGGCACAGGTTTTTATTAAACCTGCATCGCATGGTACTGGTGTAATAGCTGGTGGTGCAATGAGAGCTGTATTAGAATCAGTTGGTGTAAAGAATGTATTGGCTAAATCCAAAGGTTCTTCTAACCCTCACAATGTGGTTAAAGCAACTATGTTGGCTTTAAGTGAATTAAGGGATGCCAAAATGGTTGCTCAACAAAGAGGAATAACACTTGAAAAAGTATTTAAAGGATAAAATATGGCTAAGATTAGAATTACACAAGTTAGAAGTGGTATCAATCGTACTAAAAGACAGAAAGATACTTTGATAGCTATAGGATTTACAAAATTAAATCAAACAGTAGAGCACGAAGCTACTCCTCAAGTTTTAGGGATGGTGAACGCGGTGAAGCATTTGGTTAAAGTAGAAAAATAAGAAAAGAACATTACAAAATAATTTCTCATGGAATTAAATAATTTAAAACCTGCATCAGGAGCTGTCAAATCTGGAAAAAGAATTGGTAGAGGAGAAGGATCAGGTAAAGGTGGAACTTCGACAAGAGGTCATAACGGTCAGAAATCAAGATCTGGTTACTCTAGAAAAATTGGATTTGAAGGTGGTCAACAACCACTTCAAAGAAGACTTCCTAAATTTGGATTTAAAAGTCCAAACAGGGTTGAGTACAAAGGAATTAACATTAGTACCTTGCAAAGGTTATCTTCTGATAAGGGAATAAAAGAATTTGATTTGGAAGTGATCGTTGCAAATGGTTTAGCTTCTAAAAAAGAATTAGTTAAGATATTAGGAAAAGGAGAATTGTCTGATAAGGTGAGTGTTACAGCTCATGCGTTTTCGAGTTCGGCAAAAGAAGCGATTGAAAACAAAGGAGGTACAGCGACTCAGTTATAGGAATGAAGAAACTTGCAGATAAACTTAGGTCCATTTGGACTATCAAAGAGTTAAAAGAAAGAATTCTTTACACGATTCTATTTATATTAATTTATAGATTAGGATCTTTTGTAATTATTCCTGGCGTTGATTCAACGATTCTTACTAAGTCATTAAGTCAACAAGGAGACAACGGTATTGTTTCCTTGATAAATCAGTTTGCGGGAGGTTCGTTTTCAAGAGCGTCAATTTTTGCCTTAGGTATTATGCCTTACATAACTGCATCTATTGTAATTCAGTTATTGGGAATGGCGGTTCCGCAATTTCAGAAGTTACAAAAAGAAGGGGAAAGTGGTAGAAAGAAAATGCAAACCTATACTAAGCTGTTGACTATTGTAGTGACAGTGGTACAAGCTCCTACATACCTAGCTTCATATATTGAACCGACTGGTGCAGTGGTGACACCAGGCTTGTTTTTTACAATTACTGCCGTTGCAATAATTGTAGCTAGTACCATGTTCATCATGTGGCTGGGAGAAAAAATAACGGAAAAAGGAGTTGGGAATGGGGTTTCATTATTAATTACTGTGGGTATTATTGCGAGGTTGCCTCAAGCATTCTTTGCTGAGATTTCTACTAAAATTCAAGATGCAGCAGGAGGACGGTTGTTATTTATTTTTGTAGAAATGATTGTTTGGTTCTTTATCATTTTATTTACTATTCTAGTGATTAAAGGTGTACGAAAAGTGCCTTTAGAATACCCAAAACAAATGATTGCGGGTGGAGCTATTAATAAAACACAAAATGGAGGACGAAGATACTTGCCTCTTAAAGTTGCAATGGCTGGTGTAATGCCAATTATATTTGCGCAAGCTATAATGTTTTTGCCACAATCATTAGCAACAGCTAGTTTCCTTGGTGATGCGACGAAAGGCGTGTTTCAAGAAATTGCCAATCCAAATACTATTTGGTATAGTTTGACTACCGCGCTATTCATTGTGATATTTACTTATTTCTATACCGCGATGATAATTAATCCTCGTCAAATGGCGGATGATTTTAAAAGACAAGGTGCATATATCCCAGGTGTTAAACCGGGTGTGGACACTGCAAATTTCATTGATAACGTGATGACAAAAATTACGTTCCCGGGATCTTTATTTTTAGCATTTATCGCAATCTTACCATATTTTGCAAGACTTGGGGGGATATCAAACGAGTTTTCATATTTCTTTGGAGGTACTTCATTGTTAATTATGGTAGGTGTAGTACTAGATACGATGTTGCAAATTGATAATTATGTTGTAATGAGACATTATGATGGTTTGATGAAAACTGGAAAATTGACTGGAAGTGAATCTTTAAGTGAGTCTTCTTCATTAGGAGGTATTTAATATAGGCTTGTTGTGAAAAGTAAGATTTACTATAAGACGAAAGAGGAGATAGAATTAATAAGAGAAAGTTCTTTACTTGTTGCTAGATCTCATGCTGTTGTAGCTGAGTTAATTAAACCGGGTGTTACGACTTTGGAGCTTGATAAAAGAGCAGAGGAATTCATTAGAGATAATGATGCTGTGCCAGCTTTTAAGGGTTACCAGGGGTTTCCAAATACTTTGTGTGCTTCTCCTAATGAAGAAGTTGTACATGGTATACCAAATGATAAACCGTTAGAAGATGGTGATATCATATCAATAGACTGTGGGGTTTATAAAAATGGGTTTTATGGAGATTCTGCTTATACCTATTGTATAGGGAATGTTGCAGATGATATTAAAGCATTGTTAAAAAACACCAAAGATTCTTTGTATGCTGGAATTGATGCGGCCGTTGAAGGTAACAGATTGGGAGATATTAGCTACGCAATAGAATCCAAGATAAAAGAGAAAGGATACGGCATAGTTAGAGAGCTTGTTGGGCATGGAGTAGGAAAGGAATTACATGAGGAACCGCAAGTTCCAAATTTTGGAGCACGAGGTAGAGGGATGAAATTAATGGAAGGTTTGGTGATTGCAATTGAGCCTATGGTAAACATGGGAACGGCAAGAGTTAAATGGTTAAATGATGGATGGTCAGTAAAAACTGCAGACAATAAACCGAGTGCCCATTTCGAACATACCATTGTTGTTATGAAAAATAGAGCAGAAGTATTATCTTCGTTTGAAATTATAGAGGAAGTATTAAAAAATAATAACGTAGAATTTGTTTAAAGTATGGCAAAACAGGCATCAATAGAGCAAGACGGAACAATAATTGAAGCATTATCAAATGCTATGTTTAGGGCTGAATTGGAAAATGGGCATGTGATTACAGCTCATATTTCAGGAAAAATGAGAATGCATTACATTAAAATTTTACCTGGAGATAAGGTAAAAGTAGAAATGTCACCATACGATTTAACAAAAGGTAGAATTACCTTTAGATATAAATAAATAGAAAACTTATCAAAATGAAAGTTAGAGCATCTGTAAAAAAGAGAAGTAGCGATTGTAAGATCGTGAAAAGAAAAGGGAGGGTTTATGTTATAAACAAAAAGAACCCAAAATTTAAGCAAAGACAAGGTTAGTCTTTAAGCTTATTGATCAAATTAGAAAAAGAATAATTAATAGATATATTATGGCAAGGATTGCAGGTGTAGATATTCCAGATAACAAAAGAGGCGAGATCTCTTTAACATACGTGTTTGGTATTGGAAGATCATTATCAGTTTCGATTTTAGAGAAAATTGGAGTTGATAAAAATAGAAAAGTCCAAGATTGGACTGATGATGAAACGAAGAAAATCAGAGAGTACATTACTGATGAAATAGCTGTTGAAGGTGAATTAAGATCCGAAGTTCAGTTAAACATCAAAAGACTTATGGATATTGGTTCTTACAGAGGAATCAGACACCGTGTTGGTTTGCCGTTGAGAGGTCAAAAGACTAAGAACAACTGTAGAACCAGAAAGGGTAAGAGAAAAACAATTGCAAATAAAAAGAAGGTTACCAAGTAGGTAATCAGATTATAATAAATGTTTATTTATGGCTAAAGCAAGTAAAAAAGCGAATTATAAGGTTAAGGTTGAAGCAGTGGGTCAATGTCACATTAACGCCTCTTTCAACAACATAATTATATCGCTTACAAACAACGAAGGTCAGGTGATTTCATGGTCATCTGCTGGTAAAATGGGATTTAGAGGTTCCAAGAAAAACACTCCTTACGCAGGACAAATGGCTGCTGAAGATTGCGCTAAGATTGCCTACGAAAGAGGTTTGAGAAAAGTAAAGGTTTTCGTAAAGGGACCTGGAGGAGGACGAGAGTCTGCAATGAGAAGTATTCACAATTCGGGAATTGAAGTGTCAGAAATACTTGACATAACACCTATGCCACACAATGGCTGTAGACCACCGAAAAGAAGAAGAGTTTAAATTTAATTTAAAAAAGCATTATGGCACGTTATACAGGTCCTAAATCAAGAATAGCAAGAAAACTTCAAGAGCCAATTTTTGGTCCAGATAAAGTTTTAGAAAGAAAGAATTATGGTCCGGGACAACACGGTAATTCTAAAAGAAGAGGGAAGAAATCAGAGTACGCTACGCAACTAGAAGAAAAGCAAAAAGCTAAGTACACTTATGGAATTTTAGAAAAGCAATTTTCTAACATGTTCAAGGAGGCCTCAAGAAGCAAAGGTATTACTGGAGAAAACTTGTTGCAATTGTGTGAGTCACGATTAGATAACGTTGTTTTTAGAATGGGAATATCTCCGACTAGGAGTGGAGCTAGACAAATTGTTAACCACAAGCACATTATGGTTAATGGTGGATTAATTAACATTCCTTCTTATATCGTTAAACAAGGTGATATCATTTCTGTAAGAGAGAAGTCAAAGTCTTTAGAAGTAATAACTACTTCATTAGAATCTAATGCAAAGACTTTTTCTTGGATCGAATTTGATAGTACAAGGTTAGCAGGTAAATTCATTCAGATTCCTACGAGAGAAGATATTCCAGAGAACATCAATGAGCAATTGATTGTTGAATTGTATTCTAAGTAATCATAAGTATTAAAACAAAAGATATGTCGATATTAACATTTCAGAAGCCGGATAAAGTAATAATGATCGAGTCTGATGACTTTGAAGGACAATTTGAATTTCGTCCATTGGAGCCAGGGTTTGGATTAACAATAGGGAATGCTTTAAGAAGAATCTTATTGTCTTCTTTGGAAGGGTTTGCAATTTCTTCTTTTAGGATCGAAGGTGTTGATCATGAGTTTTCAACTATCAAAGGTGTAGTGGAAGATGTTACTGAAATCATGTTGAACTTGAAACAAGTTCGTTTCAAAAAACAGATTGATGATGTAGATAATGAGAAGATTAGTGTTTCTTTATCAGGTAAAGATCAATTGAAAGCTGGTGATTTAGCTGGATTTATTTCTGGATTTCAAATTTTGAACCCAGAATTAGTTATCTGTAACATGGAGTCTTCGGTAAAAGTTTCAATGGAAATAACTATTGAAAAAGGAAGAGGGTATGTTGCTGCTGAGGAGAATAAACAAGAGGGAGCTCCAGCAGGAACGTTGTTTGTAGATTCTATTTTTACTCCAATTAAGAATGTTAACTACAGTGTAGAGAACTTCAGAGTTGAGCAAAAAACAGATTACGAAAAGTTAATTTTGAACATCAAATCTGATGGTTCTATTCATCCGAAAGAGGCGTTGAAAGAAGCTGCTAAAATATTGATTCACCATTTCATGTTGTTTTCTGATGAGAAAATCACTTTGGACACAGAAGAGAAATCTGCTGCTGAAGAATTTGATGAAACATCATTACACATGAGACAATTACTTAAAACTAAGTTAGTTGATATGGACTTATCAGTGAGAGCATTAAATTGTTTGAAAGCTGCTGACGTTGAAACTTTAGGTGATTTAGCATCGTACAATAAGAATGATTTATTGAAGTTCAGAAACTTCGGTAAGAAGTCATTGACTGAGTTGGAAGAGTTAGTAATTACAAAAGGATTATCTTTTGGAATGAACGTAGCTAAGTACTTGGATAAGGATTAATTAGACAAAAGACAAGTTAAAATTATTAGTAATGAGACACGGAAAGAAATTTAACCATTTAGGTAGACAAAAAGGTCATAGGGAAGCAATGCTTTCAAACATGGCTGGAAGTCTAATAATACATAAAAGAATTAATACTACAATTGCGAAGGCAAAAGCGTTAAGGAAATATGTAGAGCCAATTATTACAAGATCTAAAACAGATTCTACACATTCTAGAAGGGTAGCATTCTCTTACTTACAAAGTAAGGATGCGATCAAAGAATTGTTTAGTGCTGTTGCAGAAAAAGTTGGCGAGAGACCAGGAGGATACACAAGGATTTTAAGAACTGGATTCAGAAGTGGAGATAGTGCTGAAATGTGTATGATTGAATTGGTTGATTTCAATGATAGTATGTTAGACGCAGGTTCTACGAAGAAAAAATCTAGAAGAAGAACTAAGAAAAAAGCAACTGATGCTGCGGCGCCAGTTGAAGCTAAAACTGAAGATGCAATTGAAGACGCTGAAGTAGTAGAAGTAACAGAAGATGCTCCAGTTGCTGAAGTTAAAGCAACAGAAGCTAAAATAGAAGAAGTTAAAGAAGACGATGATGCTAAAAAAGAAGATTCTGACAAGAAGGATTAATGTTAGCATTTAGTTAATAAAAATAGAGAAGGATGGTGTTTTAAACACTATCCTTTTTTTATGTTTGCACGGAAATAACAGAGTAAAAATTGATAAAGATACAGCGGTAAAATGAAATATCTACCTAAGAAAAAAGCAGTATTAGTTTTAGAAGACGGAACAGTATATCACGGTATATCTGCAGGAAAGCGAGGAACTACTTTTGGAGAAATCTGCTTTAATACTGGAATGACGGGTTATCAAGAAATATTTACTGACCCTAGTTATTTTGGCCAAATAGCGGTAATGACTAATGCTCACATTGGTAACTATGGCGTAACGGAGGGAGAAGTAGAATCAGACACAGTGAAAATTGCTGGTATGGTTTGTAAGAATTTTTCTACGATGTATAGTCGTCCTAGCAGTACAGGTTCTTTACAAGATTATTTAGATAACGAAGGCGTAGTTTCAATTGGGAATATTGATACAAGAGCATTAGTTAGACATATTCGAAGTAAAGGAGCAATGAATGCTGTAATATCATCAGATGACGTTTCAGTTGAAGATTTAAAAGAGAAATTATCTAATATTCCATCAATGGCTGGTTTAGAACTAGCTTCAAAAGTATCAACAAAAGAACCTTTTTACTATGGTGACGAAAATGCTCCGGTAAAAGTTTCAGTACTTGATTTAGGAATCAAAAAAAATATTTTAAAATGTATCGGTGACAGGGGTGTGTACTTAAAAGTATTTCCGCATAATACGCCAGCAAAAGATTTATTGGATTGGAATCCAAATGGAATATTTTTATCCAATGGTCCTGGTGACCCATCAGTAATGAAAGGGGTTCAAAAAGAAGTGAAAACGTTACTTGATGCAGGGCTTCCTGTTTTTGGAATTTGTTTGGGTCATCAGATGATTGCCATTGCAAATGACTTAGGAACTTCAAAAATGCACAACGGTCATCGTGGAATTAATCATCCAGTGAAAAACTTGAGTACTGGTAAAGGTGAAATTACTTCTCAAAATCATGGATTTGTAGTTAACATAGAGGATGCTGAAAAGAATCCTAACATTGAAGTGACACATGTCCATTTAAATGATAAAACCTTAGCTGGGTTAAAAGTTAAGAATAAAGATATATTCTCAGTACAATACCATCCAGAATCCTCACCAGGACCGCATGATTCTAGGTATTTGTTTGACGAATTCGTAGAGTTATTAAATAATAAGAAATAAACCTTTAAGATAGATAAATTATGAGCTACATTGCAAATGTACACGCAAGACAAATCCTTGATTCCAGAGGGAATCCTACTGTAGAAGTTGAGGTAATGACTGAAAATGGTATTGTTGGAAGAGCAGCTGTTCCTTCTGGAGCATCTACTGGAATCCATGAAGCGGTTGAATTAAGAGATGAAGATAAAGGAACATACTTGGGGAAAGGTGTTTTGAAAGCTGTTGAAAACGTAAACGGTGTAATAAATGATGCTTTAATTGGTAAGCATGTTTTTGATCAGAATGAAATTGATGCAGCAATGATTGCATTAGATGGAACTGCCAACAAAGGAAATTTAGGTGCAAATGCAATTTTAGGCGCTTCCTTAGCTTCTGCTAAATGTGCTGCTGACAATGCAGGATTGCCATTATACAAATATATCGGAGGTGTTAATGCTAACACATTGCCTATTCCAATGATGAACATCATTAATGGAGGTTCTCACGCTGATAACTCAATTGATTTTCAAGAGTTCATGATTTCTCCAGTTGGAGCTGAATCATTTTCTCACGCTTTAAGAATGGGAACAGAAATTTTCCACAACTTAAAATCTGTATTGAAAGGAAAGGGAATGAGCACTAACGTTGGTGACGAAGGTGGATTTGCGCCAAACTTAGGATCAAACGAAGAAAGTTTGGAGGTAATCATGCAAGCGATCGAAAAGGCAGGATATAAGCCAGGAGAAGATGTTTGGATTACAATGGATGCAGCTGCTGCTGAATTTTACTTGAAAGATGAAGGTGTTTATCACTTGCACAAATCAACAGGAGATAAATTATCATCTTCTGATATGGTTAGTTTATGGGCTGATTTAGCTGCTAAATATCCTATTATGTCCATTGAAGATGGATTAGATGAGGATGATTGGAAAGGGTGGAAAGAATTGACTGACAAAATTGGAGATAAAGTTCAGTTAGTTGGTGATGATTTGTTCGTGACTAATGTTGAAAGATTGAAGCAAGGAATTGATCAAGAAATAGCTAATTCAATTTTGGTAAAAGTAAATCAAATTGGTTCTTTGACTGAAACTATCAATGCTGTTGATATGGCTCATAGAGCTTCATATACTTCTGTAATGTCCCACAGATCTGGTGAAACAGAAGATGTTACAATTGCTGATTTATCTGTGGCATTAAACTGTGGTCAAATCAAAACAGGTTCTGCTTCAAGAACTGATCGTATTGCAAAATACAATCAGTTGTTAAGAATAGAAGAGCAATTAGGTGCTTCAGCTAAATACTTAGGAAAAGACTTGAAGTTCGTATAATCAATACAACATGATTTTATTAAAAAGGGAAGCTGATTGGCTTCCCTTTTTTTTGTTTTACTAAATATGGATATAATTAACTCATTCGTTTAGTATCTTTGATGGATATGTCAGATCCAAATAAATATCAATTATCAGACTGGTTGCCAACTACTTTAAAAGAAGTTAAAGTAAGAGGTTGGGACGAGTTGGATGTTATTCTATTTTCCGGCGATGCATACGTGGACCATCCTTCGTTTGGATCAGCTGTAATAGCAAGGTTAATTGAAAAAGAAGGTTTAAGGATAGCAATTGTTCCTCAACCCAATTGGCGAGATGACCTCCAAGATTTTAAAAAACTGGGAGAGCCTAAAATGTTTTTTGGCGTTACAGGAGGTTGCATGGATCCAATGGTAAATCATTACACTGCAAGTAAAAGAAAGCGGACTACTGACGCTTATACTCCAGGAGGTGAAGCTGGGTATAGACCAGATAGAGCTACTTCAGTGTATTCCAAGATATTGAAAGACTTGTATCCTGATGTTCCTGTGTTAATTGGAGGAATTGAAGCTTCTTTAAGACGTGTGACACATTATGATTTCTGGGCAAACGAACTTATGCCAGGAATATTAACCTCCAGCGGTGCAGATATGTTAGTGTATGGAATGGGAGAACAAGCATTGCGAGAAGTTATCCGATTAATGAAACGTGGAGTTCCTTTTGATCGATTAAACACAATTAAGCAAACAGCCGTTCTAATGGATCAACAAGTTCCAAAGAACAAACAATGGGAGGATGTTGAAATAAACTCACATGAAAAGTGTTTGGAAGATAAAATAGCTTACGCGGCAAATTTTAAAGTAATCGAACAAGAATCGAATAAGACCTTTGCAAGGAGAATAATTCAGCAAACCGGTGATAAAACATTAGTAATTAATCCTCCTTTCCCTACCATGTTGGAAAAAGAAATGGATGCATCATTTGACTTGCCATATACAAGAATGCCTCACCCTAAATACAAAAAGAGAGGCACTATTCCTGCCTACGAAATGATTCGTCATTCTGTGAATATGCATCGTGGGTGTTTTGGAGGATGTAGTTTTTGTACTATATCTGCTCATCAAGGTAAATTTATTGCTAGTAGATCAGAAAAGTCAATTTTAGCTGAAGTAGATCAGGTGACAAAAATGCCAGATTTTAAAGGCTATATAAGCGATATGGGTGGTCCCTCGGCAAATATGTATAAGCTTAAGGGTATTGATATGGATATCTGTGATAAGTGTGTAAGCCCTTCTTGTATTCACCCTGTAATATGTTCAAATTTAGATACTAGTCATAAGCCAATGATTGATCTACTTAAGAAAGTTGATGCAAATCCAGCAGTAAAAAAAGCATTTGTAGGGTCAGGTATTCGTTATGACTTATTGTCAGAAAGTTATAATAAGAATGGAGATGAGTCATTAGACGAATACATGGAGCAGGTAATTACCAGACATATTTCTGGTCGATTAAAAGTTGCCCCTGAACATACTTCTGATCGAACTTTGAAATTGATGAGAAAGCCTTCGTTCAAGCATTTTAAGACTTTCAAAGAAAAGTACGATAAGATCAATGAAAAGCATGGGTTGAATCAACCATTGATTCCTTACTTTATATCGAGTCATCCTGGTTGCGAAAAGGAGGACATGGCTGAATTAGCTGCAGAAACAAAAGCAATGGGATTTCAGCTTGAGCAAGTGCAGAATTTTACTCCTACACCGATGACTGTAGCTACAGTCATTTATTATGCGGGGGTTCATCCATATACCCTGAAGCCCGTATATACAGCCATTAAAAAGGATGAAAAACAAGATCAGCACATGTTTTTCTTCTGGTATAAGAATGAAAATAAAAATAGAATTAGCAAAGAGTTGCGTTCTATGAAAAGAGATGATTTACACCAGGAATTATTAGGGGAGGACAAACCTGAGAGCCATGACTCGACGCCACCTTGGCTCAAAGAGCGCAGAGCTACTCAAGCTAAAAATAAGCCTAAAAAAAGAAAACATGGTTAACATTAAAGTCCGTCGGTGCTGTAAATGTAGTGCTTAAGCGGCCATGTTTACAGCATCCCAATTTTCACTGACAACAAATGAATTACTCGTTTTGTTCTCAATAAATTCTACTTCAGATATGGGATAATGTCTTAAATACTTGTTAAAAAACAAGGGTAGAGCTGATTCGTTGTAGCGAACTTTTGATTTACACTCAATTAACCGTTTAACTAATTCAATTTGTAAAGAAGGAGAACCGACCTTTACTGAATTATTATTAATTACTACTTTTTGATCTGCAATCATGCAATGTATTGAAGTGTTCATGTTGTATTGGTTTTAAAGTTATAATACAATAATAGAACAGTAGACCGTAAAGAGTTTACGGTCTGAAAAAATATTTATTAAAATTTAGGGTTTAGTATTCGGTATAGTGAATAACCAGAGACGCTTTTGAAGTGGAATTGCTTCCCCCGTGTAGATTAACTTGTTCAGGATGTGCAAATGAATTGAGAACAGAAAGATCTAAAATGGCTTCCTCATCTGCTAAAAGTTTTTGGGAAATTAAAGTTTCAATTTCAAAAACGTAATAGCTGCTATCAGCATCAAAAACTCCTTGGATTCCTGTGGAAGTGCCGTCGCTAGATACGTGAACTAATAAACTTGTTGGTGCTGTGTAGCTGCTTCCAATGCTCGCCGTGACAGGTATTGTTAGGGTGGCTTTGTTTATTAAAATGTTTCCACTTTTAAACCAAGTAAGTAATGAAGGCATGGATAACTCAGACTTAATACTTCCTAATCCCTGAACAAAAAAGTTTGTATTTCCCAAGTTGTTATTTGTTAATTGAGCTTCGACATCACTTCCACTTTGATTGGAAGTAGTGTTGTAAAAACTTCTAGAGCTAGAGCTAGGAGAGAATGTTACAGAGCCACTTGTTCCAGCTGTAACCTCATTGTAATTAATAGTTAAGACAATGTCATCAGCGTCAATTGCATAAACAGTACCACTGTTTGTAGTAAAGGAGGTGGACGGTGTTATTGAAAGACCTTTGAAAATATCAACAAAAACTTCTGACGTGGTAAAAATAACGTCTCCTGTGGCAATAATTTCTTCACCAAACGATTTGTCAATTGTGATTGAAACCGATCCAGTGTCATTGCTTGCTAATGTAAAAGTTCCAATATTAGTGGTAAGTGACGTTAACGAATCGGTTGTCAAATATGTTACGTCACTTGCTACACTCGAAGTTGTCCTGCTAACTTTAAATTCTTGAGATATTGGACTTCCATACGCTTCCAAGACTTGTATAGACAAAGTAACAGAGGTCACCGTGATTCCGCCTTCAGCAATTCGAAAGTTCAAATCGTCCGGGGCAACCGATGTATACACTTGACTCTTAATGGTCCCTAACTCGTCTGAGTGGTAACCGCCAATAAAAACACTACTACCACTGTTAGACTCTGTGTTTTTACTGTACTTAGAAAAAGTACTCAATTGAAAAGTGTCAATTGATGCACTTTGCAAGGTGCCTTTGTTAGTATTCAACCCAATGCTGTCGTTTTCTTTCTTGCACGAAAAAGGCAATAATAAGATGGACAGAGCGACGGAAGTTATTACAATTTTTTTCATCTGAAAAACTACTTATTCTGCACTAACGTTTTCTTCCTCCAAAATAGTATCGTAAAAATTGTCGAATTCCTCAATGTAGTTGTTTTCGTCAAATTCTTTCAAGGTAGGTTTTCCCATTTTGTCCACGTGATCCAACAGGTCTTTGTCTAAGTTGTTGCTTCCAAGAATGATAGCGTCTGACCAGTCAGCTGCATATTTTTGTAAATTTTCTTGTGAAGCCTCCTTTACTGCTTCCACGTCTTCAATATCAACACCATCAAGAACGGCTTTGTAAGCAAAATCATCACTTAATTTGTTTTCAATTCCACTTTTGTACAGTGAGGTAATTACTTTTGTTTTTTCAAAAACTGGCTCTTCAGCAAAAGCTCTTTTAATATACATAGGAACTAAAGAAGTCATCCATCCATGGCAGTGAACAATATCCGGAGCCCATCCTAATTTCTTAACAGTTTCTAATACACCTCTACAATAAAATATAGCTCTTTCATCATTGTCAGCAAATTCAACTCCTGCTTTATCAGTTAAGCCAGCTTTTCTTCCGAAGTAATCATCGTTGTCGATAAAATACACTTGGATACGTGCCGACTGAATAGAAGCAACTTTTATAATTAAAGGATGATCATTGTCATTGATGATTAAATTCATCCCAGACAAACGAATTACTTCGTGTAGTTGATTTCTTCTTTCATTAATACAACCAAACTTAGGCATGAAAGTTCTAATTTCTTTTCCTTTTTGTTGGATACCTTGAGGAAGGTTTCTTGCTGTTTTTGCAATTTCCGTTTCCTCCAAATATGGAAGCATTTCCTGTGTGATAAAAAGAACTCTTTTTTTGCTCATCTCTAGCTTTGTGTTAGTATTTCAGCGATTAATTCGCTTTTTAAGTGAAAATGTAAATCACTTTTAATTGGTGCAAAGGTAGTAAAACTATATGAGGTATTCAAAGGATGTTTCTTTCAAAAAGAGATAAAACTGACTTTTGTAATCACTTTCTATTAGTATAATGAAAAATAGTTAACTGAATTAGAATTGCTTTGGGTATAATGTAAATTAATAATTACTTTTGACCTCAAAATACACATTATGAAAGTAGCAGTTGTTGGAGCCAGCGGAGCAGTTGGACAAGAGTTTCTTAATATCCTTAATGAAAGGTCTTTAGGAATGGATGAGTTAGTATTGTTTGGTTCAGCAAGAAGCGCTGGGAAAGAATACCAATTCAAAGGGGAGACCTTAGTCGTAAAGGAGCTTCAACACAATGATGATTTTAAGGATATTGACATTGCTTTAGTGTCTGCAGGAGGTGGTATTTCTAAGGAATATGCTGATACGATCACAAAGCATGGGGCAGTGATGATTGATAATTCAAGTGCATTTAGAATGGACAATGATGTGCCGTTAGTTGTTCCTGAAGTAAATGCTGCTGCCGCGGGAAATCGTCCAAGAAATATCATTGCTAACCCTAACTGCACAACTATTCAAATGGTGGTACCTTTGCAAGCATTAGAAGGTATTTCACATGTGAAAAGAGTACATGTGTCTAGTTATCAATCTGCCTCCGGAGCGGGAGCAAGTGGAATGGCGGAATTGGAACAACAAGTTCAGGAGTTTGTTGACAATAAAGATTTAACTGTTGAAGCGTTTGCCCATCAGTTACTGTTTAATGTAATTCCTCACATTGATTCATTTACTGAAAACGGATACACGAAAGAGGAAATGAAAATGTACCATGAAACTAAAAAAATCATGAATTCGGACATAGAAGTTAGTGCAACTTGTGTTCGTGTTCCTGTTATGAGAGCGCATTCAGAAGCTGTGTGGTGTGAAACGGAGCAGCCTGTTTCTCCTGAGCAATTCATTGCAGCTTGTGAAGCAACTGAGGGCATAACCGTAGTTGATGATATAGAAAAACTAGCTTATCCAATGCCACTTGATTTGGCTGGAAAAAATGATGTATATGTCGGAAGAGTTAGAAAAGATTTAGCTAATCCAAATGGAATTACCTTTTGGTGTGTTAGTGATCAAATTAGAAAAGGTGCAGCTTTAAACGCTGTTCAGATTGCTGAATATCTAGTTGAGAACGACTTAGTTTAAAATACCTATTTATTACAGTAAAGGCCTCTTTGATTTCAAAGAGGCCTTTTTTGTGTGTTTAATATTTGGTATATTACGTTGCCTTTTAGCATAATTATACTTTGGGGATTGCACAGTTTTTACAACTCACTTCTAACTGTAACTATCTCGCCATTTAGTTGTTCTATTGGTACTTAACTTGACTCAAATGAAATACCTAAAACTAACGCTAGCCATATTCAGCTTCCTTGTGGCGCTTTCTGCCCAATCTCAAATTGTAATTGATTTTTGTCCTATTGATAAAATCCAAGCTCAGAAGCAATGGAATGGAACAATTACAATTCAAAATAATACAGGGGTTGTCCTCGAATTTACCGCGAACAAATTAAAAATGGACTGGCCAAGTTTGGTGACTTTGCCTTATCCTTTTCAAAACTTCACACAAACAGGGATTAATTGGGAGTTTGAGATTGCAGGAGTTTCTACTTGGGATTCGAAAATGCCAGTCGGAGCGAATTGGGTCAAAGCATTCACCGGAGGCGCATTTTCAGGGGTTTTACAATTTCCTACGACTGGAAGTTTTACTCAAGGAGGAATAATATACACGGTAGAAGTAAATCATTGTGCTAAAACAGAGGCGTATGAATTGTATGATGCGACAATTGCATTTAATCGAGACTGTTTTATAAAATCACCTACTGAAAACATGTGTTTAGGGGAGGCGGGAACAGAGATATGGCAAGGGGAAGGTGTGTTTGACGCTATGATGCCTACAGACAGGCCTAGTTGGGCAATTGGAACCATGGTGGCTCACCGTTTATTTACAAATATGGCAGGAGCGGAAATGTTGTCTCCAAATTTTTGGACTGCAACGGCTATGAATGAGTCGAGAATGACTTGTGATCCTACTATTGCTCCTGATCAAAATACCTATTGGCCAATAAACTCAATACCTAATTCAGGAATTGGTGTATACAGTGCAACAGATAACTGTTTTCAAGTATTGAATATTGGGTACAGTCAGTTACAAAATAATCAACCCGATTTATTTTCGCAGACGAATACTTATGGTACAGCTACTTACGCTACTGTGATCGCTGGGGGTAGGTACGAAACAGGAGCTCTTGCTGTTGCTTATTACCATTACCAAGATATTAGGTATTGGAATCAGATTTTCTGTTGGAATGCTAAGAAGTTTCACCAAGATGCTGTAGATCCTTATGCAGTTGAGAAGGTCTTCTATCATGCTTTTCATGATGGGCCAAATGCGGGTATTTCTTTACTAACCGCTATTGATGCAAACTATGCTGCTGCTGTTGCGGCAACTAACATGAATACTGTTATTTCAAGTGGCGGAACATGGGATGCCTGTAATGGCGGAAGTAGTCAAAAGGTAGGTAATTTCACGTCATTGCTTGATGGTAATGGCAAAATATACCCCGCATCTGTAGTGTGTGAAAATGATAATTCATCAGTCTATTATGGGTGCTATGAAGAAAGTATCAAATGGACAGATATATTATTTTATTTAGATAAGGTTAAAATTTTATATCCTCAATTAATGGATGCTCCTGTACAAGCGGCAATCAAAGCTGTCTTTGATGGTCTTAATGGTGGAGGTGATGTGTTGTTTTCAAACCTTGGACCAGTGATTGATGAAATTGTTATTCAAATGGGAGGGCATGATCCTTCAGGATATTTAGCTACACAGTACAGCGCTTCAAAAGTATGTAATGAGAATCCTGTAGGAGTTTCATTGAGGACTAACGATACTTTATGCCCTGGTGAACCTGGATTTTTACAAGTATGGTTAGCAGGTGATCCAACTTTTAGAGTGGACATTAAGTTTCCTGATGGGACAACTAATTCATACACTGGGATTAATTCTTCTCCCTACAACATTGCCATAACTCAACCAGGAGATTATGAAGTGGTCTATTTTGAAGATGCTGATGAGGTGGGAGATATCGATTGTAATTTTTCCAACCTTACGATTGAAAGTAAAAATGGAACTGTAGTGGGATGGGATAAAACAAACTTAGACGCGACAAAAAATTGTGCTACAGGTGATTTAATTGTAACAAAAACAGGTGCGGAACAAGTAAC
>Ga0115000_10000502_pt1 | contig 36251 bp, 63 predicted proteins | sample ArcticOcean_MG_C_6_FD_89690 | JGI IMG/M metagenome (GOLD analysis project Ga0115000, IMG submission 89690) | Marine microbial communities from western Arctic Ocean - ArcticOcean_MG_CB8_128 | ecosystem: Environmental > Aquatic > Marine > Oceanic | place: Arctic Ocean: Canada Basin | collected...
ACCTTGACATTCAATAATAACGCCAACGCCATCCCAACTAACTTGCTTCACCAGATCACCGACTTGCACTGAGCACCTCTGGATCATTTTCGATTTGCCTGCCAAGTTCGATGTGCCTGCCATCAACGAGTACCTTCCAGTCGTATTCCAAGCTGTCGTTTCTCGGCAACTTTGCAATCAAGAGGGCAACGCCTGTTGGCAGTTCCCAATGATTGCGGCATCCTCTGGGTAGCTTTATCATATCACCGACTTTCATATATCTCCTTACTTGATATACTATATTATACCACAAGGGGAGTGTAATTGCAACAGGTTTCTTTGTCAAGGGATTGTCAAGAAGGGTTGACAACTGTAAGTCGGCGTTTGATGCGGATAGTTTCACTATCAATAAGGATATCCCAGCTACGATCATATCGCCAATCACCATCGGGGTTGCCATCTGGAACGGCGCGCCGGTGTTCTTTAACGATGAGCGCGACAGTGCCGCGCCACTTTACCAGATCACCGACTTTCACTTACCACCACCAAATGTTTATAATGTAAATACTTTATTTCTCCACCGAAAGCGACACCATAAAGTGATTTAGCGGTCTTATTGACCTCGACAACGATTTTGGGCATATGCCAAAAACCTTCTCTCGAAATTACTAGATCACCAATTCGTGGGCGCGGATAATTATTGATTTTCATTTTTAATCTCTGTGATATGCCGACACTTACGCCGAAAACCGAAACCGGGACAAGAGCAGGAATAAGAACCCTTAGAGAGTTTAACAGCATAAATATTTCCTTTGCTACCCGTTACACTCCAAGAGTTTTCGCCGGCAACAGGGGCTGCCTCACGGCGCGTATATACCATATACTCTGATAACCCATCGAGAGTAATATCAGCCGGCACCTCAACCCATATGGATCCAGCGATCCCGTAACGGATCCCAGTGTGGCTCGTAAAAAGTGCTGGCTCCATGTCAACTTCGATCGGATTCATATAAGAAGAACTCCGAGCGCAAAAAGAACGCAAGCCATGGCTGCACACAGGCACCCATGAACCACAAGCCCCATCACATCTTTATCGACTTTCATTTACTACCTCCTTTCTGCTATTTAGCAAGTGAAAAAGTGAATAGCGAAAAACAATAGCGTACCCCAGCACACGGCATCCGCCGCGATTAAAGCCATCGCTAACCTGTTCTGTCCAATCTTCATAGCTGTTCTGCCCATAAAACTCTCCTTTCTATATATATAATATATCATTGATCTCACCATAAGTCAAGCACTCTCTTGTAAAGAAGATGTCAAGTGAGCCACATCATAGTTTTCCTCGTCGATTACGCACATGTCACCCTCACACCAAACCACCCACATTTCAGGATGCGATTCCGGGTGAAATTGGTATAAAACAATCGCAGGATTCGACCAATCGTCATGACCAGAGTATTCTGGCTTAAAAGAAATAAGATCACCTTTATTCATTCTACCACCACTCGGCCGGGGTTGTCGATTGTGTCGCGCGTTGACAGGCCAAAAGGTTTAACTGCTATGTCCACCAGTCTTTTCATGTCGATAGATTTACCCGTGATGACAACGAACGGGGTGTCATGGTCGAGGCAAGCACTTTGAATAATGTTTTCCACGCTGCTGTGCCTGACTCCATGCAAATCAATGATTACGTTCACTAATCACCACCAAGGTATGTGTACCCACCCAAGCTATATCGCCATCATTAAATAAAACTTCTGCTGACTTTGTTTTGCGTCCTGTCCTAGAAAGTTTAACGACGATCCCACACTCCTGACCGTCGAGCGCACAATCCTGACCGAATTGTACCAAATCACCAATTTTAATATCGCTTAGAATCATAGTCGCACTCCTTTATCTCTACAAATGTTGGGGTACCTTCACCACACCATGCGCCGGCTGTATTATAATTAAACCATTCTGCTGCTTCTATTTCCGTACAATCCATCCACTCTTGGATAACATTGATACATAAATCAATGTTATAAGCAGCAACATTCATTGAATCAACTCTTGTCCAGTGATCCGTCGGCGCTGCAATCACTCCCACAAGGGCTTTGTCAAAATACTTTCGAGGTTCCAAATAAAGCGCCTCTGGGTGTATCTCTGATATTGGTTGTAATCTCATTTATTCTCTCCTTCTTTGTTATCTTCATAAACATGCTCTAAAAACATTTCGTGAAACTTTAAGTACTCGGTCGTACCTAGGAAAACGACGGTATATGCCTCGGTCCGGTTTCCAGCACCCATGGTGCGCGCGACGATCATGCCGACCCGATGATCGGGGATCTTGGGGTCATGGGTTCCATCGCGGATCTTCACCAGATCGCCGGGTTTAAAAGTCGTCATTGTCTTAGGTGTCTTCTGCATCGTCATCTATCTCATTCGGTAAGTCCTCCGATAATGGGTCATACTCCCATGATTTTTCATAATAGCCATCGGTATTATAACCAGCTTCGTGATAGTAAGTGGTATAATCGCTGAAATGTGGTTCCTCGTCAGAACTATAACTGATCATTGAACCTGTAAGTGTATCCCCCATGCTAACCAAAATCCTTGATAAAACTTCCTGCATATAATCTATCTCGGCTTGCGCTTCTGCCTGCTTTGCTTCCGCTTCGATTGCAGCTTCTTCGGCTGCCTTTGCCTCTTTTTCTTCTTCGCGCTGCTTTCGGAAAGCATTTAAGTCAACAATATCTCCCATTAGAAAGGAAGCTCATCGTAAGAAAGTGGCGAAGACGCCCACACAAGCGGGTGCATAACCATATCGGCGGCGCGCTTTGCAATCGAAACATGCTGAGAAGTGGTCATGGAATGGAACCCGCCGGTTGCCGCCATGAAATTAGCGAGGACACAGACGCCCGCATTCGTGCGCGCGCCAATCTTCAAGCGATAGGAGAACAGTTCTCCATCAATTGTCATGAACGTGCTCTTGTGGTTGCGCGCATTTTTTCCTTCCTTCCACGCACGAACAACATTTAGATTATCAGTTACCGCTATTCTCGACATGCAAATCTCCTTTTGCTTTACTTTACTAAGTATACGACATTTGCGAAAAAAAGTCAATGTATTTCTTGTCAGGGAAATGTCAAATCCCGGGATAGTCTGGATCATTGTTAAACAAATCTTCGGCGTAGTCCTTTGTGAACCTCAAGCCGGCCGGGTCAACGCCATCATTGTGTGCGGCGATCGCTTTTTTTGCAAATATACGTAGCATCTTGATATGTTTAATCTTTCCGTAAGAAAGTTGTGGTCCGTAGGGCATACCGGCATATTTGCGATAAAAATGACCAGCGATTTTGAAAGTATCGCGGATGCCATCAATATCGTCGGTGTCTATTACTAATGTTAACTTCATTTACAACCTCTATTTGATCTCTAGCTGGCGCCAATATATGTTCCTTTCCACGTTCGATGCACCACATCCTCCAAACGCAAAACTCACCCATGTCGGGTGTCTCAAATATAATCCCGTGATATGGTTCTGTCCATACAACCTCACGAAGATCATCAACGCCATCGGCGTAACGAACCCTGATCAGGTCACCGACCTTCATGCACTACCTTCATATCTGCTTGCGGGATCCCGCGATTATCACCCTTAAAAAGAATGCGAGCAAACGGCTCGTAGGGGATTGCTCCCCAATTTATTTTCTTGCCCATATCATCGGTTCGCCAGCACTTGCTATCGTAAACTTCCGTTACCAAACAAATGCTATCGTTCCACATTACTAAATCACCCGCCTTCATTTATAACCTCCAGCCATTTTTGCGGTTCCCAACATGTTTCTTCATCTTGAATCCAGTAAACTTTAACGCGACCTATTCGCCGATCATGGTACCGATCATCCTTTGTCTTCAAAACAATGGCGATAGGCGTAGGTTCACCTTCCCTTAGCTTTTGTCCCGGCATTATTACCATATCGCCAACTTTAATCTTCTCAGACATAACCTCTCCTTACTCTTATAATATATCATGCACTGCGGCTGTTGTCAATGTTTATTGTGTCAAGGAATTGTAAAAGGAAAATCTGGGCGGAAAAAAATCGCGCGGCGGGGCTGGTATCTATGCTCTCGCTAGTCCGTTCTTAAAATACCACCGGGGTTCCCCGGCGTGGTTCCACTTCACTATGTATCTAGGATCCCCGTGTGTGTATTCAACAGACAGTATAAGTCCAAGTTTGCCCTTCCAATAATCTCGTGGACTTTTGCGCCGAACTAGATCACCTGCCTTAAACTTAGAATATACCATTTTATCTACTACTCGCTTTTAATGGGGCTACGCCCGGCGGAACCTCTCCCGCAACCATGCCACCATGCTTGGCGATCACCATTGTAACTACTTGAGTGGGTACCCAACCATAAATAGTCCCTGTTAGATTATCTGGATCTTCTGACCATTCAGAGAGCAAGGGTTCCTCCCGATTTGGGAAACCTACTTCTACTTCTGTGTACTTTTCTGCGTTATTGATTCGTGGAGTACAGTAAGATGATTCAGAAGCCTGAACACTCATCATAAACCCATCGACGCACTCGACCATTTCATATTGATTCATTTATATATCTCCGTCTAAGATACTCTGAATGGTATCTGAAAGTTCTACAACGCTCATCGCTTTCTCTGACAGTTCATTTAGAATCTGCTGAATATCATACAGCTTTTTTTGCGGTGAAATAACTTGTATTCTAGGGTTTTTTGTTTGCTTCTTCATTTCTTCTGCTTCGCTTTTTTTAAGGCTACTCCATTTGGAAGTATAGCCGCCGTAATCGTGGTAAGACATTTTGTTCTCTCTCTATTGTAAGTTGTTAAATGGCTCCCGTTGAAAGACTTGAACTTTCGACCCTCTGATTAACAGTCAGATGCTCTAACCAACTGAGCTAAACGGGAATGTAGATGGTACACCCTGTTGGATTCGAACCAACGACCCTCGGCTTAGAAGGCCGATGCTCTATCCAGCTGAGCTAAGGGTGTATAGCTCATGCTATCTCAAAGAGATCGTGATTCTGCATGAGTGTCCTATTCCCGCGAGCGGCGTTATCTTCGACGAAGTCTTCGTAAAAATAAACTGGATGGTCACCAGACACAAGGGCAATCAAACATTCACCGGCACTGGCAGCCAAACGCATAGCAGTGAGCCATGCATCTTTCCTATCCATCACGCCAGTATATCGAGTCCGGTATAGCTGTCCCTGAGCACCTTGGTAGATTGCTGTGTAAATCATTATATTATTCTCCATCATTTGATTTTAATTCTTCCTCAATCTCTTTACATATAATAACAGGAATAGATTCTTTTGTCAACTTTAAAATGTAAAAAGTATCCCCTTCTTTGATCTCGCACGGAAACGCGGTGAGGGGTAGCACTGCGTGTCCTATTTGATTGGTACTTGGATTCGTGTTGATTTCAACCGTTGCCAAAAAATCATCGGTGGAGTCTATCGTTCCGATTAGAACGAATGTTGTTAGTAATTTCATATCTTGTATTCTCTCCTGTTAAAATGGTGGGCATTCTCGGGCTTGAACCGAGGACCATCCCGTTATGAGCGGGGTGCTCTGACCAACTGAGCTAAATGCCCTATGGGGTAAAATGGTGGGTCCACCGGGACTCGAACCCGGAACCTGCGGATTAAAAGTCCGATGCTCTACCAGTTGAGCTATGGACCCGTTTATTGCATTATTCTGTGGGCGCCTTGATTTTCTTCGGGGACTGACACAATCCTTCTTCAATCAAACTCATCGCGTGGCGACCAAACCAACCTTGTAACGTCCAAGCAAGTCCTGAATCGATCAAGTGCTGCCATGCTTCATAATACTGGGATGGGCGATCATGGGCAATAAATCCTTCTGCAATACCAATCGCATCGTAATCAGACATCCATTTCACCATTGTGTAAAGTCTCTTCGTGGACTGTCAGTAGCTCACCAGTCTCCAGCAGGTGAATCACCCAGCCGCGCTCAGTGGTCTGAACTACGTCGTCGACCTCATCGAGCGCAATACACTCACCCTCGACCTCGCACTCATCTAGCAACACCGCTGGACCTTGATCCAACCATGCTTTTACTTGCCCCGCTTTCATAATACTTCCTTTGTTAATTTAAATGGTAGGACCGGCGGGAATCGAACCCGCATGCTCGATCGAGCGAGAGATTTTAAGTCTCTTGTGTCTACCAATTCCACCACGGTCCCTCTTACTACTCTACTATAATACCACTACCGGCGCCGAATGTCAACCACTTTCTACACCTTTTCTGTCAAGAAGATGTCATCATACTTTCTTCAACCAATCTTCCGGGCACCAATTTTCTTCCTCTTTAGACATTGATTCGTATGCCGAGGGTTTCTTGAACCATCGTATACGTGCGAACTTATATTTTGGCTTCTTGCACCAGCCATGGCCATTGTACGTAAAGAACACTTTCGCAGCTTTAGGATTATTGCAGCGGTCCATTAGCTCGTCTCGGTATTTTATTCTATCCCCGTATCTCTTCATTGAAGTCAGGGTAGTGATCACTTCAGAAAGAGGCACGTCGAGTCCCGCTTCTTCTGAAGCATCCTCGATCTTTTCTATGACGATACCAAGCCCCTTATTCTTTCTTCGATACAAGCATACTAAATCTCCTACATTGACTTTTGGCATATAACCTCCGTATAATATATAGTATAGCATTGAGTTGGGCTTAATGCAACAGTGTAGTTGTCAAGGAAATGTCAGTAGTCATCTCGTTTCGGAGCTTCTAAGATTGCGTCGATGTAGCCCGCCGGCACTTTCAAAATTATGTAACGCCACCCCATCCACTTTGCTGAATGAAGCGTTTGAGTTAAAAATGGGTCAAGGTTATCGGAAGGATCGGCGACTTCTAAAACCAATACAATATGATTTCCACCATCGTCTGAGTCAAAGCAAACGGTAAATCGGCCGTCAAACACGCTAGCGGCATGCTGCATTAAGTTTTTCTTAGCATCACTCTTCTCTGCTTTTTCGCCACCAAAATATAAACTAGCCATAGCTCGCTCCCCCTTTACTTAAAATTTCAATATCATCTTCTGCCCCGTCTAATATTATTAAACGGTAATCAGGATCAAACCCGCAGGAGTGAACCACTATGGCGGACTCTCTCACGGGAGATATTTGCATCACAATCCCATATTTATAAATGGGATCGGCGCCCACTAACTTATCGGGGTAGGCAGCAAACGTCGCATGTCCTATTATCCAACGCACTAAGTCACCTTTAGAGAATCTATCCACATAATAACTATGTAGCTATATGGCGTCCGGGATAGCTAAGTGGTCTTTAAGTTGATCGTAGCCACCAATAACGATAGTTTCATGTTCAGACTGCTGAATAACAATAGGAAAAGTGGGCCAATTATATTGCTCTTTGAGCCGGCTCCTATATGTTTTGGAGAAGTCCGTTTCAACAAAAACATATTCCTTTTCTGGGTAATACTCTAACAAATCTGCGCAGGCGCGCAAGCACGCTGGGCAATCCGTGATACCGTACACTATATAAATCATTCTTTTAACTTTGTTTTATATATTGTAACTACTGAACGGTTTGTCCGATAATCTACATGCAAATCACACTTACCCTTGAAGGTGTTTCTTAGATTGGACACGGTAGGTTCCGTCTTTTTTCCTTCATAGAACATTATAACTTGGGTCTGACCCCTATTAGCTAGTTTAAGGGCATCGCGATGTACCGCTTTTATTGAGGAATATACCCCCTTGAACAATTCTGCTCTCGTTGTGTCAAATAAGCAATAAATATAAATGTTAGTCACTGTGACACTCCCTCGCCGTTGTCCAGCATCGCAACTGTTATTTGCACAGTAGTCTCACACGCCTTCAGTTGAAGTTCTTTCTCTATGACTGCTTGTGGATTGTCGCTATTACAGGCTGTCTTATATTCTTGCTCAGCAGCTTCTAAACGCTCCATTGATTCTAGCATCATAAGAGAAGTAAATAGACCCGACGCAATCTCTTCCACTTTCTCGGTAGCTTCAGATAGCGGACCCACCAATAAGATGTTACCTCTGGAGTTCACTGTTACCGCCCAAATCTTGAATGGTTTTAGTTAAGAACTCTTCCTGAATCTTACAGTTTAGTAACTCCTTTCTTAAAGTTTCTTTTCTATCTTGCAGAATTTGCAACTGTATCATACAAAAATCCTTCACTGTCTTTACTTGCTTATTCATTTCTTTTTACAACTTCCGCATCTTTGGGATTTTCTAGATTTGGTTCTCTCTTCTTTCGACATACTTATCTTTTTGAAGTTGACAATCTTATCGGAAAACATCTTACCTCTTGCCATAGCACGAATGTCGCCGGAGTCCGGGCTGAAAGCACCACAAAGGACAACTTGATTTGTGGGTACGTGCAGGATATACTCGCCAGGAAAAACTTTGGCGCCTTCTAGAATTTCTACAAATTTCATCCAAGCTCCATGCTCATTACATTGTCGTATGCGTTGTATTTCAAGTCGTTTAGCCTTTGCAGAGCTTCTTCTCTACGGAGAATTTTAAAAGCAATGTTTTCAGCGGAGTATTCCTGCTCTGGACTATCTAATCCTGCTCTTCTCATCGATCGGATCTTCATCTTAAGCCTTTTGATTGCGGCGAGTGCCGAGCGGGGCTTCTTCTCTGCGAACTTCTCGATCATACTTATTTGGGTTAACGTATCGTCACTCTTAGCGCGCGCCAAAGCAAAATCAAAATGTACATCCGTGGGGTCAGGTTCGATAGCCCATGTATCTTCAAATATAGAATATACGCCGGAAGATCTATGTGCATCTCCAACGTTTTCCACATAAACCTCTACCTCGTAACCGAATATTCGAATGGTGTGCAATTCGTTCCAGCGCATGCGTGCTGCGTCAAAAAATGCTTTTACCAGCTCTGTATCTGAATCAATTTTTGCGAAGTCCACGACCAAGTGTAAGTCTATATCCGAGTACATAGACCAGTTATAGTTGGCGAGGCTACCGGTGAATCTCAGGTCAATCATTTCTGCCGGTACTTCAAGACCCTCGGCGAAGTCTTCTGCTATTCTTTTTAGGCGCCGAGCTACCTTCTTGTCTAGTTTCTTGTTCTCCCAGAAGTGTGGCTCTAGCTCAGGTTGTTTCTCAAATGATTCAGACTCTATTTCCTCACCAAGATTCCCAGTCTGCTTATCAAAGGTAACATGGGAGCCCATCTTTTGAGTGTAAGGTGGAGTATTTTTCTGGCCACCAACGTTCAGTAATTCATCACGATCTTTGGTATATGCGCGTACGCGCTTCAGGAAAGAAGGGTTCTTAGATTCTTCAATCTCTACATCTTCTTCCGGTGCTGTGCCGGCGCTGGTGGCGTCAATAGATGTTCTTTCTTCTCTTAATATTCTAAACCATTTGTCCATGTTATAATTAGTCCTTATAAAAGTTAAATCTACCCACCATCATACATGGTCTGTTCGCCATCTTCAAAGGTGATGATCGTTTTGTTTGTTGGATGTGATTTAATATGTATCTTCAAAAAATCATCAAACGCATCGAAGAACGCGATGGATCCTCTTGGCGCCGGAGTCAGCCAGTGAATAACCGTATGACCAGTAGCGAATGTGGCGCCCTCAATGACAACACCCTCGCCAGAGATCCCTGTCTCATCGCTCTGCCGGCATACTGTGAAAGTCCTGATCCCTTCGGGCGCCCTATTGCTAGGTTTCTTCGGCTTCAGATCTTCTGGTTCTGTCGACAACTCTACTATGCTCTTGGTCGCTTTCATGCGTCACCCTCTGGTTCTTCTTCTGCGAGTGCTTCCACGCAAATGTCTTTCATCAATTCCATCATTGCAATTTCAGAGTCCATCTCATCAGGGCAAATCTCTTCTTCCTCTGTGCAAAAAACAGTTTTTAGTTTATCTATTTTCATCTTCATATCCTTTATTGCTTTGTCCATGCTTTGTATTTTCTGCACCAGTGGTGCATAGCAAAGTGGTCCTTTCGTTTTAGCCATTTCTTTTCCTCCTATTATAACATATCCCAGTCAATCTTGTACAGCGGAATAACTATTACAATATCTTCTAAAACATCAATTCCAAATTCTGTTGATCCTACGCTGATCGCGACAATTATCCCAATCAGTTTTCCTGAATCGCTGAACACTCCTGACCCGGACGACCCGGGCCAAGCAAAAGAATGTACGTATACGTTCTCACTGCTATCATGCCCGCTGATCTCTCCAGCAAAAGTTAACGGACCCTGCCCGTTGGGATATCCGGTATAGTACGTGCCTCGCTGGATCGATAGATGGCTGTGCCAATCATTTGCTCTCGGGTAATCGGCGGGTATCTTAACTGCAATCCTCCCTGGGATCCTGTCTACTTGTATTATAGCATAATCGATTCGCCTGTCAAGGATTTTAATTTCAATACACTCAAACATACCACTATCTGTCACTACTCTAATCGAGGAACATTCTCCAACGATGCCATGGCTAACTGTTATAATATAATATTGTTCATCTATGGTGAAGTACGTGCCTGATGAAGAAGAAACTGTACCTTCTTCAGAAATAGACATAACGTTTACTGCACTGTTTCTTGACTTTCTAATTGCCAATGACGCACGACGTTCTAATAATTCTGAAACATTGTTGGGGGATTGTATCTCGCTCACGCTTGACAACTGAGCATGTTTAAACGAAGAAGCCAACGCCAGCCCAACTAATAAAGAGACTAAAGTAACAGCGGACACAATTCTACCCAAGCTGCTCTTTAAGCGCGCGAACACTTTATACCTGCTTTTGGAAACTCAAGAAAACAGGGAGTTCTGCTAACCCTGATTTCTTGGCAAACCAGATAAGGTCTTCACTACCTGTCACTTTGGCGCGGCCGTTTTGTCCTATTGCGAGGTACACAGGGTGAGTTGCACCAGTCCTAATAAAGTTTTTATATCTTCCGTCAAAGTCCATCTTGTTCCCTCGGTATACTCTGGACATATATGGAAGAAGATCTTCGACCGCCATCATAGTGTGGTATCTCATATCAGTTGAGTCAGTGGGAGCGTCATATGCCATAACGCCGCCTTCCGCCCAATCGTCAATCATTGATTGAACGGGTGGGCGTGGTGTGGTGCGGCGGTTGCTGATGTTACTTCTCTGCGAGCCTAACGCTCCTGCCAATCCGCCAAAGCCTCCCGCCTGTTCAGCGAGGTATTCTTGCATTACCTTGGTTTCCCGTACCGTACGAATCGTGCCTTGCCTGTTGGTGCGATGCATCGAAGACACCGTTAAAACTTTAAGTCCCTTAATCAGACGGAGTGCGGGTAACAACACTTGGTCTCGATATTCAACCCGGGATTTTGCACCGAGTAGTCCAAACTTAATATCGTAAAGCACATATTCCGATTGTGCCGTTATATCCCTCTTCTTGTCTGCGATTGGTCGTACAGTTGTGACGCCGGGGATTCCGCGTATCTCGGTTGCTGTTTCGGACTCGGTGCCGCCAAATTCTTTAGAGACGGTGACACCCAATTTTATAGCATAAAGACGCAGATCATATTGTTCATCGGCTTCTTCAAGCATTCTTTCTATCCTCGCGATCTGTTCTTCGGGTGATTCGTTTAACGATGTCGCGGCGGTTGATTGACCTGGTGCTGCTCCAAGCTTTTGCGTGTGGTTGAACACCTTGTCATCAAACATCCGGGGCTTGCCAAGATTTGCTTTGTCATCTAATTCGATGCCGGAATTTTCTCCGAACATTCTAAACCGGCGATCAACCAATGGGTTCAACCAATACTTCCACATAACGTATCTTTGGACTTCATTCATCCTTTCGATATTGTTCTCAAACCATAAGGTGAATAAGATTACTTTTTCCGCTTCTGGGTTGCCTGTGTCTGCATTAGCAGAGTGGATCGACTTGATCTGCTGGATTGCTTTAGCAAATTCTTGGTTGCTTAAAACTTTGTCCTTTCTCTTCTCGGCTTTTTCGATCTGTGGTTCAAGGGCGATCTCTATAATTTCGTTGGCGGCACTTATGATCAACTGTGGGTTCTCGTCCAAGACCTGTATGACATTTTTAATTATATCAACCTCTCCTTCGGGAGATTTAGAGCTTATACCAATAGTATACTTCCACGCGATTCCCATATCGGCGTATCTGTTTGGGTACTGCCGATTGCGACTTATTTGTGGCACGATGGCGAATCGCGAATCTTTAGCTAACACTAATCGTGGGTCGACGCGGCTATATTTTGATCCGAAGCCTAACGAAAGTTGTTTAGGATCGAGCTGCATTGACTTTCTATACGCAGTCTGGATATGCGCCGCCATCCGGACGTTGAGGTGCTCTGTCGATATTTGCTTTTGATGAGCAAGTCCAAAGCGGGACCCAAACATGTCACCAAACAATTTTTCGGTGTGTCCGATATTGTCGTCGGAATCACTCACATATTGTTTAACGTCAACTGGAATCGTTACATCGGTGATGATTAAGTTCCCATCAGCTTCGGTTGGTGGTGTAAACCAGAACTCAACGCCTGAGTCGTCTTTGAATACCTTAAAGTTTTGTAGCTGCATCTCAGCTAAACCTTCTTCGGCACGATCGTAGGAATTCTTTGACATATAATTACCTTCAACGAGCGACCTGCGAAGCCTCTCCGAGTACTCATCAAAACCATGGTCAAATTCTAACATCCCATCGGCAAAGCTTTGGTATTCATAGACCTCACCTGGATCATCGATATCGGAGTCACCGGTTTGGTCGCTGCGGATCCTTATTATAAGGTGCGCGGTTGGGGTTGAGTCAGGCATGCCTGTCTCCCAGTTAGGATCTGCGTGAATAAGCATTTCGACTTCGTACTCGATCTCGGGATCCTCACCGGGCATTTCGTAGCTCAGGTCGTCAAGATTGATCTCGTTGACGAAATCTCTTGCCCCGCCACCCCATGTGTTCTCTGGGATCGTTTCAAGGTTTTCGTCTCGGGTGGTGTCGTCCGGACCAAGGGTGGGGGTGAATTCGTTGTTTCTGAGTTCAAATCCTTTCCAGCCAAGGTTGATTTGGAAGCTTACTTCGCCACTCATGCTTAAGTATATACTTCGGGCATCGCCTCCGAAGTCCTCGCCAGTCTGTACATCACAGCCAATTGAAGTGTTCTCGTTTTCGGACCGGGTGTCGTAGAATGTCGATTCAATAGTGGTGACGTTGTCTTGGACCATTTCTACGATCTCTTCGAGATTGCCGCTGAAGCTAGCGCTTGTATTACGCGCTAGCCAATCATTCATTTCAACAAAACCATCGACATCGTTTGAATGTTCGCCGTTTTCCTCAACGGTGTCGATCTGCATATTGTCGATGAACCATGCAATATGCTCCCAGACCTCTTCCGGTGGTGCGTCGTTGTTCCGACCCTTGATTTGATAGAGCGTCTCACCGTCCCAAGTCATTGTGACATAAGATGAAGATTCTTTGCGCTTTTCTTTCCTCTTGCGGAGCGAGACGAGGACGCCGCGAGTGTCGCTGCCGCAGTGTCCCATTCGTTCACCCTCTACGGAGCAGTTAGACACCTGCAAGTTATACCAATACGAGCCATCATCAAACGTGTGCATAACCCCGTCTGGGTCTTCTTTGTTCTCAAGATACGAGGTTGCTATTGTAGACAACTCCTCTATATCAAAGCCGGAGCCATCGTGAAGCTTCGCGTCCTTCGCTAACTCATAGTTACTGGGATCCTCGTTCAAAAATACAGCGATTGTGTCGTATTTGTTCCAGAAGTTACGGAAGCGAGATTGAAGCATGTTGTTTAAATCTTCTTTTGTCGTCTCGACCTTTTCGGAGGGGATGCCGGCTTTGCTCAGAGCTTTAACTGCCTTCATTATCATCTTGCGCCATGTACCAAAAGGTTTAGCTACGCCGTTCTTTACATTCTGAATAACAAATTTAACGCGCTTGCCTTGTTCAATCTTCTCTTCGTCGTACGCTTTGCGAGTTGATGGCTCACGAACCATTCCATCAACAGTACCGGGATCCCGCTGGCGTACACCGACGTCGCTAGGTCTGCCTTCGTCATCTTTCACTCCTTCTGGATATACATACTCACTGTACTCGTTAATCAGAGTGTTAACGAGAGTAAATTGTAGTTCCGTCAGCGGCCGGCGGGTTTCGGTGCCAGCCTTCCATAAATTGCCCATAAGCATCTTGGATTTTTCAGGAGCCTTCGGCATTGCCGACTCGATAAAGTCGGTGACGAATTCTGGAAGACCAATATCTCGTAAGCCTTCGGTTAGTGTATGATCCTCTTTTAAATAACGGAACCACATATCTGTAGATTTTTGCATATTTTTACCTCAACACAATAAATAGTCAGGTTTCCAACTAACCGCTGGCAAAAAGGTCAGTGGATAGTAGCTTGGCGGTGTCTCTCCAGCTTTCGACTTCGACGGCATGTCCATTCTTGTGCTCCTTCAACAGCACTGCAAGAGAGTGATCGTTACCGGGGAAGGGTATCCTGTCGCCCACGAACACAATGCGGTGGTCTTTGAGCTTATCTTTCAAGACTCTATCAATGACTTGCGATTTATCATTACCTTTGTTAAATATATCTATACTCACCGCGCCGCCGATCACAAAGTCAATGCCTTTATACTTTTTCGAGAGCTTCTTGACTATCTTTTCTCGTTCCTTAAACTCTGCGTCATATTCTTCATAGGCTTTTCGTTGTTCCATTGTGGCGTTTCTACCCACAATTGAAAAGTTTATCATGCCGACGCGCTCTTCATAGTGGCGACCGGTCTTAATATGAAACGGAGAGTCTTTCACGATCCAGTCGAGTGCTGCATAGAAGTCTTCCTTCTTTTTGATATCAAAACTATTCTCGTACAACCTTATCCACTCGCCATAACCATCACTCTTGTTACGGTGATTCCTGTAATATGCGTTGCCCATGCAAGCAAATATTCCCTGCACCTGATCAAGAATGGGGCGCTTTACCTGATTCAAGATTCTTATAAAAGATCCGCCCGACACAATGTATACTTCTCGAGCCTTTGACCAGTTCAAAAACTGCGTAGCGAACTTAGGGTCTATGTCTTTTTTTGCGGGTGTGAGCGTGCCGTCTACATCAAACAAGTATATGGTATTCATTCGCTTACTTCCAAAATAGTTGGATTCCAACTATCGCGAAGGAGAGTGTCACACAAATCATTGTCTTGGTGGTGAACATGCTCTCATTTAAAAAGTAGTAAGTCAATAGAGGGAAGGTGAAATAAGACATACTAAAGATCAAAAACCTTGGTCCCCATATTTGACCCATCTCTTCGTATGCAATCTTAACCCCATACCAAAAACAAATTCCAGTGGGTATTGAAAACATAATTGCTGAGATGAGGGGTTTATCTTTCCACCAATCCCATACAAACTGCGAGTTTAGCTGGAACCAGCCGAGTGTTTGCCCAATGGCGAACAAGCAGCATGCGAATAATAAGTTAGAAGTTGGCAACGATGATCTCCTCTGCTCTTTCTTTGTGGGCAGTTTCTACCCCATATTTATCTACCATAATAAGCCTATTGTTTTTAAATGCAGACAATACGCGTTGGTCGTAATCATATGTAATTAAAATTTTGATGTTTTTATCTTTGCACAATTTAATCAGTTCTTTGTGATTAATCGAAGTCTGTTCGATGGCCACACTCTTGCCATACTCAAATAAGTTATAATTGAACCTACCACCCAAAACCAAATTATAGCTTTCTGAGTTTGATTTCTTAATTTGTTTTATGGGATGCTCTGGAGATAAGTTTAGATGAAAATTGTCTGGTACAGAGAATGTTTTCAATTTAGCGATCGCGGTTGGTGCCAGTTGTTTTAAGTCCAGCTCTCCCGAAGATACAAGACCGTTCGATGAACATCTGTTCATGATAAAAAATAAACTAGCTGTAATAATTGGACTGCTATGGCTATGCCACATATCCTGCAACGTTGCCAGTATCGCTTCGCCATCGAATCTTAGGGAGTCAGAGGATACCATCGCATGTAACCTGCTTGGATCGTACATTAAGCATCTCCAAAAAGTATATACAGGAAGACTCGTAGTGTTCGCGCTTATAAAGCGTTCATCATTGGCCAACGAAAATTCTATCTTACCATCATAAAACGCATAAGAATTGATTACAGAGCCGGCAGGTATTATTTTTTTTACAGTTGATGCGCAGTTATTTTTCTTGGTTCTATCTAATATCAGCGTCATTTTCGTCACTACTTTCAGTATCTGCTAACTTGTTCTTGAAATTAGAGATCTTTTCCTGTAATTCGGAAAGCTCAGGCGCACTGCCGGCTGCCGCCTCTAGCGGATTGGGGGCGCGCGGGACACTCTGCATCATCTCTTGAGATTTATAAGATAAAAAGGAGCTGATTATCATATTAACATCAGCCAAGATAGCGTCAACATCAGATAGATTGAGCCTGAGCTGATCTATCTGACTGTGTGAATCAACCGACAATGTTGTGATTGCTCGACTGGTGTTACTATCAGCGCAATCTCGAATAAGAGAAAAAGCTTTGTCGGCTAGCCTTTGTACCTCTTCTTCTAAATCCTCGATTTTAACTGAATATTGTATATTAACTCTTTGTGACATTCTTATCCTCTTAGTAATTGTTTTGTCTGGTTTAGTGATTGCTCAACAATATCCGGCGATCCCACTACAACTATCTCTGTTCCTGTGTGGCCGCGGTTTATCGTTAATTTTGTAAAGCTGTGTTCATTTGCAAGCCCAGCGGGCAGCATCCCCTGCTCGTTTAGCTGACGCATTCTTGCTTCTTCCCGGATCATTATAACATGTTCGGGATTGACAAAAACTTCTCTTAAGCTATAATCTTGCTGTGTTGTAAGGGCGCCATTTTGGCACACTTCTGTAAGTTTAACCAATCCCATCGTTATTCTCCATGGGGTATACGTGTCTTCTTTCAACCGTAGCTTCTCGACCCTGGGCATAAACGCGATACAATGACTTGGATGCCTCCTCTCGCAGAAATACCCCAGTGATAGGCTTCTCCGTCTTGGTTACGTTCATGGTTCCCTCTGGTGTGGAACTCCACAAGTTAACATCTTGCGGAATATGTACTAAATCTCCCTGTCGCATATTATTCTACCTCCGTTTGTATAATACCATAATTAGTAGTAATTAGTGTCCCGGCGCAGCTAGCCGCATTCTGTAATGCGGTCTTGGTGACCTTAACAGGATCAATAACGCCGGCGTCAACCATATCTGAAATTTCATTAGTTAAAAAATTCCAGCCGCGGTTTGTTTCTTTAGTGGACAGAATCTCTTGGACAATAAGATCGGGGGATTCGCCGGAGTTTAACGCCATCTGCCGGATAGGTTCTTCGCAGGCTGTCCTCACGATGGATGCGCCGAGAGCTTGCTCGCTACTGTTCGTTGTTACTACCAAAGAACGGGATGCTCTAAGGAGGGCGATGCCTCCACCAGGGACGATGCCGCCCTCTTGAGCGGATCTCACTGCCTCTAGTGCATCCTCAATCCTGTGTTTGCGTTCGGTCATTTCCACCTCGGTAGACCCACCAACATGGATAACTGCTACCCCGGAGGATAGTCGGACCACTCTGGACTGGATCGTCTCACATACCGACAAGGAATCCGTCTGCTTGATTTCGTTCTTAAGGGACTCGATCTTTGTTTCTATCGCTGTGTGATCGCAAGCACCTCCGACGATAGTTGTATTATATTTATTGCTCTCGACGCTTTTTGCAGATCCCAAGTGGGACATTCTCGTCTCGGAAAGTTTAACGCCACTTTCCCTGTTGATGAAAGTTGCCCCAGTTGATAGCGCCAAATCTTCAAGAGTATCTCGGCGTTCTTCACCGTAATAAGGTGCCTTGATAGCAGCAATCTTAAGGCTACCGCGTACGGCATTCATGATCAATGCTGCCAGAGCCTGTCCCTCAACTTCTTCTGCTACAATAATGAGGGGTCTATTTTCGCGTGCTACCATCTCTAATACAGGTAGCACTTCTTCTACTGCTGAAATCTTGTAGTCCGTGACGAGTACGAGGGGATTTTCGTGGTACATCGTTGACCGCCTGTCATCTGTGATGAATGCACCAGCACAAAATCCTGAGTTAAATCGAAAGCCCTCGGTAATATCCAAGCTAGTCTCAGTTGATCGCGACTCCTCAATCGTAATAGAGCCATCTTGCCCTACCTTGTCGAGCGCAGTTGCAATTAGTCTTCCGATCGTTGGATCGTTGTTTGCTGAGATTGTTCCGATCTGCTCAATATCTTTGATACTTGTGACTGGGATAGCAAGTTCTTCTAAATTCTTTACTACCTCTTTTGTCGCTAGATCGATTCCTCGTTGTAGCTCCGTCGGAGAGACTCCTGATATAATGAACCTTTGAGACTCTCTAAGTATGGCGCGTGCCAAGACAGTAGAAGTAGTAGTTCCGTCGCCAGCCTCATTGTTGGTCTCAATAGCCGCTTGACGTATAATCTGGGCTCCAGCATTTTCAAATGGGTCTTCGAGCGCGACAAATTGTGCAACGGTCACTCCGTCTTTCGTAATGAAGGGAGATTTTCCCTTTTCTTGCAGTAGAACATTTCGACCGCGTGGTCCTAGGGTGGAAGCTACATTATCGGCTAATGTGTTAACCCCTTTGATAATCTTCTGTTGTAATGTTTGATTGTTAGAATATTCTCTCGACATCGATACCTCTTAGTTATTCTTTATTATATCTCCGAAACTCTATAATGTCAAGCACTATTCGTCAGTTTGTAAAATTTCTTTTGAACTAATATTCTTTGCGTTGCTAACTGACGTGTTGGCAAGCGAATCATTTTCAAGACCGCCGGCAAAGAAACTGTTGAGACTGTCCGAAAGTATCTTGAGGGATTGGAAAATTTGTGTTACTTCGTCATTAAGAACTTCTCTAACATCTCCGACAATCTTTCCGACTTGAGCACGTCCGACCATAATTGAGCCGACAAACTCTGTATTTGTTGGTTCGCCGCTGTTTAGGGATTGCGTCTGGTTCAACGCAAAGTGCATTCTCTTCAGGTATCCATAACTGCTTAAGAGGGCTTGCTTTTTCTGTGCCGACCCAAGCATCTTATATTGCCGGGCAGACTCTTCAGCAGAAAGAAATTCCTGGTTCGAGACCATATCATCAATTTGCTGATTTCTTTCACTCTTTTTAGCGGCAGCTTGTTGAGATTTTACGACAGCAGTGTTGGCGTCGACAATTGCCTGTTTGAGTAAGCTGTGTATTTCGGGTATTTTGCTGTAGTTGCCACTGGTCCAAGAGCCAACTTTTGCTTTGTTCATTGTAACAGAGCCGCGTGTCTTTTTCCCATTAAATAGATCATCATTCTTCTCCCAATTAAGGGCGTCTGTGAGTTTCTTAAAAGCCTCGTCATCTATCCGATTAATCAGATTCTCTGGGTTTGCGTCTGCAAGGCTCTCAATTTGAGCATACAGCGCTTTGTTGAATAACGGTGTCAACTCCTCGGCTGATAATACTTTATCGGCCGTGGATAGCCCAAGCAATTCGACGGCGCCAGATTGTTGACCAGAAGCCAGCGCGCTTATAACGGACTGAGGCATTCTTATCACATATGGGTGTTTAGATTTCAAAAGAATGTCGCCGATATTAGCCAAGTTAAAGTCAAACTGATAGAAGTTAATCTTTCCTTCTATATCTAGACCCTTACCTTCGAGCATCTTTGTGCACACAACATAACGCATACCACCATTGATAGCTGTGGGATAACTTGGGTTGATCATATCGTTAACCAAATCGGTATAACTACCACCAACTTCCAGACCTCCCTCTCGGTATAACTTCAAACTAACGGGTATGGTTTCTCCAGATGACCGATCCACGTAGTCCGCGATCGTCTTATTGCCAGTTGGAATTTGCTCTCCGTCAACTAATGCCGCTAAGAAAGATTCGAAACTGAATCCGGCAGAGGACGCGTTAAAATTTGTGATAACTTTTGTGAGCGTTTTATAGAATACAAGATAGGACATCGCCTGTACAATACGTGCCGTGCGATCGCTGCCGGCGGATTCGGTTACCATGGATAGCCCATTCTCATAAAAGTTGGACACACTGGCAATTTTATCTGTGAAATTAGATCCTTGAATGTTCTTGAGATAATCCTCCAACAACGTTCTTTGGGCGCCTTTAATCTCCACACCCTCATCAGTAGTGCGTACATCAGACCATCCGATTTCTGACACCTCTATATTCGGTATCATCTTTAAGACCATCTCTAATACCGCGTCATCGTCATCAGGTAAGTTCGGTGGGGGTTCGACCTCTTCATTGGTCTGCGATGACAGCACCTCTTCTACCATCTCTACCAACACGGACAAATTGAAATTATTAATTTGCTTTAGGTATTCTTCTTTTATAATCTCAGATAATTCAGACATGCTCTTCTCCTTAGATAATTATGTCAGCGATGCCCAATTCGACAGCTTCTTCAGCAGTTAAATAGACATTTACTTTCCGATCAAGCATTTTCTTGATTTGTGACTTCGACATCTTGGTCTCTGCAGATAAGCAGTCGATGTACATTTCCTGCAATTGCTCAATCGCTTCCATTTCGTTCATCATATTATGTAGTGATCCATGGTTTGCACCTAAGACAGAGTGGATCATAACACGACAATTCTTTCCGATCTTTCGCTGACCATGAGTTCCTGCTGCCAATATCAAGACTCCCGCCGACATTACTTTTCCCATACCTATTGTATGAATTTCGTTATTAGTCTTTATATTGCGCATAATATCGTACAACGAAAACATGTCATCGGCTGAGCCACCGTATGTCGATACATAAAAATCGATTGGCTTTCTTTTTTCTGGAGTTGCGCTGTACAAGTGGTCAAGGTACAGGAGCCCGTGAATAACCTCCGCCACTTTCTCTTCAGTCACATCGCAGAATAGTCCGATAGTATTCATCGGCTCCGGTTCATCCGCTAACTCTTCCACAAAAGCGGAGGGGTCGAGGACAACTATCTTTTGGGCGGCGACTTCAGGAGATTCACTCTCTGTTTTCTTCTCATTATTAATCAAGGTCTTGATCACTTCCTTAATCTCTTTAATCATTTTGAGTTCCCTCTTTGTTGTTGAAACGTTTTATATATTCAATGCCCTCCTCATTCAAGAGGCGCATTGCGGACTCCCAGTCATCATACTTAAAAAGATCGTGATAAAACTTGGGATGTATATTAATTATCTCCCTGATTGACTTATCTTTATAAAGTTTTATATCCGCATCAAAATTTAATTGATAAGCCTTGATATTTCTTTCTGATTCTACCGTGCGGCGCATCTCGCCGATCCGTATAGATTTTGTATATTCTAAGCTTTCAATACCTTTGACCAAGGTATAGAGACTCAGATAGTGCGATAACTTAAGCATTACAAGCCCTACTCGCACCTCTCTAAAGAGATAAAATGTTTTGCAGGTAAAGTATCCAAATACAAAAACCAGCAGGTACAACCACCAAATATGTCCCAATACGTCCTCCAAATAAATTAACCACTAGTCAGGTGACTAATGGTTAATATTATTATAACAGGCTCGTTATCTTTTGTCAAATTACTTTGAGAGTCTCTTCATAATTCTTTCAGCAAGCTGGTTGACAATCACTTCCTTTTTGCTTTCAGCTTTGAGGCGAGCAGCTACACGACGTGCAACTTCAGCGACGATAGCTTCTTCATCTTCATCATCATCATCTTTTTCGCCTTCTAACATGGGGTCTTCTTCCTCTTCAGCGTCCATTGTGTCCATTTCGGTATCACCCCCTTCCGGCGCTTCGAGGTCATCTTCTGGTTCCAACTCCATTTCAGCGTCACCTTCTTCACCGCCCATGGCAGCGCGAAGTTTGTCGGCCAAGGCGATAATAGCCTGTGCTTCATCATCAGAAAGTTCCATGTCACCTTCTGGTTCGGCGTCCATTGCTGGCTCGTCGTCCATCGGTGGTTCATCGTCCATGGGTAGTTCGTCAACAGGAGCTTCTTCAGCACCCATATCACCCATGTCCATTTCTTCTTCATCGTCCACCATTTCTTCAGGATCACGGGCACCGGGTGGGGCATTGCCGCCGTATCCCATCTCCTGAATCTTCTTCTCGCCAAGCGGACGTATGCTAGCGAGTGTCATGAAGCGACGTAATTCGCTCTCTGTTAATAAATTTTTACGAGCCATTATAAATTCTCCCTTAAGGTTTTCGAAAACTCAAATATAAATAGTGTTCAGTTGCTTATAGTTCCCTAAAATTCAAAACAACTCAAAATTTTAGTGTTTTTAATCTTGCCAACTGCCTTCGTTTCTATCTGTTTTACTCTTGCAAATGATATACCAGAGCGCTCAGCAATTTCACGCAAGGTCATTGGTCCGTTTTCGTAAATAGATATTAAAGTACAGTTGTACTCATTTTTAAAATCTATCCACATTCGGCATTCTTCGTTAGGGCATGCCGTTTTTAATTCTATGCATTTTCGGGAGCATAGCCGAAGTCCATCTTTTTTCATAACTCTGGGTGCTCCTCTTCTATCAGATCAAATATATTGTCTATCTCGCCATCTGTGAACCCAAAGTCTCTTACTTTTTGCTCTCCAGAAGTACGCAGCTTTTTAGACTTTGCTTTACGATCTTTTGACAAAGAACTAACTTCATCAATATATGATTGTATCCTCTCGTCTCCAGAAAGATAGGCAGTAATTATTGAACGAAAAAACTGTGATTGTTTCATACCATCGTGTTTTAGTTTCAATACCAACTGTGCGTGCCTGTGATCATTCTCAGTAAAGACGATCCGCTTTGTTAGCTTGCCGTAGTCTATCTCGGGTGGCATCACCAGTTCCTCGTAGTGATATGGGTACGACTCTCGGAAAGCCCAGAAGTTGTTTGTATCAGAAACTTAGCTTTAGCTTGTAGTTCTCTCAGGTTTCGGGCGCCTGAGTATGAGAATCCAGAGCGGATGCCTCTCTCAATATCTTCCATCACAACCCTAACTGAGCCGCGATAAGGCACCCTGCTGGCTACACCTTCGAACGAAGAGTATTTTCCGCGCCACGATATTTGAGCTTCCTTAGAAGCCATGCCGCGATACTCTTTCCAAGCCTGACCATGGTTATCTTTACTAATTGAACCGGGTGTTTCTGTTGTGCCGGCGAGTAAAGATCCTACCATTACGGCATCGGCGCCGGCGGCTAGCGCCTTGACGACGTCACCAGAATTTTTAATACCACCGTCAGCAATAATTTTAACATCCCTGTCTGTCTGTGCGCATTCGATTATAGTTTGTAGTCCAGGTAACCCGTGACCGGTCTGGATTCTCGTCGAGCAGATGGAACCACCGCCAATATTGCACCGGACGCTATTGGCGCCCCAGTCGGCGAGGTCATTGATACCCTGTAAAGTTGCTACATTTCCGGCCATAATGTGGTATTCGTCGCCGAATAAAAGCCTTAGCGCTTGTAGAGCTTCTTTCATCATTATGTGGTGTCCGTGAGCAACATCGACGCACAAAAAATCTATGCCAGTTTCTACCAGCGCATGCGCTCTTTCTAAATAATCTCCGGAGACACCGATGGCGCCTCCAATCATACGTGGAGATGCGACCTTGTTTGCTTCGTCCACTTGTCCCTCGATTGTATTATAACGATGAAGAATCGCGCTGGCGCCACAAAATCCCATTGCGTTTGCCATGGCTCCTTCAGATACTGTGTCCATTGGAGAGGCAAAGATAGGCAGCTTAAGAAGTACGCCGCGCTCCAAGTCTGAGGATATGTCAATTTCCGATCTGCTCCTTATGTCTGAATATTGTGGGCGCAACAATACATCGTCATATGCCAAGTTGTACTTGCTATTCACTTTATCCTCTCTTCTTCAATAAACTTCTTTATGTCCCGGACTTTGTACCAAGTCTTCTTATGTGGATCTTTGGGTTCTGGCATGGACACAAACTTTGCCGGCTTACGCGGTGGTAAGTCAGGGTTTGGGTTTATCGCTAAGATAGTGGGTACCCCAGTAAACTTAAGACGCTTTTCAATAGCTGGATCATCATCTACATTATATGCGTAAAAAACTATCTTGGGATCCAACTCGTATTGGTTCGATATGTCCAAATAATATTCCTGCAGCGAATGACACATATGGCAATTATTTGAATAAAATTTAATCACGCAGGTTACGGGCGCCAGGACACGGTTATTCAAAATCTGATTGAGTCCTTCTTCTGAAATTCTTGTTACACTCATTATTCTTCCTCCTGTTCATAGTGTTTGACTACTGCCTGTGCTGTGTCCCAGCATCTTGGGCAGTACAATCGGACGGTATCAGTATCTCTGACCACGACATTCCAAGTAAGAGCCATCTCTTTGTCCTTTCTGTCAAAAGGTCTAATACAAGCTGAACACTCACTAGGTAAATTCTGAAACATGGCGAGCTTTTCTGAGATATCTTCATGGTGTTCCTCCTTGGCTGCGGCACGGCGCTGTTTACGATTCACTTGGTTTTACCTTTCTTTTTACCTGACGGCTTAAATTTCACACCCTTTGACTTTCGAAAGGTAGCGGAGCGTTCCGCTAAATCTTCTTCCGTGATCACCCTTGTCTCAGGGGGCTCCTCTGGCTCAGGTTCTGGTCCGACCAACACCGACTTTTCAGTGGGGGTAAGTTCCGACAACGGTTTCGTATACTGCTGCAGCGTAATCATGGCGCCCTCAAGTTGGGCCAAGTTAATAGCATGCTTGCTTATAGAGCCAACTGTTTGGTCGCTTGCCGGCTGATGGTATAAATCTTTAATCAGCGCATATTGTTCTAGTGCCATTCCGCGTAGTTTTTGAATAGCTGCGTTTAAAATATCTTCAGTCATTATATCTCCTTATTTGTTAATGCCTTCAACTCTCCACAGCTCTTCTGCGCCATCAAATACTATAACAGCAGACGGAAAAGGTGCGGAATTCTTACTGTCGCCAAATTTAAGGCGACCCTTGACGAAATGTATCTCTGATGCCTTCATCACATACTTGTGCCAATACTTTGTATCGGTGCGAGCAGGGATAAGCATCACAACTTTTGTTTCGTTCTTCATAGCTTCATTATAGCCTTTCTCGATCCACTTGTCAATACCTCTTCCATACGGTGGGTTCACAAAAGAAGTAAAACCTTCCCAACTCTTGTCCAAGCCATTTTCAGCTTCCGTGAAGAAGTTAGCACACTTTGTATTATGTGTACTCGCGCAGGGATCCAAGGTAAATGGTCCGAAGCGCCAGTTTAACTTATCAAAGAAGTCTTGTGGGGTTGCCCAGTTGCCGGTGGCAGAGCTAAACATTGTTTTTTGTGTTGTTCTATTCATCTGTGCTCCCTAGGGCGCCTGCATTGCGATCACTCATTGTAATCGATTCAGAGTAAAGCTTATCTGACGTCGATTCTTGTGCATTAAAGTGGACCACTGGAGTCATTACAAGTTGGGCGATTTTGTCTCCGGGTGAAACAAATTGTGGTTCTTTACCGATGTTATGTAAATCAACGAATACCTCGCCGGTATATCCAGAATCGACTACGCAGGCGCCAACGATTAGTCCGAGGCGCGACGCTACTCCCGATCGATTCTTAACCTCTATCATATATCCGTGAGGTATGCCAAACTTAAGCCCGGTAGGAAATAAGCTAGAGGTGCCGGGTTGCAACCACTTCCCGGCAACATATGTTTCCTCGGGACTATAGAATACATCTAAGCCGGCGTCTGACGGGTTTGCCCTTTCGGGGGTGCGCGCATTGTGGCGCGCCTTAGAAAACTGAATAATCAACTCTCACCCCCAGCTTCACCGGAGATCATGTTGAAATTTTCAACAACCTCATCGATGTTTACTTTACCCTTAAAAAGGCGGTATGCCTTTACTGCCGCTCTAATCTCATCTGTATTAAGCCAGCCGTTCTCTCGGAACTCCGAGCGCAAGTCGCGCTTCTGATCCTTGTACGGCTCCATTGCCTCTTCGATTGCATTTAGCGAGCGAATGTATTCCTTTACATACCGCTTGCGTTCTTCGTTAGTGTTAGCCATGATGGCCCTCCTTTGTTGTTACTACTCTATTAATATAACAGATGCGGAACCGGTTGTCAATAGATTATTGTATATGAAGTTGAAAAACTTGTTGCATAAAGTTTTTTATCAACTGGTCTCTCTCTTCGTCGGTCTCTGCTTCCGAAAATATAAAATTATATGTAGACTTCTGCTTATTGATTTCTTGTTCAATGATAGCGTTCTCTCTCTTCATCCAACGCACTTGTTGGGAAAAATTTTTTGGAGTTGTTATACCCAGTTGTGCGGCGATATCAAGCAAAACATAATATTTTTTCTGTTCAAATGACTTGTTGGCATTTTGAAACATACTTAACATGGATTCACGTTCGATAGGAGGAGTGTTTGCACTGAGCCTATCAGGGTGAATTTTAAGGGCAATTCGTTTAAAGAGCTTAGAGAAGGCTTCGTGTACTGCTATTTCATCGGTAGTCATCTGGTGTTCTTTCTGTTTTTCGTTGGATTCTTTGGAGGCACCACTATGCAAAGCTACCGCCGTATCATTCGTGGGGTCTACTTCGGATTGCCGATCGTCATGTTTATCTGGTATTGTTTTTCCAACGTCGTATAAAACGCTCACTCTTTCTCGATGCTCGCTGTTAAGCTTAGAGATATCAATTCCGCGGGAGGTGCAATATTGCTCATAATATTTTTGGAAATCCTGCGCGGTCTCTCGACTAACCTCTTTTATAAGGTCAAGCTCTTCATAGTTAAAACGTAATCTAGAGAGTGTACGTTTCCACTTGAGTTTCTTAGCTATAGACATACCATAAGTAGTTTTACTTAAAGCTGAACTGAACCTTTGTTTCTATTTTTAGTTCCGGGACTCGCAAGTGATTAGCAAGATTGTGTCTCTTACACAAATCTGGAGTTATAAACCAGTCGGCATGCCCGCGGTGGTGTACTATATCTATGAAATAGTCTTGATCCTGTCCGCAATTTTCTGCCATCATTTTATATATCTTCTGATTTAAACGATCTGTCTCTTCGGCCGAGGCTTTAATCTCTTCTACTTTTCCCCAACCCATCGAACTTACATCGTGAATCATCACTGTGGCGTCGGGATCCATATATCTCTTGCCTTCTGCCCCAAAGCTAAATAAGATGGCTCCGCACGACATCGCTTTGCCTTGTACAATCGTTGCGATTGGGATTCGACTATGTTTGATATCAGAAATCATAGACATCAGACTGTACACTTGACCGCCGTAGCTGTCAATGACAATCGGCAGAACGGGTTGTCCGGTGTTTTGTGCCTTTGATACCAGTGAGCTAAACTCTTTGGCTGCAGCGTCATCAAATTTGCGTACCCTGATGACAACCGGAAGATCGGTAATTAGGCTATGTTCCTTGAGAAGCGGGCTAAATGTTTTAAGTATATTCATTTTCTTATCCTAATAATTTAAATGTTTTACCGATAGCGTACGTTGAGAACCCCCAGTTTTCATCATAGTTGAGTCTCGCCATATACGGACGGTTGAGGTGTACTCGATCCCTTTCTGGCTTGACTCCCCAACACCTTATCCTAGTTAGTTCATTGTTGGAGTCTATCACTTCAACAATCCAATAGTCCTTACCTTTCTTTGTCTTCTTCGGGACGATTTTACGAGGGATAAACCAGCATACCTGAAGATCCTTGTCGTACTCAGAGATTGGTGGCACAAACCTATCCTGCAACCTCTGTATTGTTTCCGGCTTTATAACTAAGTTCATCGGGAACACTCCAGTCAAATCCGACTTGAACTGGATTATTTCAGTTTCCGAGAAATCTCCTTCTGGTCGATATAACTCAATATTCTCGCCAAGCTTCTTTAGATTCTTAGGTCGGTCAACTACACATGCTGACCAGAAATGTTTGCGTCCGCTGAACCTCTCATCGACTATATTGTCAAGGGCGCCGCCGCGACACAAGGCGTCTAAGCACTTCTTGTTAAGTTTTGAATAAGTAATATTCTCATTAAACAAAAGGTCTTCGGCATTGTTTAACGGACGGTTAGACAGAATCTGCTCAATAGCAGCCACTCCTAAACCCTTAATGGAGGTGAGCGGTTGAATGAGTGTCTTTGCATCTTCGCTGATCTCCCATACCGTGCCCGACTTATTAACATCAAGCGGCGCGATATCAAATCCATACTGCTTAGCAATATTAATAGCCTTCTCTTTTCGCGTCTCTGGTTCCTTATCCAAGAAAGCGGCCATCCATTCTGCTGGGTAATAGTTCCACAACCAAGCGCACTGATATGAAATGATCGAGTAACTTACTGCATGTGATTTATTGAAACCGTAGCCCGAGAAGAACTCAAACTTATCCCATAGAGCTTGCGCATTCTCACGATCAATATTGTTTTCTACACAGCCCTTGATGAACTTATCATGCAGCTTGCCCTTTACTGATCCTTTGCCGGTACCCTTCTTGGTTAACACTTTACGGAGTAGGTTACCCTCATCGAGAGTAAGTCCACCAAGCTTGTGAGCCAACAGCGCAATCTGCTCTTGAAAAATAAGGAACCCATAAGTCTCTTCAGTGATCTCCCGGGCTGCATCTGACAAGTATCCGATGCGCTGCGGGTGCCCCTTCGCTTCTACGTAGTCTGAATCGACACCAGCAGATAAAGGTCCCGGGCGGAAGATCGAGGTGACTGCGGAAACATCGATAATGTTATTTGGCTTCGCTTTCACACAAAACTGTTGGGCGCCGGGTTCTGTAAACTGGAACACTCCAGCCCACTTGCCAGTGTGAAAAATGTTCTCATAGATGGCTGCATCGTGCATATCCATCTTGTCAGGGTGTAACTTTTCTTCATAATAATCTCGCACTTGTGCGAATGTCGGATTCTCTACACCATGGTGGCGCTGCAGAATATGTTCAATACAACCCTCCATCATTTTGAGAGTAGACAAGCCAAGCAAATCGAACTTAATGAACCCCATTGGTTCAAGGTGTCGAACGTTCTGTCCCTCTGCCCACGGAGCCTGTCGAACGCCGCCCGAGTTAATCAGGGGCATATTCTCATTGAGGTTTTCTGCGATTACAACGCCGCCGGCATGTCGTGAACATGATCGTACTTGACCGACAAGACCCTCAACGTGCGTCTTGACTTGAGGATACTTATTTAGATAGGAACTAAGCGCCGGAGAGAACTCCATGACTTCTTCCCATGTCGGAGCGTAAACACCTGCCTTAATTCCATGCTTCCGCTTTGCTTCTGGCGTTGCCTCGCGGATCATAATAGAAGTAACAGTGTTAACTTCTGTGAACGGGATGTTATAAAGCTTAGAGATATCCTTAATCAAAGATTTCAATTGTAGTGTGTTCCAGTTTGAGATCGGCGCAACACAGTCTTCTCCCCACATCTCAACCAGTTTCTCCTTAAGCGCCATGCTGTCGGATACATCATAATCGATATCTGGATAATCCTGTGCGTCCGAACGCAAGAAGCGCGAGAACAGCAAATCGTATTTAATCGGATCAACTTGGGTAATGTTTAGTGCGTATGCCACGAGTGATCCTGCGGCCGAGCCTCGACCGGGGCCGGTCAACATCATCTCGGTTGCAACATCGACAATAGACTTCATCGTCAAGAAGTATTTAGAGAAGCCCCGATCATCGATGACGTTTAACTCATGTTTCAGTCGCTCGACATATTCTTTGTTTTTATGGAGACCTCTATCTTTTAAGCCTTCAAGCGCATAATTAACAAGCGCTTGGGTTGCAGTGAATCCAGCCGGGACAACGAACTCGGGCAAACGTACAGTGTTATCTGGTAAGAAGGCATCAATTCTATCGTGGGCAATTCGGTGAGTCTCTTCGATACTCTGGAGAATCAACTCGTCATCATATTCAAACCCCTGTTCTTTGGAGTATTGTTTGTAACTCTCCCACATCTGATCACCGTTCTTTGGATACAACTCGTAGCCAATTTCTTCAACACCTGCGGGGAGTTGTGACTCTTCGTCTGCCCAGGACGGTCGACCCTTGCCAAGCCAGCCCAATTGTTTATATAGTTCACGATCCTTCCAGGCGTCGGGGGTCGGGTAGTGACTGTCTGCAGTACTGATTAGATTAACGTCCATCTCTTTCGCAACCTGAATCACATGTTGATTCAGTTCGTGCTGCTCCTGGATGTTATTCCATTGGACTTCAGCATACCAACGGTCACCAAAAATATCTACCATTTTCTGCGTGGTATTACGCATAGCCTCCAGCACTGCCTCTGGTCCTTCCTCGCGGTTCTCCCAGTAGTTTCCGGCGTAGACTCCACCAAGACATGCGCTAGCGGCTATAATACCCTCGTTGTACTTCTTTAAAAGTTTATAGTCTATACGAGGGTACCTATAGAAATTCTCGCTCTTGTACGACTCTGAGACCAGCTTAAAGAGATTGTTAAGTCCGGTCTGGTTCTGTGCGAGCAGTACAAGGTGCCGTCGGGCTTTGAGGATATCTTGAGTCTTCTTACTCGCGCCCTCATCCTCGACTGTTGCGCCGGACTGTTCATCCTTCTTGGCAGATCGCGCGCGCTTCTTATCTTCCATCGCTCGCGTATACTCTTCTCGCCAGTCATCGATGGATGGAATGAAGTAAGCTTCACAGCCAAAAATAGGTTTAAACTCCTTGCCAGAATCATGCATGTTCTTCGCATGTAGGACTTGGTACGCCAAGCCGTTCATGTTGCCATGGTCTGTTAACGCCAAAGCGTCACCACCATTCTCATAGCAAAAGTCCATGTGTGCCTGTGGGTACCCGATTGCGTCAAAAATTGACCCTGCTACGCTATGGGCATGTAGCCCAACAAATTTAATCTTAGAATCAGTGCGATTCATATTGCCTCCTTGGAAATCTTGATTACATCTATAATATAACATACTATGGCTGAAGATGCAAGTAAAATACTTTCACGATCACCATCTCCTATGTTAGTAATGAGTGCGGCGCTTTGTCCATCAATTTTATTTATGATCTTCCACGCTCTTTCTTGATGAACAATGATCGAGCCCACCGGGACACGACCTAATTTGACTTCTTCAGTCTTGAACTTCATCCACATAAGGTATATTAGCATGTGTGTGCGAAGATGTCAACTGTTTTCTCGGTGATTCTATAGATTTTTCGGATCCAAGATATTCAACATAGCCCTCCCATGTTGAGATATCGTAATACCAATCGACTTCAGCATATGCACAACCCTCTTCACTCAAGGGAATCAATACCTGTTCCAGCGAAAAGCTTTTTGCTGTCCACCTGTCCTGTATCGGCCGCTTTTGGGTCGGATACTTTTGGTCGGGTAAGGGGGGTAAAAACTCCCTTGTGGTCGTTTTGTTTATTAGGTTTCTGCATGCTTTAAAATCTCTTCCTTTCATCGTGAAAGAGAGATACTTCCCATCTTTCACTGTTTGGTTGTTGTGTTTTAGAAAAAAATTAGCCTTCGAAGATGAAATAACCTTTCTATAGTTTCTTACACTATAGATATCATATGTCGACATTGGAAAGCTAATATAGTAATTCTGTGGGGTGATCCATTTTGATATCTTATATGCAGTATACCACGAAGAATATACGCCATATAAAATTGACCACCCATACGAATCACGACGATCGCGATCCTTTGGGTGTATCGGAACGTAGTAAATAGGTATCTCGCGACGATGATCCGAATAAAATTTAGTAAAAGTTCTCTCGTAATAAACGGGGTCATAGATCCAGTCACCTACAACCTTTCGAATGATGGGTGCTAAATCGTTATTTGCAACAATCCAGATAGTGTTGCAGCCAGCCATGGCACATTCAAAAACAGATTTCTGTATCGCCGAAAATCCGTTATTTACAGGTAATAGTATCTCCGGAATTGGTGTCTCTATATCTGTTTCCAGATTAGCTACTGGGATTATTCCTGCAGTGTGTACGTGTATGCTCACTTGATCCTCTTAAAAATCTATTGTAGTCCATGTGAATCGATTGTAAATTTTCGTACAACTGTTTTTCATCAACTTCTTTAGTTTTAAAGCCATTCGCTTTGAATGGTGTGTTCTTTTCTTTCTCATATTTCTCTCTTCGTATGTGGGTGGTTTTAAATTTGTAATATTTCGGATTACCATTTGGTCCATATCCGTTAAACTGACCCTTCATTCCTCTCGATTCCATTTCAGAAATCAATTTAAACTTTGCCATAGTCTCTGAATAATTAAAGTCTTTGGTTTGTTCTTCTGTTAATGCTGACAGGATACAAGCATCTCTAACAGCAGTATTTCCATCAATACGGTCTGATGAGTAAAACCATACTCGTTTAACAAAATCATCATTTGTCTCAATAAAGTCAATATCATGTTTTCCTCCTTTATTAAATGCTATCCAATCATAACATGTATATTCGTAATTATCAAGAACTTTTTGTTCAAGCAACCCCTGAACATTGTCATCTCCAAAATAATAACAATTGTTGAATCTTATTTCTGCTATTTTTGAGTACTCGTTGTAGCAGCTTATTTTGTTATCGGAGGCTCGGATATTCTTGCACAAATTAGAAAGAGGTACATGACCCCTCATCGATAATAGAAAAATCATGTGCTCCCAAGCCAAATATTTCGCTACGCCGACGTCAAACTGTCCACTAAGTGTCGTTAAACTTTTTGGCCGGTGGCCATGCGGTAGATTCAAAAAAGACAAATCAGTCGCGGGGTCAAAGTAATCAAACCTGAACGGTCTTCTAAGATCTGAAAAAACTAAGGGGTAAAAATTTTGGGCTGCGAACAGTATTGCGTTTAAGGAGCTACCCAGGACTATGTTATCATATTCAAGTATCAATCTTCACACAAATCGGTGGTGGCGGTGCATCCCGCTTTCTCTTCTTCAACGACGTCCTCTAATAAGGTTTTGATGTCTAAACCCGCGCAATCAATTTTTCGTTTACTGACGTGATAGTGACTAACAAATCCACTAAACTTTCCATACGTGACCCGCTGTTCATATTGAGTCGAGGTGTTACCGAATTGATTTAGTGGCGTCTCATATGGTATGCCAGTTGCCTTGTGTACAGCTACCCAAAGAGCTTTAAGAGCAAGTTTCTGCTGGGGGTAAAAGTCCATGAAGGGCTCTAACTTGCTATGGTGTACCCATGCATTCTCCACCATTGGTCTCTCTCCAAACCCGTTCTTGACGTACCATTGCTGATACTTGGGATAGTAAGCATTGCTGATCTCTACGCCTACTGATGCTCTGTTCGCTCTTTCGGAGCCGGCATGCCAGGCGCTATGCTGCATGTCTATCGTCTGATATATTGTACCGTCATTATCTATCAAGAAGTGAACCGATATGCCGCGTTTATCTAGCACCGATTGACAAGATCTAGAACTCAAGCAAACATCCCAGTGGTTAACAAAGTAGCGTACACTGCGTTTTGGTCGGCCGGCGTAGCTATAATGGGTGCCTGGACCTGCCTTTAGTCCGCCGCGCTCGGACCACAACACAACCTTATCCCAATCTATTGGAAAAAATTCGTTGTTGTAGACGATGTAGTTAGAATAGCTACAGTCAGTCGGCTTAAAATCATCTATTTCTGCTTGACGTTCAGTCCAAAGCCGACGAAATGTGCTCGGTCCGCACAGACCATCGCTGTTCAGTCCGTTGTTTTTCTGCCACTTCTTTATGGCGCGAGTCAGCTTGTCATCAAAATATTTTTCGTCGAACCAGCTTGGATCCCAGCCGAACTTGGCGGCAGAAGACTCGTTATAAAAGTTTTTGTCAATAGGCATCCTATATACTCCCTCACATATTAAGAAATTATGCCTAATATATAGTTCTCCAAAATAACATTAATGCATTTGTCTCCAAAGTTAATCACCTCGACCATGGTTTTGTCAACGATGATCTGTGTGCCCTTCTCTATGGATTCTGAGAATCTGACGTCTTCTGATGCAGAAACCACTATTGCAGAAGTATATCTCTCTTCTGTCGGCTTGAAGTCTTGGGGCAATAAGATTCCCGTAGTTGTTTCGTTTGTCTTTTCGGCTCCAAATTCAATCTGAACATGCCTATTTAATGGTTTAAACATTTTGTTTCCTTTTTTGTGTTAAATTGTACAGGTGTCGTTGGTGCAAAACTTGCTCCCGGCGCCGCCTTCTTGAAAAGACATCCTCTGAATGGGTCTAATGCCTGCTGACATCTTATTGAATTCTTCTTCGGTGATCGACTCGTAGGGCGCTTGTACATACCCAGTTTCTTGATATTTCAAAAATGATACCGCCTTCAGTCGAGTCTCGTACATCTCAAGTGCGCTCTTGATTTGAGTTGATTCAGCTTGATTGAAAGTAACGGTAATCGATACAGAATTATCTGCCCAGTAATGTTGATATTGCGCGGCGATCTCAAGCTGCTCCCAAATGGAGACATCTTTCTTACCCTTCTGAAAGTATGGTTCATGTACAGGGAATTCTACCACCATTGTATTCGGAGAGTATGAGTCTTTCTCTATATTGTAGCCAGCCTCTTCTAGTTGTTCAAGCATCTCTGAACTCTCTGCGAATCTAATTCTTCTGATATAAAATTCGCTCTCAGGGAAATGGATACCGGGAGTGGATCCGTTAAGCAGTGACACGGTACCGGATGGTTTAATCGAGGTCATTCTAACTGACTTAGGAATGCATAACCAGTTGGAATACTCTTCATCTAATAATTTAACGTGTTCGTAAGCTTTATCGCACATTTCGTAAACTTCTCGGCGACCAAACTTATTAAAAGCTTGAACAACACCCGATTGTGATAAGCCGATGCGGCGATTCTTGAGCATCTTTGCATTAGTCTCTGGCCAGTGAGTGTTAGAGAGAGTGATCGTCTTTCCGTATAAATACGCAATTTTAAGAGTGCGTAGGTAATCTTCCATGTCTTCATGCTTGGCAGGATAAGTCTCGACCAGACAGCACAGCTCAGCATCTTCTAATTGCTGCTCAACACAAGGGTTAAAGCCTGCTACGTTCATATCGTCATACCGAAGACCGTCTTTAAATCTGCCGTGGGTTCGCGCGTTATCGAGCCAAATATAGCCCGGCTCACCATTCTTCTGACTTTGTGCGGCATGCCACGTGTAATCCATACCCACCACTGCGTTAAAGGAATTATTCGATCCCCATCGGTGATGCATTAATTTCTCTGAATCATTCTTCATCTCAAGATAACGTTTGTCGTCGTGGCGACCCATAGCTAGCGCAGCGGAACGACGTACGTTCCCTGAGACAACACAACGACCGATCAGGTTTTGGGTGTCAACTATATCTACCGAGGTCATCAGTTCTCCGATCTTTCCGGAAAACAGTTCGTTCAAGTTCTCGTGTAATTCAATGAGCGGACCGGCGCCCGAGGAGGTGCCTCCAAACCCATGGATGAGGGCGCCTTCAGGTCGAATAATCGAGTAGTCGAATTTGGGAACCTTTGCTCCGAAAAAGAATCCGTCAAGAAGAGTATGCACTGAATCCACCCAGCCTTCGCGTGAGTCCTCTATAATGAGAACATCCTTTGTATATTGTGGTTCACAAATAGATATGCTGCCGGCGCCTTCGGTATCAAATCCTACGCCAATACCGACCATCAAAGCATCCATCATCCAGGCGAAAAGATAGCCGCCCTTGGTAGCGATCTCGCGAGTGGAGCGAAAAGCGCAGTTGAACAAGCCAGCAGCAGTCCGTTCTTCGACAAACTTAGTTCCCATCATCCACAAGCCTCGTCCCGGAGGAGTCCACTTAAGATTGAATAGACGATCATAAGCATCTTTAGCGGTACGCTGAGCTTTTGCATCGTTCCACTCAAGACCTAACATAAAGACATGCTGTTTCTGCATATTAAACATACCCTCAACAACACGGCGGCAAGTTTGCCACCACTCCTCAGTGCCAGTAGCTTCAGCATCAAACTCGCTTAGTCTTCTCGCGTATGTTCTCTTAAAAGTAACATACCCGAGCGGTCCCCATGGGACTTCCTGCTGCTTGTACGGTTCCACAAAAGTGTCCGAAAGTCTAAAGCGTCTGATGTTGTCAATTGTTCTCATTATTTTATCTTCCTTCTTAGTTTGGTATATTTGGCTTGAAGGTACTGTTTTTGTGCAACAGGACCCAAAGAAACTGGGGAGGTAACAACTGCCGGGTTGCTAGATG
>Ga0115000_10000503_pt1 | contig 36161 bp, 28 predicted proteins | sample ArcticOcean_MG_C_6_FD_89690 | JGI IMG/M metagenome (GOLD analysis project Ga0115000, IMG submission 89690) | Marine microbial communities from western Arctic Ocean - ArcticOcean_MG_CB8_128 | ecosystem: Environmental > Aquatic > Marine > Oceanic | place: Arctic Ocean: Canada Basin | collected...
ACCCATGCCGCCGCCGCCGCCGCCGCTCATACCGCCGCCACCGCCACCCATGCCGCCGCCGCCGCCGCCGCCACCTTGACCGGAATCGGCGCTGACGTAGGAAACGCCGACCGACTGCAGGCCCTGGATGAACGTGTCGGGATCAACCCGGTAAGTGCGGGTCTCAAGACGCGGCCCCTCGGAGGGCGCGTGGGAGAAAATGATGCCCCAGTCCTCGACCGAGTATTTGATCGGGATGTTGGAGACTTTCATGATGATTTCGAGCAACTGCTTTAAAGTAACATTTCGCAGAGCCGGTTCTATCGAGATGGTGACCTCTTGGGCAATGTTCACTTCGGTATCCTCCTGCACCTGCTGTAAGCCTCCACCGAAGGGGTCGTTCGGGTCACCAAATCCACCCTGTGACGGATCTGCACCGAATCCCGATTGCTGTATAAGGCCGGTGTTCTGGTCAACGATGATATTGATGCCCAACGGGTCAATCCCATCGATCGTTTCGGTGAGATCGGTGATCATGTCCCTCAGTGAGATGTTGTCCAACGTGCCGGTGACGGGGAAGCGCTCCAGCCGGATGTTTTGGAGCATGCGATGGATGCGTGTGCGGCCGGGGCCGGTGTAAATCTCTGTAGGAAAACTGTTTGTCGGCGAAATGTTGGCCAAGGGGTTCGGCACTATGAGACTCTCGTGGGAGGTGGGAGCCACCCAATCCTTGGTGACATTTTTAATGGCCTCGCGGGAGGTCATATCGCGTTTCTTGACCTGAATGGTGTTCTTGGCTTCCTGCACGAGAACCATGTAGTAACTGGCGCCCCGGTTGGACGGGTCGATCTCAAGCGCCTGCCTCAACTTGGCCTCGGACTGATCGTAGCGGGCCATTTCATATAACAGCTTGGCATCCTGCACGAGGGTAGCCGCCTGGATTTTCTCCTCAACGACGTCCTTGACCTCCCCGATGATTTCCTCGCTTGGCATCCGGCCGCGTAGCTTCTCAAGCTGCGCGTCGATCGACTGCAATTGCCCGCGAGCCTGTAGGTTGCCGGGAGAGAGCAAAAGAACGCGCTGTACCTGCTTCCTCGCCTCGGTAAGATTCCCGCTAGTGGCGTATTTCTCCCCCAAGCTCAGGCGGACGCGGGTCAGGCCCTCAAGTGTGGACGCGCTCTCCGCGTCGATACCTTTGGCGCTGACACCGATCGACTCGACCTCTATCTGCGCTGCCTCGTAAAGAATTGCCGCGGCAATGAGGTTGCCGCCCTGCTCGACCGTCTTGGCCTCAGCCAGTTTATTGCGAAGCTCGATGATGGCTGCCTGGCGTCGCACCACTTCCTGGGCCGCTTTTTGGGCCGGGGTCTGTGCCTGCGCGAAAGGCAGGACAACAACGCCCAAAAGCAGTGCGATGCCGGCTGTCTTGATTGGTTTAATCATGATTGCTTGAGTCAGTCTGTTAAATTGGTTGGTATTCGGGGTTAAAAAAATATTACGCTCAGCTCATTGAAAAGGGACTGGGCTTTAGCACCGTACATGCCATCGGCGAAGCGTCGCTGACTGGGGGTGTTTGGCTTAGTTCAACGCTTGGCCAAGTGCGGGCCCCGCGTGAGAGAGACTCACTGCGCGTGGATGCCACGCAGTGACGCCTAGGCAAGCGGTCCTTTTTCTGGGCCAATCGCTCCGAGTCCACCCACCGGCTGGAGTTCAAATCATAAGCAACACGACCTCCTCGAGATACGAGGGGTGCGCCACGGTTGCAAGAAACCGAACGGTAATCCATTGATTGTTGGTTCTAACGAAGGCGAATTGATGTCCGCTTGGACGTTGAGGCGGTAGAAAGTACAACTTCACTCGCCTCGATGGCAACGATATTATGGCCATCATCCGCAAAAAAAAGTTTATCCCTGACACGCTTGTTGGCGTAGGTCTTGTTATCGGGCGGGTATTTCAGGGTGGCTGTATAGCCGTCGACACGTTGGAAGAGCTTGCCTTTCTCGACGGTGACAGTGCCCGCGTTGTTGGCCAACTGCAATTCAAACGCAGTGGGATCGGCGGGGGCTCCCACGATCTTAATCAGGGTAAACATGTCGCGCGTATCCTTGTCATTCAGCTGGGCCGTTGTCGTCATGCGGAGCCGTTTCTTCTTGGTTTCCGCCGCCTCGCGCGTGACGGCAAAGCGGTATCGGGTTTTTTGGGCGGTGCCGGTGGTGCCACGGTACTCGATCTTCAGGTAAAGCGGCAAGGTTTCACTAAGTACGATGGCCCCGGCGCCGATCTCGTTTCCGAGCTCGACCTTGAGCGTGGTTCCCTGACGGGTCACCCTCCACTGGACAGGATTGAACAGGTTGTGTGGGTTGCTCAGGTTCAGAGTCTCGGCATCTTCCAACCGGGCAAGTGTCTCCTGATATTTAGACATGTCCATCTTGTCCATTTCTTTTACCTGCTGCACGCGTCCCGGCTCCCGGGCTTGGACTTGCTCCTCGATTTTTTCCTCGGAATCATCGGCCCAGACAATGTAGGCCGAGCCCACCAAGGCCAACATGGCCAAGCCAAGAATCGCCTTCTCGTAATGCTGTTTTAGTTGCTCCATCAGCGCTTAAATTGGTTTGTTGTCCCCTGGGAAAAGTTCCCCGTGAACTGCTCCCTACTCATCATCGAACTCATCATCATCACCGGTCGCAAACTCGTCGTTGTCCCCCCCGGATTCCTCCTCCACCTTTGCGTCCTCGATAATTTTTGCTAAGGCCGATATGGCGTCGCTCGCGTCCTTCTCCTTGGCAACAACTTTCAGGGAGTTGATGCGCAGGGTGATCTTTAGCGGGCTCTCGTCAAGCAGCAGCGAAGCGGGACGGCGGCGTTTGTTCTCGCCTGCGACCCCGCCTAAGCCCTGCCCTCCAAGCATGGCCTGATAGCGCGGATCCATCATGCCTCCGCTCCCTCCCATGCCGTACATTTCCCTGCCACCACGGCCACCGCCACCAAAGGCACCCAGAGTCATCTCGCTCTGTTCCTCCTCGAACACGTCCACGACATCGGTCGCCGCGATGACGGCTATATTTTTCACCACAAAAAAGACCTGCGACTTGTACAACTCCTCGAGCACCTTGGACAACTCGGCGCTAAACCCGCGAAAGGTCACCTCGTAAGGCATCACCCGCGCACCGGCTACAAGTCCATCCCGCGAACTGCCGTCCGCGTTGCTGCCAGTGGCGAATTTCATCACGTCATTGAGCGAAAACTCATTCTCCTGAAGGTACTCCAGCGCATCCTCCATATCCACCCCCATGTCATCCGTTTTGCGCACGACTTTGAGGCGCTTGAGGTTATAAATCTCATGGATATTTGCCTTGAAGAGCGCATCGCAAAGCACTTCAATTTCGGCCAGTTGGAACGACATGAGCTCGCGCTCCAACGGCTTGAACTCATACTTGTTCCATACCTTGGAAAAACTGAAACGGAAATCCTTGCTTTCATCTTCGATCTGAGGAAGCCGGATGCGCTGCGCCTTGCACCGGCTTTGAAGTCCGAAGACAGTACTCTGCATGAAGTCCCGGAACGTGTCGTTGTCCAGTCCGTATCGGGCCTCGGAGTCATCCTCGCTGACGCCACCGCTGCCCACCATGCCCATGCCAGGCATACCTATCATTCCCATCTGGTTGGACATCGCCTGGCCCGGGGGAGAGTTAAAGCTTGGATCGCCGCCCGCTGCTGGGTCGCCGCCCTGTGCCGGATCAAAGCCGCCGCCGCTGAAATCGTCGCTTATGATGATTGCAATGTCACCCTTCGTGTAGCCGCTGCCGCCGTCGATCACGTCGATTCTTTCCACGTAATAATCCGACGCGTTTTCACCCCCGAGGGAGCGGGTGCTCGCCTCGAGCTTGGCGCCCTTGCCTTTGACGCTCTTGACAAACACGGACGGGGCAGTGGCGGAGTACTTGGTGCCGCGCTGCATCAACGTAACTTTCTTGATGGCCCCGGTCTTTTCGTCCAACTCAAGCCCGTCCGGAATGACGAGCGGCGCGAACTTGGTGCGCACCCGATTCAAGTGGGAAACAAAGTTGGTCTCCGCTTTTTTCACCCGGTCCAGGTTGCCATGGGACTTGTCCGTCGTGATGGAGAGAGAGTTGGTCAGGCCAAGGCTCTCGGGGAGCGAATAGTTTTTCTTTTCGTTGTATTTGCTGGTTTGGCTTTCCAGCTTTTGGGAGCTGTCAACCCGTTTCGTCTCGGTGGCACCGAGTTGGAGCCAGCCGTAGCCCAGCAGGCCGAGTGTCGCCACAACGACGATAATCAGGCCAATGTTCCCCTTGACCGTGTCGGGGTTGATGTTGATTTTGCCAGCCATGGTTTACAGTTCTATGGGATCACGCAGCACTAGGTTCAGGCCGAACATGTAGGTCTTGAGCCGGGGCTTGCCCTCGTCGCCCTTGTCGTCCTTGACGTCTGCCAATTCCTGTTGCTCTGATTCCTTCAATTCCCTGCGCTTGGTTTCGTTGTAATCAAACAAAGTAGTTACTTTCCCTAATCGATTAGTTATGCCGCGGTTCTTGAGTTGCTGAAGCAAAATCGTTTCGAGCCGGTTGTTCGCTGTAACGTTCACATCGCGCATATCAATAGCCTTGCAAACGACCTCAAGCGGACGATCCTTGGAGCCGACCACCTTTACGTCGTTTGTGCCACCCATGCCCATGCCCATGCCCATGCCCATGCCCATGCCCATGCCCATGCCCATGCCTCCCATGCCGTAGGGGTTCATTCCCCCCATAGGATTCCCGGGCTCACCCCCCGCGCCGCCTCCCGGCGGCATGCCCATGCCGTAGGGGTTCATTCCGGGCATAATGCCCATGCCACCCATGCCACCCATGCCCGGCATCATGCCCATACCATACATGCCGCCCATGCCCATCATTCCTCCGCCGAAAGCGTCCTCGTAATCCATGTCTTCGGCATCCGCTTTGTTAAACGCCGCCACCCAGACACCAACCTTCCGCCCAGTGAAATTCCGCATTTCAACCTCGGTGATAATCATCGACTCGCGTACCGCCTGCAGCACGTCCGCCCACAGGAACCGTTCCCCGATCCACTTGTCGAACTGGTCCGCCTCCTTTTTTAAATTCTCAAGTTTCTCCACCTCGTTCTCAATAGCACTGTGGGGACCCATGTATTCCTCCATCGCTATATCCAGAGCACCAATTTCCTTCTCCTGTGCGCTGTTCACGGTGATGTTAAAATAAACACCAGCCCAAACCGCCGCCGTCAGGCAGGCCGCCGCACCGTAAAAGTAGGGCTTCTTCCGATCCACATCCTGCTGCACCCGGGCCGTGCCTGGCATCAGGTTCATCTCGAGCGGACAGTTGGCCACCTCGCGAATGGCCAGGCCGACGATCCTCCCGAATGTGTGGCCGACCTTCTCCAACTCGGCGACGTCCACAGTGTCCTGGTCAATATCCACACCGATAAACGGGTTAAAGTACTCGATCGGCATCTGGAGCTTCTCCGCGAGGAACTCAGGCAGATACGGCATGATCGCCGCGCCACCGTGTAGGAACACCCGCACCGGGGTGCTGCCTCCCTGCTGCTTCTGCCAATATTGCAGCGTCTGGTTCAGTTGCACGTGCAAACGGGTCATCACCTGACGGGCAATCTTTGAGAGCGCCGCCTCGTGTGGATCCTCTGGCTCGTCATACGCCCCACCCAGGCCGACGAGCCCCTTTTGCAGCTTGATCTCCTCCGCCTGCGAAAAGCGCATCTTCGTTTCCGTCGCGAACTCCTGCGTGATCGAGTTGGCGCCGATGTTAATGGTGCGGATGAAAAATTTCTCACCGTCGAAGAACAGGACGTGGGTCGTCTTGGCGCCAATGTCCAGCATCATCGAGCATCCCTCAATGTCGCCGTAGTTGTAGCGGAAGGCGTTGACCATTGCCGCCTGTGCCGTGTCCACCAGTTCCACGTTCACGCCCTGCGCCTTGGCCAGCTTGATCATCCCCTCCGCAACCTCGCTCTTGAGCGCGGACAACAGCACCTCGACCTCGCCCGACTTGGTCATGCCCATAGTGTAGTGATCCCAGGCGGCCTCCTCCAGCGGGAACGGGATGTTCTGCTGCGCCTCGAACTTAATGAGCTGCGCGACCTTGGTCTTGTCGATCGCAGGCAGGCGGATCGGCTTGGACAGAACCTGAAAACCGGGAGCAGCCACCAAGCCGCGCTTGGCTAAGAATCCGGCCTCCTCGAATATTTCGTTGATCGCCTTCTCCAGCGCCTTGGGACGCGCCCTCTCACTAGAACCCTCCAACCCCAAAGGCTTGACCCCAAAACGAAGCAGGCGAATGCCGCCCTCCGCAGTGGGCTCGAACTCAGCGGCACGCAGGGTGCCGGCGCCCATGTCAATTGTCAGGAAGGATTTAGAACTCATTTTATTTCAATAGATTGGACGGCAAACCACGCCCATCCGTTCAACAACTCGCTGCCCCGCCAACAGTTTCATCTCCAGAAAAGTGGCCGAGGTTGCTAAAGGAATTGAGACACAGCGTCAAACAGAAAAACTCGAACAAAGAAAAACGTATCAAAATCCCTGCCAGAAACAAGTCCCGGCCAGAAACAAGGGCCGAGAGAGCCCCCCGCTCACCCGCTTGGCCAAGCGCGGCAGCCCACTCACGAAACAAAACGGGCTTCGATCAGAAACCAAACAATGAATCCGCAGAGGACGAAGAGGAAGAATTGATAAAACCAATCTCGGAAATCTGCGGATAAAAGAAAACCGGAAACAGGCCAGCTAAGCGGACACCGTTCGCAGGCAGGAGGCTGCCGGTTTTCTTGCGGCGGCTTTATTCCGGACCGAATCGGCATGAAGCCGTACCCCCGCCTCCTGTCATAAAGTCCTCCAGCCGCTCGAACTGATGATTGAGCCGGACCAAGGCCAAGCTCTTGGAACTGGGGTCCGAATTGTAAAACTCCCACTCAGGCGGACTCTTGAGCTGAATCAGCGGCTCCGCTTTCATCAACAACGCAGCTAAGCAGATAAAGAACTTCAATCGGAAAAAAACCGGTGAACACGAACGCCAAAACCAGCAGCGTCTGAATCCAAAAAAGAGACAAACTAAATATCTACGCAAACTCCTAAGACCTACCCATTCCTTGACTTATAAACCGGTATTTTTATTTTTAATCGTATTTTATGTTACAATAAGTCTTTTTAATGAGTTTTATCGTCTTTTTATGAATTAATACGGTCTACTGTGATTCAATCCAATCATCCAGTTTCTCGGGCTCTGGTGTAGTTCCTGAATCATCCAAGTCTCCTCGGTGGTGGCTTTTCGCTCCTTCTTTCTGCCTCCTTTGAGAATCTTCACCAATTCGATGATTTTCCAGCAAGCGACCAGAAATCCAAAGCCGAAGAAAAAAACAGAGGCACAATCCTAGCATCGTCCGGCGAACCTATACACTAGTCCATCATTTCATTCATTCGGTCAGACTTGGGCACATTCTAACCGGTTTGCCTCATGTGGGTAACCCGAACCCACCCTCGTTAAGCTTGCCTCATCCGCAATTTAAACTGATTTGAAGTTCAATTCCGCCAATTCCGCTCCCAGTTCCTTATCCGTCTCGAGATTGGCAAACTCCTTATCGAGCAAGGAGTTTCGTACCCAGGCCAGTTCCGCTCTGCCACCATCAGATCCACCCGGTGCAGCATCTGCTCGAGCCGAAGGAAGACGTTAGTGCTATCCGCCTCCCGCACTTGATCGCGTACCCGCTTGCTCTTTTTGGTCTGCATCGCGTTCGTTAGCAATGTTTTGTGCCAACCCCGGATAGCCTCCAGTTTCCCCTGCGGTATGTCGAAGTTGGTGACGCCGATGATGCGGGTATCGATCTCAACTTTTGCGGTGCCGCCCACGCGCTCGAACGCGCCGTACTCCACAGCGCGCAAGATTTGGCCTTGATTGGCTGTTTTTTCGCTTGGCCAAGCGCCTGGTCAATTCTCGAAACTCAACCCAGCAGCTCAGCAGCCTTGGCCGCGATGTCGGGTTGCCTCATGAGCGCGGTGCCGACGAGGATGGCTTTGGCGCCGCACGCCTCCAGTCGCTCGACGTCGGCCCGGGTGTGGATGCCGCTCTCGGCGACGAGCACTTTCTCCGAGCCACCGCTCCTGGCGATGCGCTTGGCTAAGCGCTCTGTGGTGCCGAGATCGACGGTGAAGTTGGTCAAGTCGCGGTTGTTGACGCCAACCAGCCCGACGTCGATGGCCAGCGCACGGTCGAGTTCGGCCTCGTTGTGCACCTCCACCAGTGCAGCTAATCCAGCGCCGGTGGCCAAGTGATGCAAATGGCCGAGTTGCTCATCATCGAGACAGGCGACAATTAACAGGATGGCGTCTGCCCCGTGCTGGATCGCTTCGAGCAACTGCCGTTCGTCGATCATAAAATCCTTCCGAAGCAGCGGCAGTGAAACGGCCTCACGAATAGCACTAAGGTAGTCAAGTGAGCCCTGAAAAAACTCCTGGTCTGTGAGTACTGACAGGCAACTCGCCCCGGCAGTCTCATAGGCTTTCGCTATAGCAACCGGGTCGAAGTCCTCGCGGATGACACCCTCAGAGGGCGACGCCTTTTTGACCTCGGCAATGAGGCCAATGTTGCCCTTGCGTGGCTTGAGAAGGCATTCAATAAAATCGCGCCGAGGACCCTGTCGGGACACCTCGGCGCGTAAAGAATCCACAGTAACTGGAACATCGGGCAGATGCTCCAGCTCAGTGCGCTTGTGGGCGACGATCTTGTCGAGGATGTTCAATGGGGGCCGACTCCCGCCTGGCCAAGCGCTACTTGAGTGGCTTGACGCGGATGTTGCGGAAGTGAATGACGCTCTTGGGGTCGTGCGCCTGCAGGGCAAACGTGCCACTGCCGAGCTTGCGACCAGGCATCGACTTGAGGTGCGGGGCGTTCGGCACCTCGGTCCAGCGGGTGGTCACTTTGCCGTTGATCTTGATGGCGATGTTTTTGCCCTTCACGCGAATCTCGTAGTTGAACCACTCGTTGTCCTTTGCCGGCGCGGGGTTGACATCTTTCACGGCGTAGAGGCCACCGGTCTTTTTGGGGTCGCTGTGGGTGTTGTTCACCTGCGACTCGAAGCCGGCGTCCGGCCAGCCGGCGTCCTGGTACTTCGTGTGAAAATAAATGCCGGAGTTGGCGCTTGGCTTGGTCATCACCTCGGCGCGTAGCACGAAGTTCTTGAAGTTGTGATTCTCCACCTCACCGTCGTAGAAAAGATGCGCCCGAGGCCCGTCGATGACGATATTACCATCCTTGACCGTGATCGACTTGGGGCTTTCCTTGGTGATTTTCCAGCCCTTGAGCGACTTGCCATCAAACAGGCTGATGAAGCCCTTCTCGCTCTTTTTGCCCTTGGCCTCGTCCGCGCTAATCACCGCCAACGGAGCCACCAACATTGCTATCAATAGGAACCTGCACATGTGAAGGCCAGCCTAAAGCAAAGCGTCCGCCTGTAAACAATTAAAAACAGGCGGAATTGTTCCGCGCTTGGCCAAGCGAACTGTGGGGCGGTAGCATCGGGGCGGATGAAACGGCTCACCACCCGACTGCCAGCCAAGCGATGTTTTTGCGCGACGGTGCTTCTGCTTGGCCTGTGTGCGTTTACTTGGTCGGCGTTTGCTGAGCCTCGCATCAATGAACTTTTGGCAGCGAACAATCGCGGCCTGACCGACAGCGACGGCGAAGCGCAGGACTGGATCGAGATTTACAATCCCGACGCGAAGTCGGTTCCGCTTGGCGGTTGGTCGCTGACCGATGATGCGGCGTCGCCGGACAAGTGGCTGTTCCCTGACATCGCACTTGGCCCAAGAAAGTATCTCGTCGTGTTCGCCTCAGGGAAGGATCGTGCAGACGCTACGGAACCGCACACGAATTTCAAGCTGAACGGCGGCGGCGAATATCTGGGGTTGTTTAAGCCTGATGCGGCCAAGGTGGTCAGCGAGTTTTCGACAGCATACCCGAGGCAGTATCGGTACATCTCGTTCGGCCTCGGCGCTGGCGGGAAGCTGCAGTTTTTCGACAAACCGACGCCGGGCCGGGCCAACGGCAGCGGCTTCGCCGGGTTTGTCGCCGACACGAAGTTCAAGCCGAACCGCGGGTTTTTCGACAAACCGTTTCGGGCGACCCTTACCGCCGCGACGCCAGGCGCGACGATTCGTTACACTCTCGACGGCAGCCGGCCAACAGCGACCAAGGGTAAGGTTTACGCGGGACCAATCGCCATCGACACGACTGCCACGCTGCGGGCGGCGGCGTACAAGTCCGGCCTGCGCGCCAGCAACGTGGACACGCACACGTACCTGTTCCCAGAGCACATCGCGAAGCAACCGGCGTTGCCAGCCGGGCTGCCTGCCAAGTGGAACGGCCACACGGCAGACTACGGGATGGATCCCGACGTGGTAAACGATCCCACATACAGGGGCCGCGTGGCCAAAGCGTTGAGGGTAATCCCAACGCTGTCACTTGTGTTGAACCGCGATGATTTCTTCAAGACCGGTCAGGGCATTTATCCACAGGGCGAAGGCGTCGAGAAGGCGGTCTCGATGGAGTTGATTTACCACGACACAGGGGAAGGCCTCCAGGGCGACGGCTCAGTCCAGATCGTCGGCGGCAGCAGCACGCGGCGATGGAAGACCGACAAGCTCTCAATGCGGATCAAGTTCACGTCGCGCTTTGGTGACACGAGTTTTCGCCACCCGATCTTCGGCGACGAGGCAACGGATCGTTTCGACACGCTGATTGTGGACGCACGCCTGGCCAATGTCTGGAGTTACGGCGGCGGCGTGGGACCGTCCGCCCAGCGCGCGCGCGGCCAGTACGTCCGCGACCAGTACACCGCCGACCTGCAAAACCAGATGGGCGGCCACGCGCCGCACGGCTTCCCGGTGCACGTTTATGTCTGCGGCATTTACTGGGGACTACACATGCTTCACGAGCGGCCCGACGAGCATTTCGCCGCCGCCTATCTTGGCGGCAACAAGGAGGATTACGACGTGATGAAACACCGTCGGGCCACTGTGGTCAGCGGCAGCAGCAGCAGCTACAACGCGCTCATCAGCGCCACCTCAAAAAACCTTTCCAGCGTAGCAGCCTACGCCGACGTCCGCGACCAGCTCGACGTCGCCGGGTTTATCGATTATCTGCTGATCAATTATTACACCGGGAACTTCGACTGGTCGCACCAGAACTGGTACGCCTCGTTCAACCGCAATATCCCGGATGGACGCTGGCTGTTTCACAGTTGGGACACCGAGCACAATCTGGAGAGTGTCAACGAGAATGTCACCAACCGGAACAACGCCGCCAGCCCGACTGGGTTTCATCATCAGCTACGCAAAAACGCCGAGTACCGCGTACTGTTCGGTGACCGCGTGCACAGGCATTTTTTTAATGATGGCGTAATGACCCCCGGGCGGGCGGGCGAGTCGTACCTCGCGCGGCTGAATGTGGTCGACGAGGCGGTCGTCGCCGAGTCGGCGCGCTGGGGCGACAGCCAGCGGCCCAAGCCGTTCACCCGAGACAAAGAATGGATCGCCGAAAAGAACCGGCTGTTAAAACAGTATTTCCCCAAGCGAACCAGCATCGTTCTCAACCAGTTGCGAGGGCAAAATCTTTATCCCTCACTCGCCGCCCCAACATTCAGCCAGCACGGCGGTCTGGTTGCTACCGACTTCAAACTGACACTCGCCGCGCCCAAGGGCGAAATTCACTACACGCTGGATGGCACCGACCCGAGACTTCCCGGAGGCGCGCTAGCTGGCACGGCAAGCCGTTACAGCAACCCCTTCGCCATCGTCGGCACCGTGCGGGTCAAGTCGCGCGCGCGGTTTCAAACCCAATGGAGCGCACTCACCGAGACACGATTCGTTGTCGAAGGCTCACTCGATGCGCTGCGTGTCACCGAGCTGATGTATCACCCTCTACGCGGCCAGGCAGAGTTCGTCGAGTTGAAGAACATCGGCGACTCGAACCTTGACTTGAGCGGCGTAAAGTTCAGCGAGGGCATCCGGTTCACCTTCCCCGAGGGCTTCAAACTTGCGCCCAGCGCACACGTCGTTCTGGCGGGAGACGCGGCCGCCTTCACCGACCAATTCCCCGGAGTCATTTGGGCGGGGGTGTACGACGGGCGACTCTCGAACAGCTCGGAGAAACTCGAGTTGATAGACAACTTCGCCAAGCCATTCCTGAGCCTGACCTACTCCGACCAACCGCCCTGGCCCAGCCGGGCGGATGGTCAGGGATTCTCGCTCGTAGCCAAGCCGCCCAGCCAGATGGGCGACCCGAATCTGCCGACGAGTTGGCGATCCAGCGCCACTTTCGGTGGATCGCCGGGCAGGGATGATCAACCGTCGGAAACCGGCAACGCACCACCGTACGTCTCCGCCGGACCGAACCGCATCATCGAAACAGCCTCAATCCCGGTTGTGATCCATCTTGCCGGCACGGTGCGGGACGACGCCCATTTAAGTTTCCCCAAAGTCAGGCTCGAGTGGTCTGTAGATGGCAACAACACACCGGTGCAGTTCGTCGCTGACGATTCGCAAAAGACTTCCGCAACTCTGTTTGGCCTTGGGCAACACACCTTTCGGCTCACGGCAAGCGACGGCGAACACACTGCAAGCGACACCGTGACGATTGAAACCAAGCGCGTGGTGGCAGAACGCACCTTCATCACAGCCGGATCGGAGTGGCGTTACCTCGACAACGGCTCAAACCAGGGCACCAAGTGGCGTGCACGCCTGTTCGATGATGACAAATGGAAAATCGGCCCGGCGCAACTGGGCTATGGTGAGGAGGACGAAAAAACCAAGCTGAGCTTCGGCAGCGACAGCGGAAACAAACACGTCACCAGTTTTTTTCGGCATCCCTTCGAAGTAACCGACCCGGCGGGGGTGATATCGCTTGAGGGAGCGCTGCTGCGCGACGACGGGGCTGTCGTCTACCTCAACCGGCGGGAGGTTACGCGGAGCAACATGCCGCAGGTCAGCATCGACTACACTACCTTCGCCTCGACTACCGCTGGCGGCGCCGATGAGTCAGCGTTCCACTCGTTCGCAATCGATCCCGCGCTGCTGGTGAAAGGCAAAAACGTGATCGCCGTGGAAGTGCACCAGGCCAACCGCACTTCTAGCGACATCAGCTTTGACTTCGCCTTGAGCGGCAAGGGCTCATCGGCCAACCAGCCGCCGACCGTCCAGCCGTTTGCTGAATTGACCGCTGCCTGGCCTGGCAGCATCCGGCTCGTGGCCAAGGTGAGCGACGATGCGCTGCCGGTCGATCCCGGTCGGTTGGCCATGCGCTGGACGGTGCAGTCCGGCCCGGGCAACATCACCCTCGCCAATGACTCATTGCCGATCACCACAGCGTGGTTCAGCAAGCCCGGCCGCTACGTGATTGGCTTCTCAGCCTATGACGGCCATACAGTGGCAAACCAAGAGTTAGTGGTCCATGCCAACGGCAACGCCTTCTCCGCCTGGCAGCGCGCCCATTTCAGTGCTTCGGAGCTTGGCCAGCCAAGAATTTCCGCACTGACCGCCGACCCCGACCGCGACGGCATGAGCAACCTCACCGAATACGTCGCCGGCACCAGCCCGAAGGATGCCAAAAGCCGGTTGGAAATCCGTGCGATTCAATCGGACGAGACCGGCGAGAAATTATCGGTTCATTTTCACGCAGAACCTCGTCGTCGCTACAGGTTGCTGCAAAGCCCGAACGTGCTTGGCCCCTGGAAACTGGAGGAAGAAATTCCCGCCCAACCAAACGGTGGCCCATTGAAATTTGTTATTCCGCTCGACCAAGCGTTTGGCCCCGCACAGTACTTCCGATTGGAGATTCCCACTCCCTGACTCCTGGCTACCGGCAATGCCGACCTTTTTTAGCGTTCACCCAATTGATCCCGAAGCTTTTTCAGTTCGTCCAGCCGTTCGCCGGTGGGAGGATGACTGTTCAAAAATTTAAGCCAAGGGGTGTCGTGTTTTTCATACTCATCGCTAAGTTTCTGGAAAAAATCGAGGTATCCTTCTGCATTCCCGAAGTTGGCATAAGCAAGCCGAAAACCGAAGTCATCGGCTTGGCGCTCGTCGTGACGCGAATGCCCCATCTCGGCCAATTTCACTGCACCAGCAATGACATCCCCACCGGTCGATCCCAAAATATAATTTAAGATCAACGAAATCAGCAGACCACGGCCGATGCCCCGGAGCGTATGTCGGTGCTGATGGTGCCCCAACTCGTGACCAAGGACAAATGCCAGAGCGGTTTCATTGGTCACCGTGTCTAGTAATCCCTGTGTGACGATGACACCACCACCCGGGGCTGCAAATGCGTTGGGAGTATTCTCGTCCCAGTAAACCAATCTGTAGGGCAGCGGTCGCAACTCACTGTTCCGAATGAGCCGATCGAATGTTTTCTTCGCCAGTCCGAACTCCGGCGGAGCGGATTCGGATTGCAGAACGGAAAACGCCGAGCCGAAGACTTTGCCCTCTGTCTCTTCACTGATACGCATCGCGACGAAATCAGCCAAGAGTCCGATGGCAAAATAAAGAACCAGCAGCACGCCGACCACACTGGTGAGGTTCTTTAGTTTATCCTTCCAAGATTCTTTTCCGCGGGAGTTGTCCGCGGTCTTTTCAATTTTTCTTGGGACGAACTTCATTCCGCCGTGCGCTGGAAACGCACCGCCGTGGCGTAGGCAAGAACTTCCGCGCAACCCACCACCTTGCCTTTCCCCTTGGAAACGCTCGAGGTTTCCAGCCGGCAATTCAGGAACAGGTCAGCTTCCGGGGAGGACTCCTTCATCCGCAGGATGGCCTCGCGCCGGCCCCGATCAATGACGGAAGAGTAGCTCTTCATCTCGCCACCAAAAACCATACGAAATTTAGATAGAAATCTTTTAAAGTGATCAACAGAAACCACCACGCTGCCGACGACCAAATCCGCGGAAGCGACAGTAGTCAAGTCGGGCAATTGCTTGCCCGTGGTGGCTGGGATGCTGAGCCAGTGTCCTTCCCGTTCGTGGATGCTGGCATAGTGGCGTTTCTCGGTGATCTTGCCGGTGATATAGGCAAACAGCAGCACCACGAATGGAATCGAGAAGAACAGGATACTCATGAAAATTTCCAGCCCTTGCGGCAGGTCGCCGGGTTGCGGTTCCATGATGCCTCCTTATTGACAGCGGACGGCGGTGCCGTAAGCCAGCATTTCCGCCGCGCCCTGGGAAACGGAAGTGGTTGTGTAACGAATGTTGATGATGGCGTTGGCGCCCAGTTCCCCGGCCTGCTCAACCATGCGGTCGGTCGCCTGTTGCCGGGCCTCCCTCATCAACTCTGTGTAGCCCTTGAGTTCGCCGCCAACAATGTTTTTCAGGCCCGCCATCAAGTCGCGCCCAACGTGCTTTGCGCGAATGGTACTTCCCTGCACGAGCCCATAATGCTCCACGATGGATTGCCCGGGAACGGATTCAAGGTTTGTCAGTGTCATGATTCTTTTTCGTTGGTTTACCGTATTTCGTCTGAGAGGGCAAATGTTAATAAAACAGGCTTAAAACCGTCAAGACAGTTTTTAAATTTAAAAAAAGAATTCCGCCGACTCGCCGCTCCAGGACGGTGCCCTACTTTTTCTTCGACGAGGTCGGGCGGGGTTTTTGGCCGCGCTTTGGGTCGAGGTTGGCGTACAGGTCATCCTCGGTGATCTTGGACGTCACTCCGTCCTTCGGCACCTTGGCCTTGGCCACCCATACAATGGCGTTGAGCACCGTCTTGCGGAAGTCGTCGTCGCCCCAGTTGAGGTGGTTATGGCCGCCGGTGAACCCGAAGCCCCGCCCGCCGTTTTCGCGCTCGAACGCCCACGCCACATGCTGCGGCGCGCCCGCCGCCACGGTTTTGCGAACATGCGGATTTCCGCTGTGGGCTCCGTCGCCACGCTTCATTGTGGAGGCCGGTGCCACGTCGGAAAGAATGGGCGTCACGCCTTTCATGCCCGGTACAAACCGCATGTGGAAGTACCACTCGTCGTTTGCCTTGAACGGTTTCACGCCGCGAGTGATAGGGTGCTTAGGCAGCTTGCTGAAGTTCGCTGTCCAGTGCGGGTTCACCGACCAGTGCGTCTCGAAACACCCACCCTGCCAGTCGAGAAATTCCTTGTTCCCTTTGTTGGTGGTGGGCTCGACGGCGTAGTGGATTGTCAAAAAGCCAACGTCCTTCTTCATCAACTTTCCGAGCTTAAGCAAGTTATCTCCCCTAACGGCCGGATGTCCACCGCCCCCGTCGCTGTAGATCACCACTGCGTCTGCTCCCTCGAAGATCGACTCGTCACTTGGCCAACCATTGAGTGTGACGACCGGGGTAACTAGCCCTGCCGCACCTTGTTTTAGGCACTTGGCCAGAAGCTGAATGCCGGCATTGTGCTCATGAGAAAGCGGTCCGTGGCTTGGCTTGCCTGCAAGCATTACGACCTTTTTAGGCGCAGCCATGGAACCAGCGACCAAGCCAAGCGAACAGGTTAATGCGAGAAATGTTTTCATGTCATTCGACTCCTAGTGGAGTGGCTACTTATTCTTATTGTTGCTGCCTTCCTTGGCGTTGCCCGCTTTGCGTGCGCGCTTGGGTAATTCCTTGATGCGGATGTTCTTAAACTGAACAGTCATCGGAGGGCCCGCGTGCAATTGCAACGCAAGCAGGCCGTCGGCACGACGGGTTTTTCTATCACGATCGACCACTTGAGTCGTCTTTACGTCGTTTATATAGTGGGTCAGATTGAAATTACGCGCAACGATGCGGTAGCTGTTCCAGTCCTCCTTCTTGATGACCTTGGCGATATCTGCATCCTTGGAAAATTCCTCGACCTCTTTCTTTAACTTGCCATCGTCCCCAACTGTTAGCGTCGTCTTTTTTCCACGAAGCGAAAGGATGCCACGAAACCGTTCGCCGTAGCAGATACCAGAAAAGGTGTCGCCGGCCTCGAAGTCTGCCTGGTAACCGCCGATGCGCCACTCATCCGGGCCGTCGGCCTTGAAGCTGCGGTACTGAATACCGCTGTTTCCACCGATGATCTTGTAGTCAAGGCGCAGGTCGAAGTTACCGGTTTTACCTTCCCATATGATGAAGGTGTTGCCCTTGGTCGGGTTTTTCTTGGTGGTCTGGCCGGTCATAGCCCCATCCTTGACACTCCAAAATTTTGGGTTCCCGTTCCAGCCCTTGAGTGTTTTGCCGTCGAAGATTTTTTTAAAACCCTTCTCAGCGGCAACCGCTTGGTCAGCAAAAACAAACGCCGCCAAGATCATTGTTGTGATGATTTTTTTCATAATCGTGTTATATAAAATAGTTTTAGTTATTTAAACGCCGTTTTGAGAAACTGCAACCCCTTGGTGGCGATCTCCTCCCGGGTCGGCTCCATCTTCCGCCAAATGGCCGCCGCGCGGGCGATGACTTTTACGTCGGTCGTAAACGATTCGATGACGATGTCGCCCTTGTAGCGAACCGCCTTGAGCGCAGCGACAATTGGATTCCAGTCGATGTGGTCGTTGCCCGGCGTACCACGGTCGCTGCCGCAGGCGTGAAAGTGGCCAAGATGTTTGCCGGCTGCACGGATGGCCTCGCCCTGGTTTTTCTCCTCAATGTTCATGTGGAATGTGTCGAGGTGCAGCTTGAGTGCCGGACTGCCTACCGCCTTGATCAGCCGCAGCCCCTTCTCGCACGTGTTCAAAAAGTCGGTCTCGAAACGGTTGAGCGGCTCGACGCAAATCTGCACGCCCTTCTTCTCGGCGTAGGCGGCGAGCACCTTGAGGTTTTTCACCACGAGCGCAAACTCCTTCTTTTGATCCTTCGGATCGACGGCGTCCGCCTTGCCGACCACGGAGTAAACCGGGCCGATGAGCGACGGGCAGCCAAGGTTCACCATGTGGTCAATGAGCGCCTTGCAATATTTCATTGCCTCGCGCTGGTCCTTGGCCGAGCCACGAAAATCCCGCCCCGGCCCCATGCAGGCGCAGACCGAACCGCAGGCCAGACCGGCGCGATCGAGTGCTTTTTTGACCTTCACAGAGTCGATGTGCTCAGGCGCCTCGATCGGCAGCTCAACGGTGTCGAAACCCCACTTCTTAAACTTGGAAAAGAGGCGGGTACTCTGCGTCACGAACGGTGACACGAACAAAAATGAATTAATACCAAATCTCATGTATAGCTCCTGTGAGCGGCGGAGCCTACGGACAGCCAGCCACCGATTCAATGCCAAAATCCTTTTGTTCCAAGCTTGGAGGAGCGGACAACAGGGACAGCCTCCCCTACCGCCAATCGAGGTGATTAGGCAGGCAGTTGAGGTTTTTCGGCCCGGCTGTTGTGACCACAACCATGTCCTCGACACGCACTCCGCCGAACCTGGCCGAGTACAGGCCTGGTTCGACGGTGAATACCTCGTTGGCCATGATTTCGCCACCGCCGGACGAGAGCAGTATCGGCTCGTGGACATCCAACCCGATCCCGTGGCCGGTGCCATGACGCATTGAGATGAACCCATCGTCCGCATCTGCTGGCGGCAATCCCATGACGTAGCCGCTGCCGGTGATTGATGCGATGGTCGCTTGGTGAACAGCGTCACCAGTTGTTCCCACCTGCAACGCGGCGATTGCTTCATCCTTGGCCGTAACCACAGCGGCATGCATTCGCACCAACTCCGGCGACGGCTCGCCGTTCACCGCCGTCCGGGTGCAGTCTCCCCAGTAACCGGTTTCATTGTCGCGGGGAAAAATGTCGATAATTACCGGCAGACCAGCCTGAAGCGGGCCGGTGCCGTGATGATGGCAATCGGCCACATGCGGCACCGTCACGACAATTGAGTCAAGATGATTTGAAAAGTTTTTGCCGATTAAAAAACTTGTGATTCGTTGACGCATCAACTCCGAGGTCAGCATCGTCTCGTGATCGTGCAACACCCCCTCAGCATCAGCTGTCGCCGCACAAACCGTCCGGCAAGCAAACTCCATAGCCTCTTCGGTGACCGACTGCGCCCTTCGCAAATACGCCACCTCCTCCTCCGACTTGGTGCGTCGATCCAGAACAGCCAACTGCGGATCGTACTCAACCTCAATTCCGGTGTCGCGAAGATGCGCGGTGAAGATCATCGGCAACGAACCATCCGTACGCACCCGGTCAATGCCATTGCGGCGGAGGCACTCGGCGCCGGCCTGGGCAAGCGCGGTGTCGCGGTCACCGGACAAACCACCCTGTGGCTCGTAGTCAGCGGCGCAACCAACCTCGTCAGCACGGGCGTGTTTTCGGGCGAGCCCCATCTCGATGTCGCGCACGAGAAGGACGGAGCGGAAACTGCCGTCTTGCTGTGGTAAACTGATGTAGAACACGGCATCACCAACCGTAAACTGGATGCGGTGCCGCACATTCATATTAATGGCCGGTACACCGCCAAGAACAAATGCCGAGTCGTTGCTCATAGTTAACTCCATAAACTTAAAGACACATTCACTGCGACAAGCAAAGCGGGGAAGACACATACCCCTTTCAAAAGTTTCCAATTCATTTCTTTGAATCGTTATCGAGGTTTTTCTGAATCCAATTTGAAAGAGTACTGCTGCCAAAACCGTAGTCACCAGGAAGCTTACGGTAGTCGCGGGTTTGAATTGCCGGGGGATCACCCCAGTGCCGCGGATAAGGGTTGCGTACCTGTTTACCACCCGGCGGTGTACCTGACGCTGGTTTGGGCTTAGTTTTGAGTTTAGCAAAGATAAACTGAATCAGCTCTTCACGCTTATCCTCGATAATCAAGTTTGCGCCCGATTCCTTGGCACGTTTTTCAAGTGCATCGACAAAACGCTGGCTATGCACGCTCTTGTCCTGTTTGCCTGAGGTAAACATCATCGGTGGGTCGCTCTTGTCCATGTTCCCGAGCATATCGAGATCCTTACGCAGCTCGTTGAACCGTTCCTCGGAAAGTTGTGGTTTCCAGAACTTCAGAAAGCCCCAGTACGGTGTTTTTTCAGGTGGCAAATCGAGAATCTTCGGCCACTGCACAATGTCATAAGTGGCCTGCACCCAGAAACCGGCAGCAGCAGTCAGTCTACTCGACTCGCGCAGCACTGGATCTTTCGATTTTGGATCGGCCAAATCGTCCTTCGTCGCCATCCAAAGACTAGCACCAGCACCAGCCGATTCGCCATACGCGCCGACACGAGTTTTATCCAAATTATATTTTTTAGCGTTATGCCTTAGGAACTGAACTGCTCGTGAGCAATCACGCATGATCTCATGCAACATCGCCTGATTCAGCAACCGATACTCCACATCGGCATACGCGATACCGGCGGCGTTGCATATCGCGGCAGTTCGACTTTGTGTTTTTTTGCGAATATCACCTCCCAAAAAACCTCCGCCGTGGTAATGCATCACCAGCGGAGCGGGTGTCTTCGTTTCCGGCAGCCAAAGGTGCAACACCTGCCGTTCCCCTTTTCCGTAAGCGACCAGTTTGTGATCCGCCTCCTTGGGTTCAATCGATTCCTGGGCCTTCGCTTGACCGAGCGAAAACACAAGTGCTAATCCGATCGTTGTAATTCGATACTTCATTAAAATGTTATGAAAACTGGGTCACGACTGCGGCAATAAAAACAATCCAGCCAATGATACAGAATGTAGCAAACATCGCGCAGCGAAAACCCAGATCGCGCCGAACGGCAAACCCGTATATCGCCGGAGCCCATGGGGAAAAGAAGATATTCAGGCACCCCCAAAGTGTGCTCCCACGAAAACCAACCACGATACCCCAGATCCAGCCAATCGCGTTAAGAAACAGCAACACCAAGGCACTAATAATCCAGGGAATAAACTGCCCTATGTCCGGAAACCCGCCGAACCCCACAGATTGACCACTGGATAACCCGTCCAGCTGTGCCCGGATGGACTCACGGCGTTTCGTCACAAAAAACTTTAGCGGATGCTGCTCTTCCCTGGAAGGCTCCTTCGCCAGTACCCGATCAAACCTCGCCTCGGCACCGCCGCCATTGAGCGACACCATAGGCCGCACGAACGCACCAACCGATTCGATCTTTCCTAACATTTTATCCTCATCAAAAATCGTGTTCAAATAATCTTCGAGATGTGCGTGATACCTTTCCTTGTTTCCTGGCACTCGAAGCACTCGATCGATGATGGGATGATTGTCGGCGACAGGCCGATCGATACTAAGGTCGCGACGGGCGTCTGGGGTCCCCATCATGTGAAATGCTCCAAACGAATGATCCATATCCCAAGGCAAAAACTGAAACCGGTTCGATTCCGACTCGAGATAAATGTAGTGGTTCTGCGATCCGCCAAAAAAACTGTCGAGGTTGCATACCACCGCGTTGCAGGCGAGGAATCGCAGGAACTGATCGACATCGAGATAGTCTGCGTATCGTTTTGAGAACTCATCAAAGTCCGCCTCGTGAATGAGCCTTGCGAACTCCATAACCCTTTTCTTTTGCTCCTCTGTGGGCTCTGTTTTTGGGACGAATCCAATCTCGTACTCGTGCCAATCGTCACCGAAGTAGCGAAACAGCCCAAACGTACTAGGCTTCATCAGCAACCCCTTCGACGAGCCGTAGTTGCGTTTCAAAAACCGTTTGTCCTTTTGCTCAACCACGGTAAAAAGGCCAACCGACTTACGCTTCGTCTCACCGGGAATCGTTAAATACACCTTCGCATAGCCGACGCGGGATGCAGGAATTTTTGCCTCGCGAAACAACTCATACGACAACGCCTCACGCATCAGCGACGGGTCGGTAATGTTGTTGTTCAAGTTGATCTTCGTAATCCCTCGAAACTCCTGTCCCTTGACATATTCATTGAAGTCGATCTTGAACGAATACCTCCTGCTCTCATGCCCCTCAATGAATGTCCCGTTGCCCTTGTAGCGCAGGCCAACACCGCGCACCGTCTCACCGTCGATCTCGACATCCGCCCGGCCGTACTGGTGGTCGACCCCGAGGTAACCAGCCAGACCGGGGCGTGTGGATTTCTCGCTGCGGAAATGACCACCTGCGGTGGCGTCGGCGATCAGGTCCCCGAACGCCTCACCCACAGCCTCGCCGTCCAGCCGCACATCGGCCGGTGGTTGCAACTTGGCCCATTCCTCTGGTTCGATCCGAATATGGACATCAATGACGTTATCCAGATCAAAGAGCGACTCCGGCCCGGCGGACGGCTTCTCCCCCTGGCCAAGCGCCTGGCCAAGCGACATGGCCAGTACAAAACTGGTGAGTATAAAAAAACGATTCAAAATATGCAGTTCAACTCCGGCAAGGTAGTACGCGTCAACTCCTCCATTACCACCAGCATCAATAAAAGGTTACAAGGCTATAGTTACTTCCGGCGTGTGAGTGGCTTGGCGTTTTGAATAAACCTGGGTTCGCGGGTTCCGCTACCCTTGGCCCCGGTCAAGTCGTCGCTGGTCACGTAAAAGCTGGTGAGCTTGCGCCCCTCCGCCGTCATGCGGTCGAGGCTGGGAGTGGAATATTTATCAGAGCCGAACGGCCCGATATCCGCATAGCCCAGATCATCACAGAAGATGATAAAGTTGGGTCTCTCCAACTTTGCTGCTTTAGACAATGGCAATACCAATCCAAGCAGTGCACAAGCAAAGCCTAGGCGAGATGAAAATGAATTTTCATTCATGGTTTGGCAAATCGTTCCAGTCCCAAACCCCTCCGTCAACTCCGACCCACTCAAAGACAGCTTGAAAACTTCCCCCAAAGCGATAACCGTGTGCCCACATAAAAGCCGATTTGAGTAAAACGATGAATAGATCCTCCATCCACAACGCGATTCGACATGAAGGCGGCGTCAGCCGAAGATTGTTCCTGGCTTACGCCACTACGTTGTCCAGCATTCCTTTTATTGGATGCTCAACATTGGCACGCCATAATCCCCGGTTCTCCAGCTATCCTTTTTCCCTTGGCATTGCCTCGGGTGATCCGGATAGCAACAGTGTGGTACTGTGGACCCGCCTCGCCCCCAAGCCATTGGACCCTGACGGTGGCATGCCGCCCGAACCGATTGCTGTGAAGTGGCAGGTCGCTGAGGATGAATCGATGGGAAAGGTCGTTGCTTCAGGCACTGAAATCGCCACTCCGCAGCTGGGGCACTCTGTCCATGTTGAGGTCAACAAACTCAAGCCAGATCGCTGGTACTGGTATAGGTTCACTGCCGGTAATGAAGAGAGTGCAATCGGCCGAACGCGAACATTGCCTCAAGCGGACTCGAAGCCAGGTCGGCTGACATTTGCATTCGCCTCATGCCAGAGTCTTGAACAGGGATATTATACAGCCTATGAGCGAATGGCACAGGACCAACTGGATCTCGTATTTCATCTTGGCGACTATATCTACGAATATAAATCCGGTAACCAGGGACAGATACGCCTGCATCACGGTAAGGAAATTGAGTCACTTGCCGAGTACCGCGTGCGCTACGCACAATACAAGTCCGATCAACTGCTGCAAAATATGCATTTGCGCTGCCCTTGGTTTGTGACCTGGGATGACCATGAGTTTGATAACAATTACGCAAATGATATTTCAGAGCTGAAGGGGATTGATCCGGCTGACTTTCTGATCCGGCGAGCCAATGCCTACCAGGCTTTTTACGAGAACATGCCCCTGAGACGCACCTCCGTTCCGACCGGACCAAATCTGCAACTATACCGTAAGACCTCGTTTGGCCAACTGGCAGAATTCATGGTGCTTGACGGGCGGCAATATCGGAGTAACCAGCCAAATAACGACCAGCGATCACCGATCAACAACGCCACAGTGAATCCTGATATCACCATGCTGGGTGCCCGACAGCGAAACTGGCTAAAGCAATCGCTGACTCAATCCCAAGGCACTTGGAACGTGCTTGCCCAACAGGTGATGATGGCCATGGTTGGCATGCCGAACGGCGGCGTTCCGATGACCTACTCCATGGATCAATGGCCCGGCTATGCCCACGAGAGGATGGACCTGCTGCGCTTTATGGCTGAGCGCAAAGTGGCAAACCCGGTGGTCCTCACCGGCGACATTCACATGAACTGGGGCAACGAACTCCGGGTGGACGATCGCAAACCGGACACACCGGTCGTCGCCACCGAGTTTGTAGGCACATCGATTACCAGTGCTGGCGATGGACAGGATAAAATCAAGGACCACGACAAGTTGTTGTCCAATAATCCCTGCATTAAATTCCACAATCGCCAACGTGGCTATGTCCGCTGCACGCTCACCCCCGAGACTTGGACGAGCGATTTTATGGTGGTGGACAAGGTAACCAAACCGGACGGTAAGGTGACCAAGCGCACCTCCATGGTAATTGAATCCGGTAATCCCGAACTGAAAAAGGCGTAAACAAACGCTTGGCAAAAACGCACATAACTAGTCATGAGCAACAACTTCCGACAACGGTTAAAAAGTGGCGAAACGCTGCTTGGCACCATGGTCACTCTTCCTACAGCAGCCACCGCAGAAATCTTGGCCGACATCGGTTACGACTGGTTGTTCCTGGACGCCGAACACGGTTCCCTTGAATACAGCGAAATTCAGGGCATCCTACAAGCCGTTGGCGACCGGGTTGCGTGCATTGTACGATTGCCTGCCGCAACGGAGGTTCCGATCAAAAAAGTACTCGACCTGGGTGCGGCAGGAATCATCGCCCCGCAGGTCAATACCGTGGAACAGGCTCAAGACGTGGTGCGCTATGCACGCTACTCGCCGGAGGGCACTCGCGGCGTAGGCCTCGGCCGGGCGCACGGCTACGGGATGCGCTTTGCGGAATATCTGGAAACAGCCAACGACCATGTGGCGGTCCTTGTCCAGGCGGAACACATCGAAGCAGTTGAAAACATCGATTCGATTGTACGCGTCGAGGGGATCGATGGCATCATGCTTGGGCCGTATGACCTTTCAGCCAGCCTCGGCAAAATGGGGCAACTCGACGACCCGGCTGTCGTCGATGCCATCGAACGGATTTTCCAGGCATGCCAGTCCACAGGCATGCCCATCGGCTATTTTGGAGTCAGTGCTGATGCGGTGCGGCCCTACCTACAAAAGGGTTACAATTTGATCCTGGCCGGCGTCGACACCATGCACTTGGGAAACGCCGCCCAGAATTTGATGAATGAATTGAAACTGTCACCAAATGACTGACCCGATGAACAAACATCTGTTTACAAACATAACAGTACTCGATTGCAGCGGGGATGAACCCTTCAAGGGGGAAGTGCTGGTGGAAGGCAACGAGATCGTTGCGGTTGCCCGGAAAGGTAAATCACTGCAACGCGACGGCGCAGATATCATCGATGGAGGCGACGGGATGACCCTGATGCCAGGGCTGGTCGAGTCGCACGCGCACCTGAGCATCGAAAATACCGACGACCTGGCTGCGCTGGGGCGAATGCCCCCCGAGGAGCATACCCTCCTCACCATGCACAACGCCCGGCTCTATCTCGACCACGGCATCACCAGTTGTATCAGTGCCGCATCGGCCAAGCCGCGGCTTGATGTCGTGATACGCAACGCCATCGAGAAGGGCGAAATTCCCGGCCCACGACTCCTGGCCGCAACCCCCTGGCTGACGGTCACCAGCGGGCTCGGCGATATGCGCACCCTTCATATGCCCGAGGTCCAGTCGATGGCCCTGATGGCAGATGGCCCGGAGGAATACCGCCGGCTCACACGGGAACTCATTCGCGAAGGCGTGGACATCATCAAGTTGGTGATCTCCGGCGACTCCTTCGTGCCGCATGCCGCCTCCGAGACCACCATCATGAGCGAGGAGGAGGTCGCCGCGGCAGCCGAGGTTGCCCACGCCCACGGCAAGCGACTCAGTGCCCATGCCCGCAGTGCCGAGTCGATCAAGCGGTGCGTCCGGCACGGCATCAAGGTGGTATACCACGCCAACTACGCCGACGAGGAAGCCCTCGACATGCTGGAGGCAAACAAGGACTGGCTTTTTGTGAGTCCAAACATCGGCTTCACTGCCATTGCCGCCTACGAGGGATCGGACTGGTTCACCGAGGAACAAGTCAAGGCCATGGGATTCCGGGAGGAACTCGAAAGCGCAGTGAAAGGTATCAAGGAATTAATGAAACGAGGCGTGAGAATTTTGGGTGGAGGCGATTACGGTTTCATGATCACTCCGCACGGTCGAAATGCTCGCGACTTGGACCACTTCATCCAGCACTGCGGTATGACAAACATGGAGTCCATACTCACAATGACAAAAAATGGGGGTGAAGCAATGGACATGCCCGGCCGCCTCGGGCAGGTCAAACAGGGCTTTCTTGCCGATCTTTTACTGGTAAAGGGCGATCCCTTGTCCGACCCAAAGGTGCTGCTCGACCGTGAAAACCTCCGTGTCATCATGAAGGATGGAGTCATACACAAACTATCGATATAAAGAGGCCCTTCCACCCAACCACCCGATACCGAACTCCTGTCTATCACAAAGGATTTTTGAATGTTGTAACTCATATGGCATTCACTGTGTATATCGCTTTGTGTCGGCCAATTGATTCACATCTTCGTGCTACAACAAAGACATGAAAAAAATTCTATCCCTTCTTTCTTCGCTATTTTTACTTGGTGTTGCCAATGAGGCCTTCTGCCGGTCCCTAAGCGGTGATGCAGCCAAGGTCGAGCGGCCCGGGCCGTCGAATCGACGTTCCCCGTTTGTCATCTCCGAGATCATGTATCATCCCGCCCCGCAGGAGGGTGGGGCCAACTTGGAGTTTATCGAGATTTTCAACTCGCAGCCGTGGTGGGAGGAAATGGGAGGTTTTCGTATAGACGGCGATATTAATTACGGGCTGCCACCCGGAACACGTATCGAGAAACTCGACTATCTCGTCATTGCCTCTGACCCCGAGGCGGTGAAAAAAGCGTACGGTTTAGAGAATGTGCTCGGACCGTACACGGGGCGACTCTCGAATGGTGGTGGCCGGTTGCGGCTGCGAAACAATCTCGACGCAGTGCTATTCGAGGTCAACTACGACACGCGTGCCCCATGGCCAAACAGTGCGGACGGCGCCGGCCACTCGCTGACGCTAGGCCGCCCGTCGTACGGCGAGCAGGACGCTCGCGCCTGGGCGCAGAGCGATGCCATAAGCGGTTCGCCGGGCAAGGCGGATACAGTCGGCAACGAACCGCTTCGCTTGGTTTGCATCAACGAAATCAAAACCAACGCCGACGGCGACAATCTGGCGTTCGTCGAGTTGTTCAACCACTCGGCAACAGATGCAGATTTATCCGGTGCGATACTGACAGACTCGATTGGAGATAAAAAATTCACCTTTAACGAGGGAACAATAATCGACGCCGGGAAACAACTGGCGGTGTCTTCGGAGCAGCTTGGTTTTCCGCTGGTCGATGGAAAGGGTGCAGTATGGTTTTTAAATGCCACAGATACCCGAGTGCTCGATGCCCTTCATTACAAAGCGCAACCAAATGGCTCCTCTCTGGGCCGCTCGCGCGACGGCGATGCTCAATGGGATCACTTCGCCAAGCCAACGCTTGGCCAGGCGAACCAGGCGCCGTTTCAACATGATATCGTCATCAACGAGATCATGTACAACCCGATCTCGCTCGACTCAGGCGACGAATACATCGAACTGCACAATCGCGGCAACAAAGCGGTTGACTTGAGCAACTGGCAATTCAAAGACGGCATTGATTATCGGTTTCTGGACGGCACACGCTTGGCTGCCGGGGGTTACTTGGTGGTGGCCAAAAACCGTGCTCAACTCTTGGCTAAGCAGAAGGACCTCGACCCCAGTTTGGTTTACGGCGACTACGGCGGGACGTTGTCGAATCGTGGCGAGCGGCTTTTGCTCACCATGCCGAAAGAGGTGCCTGTCGATGGCAAGCCCGGCGCGTTGAAGTCAGTTCATGTGCCGGTGGACGAGGTGACTTACGGCGACGGCGGCATCTGGGGCAAGTGGTCCGACGCAAACGGAAGCAGCCTTGAATTGCGCGATCCGCACTCGGACAATAGACAGGCAAGCAACTGGGCCGACAGTGATGAAAGTGGAAAATCCGACTGGGTGACAATCTCTGGCGAAGGTTCACCAGATAAAACCCGAAACCACCTTTTTCCAGCGGATTATCTGCAAATGTTTCTGCTAGATAAAGGCGAGTGCCTCGTGGACGACGTTCAAGTCTTCGATACCAAAACTAATGCCAAGCGAGTGCAAAATCCCGGTTTTGAAAAAAAATCCACTTTGGAGATTGTAGGCACGCATAACCAATCCGAAATCATCGCCGGCAAAGGCCCCGACGGAAGCAAGGCATTGCATGTGAAAGCATCCAACCGTGGCGACACGGAAGGCAATGCAATATGGCTATCGCTGTCTGGGAGTAACCCTACGAAGATGAGAATTGAGGCCAAGGCACGATGGCTGCGTGGTCATCCAGAACTACTGATGCGCACTCGCAATGGAGGCTACGAGGCATTTGGTAATCTGCCTGTGCCAACCAACCTGGGAACGCCCACCCGGCCAAACTCCGCTAGGATGGAGAATGCTGGCCCCGTCATCACCGGGGTGATTCATTCGCCGGTTTACCCAAAAAGAAATGAACAGGCAATCGTCAGTGCGCGAATCACCGATCCGGATGGCTTGGCCAAAGTAACGCTGCACTACCGCATAGATCCGGAAAAAACGACGACGGAAGTTGAGATGGTTGACGACGGAACAGCGCAAGACCAAGTCGCCAACGATGGTATCTTCACCGGTCAGCTACCTGCACAAACCATGGCAAAACTTGTTTGTTTTTGGATCGAGGCGGAGGATGAGCTAGAGGATGCACAAACTAGCACCTATCCAAGCAATGCTCCTGCAAGAGAGTGCCTGGTACGCATGGGGACCAACCCGACCAAGATCAACGAGCTGGGCCAATATCATTTTTTGATTAACCAAAACGCTTCATTGCAGTGGAGCAAAAATCACAAACGAAGTAACACTCCCCTACCAGTGACGATGGTCTATAACGGTGAACGTGTGATTTACGATGCCGGAATGTATTATGGTGCCGGCTCTTTCCACAGCCGCGTGTATACCGGGCCGACCGGCGCATTGTCTGACTATAACGCCACATTCCCAAGCGACGACCGATTCATGGGTGCCAAGAAAATTGTGTTGAGTATGCCGGGTGCTCCTTCTGATCGCGTTCCTGAACCAACAGCGCAAATCGAACAAGCAGCCTTCTGGTTGATGTACAAGGCGGGTGTCACGACCATCCACAGGAGATTTATCAACCTCTACGTCAACGGACGCAAACGCGCAAAGGTTTATGAGGACACCCAACGCCCCAACCGCGATCTGGTTCAGCAGTGGTATCCAACCGCCGGGGGCGAGCTATATAAAATCCAGATGTGTAAGGAACTCACTAATCCCAAAAGAAGCCAGAACTACCAGTACGAATCCATTCCTGCGTTTCTCGGGGGCAACCAGGATAAAAACGGAATTCAGCCGTGGTATTATCGTTTGAGTTGGTCTCCACGAGCTTATGACGGTTCAGCCAACCAAATGTCCAACCTTTTCGAACTGGTCCAACGGATCAACGACACAAAAAATCCAGAGTACATTCAGCACCTCGAGAAGGTCGCCAATATCGAACAGTGGATGCGAGTGTTCGCGGTGGAAAACATTGTCTGCAACTGGGACAGTTACGGTGCGTCCAATGGCCAAAACATGTCCACTTTCAAACCGGCCGAAGGCCGTTTTGAAATGATCCCGTGGGATATTGACCTTGGCCTAGGCAAGGGATCATTCGGCAGTAACAATCAATTGTTCAGTACTCGTAACCCTTATTTCTGGAGCCTGACAGGCGATCCAATTATCAAGAAAATTTACCGAGTCAACCGTTTCAAGCGCCACTATCTACGGGCGGTGCTCGAACTGCTCGATGGCCCTATGAAAGGTGATGCATTCAGGGAATACGTCGATAAAAAATACGATGCCCTAAAGGCTAACAAGCAGACTGTCAACCGGCCTACATCGCTCACCTCCTTCATCAAAAACAGATCCTCATACCTTCAAAAAACAATCGACAAGATGGACGACGAATTTTCCGTCACTCAGTTGAGTGCAATTCAAACGGACGAACTCACGGTTACCCTCTCCGGATCGGCACCGCTGCGGATGCGCTCACTCCAAGTCAACGGTGTGCCACAGCAACTCGAATGGAAGCGGCTCACAGGATGGCAACTGGTATTGCCAGTCGAAGCCACTCAAAAATCGTACACCCTCACTGCCGTCGCCGGCGACGGTCAACCGATCGAAGACGCCACACAATCCATCGAAGTGAGCTATACGGGCGATGCGGCCTTCCCGCACGAGAGCCTTCAAATCAACGAATGGATGGCATCCAACGACACCACGATCAAGGACGCTGCAGACGGCGACTTCGACGACTGGATCGAGTTGCATAACAGCAGCGAACTACCGGTTGACCTCTCCGGCTGGTGGCTGACTGACGACAAGACATCCCCACGCAAATGGCAATTCCCCGAGGGAACAACCATCTCGAACAAAGGTTACCTGCTAATTTGGGCTGATGACGAACCTCTGCAGACCGGCGACGAATTTCACATGCCGTTCAAACTCACAGCCAAGGGCGAATCAATTTTATTATTCGATCCCGACGGCCGCTTGGCCGACGAGGTCACCTTCGGCGAACAAACACCGGACGTGGCCATCGGCCGCTCTGTTGACCAGGGCGCACCAACCGCCCTGGCCAAAGCAACTCCCGGTGCCAAAAATGAAAGTAAAAGGATGAGCCCAGCCAAGCTGATTCAGTTAGAATTCGACTCAGAAAAACCCTTTACCTTGATATTCCACGGTGAGGACGGTGTGAAGTATGTCATCGAACGATCGGCCGATCTTCGTAGTTGGCACGAGGTTCAAACCGCCAACGGCAAAGGTACTCTCATCCGCCACATCGCCACACTTGACCAGGCGGAAACAGCGACCTTCTTCCGAGTAAACGTGCCCAATTAGCCTTTGGTCAAGTGGCGGCTGAACTTGGGGTGGATTACTCCGACTGAAGGTGTAGTTACCAAGCGGCTTCCAGTTCCTCCTTGGTCTTGCCGCCGTGTTTGCGGAGGAGATTGGTCATTTCACCTTTGGCATAATCGAGCGGTGTCTCACCTTTGTATTCACCTAGCTCAATCTTCGCATTCACATCAGCATTATTGGCGATTAGGAGTGCGACAAGTTCCTTGTGCCCGACAGCAGCCGCAAAATGCAAAAGAGTCCCATTTTTATAACCACCCTTCGCATTCACATCCGCTCCTTTGGTGATTAGCAGTTCGGCGACTGCCTCGACTGCCGCATAATGCAAGGGAGTCGCACCTTTGTCATCCTTTGCATTCACATCCGTGCCAGCTGCCAAGTGTTGTTTGACAGCTTCGATGTTTCCATCTCCGACAGCTTCGTGAATTGAGATGACTGGCGGCTCGGTCGGCCCACACCCCAGCAAAAGCACGGCTGCGATTGTTGTGATTAGGAGGTGTTTCATCTTCATTCAGTTTTCAATTTCTCTTGCGACTGCAGGGGCTATATATTGTCACCATTAAACGATATAAATCTCATTTCCACTCTACTGAGATATAAGTATTCCTCATTTTATCAAATTGTTGTTCTATTCTTAATAGAAGTGATAAAATCTCAAATGCATCTGCTTCTTTATATCTAAAAACAGTATGAAGATGATTTGCTGGTTTGTTGTCGTAAAACTCTAAAACATGAAAGCTTATCCCGTAATTTGTCTTTTGGCTCCAAGTAATTTCCCTGCTAACTTCATAGATAGTTAACTCAGCCAGTTTAGCTAAATCCATATCTCGTTTTGTTAAGTCAGCTAGCCTTAGTTTAATAGCTTCTTTTTCCATTATTATTTTTGATTAAAATTTACCCCCACCAGATACACAGCTGCGATTAGGAGGTATTTCATTTCCCTTCAGCTTTCAATTCTTCACCCGTCTTGCCGCCGTGTTTGCGAAGGAGGTCAGCGGTTTCTTTCTTACCTTCAGACACGGCTCGATCCATTGCTGTTTCACCATTAACATCTATCGTGTTAATATTTGCACCTTTGGCAATTAGTAACTTAGCAATTTCTTGAGACCAAACCGAGCCGCTAAATGTAAAGGAGAGACCACGCTAGATTACTCATTCACATCTGCCCCATTGGCAATAAGTAAATCAACGATTGTTTTTGCGACCTTCTCCGATAGCTACGAGCAATGGAGTCATTCCTGCCCCCTCATCCTTCGAATTCACATCCGTGCCAGCAGCCAGGTGCCGTTTTACGGCTTCGAGGCCCTCAAAAAAATCAGCCTCCAAAATTCAAATGTCTGGAGTTTTGGCTGTCGGCGGTTCTGGTTTTACAGCTTCAGCAACTGGTTCAGCAGTTTTCAATTCTTTAACCGTCTTACCGCTAGAATCTTTATCATGGCCGTCGCTGTCACCCTCGGCGTGATGATGGTCACCTTCGGCATGATCGTGATCGTGCGAGTGGTGGTCGGATTGGCCACACCCCACCAGAAGTACGGCTGTAATTGTTGTGAGTAGTAGTCTCATAAGCCTGTCATGCGTCAAACAATAGAGAACCATCAATAACAGTACAACACCGATTAGCCGTATTGGCCGAAACCGTGCCTACTAAAGGGACGCCTCTTTTGGGCCGGAAACAATCCTAACTTGCAGGACAACAGATGGCAGAAACGTAGCAAAGGCAACGGAAAACCTCCCTAAAGAAGCCTGCTAGCGGGACTTGAACGTCCCTTGGATCGACTGGACCTGAGCAAGATGTTGGCCGAGTCGTTTTAGCCAGAAGAACAGGAAGGGTCCAAGCAGACATCGCCTAGTGGCAATGCGGTGGAGGAAGCGGAGCCGGGTGGGGAATCGACCGAGGAAGCAGTTCGTCCATTTCGCAATCAATTGCTCAGGCAAAAAACTCCCGGAATAAAACTTGAATTGATTCGTGGGATGACGCCATTTTGTCGGTCGCCGTCATATGAAACCATTGAAACGAATATTTAAATCAAGAGAAGCCGTATTTGCCGGCTTGCTCATCACCGCGCTGGGCACGGGATGCGTCACACCGGGAGGTGGTGGCACCGAGCTGTTCAACGGCAAAAACCTCGACGGGTGGGAGGTCACTGACTTTGCCGGCGGGGGCGCCATCGAGGTGAAGGACGGCGAGATCCACATCGCCATGGGCGAGCTGATATCCGGAATCAACCTCGCACACGAAAATATCCAGCGTACGAACTACGAACTCGAGGCCGAGGCGATGAAGCTGGATGGCAACGACTTTTTCTGCGGGCTGACTTTCCCCGTGGGCGACACGTTCGCGTCGTTCATTCCAGGCGGCTGGGGCGGCACGGTGGTCGGCCTATCTAGCATTGACGGCATGGACGCTGCCGAAAACGAGACCGCCACATTCAAGCAATTTAAGACCCACCAGTGGTATCATTTCCGGGTGCGCGTGACACCAGGCAAGATCCAGTGCTGGGTGGACGACGAGATGGTGGTGGACCTGCTGCTCGAGGATCGCGCCGTCGCCCTGCGGGCCGGGCCGATCGAGTTGTCGGTGCCAATCGGCATCACTTCGTTCCAGACCGTGACACGCATCCGCAACATCCGGCTGCAACCGATCAAACCGTAACCGCGCGAGCCCGTGGCCAAGACCATTGTCATTACCGGCGTGACCCGCGGCATCGGCCGCGGCTTGGCCGTGGAGCTCGACCGACTGGGCCATAAGGTCATCGGCTGCGGCCGATCCGCCGATCCGGTCGCCGAGCTGCAAACGACGCTTGGCCAGGCGCATGACTTCGCGGCAATGGACGTCACCGACGACCGTGCCGTCGCCGACTGGGCCAGGCGCACGCTCGCCGAACACGGCGCACCCGATCTGCTCATCAACAACGCGGCGATCATCAACGGCAACGCCAACCTCGTCGAGGTGCCGGTGGCGGAGTTCGACGCGGTGATCGACGTCAACATCAAGGGCGTGGCCAATGTCATTCGGCATTTCGCGCCGGCGATGATCGAGCACAACCACGGCGTGATCGTGAACCTCAGCTCCGGCTGGGGCCGCGGCACCTCACCCGAGGTGGCCCCGTACTGCGCGACCAAGTGGGCGATGGAGGGATTGAGTAAGGCACTTGCCGACGAGCTGCCGAACGGCATGGCCTGCGTGCCGCTCAGCCCCGGCATGGTGAACACCGGGATGCTGCAAAGCTGCTTCGCAGGCGGAGCCGATTCCGCGCGCAAGCCGGACGCCTTCGCCAAGGTCGCTGCGCCGTTCCTGCTCGCGCTTGGCCCGAAAGACAATGGCCAGTCGCTCACCGTCCCCGGCTGAGCGCGCCAAGAACTAAACAACCAGCCAAGGGCTAGCTGAAACTCTCGAACCGATCGGTGTCGGCCATGATGTCGCTTAGCACCGAGAGACCGGAGAACACGGCCGAGTCGTCGAGCGGCAGTTTACGCTGGCGCATGCTGTAGGCACAGCCGAACAGGTTCAGCCCGTCGGCCCTCAACTTGGCCAGACGCGGATCGCCGATGCCCGGCACCGCGTCGTCGATGCAGTAGAGATAAACCTTCACCCCCTTGGCCAAGGCCGCCTCCGCTTGGCCAAGCGCCTGATCAAATCCCGGCTCATCGGGCGACACCGACAACATCAGGCCAAGTTTTTTTGGCTCGTCACTCAAGTCAATTAATTCCGCTTGGCCAGACGCTTGAGGTGTTTCTCGACCGCCGGCCTGCCTTTCACGTAGCCAAGTGAGCCAAGGAACTCATGCGTGCGCGTGACAGTGGCGAGGAACATTTTGTTGTCGCGGCCACCAAAATTGAAGAAGCCGTGCGGCATGCCTTCATAGCCCGCCAACTCCGCTCGCAAGCCGGTTTTGGTGGCCTGCTTCACGTACGCCTCGGCGGTCGAGTACGGCACCGTCGTGTCTGCCTTGCCGTGAAGGACCAGGGTAGGCGGCAGGCCCTTTCGAATGTTGTGATACGGCGACAAAGTCGCAGGATTCTTCAGTCCCAGCCGCTTCATTAATGTCTCGTTGGTATCGCCACCATAAGGCACCACACCATCAGCCAACGCGGTTGAAATGACTGGATTATACAGCACCATCGCGTCAGGAACAGAGCTGACCTTGGCATCCTCGCCCAGCTCGTTGTGCTTGGGCAGCGTGCCGGTGCAGGCGGCGACGTGACCCCCGGCCGAGCCGCCGCCGGCCGCGACACGATCCGGGTCTATGCCGAGTCGGTCGGCGTTTTGGCGAATCCAGCGCACCGCCGATTTGCCGTCACGCACGCAGTGGACTGGCTTGGTGCCCTGCCGACTGGAAACACGATAGTCGGCCGTCATCGCCACCATCCCCTTCGAGGCCAGATAGCGGCAGTGCTCCAGGAACTGCCTTGGTGTGCCACCCCGCCAACTTCCACCATAAAAGAATACGATCGCCGGCCGCTTGGCACCGGCCTTGTGTCCTTTCGGCTCGTAAATATAAATCTTCAGCTTCACGTCACCAATCGTCTTGTAAACCTCGGCCCGCGACCCGGGCAGATCGAAGCCGCTCTCGTATGGCTCTTTTTTCTCCTGCGCCAGCAACGCCAATGGGGCAAGCAACGCAGCCATTATTGGAATGATTTTTTTCATGGCTGGTTAAATATCAAACTTGATGATTTGCCTGGCGACTTCGCCTTGGGCGAGGGCGTCGAAACTTTCGTTCACCTGCTCAAGCTCGATGAAGCGGCTGTTCAAAACATCCACCGGCAACCGGCCCTCGGCGTAGAGTTGCATGAAGCGCGGTATGTCGCGCTTGGGCACGCACGAACCCATGTACGAGCCCATGAGTTGACGTTCCTCGGCAACTAGCGACAACGCCGGGATCCTCAACTCGCGCGCCGGGTCAGGCAGCCCGACGGTTATCGTGCGACCGCCCTTGCGCGTAGCGGCGTACGCCTGGGCAAGCACCTTCTCACTGCCGACCGCCTCGAACACATCCGCCGCCCCGCCACCGGTCATGTCCCGCAGCGCCATCACCGGGTCGACCTCAGCAGCGTTGATCACATGCGTTGCGCCGGCCTCCTTGGCCAGGGCCAGTTTGTTCTCCAGTCGGT
>Ga0115000_10000505_pt1 | contig 36086 bp, 39 predicted proteins | sample ArcticOcean_MG_C_6_FD_89690 | JGI IMG/M metagenome (GOLD analysis project Ga0115000, IMG submission 89690) | Marine microbial communities from western Arctic Ocean - ArcticOcean_MG_CB8_128 | ecosystem: Environmental > Aquatic > Marine > Oceanic | place: Arctic Ocean: Canada Basin | collected...
ATTACTGTGATATTTACGGCATGCGAAAACATTGTCGGGACAAACATCCAGGACATTTGCCCGCTGCCAGGAAATTTTTGCGCAAGCCTGCCGACTTAGACGTCACCGACAAGGAATTTAGATTCATTAAAAACATGGTTGTAACTAATATAAAAAATGATATCGAACATATTCACAAGAAAGTCAAAAATCCAGTGTCTGAACAGGACAAGAGTAAGCTAAAAGCAATGAACAACCCCGAAACCAAACAGATGCTCACCGTTCAAATTGTTACATACATGATTGAGAGGGGAATGTGCGCAACTGAAAATGTCGTCGACGACAACGACGGAATTCTTCCACAGGGATTTAATATTCGTCACCACGGCGGTTTGTTCAAACTTTCGTTAGATCGTAAACTCGACCACGAAAATGGCGTTTACTGTATTCACTTTCCCAATATTGACAACGCACTTCAAAACATAAATCTGGTGGCTCTGTTGGCCAATGTAGCATACAAAGCTTCTAAGAAAGAGCGCCAAAACCGGTACGATGAATTCAACAACAAAACAGAGGAACAACTTCAAAAGGAATTTGTACAAGTTTGGGCAATTTCACAAAAACGAACCTACGCTGTATCGTTTAAAGTCTATACCAAGACGCCGCTCTACGGTCATGCTACTAATTTTTTCAGAGAAGACAAGAAATGCAAAGCTCATTTCAGTAAATCCTCCGACTACTGGGAGTATATTTTGAAATTGTTAATCAAGCAAGAAGGACGTTGCGCCGTTTCAAAGTTGTTAATGTCGCTCAAAAGTGGACCCTGGTTAATGTCGGTAGACGCCATTGATCCGAAAAAGGGACACGTCCGTGGCAATCTCCGTCTGGTCTGTGCCTGCAACAACCCGACCGACAATTCGAAGCAAAACAAAAACTTAAATGATACTTTGACCAGTTTGACAACGGTTATCTACGACCAATACTGGGGAATTGAAAAATAAAAAATAGAAAACCTGTTACGTTTATAAATACATCAGAATCGATTCCCATTGAATATTGTACTGCGAGCCCGATCTATTTTGACGAAGTCTTTCCAATAATCCATCTTCTTCGCCGCCAATAAATTCATTGATATACAACCTTTTGACTGACTCTTTATATGCAATAAGCAAACCTGCCAACAAGCACGATTCAATACTTGATCCATGCTTAACAAACAAAGCCTTCCACAGATCCAATGAGCTACAGTTTTGAATGAGAATATAGGGATGAAATTGGTTATTTGATTTAAGACCATGGCTTCGAATTTGTGTATTGAAATCTATTTTATTGAATTTACCAAAAAAAAAATCTCCTCTGTGATTGACCAAAGCATAAATATTAGTCATTGACCTCTCTATATAACTACAACAGGGTAACTTTATAGGACAAAATGAATTCTGAATATGACCCATTTAACACACTGGACTGCTACTTGAAAGCAATACTTTTACCTTGTATTGTATACGGTACACCACCACCGGACTTTTCAAATATTGGAATCTTAATGAAAGATGGCAGCTATCTAATTGAACAGAAGATTTTACAATTTAAAGTTGATAAAAATAATGGTTTTGTTTTAAGCTATACAATGTATAATAAATCCTAAATACGAAAGACCAAACATTTCAGTTTGAAATTGAACTGAACGTCGGTAGCCATGGAGCCAATGTCTATTGCGCTCTGTAACGATATGGGTTCCAAATTACGTATTAAAGCAATTTTCTCAAGGTCATTCTCTTCTATTTTCATTACACACATATCCTCATCGCTATTAATCAAACTCAGTATAATATCTTTTGATTTATTGTTTTTTACAGTCTTGTACGAATTTGGTAATTTAGTCCAATCACCTTGTCGTTTTCTTTTCTGTTTCCGATCGTGAAAAATTATTTTAATCGTTTGTTTGTCCAAGTCTATTGTTCCTGCCGTGAATGGCTTTAAACTAGCAATAGACGACAACAGTTTGACTGAAACAACAGTCACGTTAGATATTAATACACCTTCATTTTTGCCTTGCTTGCACTGTGCAATCGAGTATTTGGTGTCTCCAAATAACTCTCCAATTTGTGCTATCATTATATTTATAAGATAAGAAGATAGTTTATAGCTACGTGTTCCGATAGTATAGAAATTTGAACAAGAGTACCATTATAAGCATCGACGAAATATAAATCGCAATGTTTTTGGAGGGAGTCTCTCTGCATATTAAAGTGACAGTACATTCCCCAATTTTTAGTTTGACGTAGTAACCGTGTTGTTGTGCTTTTTTTTGCCAGGAGCTTAATAAGTTGTCGTTTACTTCATAGCAATTAATAGCTTGCAGTTTAAAGCCACCCCCGTGCAAGTCACCAACAAACAAGAAGTCTAATTCAGAGTTATTATTATTTGGAAGTTCTTTAAGAGAAGATATTAACTTCTCTGACATTTTGATTCTTTGAAACATGATAAAGCCTTATATACAAGTTTATTAAATTACTAATTTTTAATAATTGGTTAGTGTCAACTCAAAACTTTGTCGTCAGCATAGCCCTGGTAGCCTCACAATTTCTACTTTACGGACCGGTCCCAATAACACTCCCCAGACTTTTTGTTTTTTTAATTTTTGCCATGTTTAAAAACCCTGAGTAAGTACAGCGATAACGTACAGCGTTAGACTATAGTTTATCTCGTTATACAGTTAGTCTGACTTCATGTTTATATTTTATTAATCTTATACAAACACGGTTCCACGTTTTTTTTTTCTTTTTTTCTTAGATTGTCGAGATTGTTGGTAAACCGTTATAAACAAAGTTACGATTTGCTCAAATCTGATCTTGCAAAAAAGATTGCAGCATCTCAAAAACGCAAGGAACTTATCCAACGAGAACGATTAGAAGCTACACGTTTAGACGAAGAAATTACCTTATTGCAAACCAAACAACAACAAATGCAACGTCAATTGAAAGGTGCTGAAAAAAATAATCGAAATCCTACAAACGCGGCACAGTCTACCGGCATCCATCTCTCAGTTGATTGTGTGCGCATCAAGCACACATCCCAAGACAATACACCTGTTCGAATGAAGCATGGTCCTGTAGAAGACGTAGTAGATGGGTTTCGTATTACCAGTTATGTTACCCGTTTAGAATTAGATAAGTCACACGGAGGCGGTGAACGAAAACGTACCGACAGCCCATGCAGTAACTCCACTAGCAGTACCAGACGACCAGGGTTTGGTATTACCAGTTATGCTACCCGTTTAGAATTAGATAATTCACACGGAGGATTTAAACGAAAACATACCGACAGCCCAGGTAGTAATTTAGAATTAGATAAGTCACACGGAGGCGGTGAACGAAAACGTACCGACAGCCCATGCAGTAACTCCACTAGCAGTACCAAACGACCAAGATCGACTGTTTTGTGAAAAACGGTAAATGGTTGTGGTACAATTGCGTATGAAAAGTTAACATTAGTACTCGAAAAAAAAAATAATATAAAAATATATATATAATTCAACGTAAATCTGTATTCAAAATCTTAACTCTGTTTTGAACATCTTCCCATCACCATTGTCATCGCCGCTGTCACCCCTGTCACCGCCGTCACCGCTGTCGTCTGTGGTGTCTACTTCGCCTCCTTGCGTTGGTTCTAGTGGTTCGTTGTTTTTACGTTGTACAAGTTTTTTAATAATGGTATTTGCTTTTTGCAATTTCTTCCTCAAACCGTTATCGGAATTTTCTTTTGGCGCTTCCGCATCAAACTCGAATGATTCATCCTCAATTGTACCCAAATAGATGTAATTCTTATTCAGTTTTGCTTTAGTATCACTGAAGCTATCTGTTATTTTTTTGCACATGTCCATGTTGTGCGTACGATAGAAGCTTTCGCTGAAGTTATTTTCCAAACTTTTTACGAACTTGTCAATAGATTTGAAACTATCGACATCGTCTTGGTTTGAAATGATACTTGACAATCCTGTTTCCAAAAAAAACCGGTTCCACGCATTCTGCAGTTCGGTGAAGTACTCCCACATACACCTAAAGGTTAGTATTCTGTTTTCCATTACCAGTTGTGACTTGCTACCACTGAAACCTGTTGCGTTTTCTTTTTTTTCAAATATATAAGTTTGCACAACATACAATTCACCGTTTTCGTCTTTGAGTTCTTTATGATTTAAAATGTTTGTCCTCAGATCTCTTTCGAACATGTGAACCGGTATTTTTTCACCTTTAGTAAACTTCCAATGCGCAGTTTGGAACATAATATTATCGTCGGCTTCTTTGCTCTCTATAACATCTTTCAGTGTATATTCTTTCCTCGTTTTATTGTCGTAATATTCTCCACTTAGTTGTTGCAAAATGTCGAGTTGTTTGAACTCGTATAGTGCACGTGTACCGTACACTTTGAGCACATTTTCCGCTGAAAGTGCATCGAGTGCTTCGTTACCAGTATCAAAACTATTGCCCATTCAAAAACTCTGTTTGCAAATACAATTTGTGTTGTTTATATACTCTTCAAGTTTTCACTTGTTAGAAACTTTTGAATTGCAACAATGCAAGTGGGAAAAAGGCCTATATTTTTCCAAATGTAATTTTTTTTTAAATCTTCGACACAACGGAAATTAGCTGTGTACAGAATGGATTCCGACGATTTTCCAAGTCCTTTTATGGAACGCAGCGGTGTCAACCATATGGGAACTGTGTAGCCACACAGATTAATTTCGTACGACAACAGACGAAACAGAATTAAAGCATCGTCCAAAGCTCGGTGCAACACGACTTGATTTCCAATTTTGGAAGCTAAGTATGAAAGCGTGTAAGAGCTAAGGTCTTTGTAATTGTCTCTGTAATATAACAGGGAATCAAAAAATTGAAACGTCGGATTCAGTCCACACTTTTTGAAACTATTTTCAAGAATACGCTTATCAAACAAAAAACAACCGTGGCTAATCAGTACCGGCACAGTACAATGTCTGGTACAAAATTCACACAATTCACACAACACTTCTTGGCGATCTCGGCCATTGTTATTGAATTCTTCTGTTAATTTAAAATAACCTTTATGCTGTGCAAAAGATGCTAAATCTTCAATTTTAATTTGCCTTTGAAACGTTGTGCCGTCAAAACTACTTACACCTTATTGTTTTTGAGAGGATAACAACTGTTAGAAAATTTAGATTTGTATATTAGAATTAGTAACAGAACTTACACCCAATTTCCCAAATAACAACTTCTTTATCAAAATTTCCAATAAACTCCAAGTCAAAAACAATGATATCCATCTTGTATTAGATTGCGGTATTATTCTGTTTATACTGACAAAATTACAACAAATGGTCAGAATTTTGGTATTGTTCGTACGTTTCGTTATTTTGTGAACCAAATGTACCACACGCAAAACAGGGATAATTGCTGCAAAATTTTGTTTTGCCGTTGTCGATTATCATTTTTTTGCAGAATCCGTATTTCGTTTCTTTTTTCAATAGACTAGCTCTGATGAAGCGATACATCTCACACATTGCAATGTGAATTTCTTCTTTCAATCGACGAACACGGTTCTCTTCGACTTCGTCACGTTTCTGAATTCGAATCGTTCTATACATGTGTGCAGATCTTCGTAATAATCCATTTTCTTCGTAAGGCATTGCATTCGTTATTGTTGCTTCAAATTTGATGGAATTACATCTGAACAACGTTGTGGTTGACAACCCGGGAACATGTACAGAAAAAGTTCCACGTAACCCAGAAATGAATTTAGTACCAATTTCCGACGTCGTGGTATTCCAACTACCAAGATAATATGGTGTATTACTGAATTTTTTGCGGTTCCACAGAATCGACTGATACAATTCATCCGTTTTCTCTTTAGAAATCGGTCCACCTTCAACAAATTGCATTGTCCTTTTGCCAATGGCAAAGGCGATATAATCGAGGGTGTGGTTGCCAACAGTACTAGCTTCAACTCCCTTTGATATTGAAGTATGTGTTCTTTTTTTTGAATGCATTATTTTTGTTTAATTTGGTTCTGGTTCAAGTTTATACAACAAAATATTAATATACTATTTATATCAAAGTTTGCTGTTAACAAAAAAATGTATTGTACCTACGATTTGGAGACTTCGTTCTTACGCAAAGGCGGCAAAAGAAAACACCAATTGATTCTGCAAATCGGAATTAAGCTAGGAGAATTAACCTTTGAAAAATTTGTAAGACCTGTACCAATTCCAACGTACAAAAGTTTGATGAAAGAAAAATTTGTAAATGTGGACAGTACATGTTCCTTTTGGACAAAACTCCTGTATAGAAAGGGGTTGCTTGGTGAAACAATGCTTAGCAAAACGCCAGAGGAACAATGTGACGCTATTGACGGTCTTATTGAATTAGAACCGGTTGAAACTGTGATCAAAGAAGCCCTTGTATTTGCCAAAGATTCAAAGTGGATTGCATACAATGGGAAAGCTTTTGACGAAAAAATTATGCAAGGATATTTTGAAAGAATGCAAATCAAATCGGTACCAACATTTTTAGACGCTCTGCCAATCTGTCGACAGCTAAAGCTTGCTTCTCATACACAAGTAAAGGTTTTCAAGTTTCTTTTTGGTGGAACATACAAGGCACACTTAGCGCTAGACGACGCAATTGCATTGGACAGTATTTTAATGGAGTTGGCACAAAGAAGAAACATTCCTGTTCTTGAATTGTTTAAAACAGACAAGAAAATAAAGAACAAAATGACAGATACCCATGAACTTTTGAATATTAAATACGTTGGGCCTAAAACACTTGAAATTTTGCTTAGTAATGACATAGATTCTATACAGAAATTAAGAAACACAAGAAGTTTGAGCCTCAAAGAATTTAAAATGGTCGCCGGAAAAAATTCCACCAAGTTATACAATTTTTTAGGTAAACCACCGACACTGACACGCTCGCCCGCAATCATTTTTTTCTAAAAAAATTAAATAAGATAACAATTAAACATTTGTTGCAGGATTTGGAACAGCATTATATTCCAATTTACCGATCTCATTGTGTTTTATTCCTACTTGAGCATAGTATACCGCTGTAAAGATAAGAGCGTGCCATATGCTGTGTAAATGATATTTGTTATCGATAATAGGCAAATACCTACTACAAGTTCCAAAAATAAATAAAATGAATGATATTAAAAACTGTAACATGTACAAAATAAAACAACGAGTAGACAACGGCTACAAGCAAAGGCCACATTAGTTATATTCGTACTTATAAAATTTGTACTATTTATTTATATAAAGCCTGTCTTGTTTATTGCCCTATAAATCTCGGTTTCCCTATATTCAAACTATGTTTCGCCCCAAAAAAAAGGTGAAAAGACCTTCGATTGTAGGTGTTTACGACGGTACGAATGTCAAATTGTCTTTCACATTCGGGATACCCCCAGGTTTCGGTTTTGCACCGTTTATTTTGACACTCCAAGAGTACGAAGATTTGGAAGTTCAAGGTTATTTCAAAGAACCATTGCCTGAGTGGTTAAATGAATCCGATGTACAACCAATCGTATTACCGGATACCAAACTTAACTTGTATTCGTATCAGGAAATTTCGCTTAAAGTCTTCAAAAAAAATGGCGGATCAATCTTGTTAGCCGACGACATGGGTTTGGGAAAAACAATCCAAGCCATCAACATTGCGACTGCAACGCATTTGGCCCATTTTACAGAATGGTTGGTTGTATGTCCAGCATATCTGATAGTCAACTGGCAGCGAGAATTTCAGAAATGGAGTCCAACTGTTGTTTTTACAGTTGTCAGCTACGCAGGAGTCGCAAAACTAAAAAAAAAGAAGAGCAATTTTGGTATAATTTTAGATGAGTGTCAATACATCAAGAACAAAAAAGCTAAAAGAAGTCGTAAATGCATTAGTTTGTGCAAACAAGCTGCGTACCGTGTGCTCTTGAGCGGCACACCCTCTCCCAATAACAGAAATGTCGAATATTACTCATTGCTTTGTTGTTTACGAGGCAAAAAAAAACTATTGTATTCGAAGTTTACTGAGCGTTACTGTGATCCAAAATGGAACGGGTTTGCAATGGATGTGCGTGGCAGCTGCAACAACAAAGAATTATCCCATTTCTTAAACAAGTACATGTTACGGAGAACAAAATCTGAAGTATTGAAAGATCTTCCCGCTAAAATAGTCACCGACGTGAAAATACAAATGGAAACTCCTCGCGAAGAGCAAGACCTGTTTAACGAATGGAGAAATATCAACAATAAGCTACATACTCGGAACGACAAGCAACTGGACAATCGCCGCCAATTTATAATATCTAAACTGTATGTAAACTGGGCTAAGTTGAAAATTAGCCCAGTTTTGAAATTTTTAGATACTATTAATAAACAAGAAAGATTTATAGTATTCAGTTACCACCGAGTTCTCGTTGATGCGATAGCAAGTCACCTCAGCTGTGAATCTATACACGGTGACTCTCGCAACAGACAGGGAATTGTCGATAGGTTTCAATCGGGTGAAACTCGTTGTTTATCACTTTCAATAGGTGCTGCTAGCACTGGAATTACGTTGACGTCAGCTCGCCTTTGCATATTTGCTGAGTGCTATTACAATGGAAATGATCAAGCAGAAGATCGTGTACATAGACTAGGCGTCAAACATATTGTACAGGTGAAGTACTTGATTTGTGGAGAATTTGATGCGTGGTTGCATAAAAAAATACTAAAAAAAAATGAGAAAAAAATGTAAAATCTTATTTTTTTTCGTATTTATGTTCGATAAATTTAAGCACCAGCATATTTTTCAATGCACTGTTACGTTCCTGCAGTTGTTGAACAATAATATCTTTGTTTTTAAGCTCTTCTAAGAGTTTAAAAGTGTTGTTTACGGTACAACGATGTTCTGCATAATGTTGTTCATATTTTGTAGTTAAACCAGTTAAATTCTTTTGATATTCTAACGTCAAATTGTATATTTGACGTTTTAAATCTTTCGTTTCATTGAAACCTACTACTGTACATTGCTCAAAATACTTGCAACGTTCTTCCACTTTCACCAATTTGTGTTTGAATATGTTAGCAACGGAAACATAATTCGTGTCACAGTATGGTGCTGTGTTGTGTTGCTGGTGTGGAAATTCCCGTGCATCAAATTGAACAAGTAAACGTTTCAACATTGCAACAAAAATGTTCTCTGTGATACAATGTACAGTTTCACCACCAGCCAAGGTAATTAGAGGTTTACCCACATTGTTGTATCCAAAGAAAAAGTTCGCTAACACCTGTTGGTCGGCAGGTGCAACGAACTCTTCTTCCAAAAGTGAATTCATATTGTTTATTTAAATATACAATTATTTGTTTTTTGGTGGCAAATTTCATATTTAAAAAAAAAAATGTTGACTTGTGTTCTGTGATTGGTCAATTAACCAAAAAATACTGTTACTTTTCATTTTTAAATACACTCCCTACAACTTTTTAATTTAATACATCTACACAAACAATGAATCATACAACCAGTTCAACGAACGTAACAACTCCTCCAACTAAATATGGATACCTAACAGACAACCGTCCTGCCCCGGGTGCACCGGACAGAAGTGCAACTCACGAGCGCATGAGGACCACTCGCAAACGTAAAAATTTGACCGACAAAATCAACAATGCCAAAGACGTAAACAAAGCTGGGGACCTAGACGGTGATTTTGATGACACTATTTACGGTGGGTTTGTAGGCGAACACAACCATGTAGCAGATGCATAAAGTGAAAGGTGGAGACAGGACGGCATTAGAAATATATTAAATAATACTCTTATAATACAACAAATATATATATTAATTATACAATGCTTAAAAAAAAAATTGTAACACTCTATCCTCATATTAACTGGACTCAAAACCAGAAGAATTGCAAAACACTGTCTAAACTTCTAGATAGTTGTATCCGAGATACTGTAGCACACAAACCTTGCGCAGTTTATCAGAAATTACTGGTTGTGTGTTCGATATATACCGACAAGTAATTTGTAAAAATAAAACGTCGTCACATGTATGTACACTATTTACCTGATCAAATTGTTAATTAAAAAGATGAAAGAGTTACATAGGTACCAAGCTTTAGAACTTGTTACCTACTTGCCATTTTTTGCTCGTATTACTGTATCTTCTTGGTCAATGGTTGTTGTATTACTCTTCTATTTGTTAATTTCTACAACGTTTATGTACACTTCTTGGTTCAAAACAGAATACCGAGGCAACTCTGCTAGTTACTGGCTTGAATTAAAAAAACTTGTTGGTCTGTCTACAATTGTTGCCATTGCTGTAGAGAGTATATATCCTGGTATTCTAGTCGCAGTGCTCGCTGTTGCAAGCTATTACGGTTGGAAAACAATTCACAGTCAACACGTTGAAAAATTTGCGATATGCATTTTATTGTTTTCGAATTCATCGTCTTTTCAACTCTTTATTATTCTTTGTTTACTCTATGCATATGAAACCAAAGTACAGAAAGAGTACCATGCAAGCAATAAACACACTTTTTTTTTGAATATGGCGAGTAATTTTATCGTGGCTACCTCCGGTTTGAGTAGTTATCAGGTGTTTATTGTTCTTGTGACTGTTGTATGTTTGACTGCAATCGCTCTGTTAAACGACAAGCCTAATCAATTTGAAGAAGAACAATCAAGAGGAGACGCAATATACGATATCTAAGAACAGATTACTGGTTAACAAAATGTGTAGGAAAATCAACACCGTATTTATTAGCAGCTACTCGCTGTAAACACTTTTCGACACCTTGTCTATTTTGAACTACATTCAAACAAGACTGTTTTCCCTTGTTCAAAGTGTGGACAACACCGTCTATATTGTAGTTGACAAAGTTTACCAACGCTGTAACGTTTTTGGTATTGTATTTCAGTTCATACCTTTCAATCCCGTGTATGACCAGGTCGGGTTTCATTGCACTATCAACAATATGTACAGGCACACACGGAAATGACGCTTTAATAAATTTGGATTGGTTTCTGTTTAGACTAGCAGTTTCGAAAACACGTTTACATTCATTTTCAAATAGTGTATCAACGGTGATTGTATTTTTGCCTTGACTTACAAGAATCTTATTGTACTGGTCTATTGTTATAAACTTCGAATATGGCTTACGTAGCATATGAATATAGTCCATGATATATTACAATTACCCAATTTACTCCAATATATAGTCTATTCTATTAGTCTATAAGAATGTTTGAACATGTGCAAACTGCAGTCGCAGTTTACAATAAAATATTGTGGATCAAGAATAATGCAATTATAGTGTACATTTTTGTTATGATCTGTACTATATTCTATTTAACTTGTCCATTTAAAAACGCACACAATCATGGGGAATTTGTGGTACCGGTTCGTAGCAAGAAAGAATAATATCGCATTAATCGGATTAGACAATGCCGGAAAAACTACAATTACCAATTTTTTAACAAATGCACCTTACAACACTACTACAATTCCGACAGTAGGTTTCAACGTAGAAGTTCTGACCCTACCTGGTAGAAAAATTACTATTTTTGATCTTGGTGGCCAGCAAGCAATAAGAAAATTATGGCCTCTTTTTAGTAGCTCAATGGATGGTATTGTTTTTGTGGTCGATGGTTCAGATATTGATCGTTTAGAAATAGCCAGACATGAATTGATCAAAATTTTAAAATTAGAAAAACTGCGAAATAGACCATTCATTATACTAGTTAACAAACAAGATATGGATTCCGCTGTCAATGCTATTGAGTTGAAAACACTCTGGAGATTACGGGGCGGAGAATATGTAGATACAATTGGAACAGACGGAACCGGGGTTTTTGTAGCTTTTGATAAACTGTTACAAAAGCTATAAATATAGTATACTTTTGTATTTAAAGAAGTAATGGAAGACAAAACGAACAAAAATGAATCCACCAAAACAATGATTTCACAACCAAACGAACGTGACTTGGTATTGGCTACTACTACCCAGGCTAAACATATAACTCATGTCAAAACAGGTAACAATTTGCCGATTCTAATTGGAAAGATTCAACCATTTCGATTTGAGAACAACACAGCACACATGTACAATAAATACAAGACTCAATTTTCTGGTAAACTACCGAAAAATATGTTGAAAGACGACCAAGGGAATAAATGGAAAAAAATAGAAAAAGATCAAGATAACTCATTTATATGGGAAGCCATCAGCGAAGGCAGTTGGTACCTCTGTAAGCTAAACAAAGATACCGAAGAACCACCACAATTAGATTCGTATGTATCAATAGATGGTCAAAGTTTTCGAGTTGCAGAAACGGATTTTGTAATCAGAGCAAGAAGAGGTTTAGTCTCTTTAATATGAACCAGCAAATTAAATAAAATACAGTATATAGACAACAGAACTTAATTTCTATAAGAACAATGAATAATTGTACACAGTTTGAACAATGTCAATCAGAAGATAATATTATTGAAAGCGGGACGTGCCGCGATGGGCACCAATTCACACAGATTGGTATTGTACAGTTAGGTAAGTTAATTATTTTTTTGTTTCTATTGACACAAATGTCAAGTTTGTACTAACATTTTTCGTTATCCAAATAGCTGGTTTCACATGCAATAGCCAGTTGTGGTTTTGGTTGGTAAGTAAAATATATCCTGTAATAGATTTGCCCAATGACATATACTAACGTTTTTATTATTGATAGCTTGTTATTCTTGCTTTTATTCTAGAAATAGTATCAAACAAATTATGGACCACTATTTCCCAGATTCAACGGGTTGCTTTGTCATTTGCACCAAGGACATCAGCTCGTAACCAACAGATAAAAATGATGCTCGTGTATATGAGTTTTGTAGGTTTAATCTGTTTACTGAACCTGAACATAGCTATAATATTGTCACTAACTTTTCATTCTCTTTCATCTTCTTGCCTGTGATTTACATTAGAGTTCTTTTATTCATTTAATTTCGGTATTAGCTATCATGAGTGCCAATATCTATATTTTACTAAGTATCGTCGTTGGCAACTTAACCGGTTCGTTCCTCTCGTATCGTTCGCAACAAAAAGATGAACATGATGTAAGCGGTGATTTAAACGAAATTTTGGCACTAGTTCACGAGAATGGTAAAGATGCCCGACATGTGCGTGCCAGAAAAGTTATAATGGATCTTACAGTTCTTATTAGAAACCAAGAAGACACTGGTCCACGTAAAAAGATGTCAAGACTACACTTATGATCGTACACCATGTTTGCGTAAAATTGCGATTCTAAAGAGACTGCCAAATTGCAGAGTAAAAAGTATATTATATCTATTTTTATTGTTTTTAATTTGTGTTGTATTTTTATTTTTATTTTCCTTTCTTTCCCGCTTCGACTCTACGTAAAAAAAAAAGCAAGACTTGATTTATTATGCTTCTTTTTTTTTACTATTTTTACTTTTCTAAAGTGTTTTAATTGTACCACCACCACCGTAATTTCCACCACCGTAATTTCCAACACCATTGTTAATAGATATCTTTTCTTTCGTTAATGGTGGAACAAGATGAATGGAAGAGGAGGAGTCGTAGGCTTCCAATCCATAATGATTATATCCACCTGTACAGTTATGATGTATAGTAGTATCCTTGCCATCAATCGTCATTAATGATTCTTGACCCACCCATAATCCACTCCATTTTGAATGACTTACATTACAATTCTTCATGGAATTGCGTTTGGTACCAGACACTTCTACACCATACTCTCCACTATTTTCAACACTTACGTTATCCAAATGAAAAGAGGCACCTAATTCCCCACATACTCCATTATCCTTTGAGTCACGAAGAGTAAGATTACTGACATTGATATCGTCTTCTTCGTTTCCATACATATACAACCCACCCATGACAAGACAATGTTCACGACTTTCACCAATGATATTGATGGGTATGTTAATATTTAACATATTTATTACTCCCCGATATCCATGATCTTCGTCTTCAATTACATGAACACCGTAACCAATAAACAAATGTTCAGGTACATTACTCCCCACACAAGACATGGCATTCAAACGATCCATTAAACTGTTCAACGACGGATGGTTGGGATGTGGAAAGATCGTATACATACCGGCACACGTGGGTCCTGCCAAAACAGTATGAAACAAACGACACAAATTACGAACGGAAAGACGTTCAAATTCATTGAAGTATAAACAAGAAAATATCACAGTCCACCGTCCCAAATCAGTTGCTGTGAAATCTTCCTTTGCAGTGGCAGAAGGTATTAATTTTGCACCCAAGAAATGCAACTGTGTGTCGTCTTGCTTGGTTTCACCGCTGCTTGTGGATGTTTTCGACATTGTTTGTTTTCTTTGAGAAAAATGTGGGGTAGCTAACTTTGAGTTGGGTTGACACTATTTCAAATCATTTTAAAATTCAGTAGGTAGTGTCAACTTTTAACCGTATCTGTGTTATAAATAGAAGCCTGTCTAAAAATATGCAATGTTATCATTGTAATATTGTATTCCAACAAGAAGAGACGCTTCTGTTGCACATGGTCTCTATGCACCAGTTCACAGGGCAATATGAGTGCAGCTATTGCAAGGATTCGTTCTTTGATGCAAATGTACACAGACGACACGAGAGATTGTGTTCTAAAAGAAGGGGGAAACAATTTGTACGTACCAATGGTCGTACCAATGTTGGGACCAAGATATCCTCTAACGGACAAGTACCACAAAAAGTACCAAACCCGATTGAATCAAAAAAGGCTAGGTCACCGAGACTCGATAACTCTTTTGTTAAACACAGTTCGCCTGTCAACAAAAATAGTAATTTACGTCAGAACGTTAAGATTAAAAATGTAGTATTTTCCAGCAGTGACGAAGAAGACGATGATGATTTTGATGCTAAAAAGCCTGCACCAAAGAACAATAGCAGTGAGATTAGTACACGTAAACAACACAAAAGCATGGAAACAAATGATCAAACTACGAGCAGCAAAAGAAAAAAAACAACAACAATGTCCAAATGTGACGACGGTTTTCTGATTGAAAATTTTTTAATTGTCTGTTCGTCAAATAAACATTTCATAAACAATAAATCAAACCACGACGCAGTCCGTGCACTGGGTATACTCCAAAATATGCAAAGTATGTTGCCAGAAAACTCTACAGCAGTTGATACTGCGTTTGAAAATAGTTGTAAATTATTAGGTCTCCCAAATGGTGCTATCGTTCTTGCCATGGGAACCAAGTTATTAAATCAAAGTGAAAAGCATAAATGTACTATTGATCCGGTTACAATGCAAATACTCACAAAATTGTCGATACAATTCTATCATAATTTTGTTGCATTGAGACACAAAGATAGCGGAGATGATAACAACCGTACAAAGGATACAAATAAAAAACAAAGGATAATATAGCTGTTATCAAGTATTGTTAATATTTTTTATTTAATTACTCTCCCGTACACACAATAATTTTTGATAGTTTTGAAGAAGGTATCTATAGCTACAAAAATCTTATTTGATTTATCATTAAATGTATTGCAAATAGTAGTAATACCATTCCAAAAAACACAAGATTTGTCCCAAGCACGGGATACTGCATAATCAAGAGAATTAAAGGCATACAATCTTTTTTTGTCTGAAATCATCAAGAATCTTCGCGCCGTTTTAGTTGCTCGAATATAAATATTTGGTTTATTGAACAATTGTTTTGCATAAAATCGGCCTATACAAACCGGTCTTTCCTCCCATTTTGCGTTGTACGGTGAATTAGACATATACAAATTATGAATATAATCACATGTATTGTTTCTTAAACAACCGTTGTACACGGTAGAATAGCAACTACTACAAGCCATATCGTCTTTGCACTGGATACACCCGTGTTCAATAATTCTATTCCAATTACACAATGTACATGTCTTATTAATATCTAGATTACCACCTTCAAACATAATTATCGATGAAATATTACTACCATACGGACTAGTTTTCACAGGAACTAACCTATGCCAGCAACTGCAACATGCAACACGATCTGGTGGCAAATTAGGAAGAACCGGTAACATGATTCGAATTGCTATTTGTAGTTCTTGTTCAAAAATAATAAATTTATTCAAAATCTCAACCAGTCTTCTGTATTTTTGGAACTAGTCAAATCTATTATGTCGCTACTTTCAATGGTTTTGCTCCCAGTCAAATCTATTATGTCGCCACTTTCAATGTCGCTACTTTCACTGTCGCTCGATAACAATATTGGATTGGGATGTATAGTTTTGATAAAACGATCACCATCAACAATAGCAATTGTACCCGCACCACCGAAATTTCTATCACCATGATTGTCGGAGATAAATTCATCAATGAGTACATCTGGTGCAAGATTAATGCGTGCGGAAGAGTCGTAGCTGTTTAATCCATAACTCACCCATGTAGGTGATGTAGCGTTATGACGTATAGTGGTACCAGTGCCTTTAATCGTCAAAAATCCACCCTTCCACACCTCGATTCCATTCTTGCGGTTATAACTTACAGTGCAATCAGTCATGGTACTGGGTTTCACACTAGCTATCAACACACCATTATATCGACTATTTTCAACACTTACGGTATCCAAATGAATAGAGCTACCTTTCTTCGCAACTAATCCATACGTTTTTGAGTTACATATAGTAAGATTTGTAACAAACACATCGGTCTTTGAAATTGACAAACCACCCTTAATTTGACATTTATCTCGGTGTGAACCATATATATATATATCTTTAGAGTCTTTGAAAAAAATATTTACACTGCCACCTTTTTCATCATGTTCACCGTCTTCTAAAAATATATCTGTGATACCTTTGCGTTGTGCTTCTTCGAGTGCATTCGTCAATGAATGTAAACCAGGTTTCACACGTAACACACCAGGTTCCACATGTACCACACCATCTTTCACCCATGTACCATTGGTCGAGGATTCTAATACTTTACCATCTTTGTCAACTGATTCGATTTTGCCTTTACCACCATAATTATCACCATTGTCCTTGGAGATCATTTCTTTGGTTAAAGGTGAGACAATATTAATGGAAGAGGAGGAATCGTAGGCGTGCAATCCACAAAATTCATTTCTTTCGCATCGATTATCGGTACAGTTATCATGTATAAGAGTATTGTTGCCCTCAATCGTCATTTTTCCTTTACCGCACACAAGCAATCCCATCAATTTTGAAAAACTTACCTTACAATTCTTCATGGTATTGCGTTTACTGCCATACACATATACACCACTCTGTCCACTATTCTCAACACTCATGTTATCCAAATGAATAGAGGCACCATTATTTGTCCCAGCTATTCCACGACTACGTGATTTACGTAGAGTAAGATTACTGACATTGACATCATCTTCTTTCTTGCCACATATTTTCAATCCACCCATGACAATACAATGTTCACGACTTTCACCAATGATAGAAATCGAAGAACCAATTGCTACACTTTCACCTTTTTCATCGTGTGTACCGTTTAATAAATATATCTCTGTAATACCTTTCTTTTTGGCTTCTTTGACTGCATTTGATAATGAATTCAAACCAGGTTGCACTGTACGATGTGTCACTAAATCGTAAAGTGAATTTAATTTTGTATCTGTAATATTAGCTAACAAGTCTTGGAAAAATTTTAACTTGGCCTGTTGGTCTGGTGTTGTCATACTTTTTACTTAGCAATAACAAAATAGTTTTATTTATACTACATTTTTTGTTTATTTATTAGTTGTATACAAAGTCTTGTTATCCGCCAGACAACCGTTTACATCAAATCTATTATTCCTGTGAAATTCCATGCTTTCAATTCGTGGAGTATTAGGTGACGACAATAGCGGTTGTTGTCCATCGAACAAAACTAAACATACCGCAAAAGGTGAACTGTTCAAATAGTATGGTAAATAGTATGGTAAAAGAGTTAAAATATTTTCATAATGTTCAAGAAGACTTAGTTGGTTGTAATGCTGCGATCAACTTACCGGGTGGAGTAGTTTTTAAACTTGAGGGATCCGCAGATAAATATGATTAAATGACTTTTCATGACATATTCGTGCCACCATCTGAGGAAATAATAAGAGGAAAATAATTAAGAGAGAAGAATGAATAAGAAGGAAAAATAAATTAACATTTGTACGACTCCACAAACCTTGGTGAACTACGTTGAGGCAGTAACATAACTATATCTTTGCCTTGGCTATGTTCATTGACTGCCTTGTGCAACCACTCATGGCACTGATTAAAGGGTGGGTTAACATAGTTGATTGTACTTTCACTCCATGGAATCGTCAATCCATTAATTTCAGGTGAGGCAGGACATGGATCAAAAATGGTGTCAAAACCAAACCGCTCTTTAATGTAAACAAGAATTTCGTTTGGTGTTTGTGCGAATTGGTCCTTGCCACTTAGTACTGACTTCAAGTATGCTGATCCGACTTGGTTTCCTTCTCGTGGTGGGGCTACTGTTACTATGGGCAAACTTTTAATAGCTGCTTTGAATTCAATTGCATTGAACTCAGGAAGTTTTTCCAAGTGTTTACACACAGACTTGATGGATCTAAAACGAGTTCCAATTGGATCAAAATAATAGGTATCAGATACACCTGTACTTACTCCTGCCTTTCTAGTAACAATCCTTTTACACCAGCCTTTTAACATTCTATATTAAGGTGATATTACCTCCTTTATACATGTTAATTTTGGTTGTATTTTACAGTCTGCATCGTTTCGAACGAATACAGTTGCAGAAATAAATGTTGCCACCAGTGTTATCAAAGCAGAGATCATTGTGAAGTTGAACAAATTTTTGTTTTTGAAACTGCTACTCGTAATTCCCAGCTCAGAGACAAAAAAGGATTCAATTACGTCCCCTACCATTGCAGCAGAGTTAAACATTGACATTACGAGAGCATACATTGTACCCTCCGCATTTTCTGGCATGAGAGTAGCTGTTGTTGTAATTAAAGGAATCAGAAGAAGTGAGTTACTAATTCCAAAAAACAGACTTTGAAGAAGAGCACCAACAAATATTGCATAATAATCTGTGAGTCCAACAGTGTAAGAACCAATTATACATCCTGCTGTTGTGAGCATGCCTGATATTATGATAGGTCGGCGTATACCTTTTATTCTTTTGTATAAAATAACACCAATAAGGCCTCCCATGGCTCCAGCGACCGCAATAATACTCATAACAAACGGCGAAAAATGTACCTCTTTGTACCTATAGAACAATACCATTTCAACTCTATTTGGAAGAAGTCCAACCAGACAACCAACTGATAATATTCGAGCAAGCGGCCACGAAAACCCATTCGCAATTGATGAGCACACTACACCTATTGGTATCGGCGTACCATCTTGAACATATTTTTTTTCTGGAATTGCAAAGATACTAACAGATAAAGCAAGAGGCAAAATTGCTGCAATTTGGAAAACACAATCGATACCAAATAACTGATAGACTAAACCTCCAGATAACGCTACCACGGAACCGTACAAACGGGCTCTTATGACATTGGACTGCAGCAAACCTTCGGTTTTCATTGTTCTGGAAAGTTCTACAAGTAACGAATCAGTTACAACGTCTGCTACACACAGAAACAAGCTGGCAAATGTACACGCATAAACAACTTCAATAATTCTTGTTAAAAACAAAAAAGAAAGTGATGCAAATACAGAAGCAATGGATATCCATGGCCGTCTTCTGTAACCAAATATTGGTATACTATCTGTAAACAATCCGTACACCGGTTTAATAACCCATGGCAGTCCCAACATCATCCAATATAGAGGTATTTTGTCTGGTCCAACTAACTCCGCCCAGTAAAAAGCAAGACCAACTGCTATGAAATCAAATGTGAAAGTTTGAACAAAATATGACATAAAGAGACTTCTGTACATCATCTTGTTTTATATTAAATTATGTATTACTTATATCACTGTGTTCCTTCGAAAACACTATATGTACGAAGACGAACGTTTGAATGAAAAATTATGTGTAATATGTATGGAACAAACCGCAGAACCAATTTTATTTCACTGCAAGTGTAAAGCATATACACACCAGTCTTGTATTCGAAAATGGAGAAATGTTCGCAGCGAACATTACGATAGTATGAAGTGTGAAGTATGCAACACGGACTATAATTATACTGTTGTTGCCAAAACTTCACCTCTCCCTAAGATTATTTTTGCATTGTGTTGTACTTCTTTTCTAAATATAGGTACCATATTTTTGTTCGATACAAACAGTTTGATATTGGTGTTGGTTATGGCAATAATAACGTTATTGATTCTTGCGTTTTTGAAAAATTTGCAATATTCCATCTTACCAATGTTTTTGTTAGGAGTTTCCGTATTTATCAAGAATTATCCAGGTCAAATTGTACTCTATACTCTTGTTTCAATCCAATCATACGTATGCGGTATTTTACTTATTTGTATAGGTATGTTAGTCAGCGTTGTTGCATTTTACAAGAAGACAAATGTATACAGAGGTGAATTTATGGACCAAACAAGAAATAGGCAACTAAGTACTCCGGTCGATGTTGATCTCTTTGCATCTATGCACTGATGGGTATGCTGTTATTAAATAGAGAAGAGCAACTACAAACAAAACAACGAAGAAAATGATAGTCAAATAACATTTCATTATTTATATTTTACAATAACCTTTTTATACTTAAAATATACGCTTTGAAATGCACACGTTACTTATACAATCGTCCTTATCTGGAAGCACTTGACCACTCGTTACACTCACTACAATAACACTTAGAAAGGTTTCTTAATTCTGCGTTACCTGGATAAATCGGACAAGACGTGTTGTTACATTTCTTGAAGCTTAATGAACTTGGCAAAAATCGTAGACGGTTGTTCCTCGTTAGAATTGCTGTGCAACTTTTACAATTTTGGTATTCTTTTATCCATCGTAGGTAACATGCCTTCAACAATTGAAAACGAGGATTATTTGTTGAATCAAATATTAGAGAGTTGCACATAGCCTTCATACAGTTGGTACCCACCATGCCATATGTTAATATGTTTTTTTCGGGTACTTCAGTTGTTTTATACATTAACGTTGAAATCTTGTTTATAGCATTTAAGTTTGCACAATCTTTTGCACCAAAATTGTTCACATCTTCCAACAACTGGATATCTCGTTTCGTCATTGCGACACAGCTATTTACCATCTCGGCAGTTAACGATTCAAATTCTTGTGCACACTCTATTGTGTTTTTTGAAGTCATTTTGGTATTTGGTTGGAAATGTGCGGTGATGGGGGGAAAATTTGAAAGTGGGAAAATTTGAAAAAATATATATCAGTTAATGTTTTCTTGATTTTTTCATCCTGCATATAACTTATAATCTAAACCAAGTAAACATACAATTGTTTCGGTTAAATGATATCCTACATGTGCTTATTGTTTGGCTGGGGAATGAAAAATTTGAAACCAGATTTGAGGTCTTTTCATCTTGGATTAAGTCTAGCCTATTCTTGTAATTCACATACTCAAAATCGTTCAATGTCTGGAACTCAAGTAAAAAGTTCCAAAGACCAAGTAATAACGGAAGCATTTGTATTTTTACTTAGTAGTCTATTGCTGTTGCCTTTTTATTCTGGTACTAATTTTATATACATACCTTTGTTGACATCTACAGTGGATGCACCGTCAGCTGTGTTGTTGGGTGTAACAATGTGTATACAAACAATCGTGCAACGCAGTATGTTGCGCACAGTTGGACACATTATTTCAATCTACCTCCTTACATTATGCAAGTTTGGTAATGTTAGTCTGACACTGGGATTGAGTGGTTTTATACACGCTATTATCGCAACAGCACTACCCGGAGACTTCACGTTGGTCGGTACTCTACAGGGAATTTTAATCGGTTACGGCAGAGGAAACATACTTCGCAGTTCTCCATTCTACAACTTGCAGCTACTGTCGTTCCTACCAATTGTTTTAATTCCTCTTCAAAGTAATTTGTATCTTAACGTTCTGTTTTGCATCTGTTCGATAACAAACATCTTTCGTTCAAATACAAAGCAGCACGATTTTTTACTAATGCTTTTGGTCTTTTTCGTTTGCCTAGTACTATTCTTAAAATACGGAGATTAGAAGTATCCGTTGCTACCTGTGTTAACAACCCATTAGATAAGTTTAGTTCCATGATACATAACCATATATTTTTAACAGACAAACAATTATTCAACAATTTTGACAAAGATTTATATGTCCACGTTCTTACTTTCATTTTGCATAGTAACAATTTGTTTCCTTTGAATCGTGGGTTCCAATCATGCAAACATAAGCTGCACCCTATATTGGTCATAGCTAGAATACTCGATGCGTCTAGGTATGGACCAAAGCAAGGAAGTTCGAATACCTTAAACAGTTGGTTTTGTCTTGTTGGTAACATTTTAGTATTTGTGTAGTTATGGTTCAAATAATTTCAAAAATTTCAAAAATTTCAAAATTTGCCTCCATAATAAATCTTATCTATATTCATACATTTATTGGATATAAAAGATGGCAACTATCGCTGCCGATAGAAAGGGCAATTTCAGTTGCGTAGAATTTAAAGATGGATTGGCTTACAAACGTTTGTATTTAAACGGAGATGGTATTTGCGAACATGTTCTTCGTGCAGCAACAGTTTTTTCCAGAGAGATTCCAGAAATAATACGTGCAAAATTAATTGTGACGGACAATGTAGCCTGTTTTGAAATGGAACAAGGTCAACATACGTTGCGTGAGTTTGTTCAAAGTCAGACCTACAGAATGTTCAATAGCTGGGAAAGATTAAACTTTGCGTACAACGTGTTAAAAGATCTCAGCTTGCAACTATGCAACCTTCACCATTATTCTATCGTACACAATGATTTACACGACGGTAACGTAATACAAATGATGGACGGTAGCTGGAAAATTATCGACTTCGGGTGGTGCTCCGAGGATCGCGAAGAAATGGAGATTGTCCCGTGTCCTTGGCAGGTCTCTGTTGAAAATGTACACAGTTCCGGTTACTGTGTAACAGGGACCGAGATTGATACATGGAGTTTGACGTTTTTGTTTTCATATTGCATATACGGTACACATGTACTGTGGGTAAGCAAGAACCAAAGTGTGGACCAAGATGATATAAAATACAACTACAACTGTTATTTATCCGATCTACAGCAATTTTGTGATGTCTGTCCACATGATATTGCAAAATTCCTAATATTTGATCCAGAACAAAGAAGATTAAATGCGTCGGCAAATGCAATGTACAAAATGGCTTGTTCTTATTTTACTCAAGGCAAAAATTTCAAAAAGAGACTAAAATTATGCAACATAATTGATCTTATGCCTAATGTAAAAAAAACAACTATGCCAAAATGTATCGGAACAACAACTGTCACTACATTTGAATCTAGTTTAAAAATATGTACAACTTATTAATATTTTTAAAACAACGTTCTTTTTTTTACTGTATTTTAATTGCTATTTTGTACTTTCCTATCTGCCACATCGTTGGTTGTGTTAAGTTTACGTTTTTTGTATTGGACTGTATTTCCATGACTGTGTTGCTTTATACCATCGATGTAATCAATACTTGCATTCTTGCAATTGGTGCAACGGCACATATTGTTGCATGGTTTGCCTGCTGCAAAGCATATGCAATATTTTTTAAGACATTCGGTTTTACGACAAGTACAATATTTTTTACTTGCTGACATTGCTATTTGCAAAGCTTCACTACGTATATCGCTGAGTTTTTGGTTTGCACAGATTGTTGGGCCAGATTTACAACAGTTACAGTCAACGGAACATAACCTCGAAGAGTTGAAACAATCACAGTACAGTTTTAAACAATTAAATTGCATACAGTTGCACCTTTGATCAAAATTTTTGCTACTGACTTTTCGTGCTTCGTCAATTGGCGTTGAACTAAATTTAACTTTGACGGTGTTACGTTTCATTTTTTGAATGTGTAGTTTTCTCTTGATTTTTGCGGAATTTTTGGTAATAGGTTCCAATACACGAGTTCTAAGACGTCGTAACGTATCGTTGTCGTTATGTGTTCCATAATTTGAAAATGTAATTTGACGTTCCGAACGTTTCCAGTCTTGAAAGTACCGAGCATCGTGAGCCTCTATTTGAAATATCGATCTTGGTATTGAAGCATGTTTTCGTTTAGAGCCTGCCCATACGCCTGTCTCCATTGTTTCTTGGCCTTGTTTTAATGTCCACCTCAATGTGACATTGCTGCTCTTTGGGACCAACACGGTACGTTTTGTTTGGTCGACGTTGTTCCAAATTGTTTCGTTTGCTTTTGACGTCAACAAGACTTCTTTCTTTTCTGTTCGTGGAGTACGAGTCGCAACATGCTGTGGTAAAAAAGCAATACAATCATTTATTTGGGAAGGAGACAACAGTACCAAATCAGATGCCCAATCGTCCCATCCTGTATTATATGTACCAGAGGGGGGAGTACCTTCGAAATTGCGAAACGTAATATCGCAAATATCGCCACAGTCGTTGTTTAATAAATAACAGTCATCTAAATTGGCATCTAAATTGATATCTGTATCGTCTAGACGAAGGAGAGCATCGATTGCTTCGTTAACTAAGGGGTCGTCGACGAGGCCACTTCTATATACGTCCATTATGAAAATGATTTCAAATTTTTGGCGCAAAAAAAAAATAACCTGACACTTTCTTTTTACAAACGCAATATAGGAATCTCAATTTTATTTGTCTGTAACCCGAGTGTAATCATTCGAAAATAATTTCATTCGTGCAATACATGTAGAAAGCAACACAGTAAGTCCGATACATATAATAATCGTATGCAATTCCCATAGGTTGTTGTAAAATACAACTAATAAATGTTGCATATAAATCCACGCAGTCTTCACAAAGGAACAATTGATTTCTCCAAACAATTCAATTGTTCTCACCAGTTTGATATGTTGTTCTGACAACAGTGAATTCAACTGCTGCCTCTTGTTTTCTGCTCCTGTACAATTAACGAAATCAGTTGTATCTAGCTCAGCCTTTTTATCAAGTATAACTTCTATGTTGTTCTCAATCTCATTCAGTGCAATATCTGTGTATGTATTGTTTGAGAAACAAACATCAACAACAGTGTTAACCCATTGATCGTCGTAATCAGGTAGGACTTTCACTATACTGTACAGGTGTTGCGTTAAATTTGCAATCACAGCAACCGCAATACCTACTACTAACAATAGGGATGTAAACCCATAGATCAGCAATTCTTGTGTTTTGGTGTTACGGTACAAGAAACAGGTAACAAATAACACAATTAGTAACAACAGCGTACCAAATGTTATTGAAGAATACAAGAGAACCTGCGATAATAACACAAATATGTTGTCCAATATAGGTTGCAACCCTGTCAATTCATGCAACAAGTCGTTGCCCAACGTTAATGCATCTTCCACGAAGTTAATTTCTGGAACTTTCAAATTGTCCACATTATAATTTGTACGGTCCAATGAACATGCATTCACAGCATCTCTTATTTCAACCTGTGATGTATGCAACCGTGACACAAAATGTTCGGTAGAATTAAGTTCCAAAGTCACTTGGTTGATAAGGTTAACTAACACACCACCTGTCTCTTCGTATACATGGTTTGCCAAACATGCTATGTTAATCATATTAACTCCCAAGTCGACAAATAATATAAATAACCACACCATACCTCCTAAAACAAGCGACATAAGCCACCGAAATTGGTTCTGTTGACGTGTAGCAATACAACACCGAAACAACAACCACAACCACATAGATACAAATAAGACAATTGTCACAATTACCATTGTAGAAAATGTTAACTCCATCACTGCGTAAGGCGACAACTCACTGTCGAGCAATTCAAGAGGATCGCCCTCAAAGTGTAGCTCTTGAATTTCGGTTTCAGGCAATACGGAGAACGATGTACACTGAGTCCGATTTGGTGTATTTATGAAATCACGAAAAAATTGAATCTGATTGGAAGACATAATTAAAACAATACTTGTAAAAATATATAGTACATTAAATTTTTGAACGAGAACTATACACAAACAAAAATAGGGTATATAGATTCTATTATCTTATTGCAAACCGAAGCAAAAATGACAGAGGAAAACCAAAACAAAGCCATGAATTTTTTGCCTCAAAAAGGTACAGTTAAGTGCAGGCCCAAGAGTTTGGACTTTACCTAATTACCGAGTAACTAGCAAGGAATTAATGTATAAGTAGGACATATAAGTAATATAAACAAAGCAAACAATTTAATTTGTATATTATGGATATTATATTTGAGGATTTAAGTGATTTAAGTGAAGAGGAGTATGATAACATTTTATGGGAAGAAGAAAGTCGCAGACGCGAATCTCTTCCAGCGTGGCCATACCAAGGAGCATTAGGAATTTTAGATGGTACAGATGCATTGGCATTAGAAAATAAGACAGATCTGAAAACTGTAGCAAATTCTAAAACAATGACTCTGTACTACGGGAGACCTACGAGTGGTTATGGTTCGCTCGAATTCGGCAATATGGAACTTTTATCTTCGGCAATTGATTGGGCAGAGATCAATTGGAGTCCAAATAAACCATTTACATCTCGTGAAAGTATTGCAGCAAATCTATTGATCCTGTTTGCTTCACGATCTGTGTCTTAATTATTAAGTTCTACGACGTCTTTTTTTATTCTTCTTGCCTATAACTAATCTGGCAGCATTACACAGGAGCTGTGCACTTTTATATTCTTTAACTTTTGTTGTACCAAAACCAATAACATACAGATAATTTATTTGGAATGAAGACAATCTTTTACTGAATCTTCTGTAAATTCTAATACCAAGTCCCGGAAAATTCTGCTCGTAATTATTGGTAGCATCTTGATCTAACATCCAGCCCTTTTTTTCAAATTTATCGCGACGTTTAGACTTCGGACGTTCTTGCATAGAGTCCACTTTTCTTTTTTTTGCCTCCATTGGTTTTTTTACAGAAGTGAATGAAGTAGTAGTTGTTTCTGAATTAGACGAACTCGATGAACTCGATGAACTGGAAGAGTCACGTTTCGGTACATGCAACAGCAGAGCGGGGTTGCATTTCTTGTTTGTAGAGTGGTTATTCCAATCCTTGCTTGAAAATTCAATTTTATTTTGAGTTGCTTGTTTTACTTTGTTTAACAATTTAAGTTTCTCCGCTTCTTCGTTTTTCAATTCTCCTTCTTCTACAATAACTATATCACGTACCATTTTCAATTTGCTCGTTAATTGTTTCTGTTGACTAATTGCAAAGAGTCTGGTTGACACCGAATCTGAACCAAACAATTGTATAGCATTTTCAATACTTTGTGTTTGTTCAATGCAATTTTTTCGGAACTTCGCAAGCTCTTCTTGAATTGACAACATGAACATGTCAGTTGCAAACTGGCTTTGTTTTAAAGTTTGAAAGAGGTTAATATGAGTACCTTTTGTCAACTCTTTGACCAAGTAGGTATCAGTTGAACCGAAATCGATCATATTGGCGAACTGTGTAAGATTATCGGACATTAAATCAATGTCAAATGTCATGTCGGCAGCCAAAGACGAAAACAATAAACTGTCAGTCAACTGAAACGCAAAAAGGATTCGACTTTTCAATTTCATCATGTAAAGAGGACTGTTATCCAAGTGTGTATCAAACCTGATTCTCAAGCAACGTTTATTGTCCAGAGATTTCCACATATACGACAACGGTTGACTGGGATAACCGCTCGCAATTTCAGCTACAAAAGCCTTTGACGTTCGTAAATTTTTTTCAGCAAAAGTATCTAACATACTTGTGTTACCCAACATTGCGTGCAAGTATGTAAGATCATCATAATCCTCGTAACAGAGTTCTCCGTTGTATTTCGTTGCCGTATAGACATGTCCTAACGGTAGCTGTATGAAGTTATTCAAATTCTGCCAATGTTTTACTTGGTGTTGGTTGTTGCGAAACCAGGCATTTCTGGTTTCGACTGCTGCTTCGATAATATCAAAGTTAATCCATTTTTGATTAGGGTTACCCATGTTACATTGTTTGTACGTTTCATCAGCAGCAACGTCACTGACCGTCCGGAGTGTAACTACGATTACCTCACCTCGGTTGTTGTCGTTAAACTGATTAAATTCAGTCACAGACGGTCGGAATATTTCTACACCAAAAGGGTTTCTTACCGAGCAAATGGCAAGGTTAACGACGGAGAACGGCAAATTATTGTTATTATCCTTTAGTTTAACAATAGTTGCTAATTTTCTTCCGTGCACAGTTTTATTTGCTAGCTGAACACCCATATCTTTACGGAAATGAAGCTCGGTTGGAACTGATACATTAAACGATGTAACTTTTACAAATGCCGCCATTGTAGTATTTGTGTGAGTGGTTCGAAAAGTGTGGCAAAAAATAAAATTCAAATAAAATTCAAATAAAATTTGCCCCCCTTTTCATATTTTATCAACCACACAAAAAAGAATAACATGTCAAACCACCAGCAGTTATCTTTGATGGATGTTCTAGAACACAACGACGAGATTATACAACAGATACAGTTCGATCAACTAGTCCAAAAACTTAAAGCAGAGGCTATTGCACACAAGTACGAAGCTGAGTTAAACCAACTTTGCGAAACTATCGTTCCCCACAATTCCCCGTGTTCTCCATCGTTAACATGTTCGCCAGAATTTCAAAACTTGTTGTCTGAATTTACCTATGAAAATGCCGAATTAAAAGATTGTTGCGCAGTGGATACAAACGACGATGTCTGTTATTACAATCATCTCAATCTCTCTGGTTGTACCATATGGGATAGTTTCAGTCACGATGCAATTGACGACAAGTTTACACAATTTCAAAAGTATCCCTCTTTGTCCAAGCATGGACTAACTATGTATCCATTTAGAGAGCCGGAGAGGGAAGAAATTGAACTGGAGAAATTAAATACGAGAGAAGCATTATTTACTGTACAAAGAAAACGTGCACAAAGAAAACGTGCACAAAGAAAACGTGCACAAAGAAAACGTAGCGACGCATTTGACAAAACACCACTCAAAAAACAACGCGTGGCATTCATGTGAATAGGTACGTTTTTCCTAACAGAAGAAGCAGGTGAAAGATAGACAACTGTATTAGTTTCAACTTAAATTAGTGAATAAATTTAATACTATACAAATAATTATTTGACTATGTTTAAAATTTTAATAGCGAAGCAACTCGGGAAACCACCCACTTTCGATTAGTTTATGTCTTGTCTGTTCATTTTTAATAGGTATATCTACAAAACATGCAGGTTGTGTAGAAATAAGATTGTTCTCTATATTCAGTGTCGCTGTTCGTTCGTCATTCGTCGTTGTATTTCCGAGCTCATAACTTTTCACTTCTGTCTTTTGCCCTGTTCCATCGCCGTTGTTCGGTTTTTCTTTCGCAATCTTTTTTATAACCCGTTTTACTTGCTTATTTGAAGACAAGAATTCTATCATCTTCGTTTTATCTTGTACCATCCACTTATCGATTCCCACTAGTTTCATATTCCATTTGCTTTGGTAAAAACCGATTAATTGGTGCGATAACGGACTTAAGTAGACTTTATTGACTTTAGAGTAAGCTGGTTGACCTAATATTTCTGTAATGAACGGCCGAATTGATGTTCCTCCTTCTGTTTTATTTTGCCTCGAGTAATTTTGTATTTCGATCAATTCCATTGAGTTGTATGCATTCTCGTTTGGTTGAATACAATCCGGTGGTCCTTCGGCCACAGCTACCACAAGAAATTTTAGTTGCTCTTTTTCTATTCTGTAATATAGTGTAGCATCGTAATGGAGACTCGCATCCTCGGTAAAATCAAACCATTCTGCGGCAGGTGTCTCTTCTATATTATTGTTTAGTTTAGGAGTAGACAACTTCATGCCATTTACTTGCCCGAATCCATCGGCTTCGGTTCCTACTAGGCCATAGTGTTTCAGAAAATTCATGGCCTCAACCCCTTTTGCCTCCCCAAAGTCTGTGTTGGTGTATTGGTCAGCAGCTGCAATTTTAGTGTCTTCTACAGCTTTTGCTTGTAATGCTACTTCCACTTCTTTTGCTTCTTTTGCTAATTTGGCTGCTTCTTCTTCTGCAATTCGTTTTTCTTCTGCAACACGTTCCTCTTCTTCTTCTGCAATTCGTTTCTCTTCTACAATTCGTTCTTGTTCTTCTTTTTCTTCTTTTTCAGTTTCCTTTTTTTGCGTTTCAGTCAATTTTGCTTTTTGAATATATGTGCGAAGTTTTTGCTCGAATTTTTCTTTAGTCACTTCTTCTTTTGCTTCTACGTTAAATAACGTTAACAAAGTATCTTTTACAATAAGCAATTCATCGTTGTCAACTGCTATTATTAATCTTGATGGTTTCGTTGTTTGGTTTGAATTTACAACTGCTTTCACATAATCTTCTAAATTTGTTGTGTTTTTTAATTCTATCCAGTCCATAGTGTTTCCTGAAAATCCGAAAACTTCTATTACCATTTTCGATATAAATTGTAAGATTTTATTCATCGCGCCAAATTGTGTTAGCAATTCATCGACAGAGTCTTTAATATAATTATCTGCGTTACTTGACTCTAATTTGTGTTGCTTATCGTTATGTACCTTCTTATTATTCTCTTTATCGGTCTCTTGTTTGGCGTCATATTTTTCAATTATTCTTTTGCTTTCTAATTTTCCTTTTTTCATAGTATCAGACAATCGTGAATCAAGTCTTATAGCACAATATGTCAGTCCAAGATACGACCCTTTTGTATTTGGTGCATATACACAGAACACACCTTTGTGGTTTTTGAGTTTGCTACCGCAGTTCTTACATACCATTAAATTGTTGTTTCTTACTTCTCATACATTAATAATATATACTAAAAACATTTTGATTGAATTAAAGTTATTTGTCAACAGTTGACACTTTCTTTCGTTGTTCTGTTTCAAATTTTTTTTGCGAACTTTCACAATTTTTTTTTTCGAACCAGAACTATAAAAGCTATTGTTCGTGTTAAAAAAATGCCCGCAAAACGAAAACGAACCGGAAAAGGGCACGCAGAGTACAGCTGCACTTCGTCCGAAAGTGTAGAATTGAAAGAGCCCGTGGTTCCGAGAGTTGTGTGTACTTTTCCTGCGTGTGTCAAGGATTACTGTAATATCGACACCATGCAAAGACATTGTCGGGAAAAACATCCAGGACATTTGCCCGCTGCCAGGAAAAAGTTGCGCAAGCCTGCCGACTTAGCCGTCACCGACAAGGAATTTGCATTTGTTAAAAACATGGTTAGAACTAATATAAAAAGTGATATCGAACATATTCACAAGAAACCAGTTTCTGAACAGGACAAGAGTAAGCTAAAAGCAATGTACAACAATAAAACCGTACAGATGCTGTCCGTTCAAATTGTTAGACACATGATGACGAGGGGAATGTGTGCACATGAACCTGTCGTCGACGACAACGGCGGAATTCTTCCACAGGGATTTAATATTCGTGCCCACGGCGGCCTGTACAAACTTTCGCTCGATCGTAAACTGGACCACAAAAATGGCTTTTACTGTATTCACTTCCCCAATCTTGAAAACGCGCTTGAAAACATAAATTTGGTGGCTCTGTTGGCCAATGTACGATACAAAGCTTCTAAGAAACAGCGCCAAGACCGGTACGATGAATTCAACAAGAAGTCAGAGGAACAACTTGGCAAGGAATTCGAACAAATTTGGGAAACTTCACGAAAAAGGTACACTAAAGCGTTTAAAGTCCGTAAATCGACGCCGCTCTATCGACATGCTACTAGTTTTTTCTCACGAGACAAGAAGTGCCGAGTTGATTTCAAAGAATCCTCCGACTACTGGAAGTATATTTTGAAATTGTTAATCGAACAAGAAGGTCGTTGCGCCGTTTCAAAGTTGCCGATGTCGCTCGAAAGTGGCCCCTGGTTGATGTCGGTAGACGCGATTGATCCCAAATTAGGACACGTCCGTGGCAATCTCCGGCTGGTCTGTGTCTGCAACAACCCGGTCGACACGTCCAAACAAAACACAAACTTAAATGATTCAACTTTGACCAGTTTGACAACGGTTATCTACGACCAATACTGGTGAAATTATAAGTTTTGCGGGTTCGTAATATGAAATCGACACTCGCTATTTTCAAATTTGAACCAGAATATGCAAATACTTGAGAACTACGCTAAGGAAGTTCCAATAGCTGGCGAAGGTATTCGTAGCTATGATTATTACATAGAACACTTGCTTCCTAAGCTTTTCGCATCTATAAACGTAGAAGCCAAAGCAATAGTTGCATACAAAGGAGCTGAAACAATTGAAAAAATGTGTAAAATAAGTTTTCAAAATGTAAACGTGCGTAAACCTATGATCATTGAAGGAGATGGTCGATGCAAAGAGATTTTTCCAGGAGAATGTCGTCTTCGAAAACTGTCGTACGGCATCTCTTTGTACACTGACGTTCATGTTAAACGTGGCAGTGGTAAGTTTACAATTTTAAAAGACGTATACATGGGTATGGTACCATGCATGGTCGGTTCAAAATTTTGTCACTTGTACGAGATGAATAAAAATAAATTAGTTGAACATGGAGAAGATCCTTACGATCCACAATCATATTTTATAGTAAGCGGCACAGAGAGGTCAATTATCAACCAAGTAAGTTCCAGTTGTTGTTTGTTTTTTGTCTTCGCAAACAGTGTTTTATTCACTTTTTTTTTTTTTATTGCTTGATCATTTGAAGAAAGCACACGCTCACAATGTACTTTTCACGTACCACAGAAGTATAGGTGCGAGTGAAAAATGGACGATAGCTGTTAAGTCTCAAGCTTCACCCCATTCAGCAGTTTATGTAACACAAATCAAGTATACGCCATCAATGAAAGTGTTGTTTCCCCGTTTGCACCAGGAGATAGGATTGTGTTCTTTACTTGAATTGTTAGGAATGAACAGATCAACTTTTCGTTCTTTGTTGTCCGAAGAAGAACGAGTTGTACTCAAAGCGACGCTAGACGACCCAACGGAAACAATATTACTCAAAAACACATTTATGCTCGGCAAAAATAAATCAATTCGAATTCAACATGCGTTTCAATTTTTGTTGCCTCACCAGAAAAAAAATAAAGCTCTTTATCTTGTGATTATGGCCAAAAGTATGGTTTCAGCTATTCGAGATAAAAGAGTTACAGACAAGGACTGTTTGAGTAATATACGAATCGAAATGGTTGCAGATTTGATGTCTAGCATAACGCTACAACTGCTAAAACGTATGTCAAACGAATTACGATTAAACATGCAAAAAAATTTGCGTTCGACTGTTCCTGCCAGTGAACTCTCAGATAAATTTATTATGACTATATTGCGTCGCAATACAATCAGTGACGGGTTGTCGTATGCTCTGGGTACTGGGAATTGGGACACGCGCAACGTAGATACACGTAGGAAAGTAGGAGTATCTCAACTCCTACAAAGGAGTACTCGCCTAACGACAATCTCACAACTCCGTCGTCTTTCCAGTAGTGTCAACAAAGATCAGAAATTGACTGCACCGAGAGAACAACACCCTTCGTCGTACGGTTACATATGCCCTGCTGAGACACCGGAAGGAGCTCCTGTTGGTCTTGAGTTACAGTTAGCTCTCACTGCAAGTATGTCTTTACCTTCGGACACGGCAGTCATAGATCAAATAGTCAAATCATACATCACCGAAATTCTATCCTTGGATGGGTGTTTGGTATACGTAAATGGTGCATTCATTGGTAACACAAGCAACGATGTTGCTGGTACACAGTTAGTACATCATTTACGGCGGTGCAGACGAAATGGTCAACTAAATCACGATGTTTCAATCGCTGTAACTCTAACAAATGATATTCAAATTCGTACTACGGCTGGAAGATTATGCAGACCACTGCGAATTGTGACTAATTCGCAAGTAATGGAGTCCAAGGATGGTATCAGCTATACAGAAATGTTAGTGACGGGCATTGTTGAACTACTTGATATTTACGAGTGTAGAAATGCTTTGATAGCGTTTAGGTCAGAAGATATCACCGAACATACAACCCACATGGAAATACACCCTGGTGTCATGTTTGGTATAGCTGCTGCGACAGTGCCGCTGCTAAATCACAATCCTTCACCAAGAGTAACGTACCAGATTGCAATGTGCAAGCAGGCACAGAGCATTCCTAATCTCAATTACAATACCACCAACGCAATTCGAACATCTTCGAATATATTACATTATCCACAGCGTCCAATCGTGTCAACCTTGTTTAACAAAATGTACAACATTGATGACTTACCTTCTGGTATGAACGCTATTGTTGCGGTTCTTCCCTGGAAATCTACCAATCAAGAGGATGGTATTGCGATTAACAAAGCTTCTATTGAACGGGGAATGTTCGTCTCAACAAGATTGCATTCACAGACATGTTCACTTTCGGCGTCAAACGGAGAAAAATTTGTTCTCAAAAAACCTTCTAACAGTAAAATATGTAATATGTCTCATATTACGGAGGACGGTCTGCCAATCAAACACCACGTAGTACAGAAAGGGGATATGTTGATCGGAAGAGTTCGGTTTGTGACAGAGTACAGAGGTAGTGATCGCTTGACAACTGAAGTAGATAGTTCTGTTTATGCAAATAAACCCGGAATAATACACAGAGTATTGTTATGCAATGGACGAGACGGTGCTACGAATGTGATCGTTGAAATGCGACACTTACAAATACCACAACTAGGTGATAAGTTTGCATCCAGAAGTGCTCAAAAAGGTAGTCTTTCATGCATTGTTCCTCAAGAAGATTTACCGTTTAGTGCACGCGATGGGCTTGTGCCAGATCTTTTAATAAATCCACACTCTTTTCCATCAAGAATGACAGCCGCACAGTTGATGGAGAGTTTAATGTCAAAATGTTCGTTGTATTCCAATAAGTTTACCGATGGTACAGTATTCAATAATATCGATATAAACAATGTGTCTGCAGTATTAAAGAAGTGTGGTTATAATCACAAAGGAAACGAGTCTATGATATGCGGAATCACTGGCAAAATGTTTAAAGTACAAATTTTTATTGGTTCCACTTACTACCAGCGCTTGAAACACAACGCGTACGATAAAATGTACGCAAGAGGTGCACTTGGTAGTACGGATTCTATAACTAGACAACCAAGCGAAGGTCGTATGAATAACGGTGGTTTGAGATTTGGTGAAATGGAGACATGGTGTTTGACAAGCCATGGTGTACCACACCTTATTGAGGATACACTTAAGACGCGAAGTGATCCTTATAAACTATCAGTTTGTTCTTTTTGTGGTGATAATTCGGGTCTTGCAGACGCAAATACATCATGTTCGCGGTGTGGTGTTTCGGCTACAACCAAAGACGAGTACAGTGTACCGTACGCGTTTAATTTGTTGAGAAATGAATTACGATCGATGTGTGTAGATACTCGCATACGTATAAGTGATTAAAAAAAGAATATAAATATACATTATCAGTTTTATAATTATGAATATAACTACTACAATTTACTCTACTGTCTTTTCTTGGTTCGGTGAAAAGGAATGGAATATTTTACATATTGCTCTTTTTGTCATATTTTCAGTTGTTCTATGTTGGGTGTTTTCAGTACTGAATACAATTTACACTGGTACGAAATGTGTATGCAATAGCTTTTGTTGTTTGTGTCGCAGTGTTTACTCGCTCTTAGCAGACGACGACGACGAATGAGCAGACGACGACGAATGAGCAGACGACGTCGACAACTTATATTGTTTTATACTTTCTAGCACTAAAGCTTTGTGTATATGTATATTTCCCACTCCCATGCATTGCAACCGTTTGCACTCATCTGGATGCAGCTTACATAACGTATCAAAGCCATACATACGAATCACTCTAGACTTTTTTGGTGACTTTTTTGGTGACTTTTTTGGTGAATCGTCGTCTAACAATTGTATAATTTCATTTGTAAGCTGTTTAAAA